>Ga0208089_1000013_pt1 | contig 61005 bp, 73 predicted proteins | sample LakMenEpi29Jun12_FD_150744 | JGI IMG/M metagenome (GOLD analysis project Ga0208089, IMG submission 150744) | Freshwater microbial communities from Lake Mendota, WI - 29JUN2012 deep hole epilimnion (SPAdes) | ecosystem: Environmental > Aquatic > Freshwater > Lake > Epilimnion/Euphotic zone ... | reverse complement strand
TCACAACCAAGAAGTCGTCGTCCTTGTTTAGGTAACGAGGGGTTAGCTTATCTATTGGCATCGGCCTTAGTATTTAGGTGACTGCTTGAAATTCTTACGGATAGTCTTGAGTGCCTCGTCTTTGTTGAAGCTCTTAAGTCTGGCGTTAGCCAATCGTCTTTCGTTGTAGTATTCCTGTCTTGCTCTGGCTTTCTCGCCGAGGGAGACGGTATTTTTGCGCTCTATCAGACGGTAGTAGATATATGAGCGCAGGGCAGGCTCTGCATAGATGTGTACCAGTGGGTTGGCGCTACGGGCCTCGTCAGCCACGTATTCAATCACCACATAGTCGATGTTGCTTCCTACGGACAGCTCGATTCTGTTCTGCTCGTGGTTCATTCTGTACTCACCGTTGTAGTGGCCTCCACCGAGTCCGTATACCGCACCGTATGAGTTGTCGTACAGGAAGTTCCTGAAGATGTATTGGTCGTAACCCTTCACTGACTGCGTGAGCTCAATAGTGCCCTTGTCGTCCTGTCTGTCGTATACGCCGTCGCCGTCCGTATCGATGGGCAGACCGTTAGCGTCCTTGACGTAAACCTGTGAGTAGTTGATGTTCTTATTGTGCCCGAAGATGTAAACGAGTCCGTCGGTTCCTACGTACCCAATCTTCACGATGTCAACGTAATCGTCTGGCAGGTCCACGGTTCTGAGCGTCTGGTTGACTGGAAGTTTGATGCTCTTGACAACCTTAAGCATATCGAATCCGAACTCGCGGAGTCCACGAAGGGCCAGGTTACGAACGAGCGTATCCGTAGCGTCAGAGGCGAAGTCATCCTGCCCTACGGTGAGGATGAAGTCATTTACTACCTCGTCGATTGTGATTAGGTTCCTAGCCATTACTGCTTAGTTTGTTCAGATGATGCGTACGTAAACATATCGGTGTCCTTGATGTTGACACCAATCATCTTGGCCAACTCCATAACCAACTGCGGGGTGTAGTGCTCTGGCAACTCGAAGTCAACGCTGGTCGCAGCGTCGTAAATCTCCTTGTTACTGACTACGGTGTATCCGAACCTAGGGGTCAGGGCTACCTTAGCTCCGTTCGTTGGGTTCAAGCCTTCAGGCTGCTTGTAGTATTTCAGCTTAACCTTCTTGACGCTGGTGGGGTACACAGTGATTTGACTTGACACAACACCGATGGGTGCCGTCTCCGTGGGTCTAGATAGCGTGCTTCTGAGGATGTATTCGGCCTTCAGCTCGTCGTAGATGAGGTCAATCGGTGTGGAGGTCGTCTGACCCATAATGAACGTACCGAACGTCTTCATCGAGATGATGTGAGCTAAGTCAATCGGTTTGCTGAACACCCCATCAACCTGCGAGATGGTGGACTCCTTGGAGAATACCGACAGGTCCTCGCGGATTTGCTTGCTCAACGCAAGGTCGCGGTGTCCGTCAAGACCTCTGCTCTTAGTGGTTGCCGACAGCGTATTCTTGGAGAATAAGCCATTGAACACGTTCTGCTGAGCCAACGCTGCGAACGCATTAAAGGTGGAAGGCGTGACGAAACCACGTTCGTCTTTGTTAGCCAAATCCTTCAAAGTAGAATATACTGTATAGACGCTAGCCATTATACGATGTTTATGTGCAAATATACCAATAAAAAAGGGGCCACTCTCGTAGCCCCCATACTATCAAGCAGTTAGGTTATTAGCCCAGACGCTCGAGTCTGTTTAGTACCTCATCGTAAATCGGTGCGCCCTTCTCTGTCATACAGTATCGGGTGAGCACGTCTGACGGGTCCTGCCCAGCGGGTGCGGTGATGATAAGACGGTTGGTGTCAAACCAGTATATCCCATCTGGACGCTCACGAAGGAGTTGGAAGTCGATAGCTTGGCGAATAGCTGAACGAATCTTAACCATCGGGTTGTCAAACATCTCAATGAACGCCTTAGGATTAGCCTTAGCCTCGGTTAGAAGCTCACGACGAATCTCCTGATTGCGCTGCTCGATGTTGATTCCCAAGTACATAGCCACGGGAAGTAGCTCGTCGATGCTCTTGTCTCTCACCAATGAGATGGCATCGTGAAGCAGGAACTCCTTGTCGAGGTCCTCCTCAGCCTTCTTACTCGTATCTACGGCAAAGAAGACACTACCGCCGTTAGCCTTGTTGTCGGGGTGTGCATCCAAGTAATCCTGAAGGTTCGGCTTGTTGGCAGGTACGGCCAGATAGCCATCACGGAATACGATGTGGTCACGCATAGCGTTAACCGATTGCTCGTCAGTGTAGATAGACGGCTCATTCGGGCAGTAACGAATTGCACGAACGGTGTCCTTGACGGGGTCGTAGATTGTGACGTTGTTTTGGTTCAGCTTGAACCAGATACCTCCTCCAGATACTACGGAGTAGACTTTTTGTTTTCTGCCCTCCTTTTGTTTCTCAATCTGACGCTTAGGTCTGAATGATGCAGCAGCGGGTGCAGGTACTGCGATGTTGTTTTCGGGTGCGTCAAGGATAGCTTCCTCTCTGCGGATTGCTGGACGTGCCATATTAAATACAATTAAGAATTAAAAAAGAAAAGGGCTAGGGGGGCCCGAAGACCCCCCGTCCCTTAAACCTATTGATTAGGCCTTCTTGAGAAGCACGTGGCGGTTAGCGCCGCGCGTTACAAGAGCGATTTCAGACAGGTAGTTGAACTGAACCAAGTCCTTGGTGTCGTTCGAAGCACCCATAAATGAGCCAGTCAACCAGTGGTGCATCTCACGGCTAACACCGTTCGTTGCCTTGTAGTTGATTTCCAGTGACGGATTGCGGTCGCCCGACTTGGGGTCAACTACAGTAGCCATAGGAATAGCAACACCAGCGAAGTTAGCACCAGCCAACAAGGTGGGGTCGTTCAGAAGCTTCCAATCGTGCTTGTGGAAGGTGTAACCACCACGGCCGAATGATTTGAAGCCAAGCTGAATGGCCATATCAGCGCTGTTATTGAAGGCACCGTATTGCGTAGCAACACCTGCGGTCAATGAACCAGCGTTACCCTTAGCTACGAGGTCGTCGAGCAGAAGGTCTTGCGTGCGGTCAACGTACAGAGCGTACTCGGGAGAAGCACCCTGCTTGTCAAGCTCCTTGATGATAAGGTCAAGGTCAGCCAACTCGGTGATGTAACCGTTGGTAACCAAACCACGATTCTCGATAGCGGCGAAGTAACCTTCAGAACCTTCTACAGATACGTTAGCGGTGTTAGTAACCTTCTGGCCCAACAACATCATCATCTCACGCTTGTCGAGGAAGCGCTGACGAGTGTCGGCTTCGCCCTTCATAAACCAACGGTAGTCACCATTGCCCAGGTCAATCCAGCCGAGGTTCGTAGCTTGTGAGCCAGTCACCTTGAAGATTTCCTTAACAATCATATACGGGTTGGTGCGCTTAACCACGTTCGACTCAAGGTATTGGTCGGGTTGGTCAGTGCCCTGAGCGTACAGGTTACCGATGATGGGGAGTTCGTAGGTACCAGCAACGATGGCGGTAAGGTTAGCGTCCTCAAGGTTAGCTACCGTGAATGAGGTAGTACCAGTGATGGTCGTAACGATAGCGCGCTCCTTGCCGCTCAACAGAACAACGTCGTTAACGCGAACAACGGGAGCCTGAGCACCGAAGGCGATAACCATAGTCTTACCAGCGGTCGTGTCCGAAGCAAGAACTACTTTCTGGGTTTGGTGGAGGCGAACCTCTTCCCACCACTGAACTTGGTCAGCGGTACCAGCGCTTTTAACGGCTCCTACCATTTGCAGGAATCCAGTGATGCCTTGTGCACCGAAAGCCTTCACGAGGGCGTCGCGGTTGTCAGGCTTGTTGATTTCGTTGAAGTAGTCACCAAGAGCGACGTACTTCGCAGGGTCAAGACGCTTCACAGCGTTAGCTCCAGAGAAGAAAGTTCCCTGAGTAGCTGAAGTCATATTTGCCATTTTAAGTTGTTTTAGGCGTTAGACGTTAGAATCGGAATCGCATCATTGAGTCAGACTCTCCGATGATTTGGCGAAGCTGCTCCTCTACATTGTTACCTGGTTGTACGTTACCTACGTTAGGTGTATTCACCTTGACGTTTGCGGCGGTCTCCACAACCTTGCGCTGTCCATCGCTCATCCCTTGTTGATATACAGCTCTGACAATTTCGTCAATGTTATCAACTACGGTTCTGTGCATATTGAACATCTCGTGGTTCCAGCTTCCATCGCGGTCAACGTACTGGTCAAAGTAACTCTCTAGATTCGCGTTTTTAGATTTGAGTGACTCACGATACTTGTCGCCGATTCCGAACGTAAAGACCTTCTCTCCTGGGAGTTCGAAGTCAATACCGTCAAGAGCGTCAGCTTCTTGCATCATAGTAGACACCCACTGCTCGTCAACAAACGATTCGACCTGCGGCTCTTGCTCAGCAGTCCTTTCGACTGGTTTGAGATAGTTGCTGCGTAGCCCCTCAATTTGCTTTCTAGCGTTACCCGCGTCAATCTTTAGCTGAAGGGTGGCCATCTTCTGCTCTTTCTCATCAAGGAATTCACCGTCAGTCTTGTACTTCGCCGATACAAGCATATCGATATCATCCCTAGACAAGTCGGGAAAGTCGTTCTGCATCTGGAGCTTCACCACTGAAAGGTCGTCCATTTCAGACGGATTGATTGACTGGTATAAGAACCAGTCCTGTGGGTCGCGGCCAGTCTCTTGAACAAACTTCAGAATAGGCTCAAGCCTCTCATCGATTGTCGCTGGTTGTTCTAAACGTGCGAGGATAGAATCCAAGTCAAGACCCACCTGCTCCTGCAAGTACGTATTGACGAACTGGTTAATCTCCTCGTCCGTGAGTTCGTCGTTGGACGTTTGGTTATCGTCCGTGTCTTGCTGACGATAGACGTATCTGTTCTCATCCGAAGGCTCCTGGGCATCGTCAGACGACGGCTCCTGAGGCTCTGATGGTTCAGTTACGGCTGTGTCAGCGGTAGAACCTTCGCTGCTCTCATCGGCGGCAGCGGCACCGTTTGTATCGTTGAGCTCGACAATGGTCGGTTCAATCGGTTGTTGGTCGGGTGAAGGCTCGCCTGGTTGGTCCACAATGTTGAGGCCCATATCCCTTACGAGGTCTTCAAGATTTGAAATACCGTCGGCCATAATAGGTTGAATTAAAGTTCCTTACAAAATTATCTATACTATTTCGCGCAAAAGTTTGCAGAATTGAAAACTATTTCGTATATTTGGGTAAATAAACAATTAAAAGATATGAAGACTGCATTGATTTCCACCCTACTTGTGCTAAGCACATCACTCCTTGGACAGCGTATCCCCGCTCAGTTCGCCGACGCTAAGTTCGAGCGGTTGAGTGAGAACCTTGTCGTGTTTACAGAGAACAGCGACGAGATGTACTCTAAAATCTGCGGCTTTGAAGTTGTGGAGCTTAAGCGCTTCAAGAAGCACAACCTAATCGCAGAGACGCGAATCATCGACGGAGTGAAGGTCATCACCGTGATTGACACGAAGACTGGTGGTAACCCATACGTCTTCAAGTACTCACACTACGTAGGGGAAAAAAAGAAGGGGGCTTAGGCCCCCTCTTCTTTTAGATTACTTTCTTAATCGCTTTAGGCTTGATGGCCGCGTACTTACCGTGGTACTCCTCGGTTGACGCTGGCAGTTGGGTCTTGCCCATACCACCGATTGCCTCCTGCTTAGCCATCTTTAGGTTAGCTGCAATCTTTGCCTTCTGGCGGAATTCTTCCGTGGCTTGACCACTCTTAGCACGCATAGTTGGCTTACCTCCCTGAGCTACGGCTACCTTGTTGGCTTCCTTAGTCGCGGCTTGCTCCTTCTCGTACATCTCTTTTCTGCGCTGAGCCTTAACTTCAGCCTCAACACTCTTGGGTGGGGTCTTGCCTCCTTCGGCGTATTTTCTAGCTTTCATAATTGTGAAACTTTGTACAAATATAGAAATCAGTTAGTTACCATTTCACGCGGTCAGCCCAATACGCCGCACTCATCTTACCCTTGGCGATATTCTTGGCGTGACGTGCCTTGAAGCTAGCACGCTTCTTAGCTCTAGCCCCTGTTGGGTTGCTCTCCGTTACGGTGTCCGCACCCTGCTCTCCGAAGCGGATGAGTTTGGTCTTGCCACCCTCCTTAGCCAACACGATGTGTGACTTCTTGGGATGTGACGGTGTACCCTTCGGCTTGTTTACTCCAGATAATCCGTGCTTCTTAATGAGGTTCTTGATTCTTTCTTCCATCACTTGAAGTTCATATAGAGTAGAGCGGTTGTGAACAGGATGAAGTATGAGGACATAAGTACGTCCTGCTGCGTCATTTTTTTGAACGCTGGCTTGACAAGTAATTGTCGATTGAGGTCACCAATGAGTGAATCTTGGAAGACCATTGTTTGGCGAGCTTGATGTAGCTGATGATATTTGAACTTGTAAGCTTCATCGTATGATTTTATTGTTGAATCCATTGACAGGAATCGCTTGTTCATAGCGACCGCCTGTGCTTTAGTCATTACGACTACTGTGTCGTTATTTTCTATCCGCTGAATCGGATACACCGATTGCGAGTACATCGAAAGGCTGCACAGGAGCAGACTTGATAGTAGTAATCTCATTTTTCATTACCGTTACTTGTTCGACGAGCTGTTCCTTCTCCTCCTCGAGGACCTCGATGGTCTGCTTCATCTCCCCAATCTTAGCTGACACCTGCTTGTCTACCTTGGCAGATACCTGGCTCGCTTGTTGCATCGTCTGTTTAGACTTCTCAATGATTAAATCCACTGGGTCAACAGGTGCTGGAGCCTCTTTCTGTTTAGCTATCAAAGCACCGACTGTAATGCCAGCGACTAGTAGGAAGATAGTGCGTGTCATTTGGTTTGAAGGAGCATTTCGTTCTTAGCGCTAGTGTATGCCAAAGCAGAATCCAGCCTGCGAATGTGTTCGGTGTACTTATCCACCTTCACTTCGAGCTCTGATACTCTGGTCTGACAACGATTGTCCACTTTGCTATTCATCATTTTTTGGTCGACATAAAGATAACCTATTGCAACCAATCCAATGAAGGCGATGGCGGCGACAGGATTCTTCTGAAACTGGTCAAAAGAGACGGGCATTTTCATTTCTTAGCAAACTTCTCTAGTCCAGCGATTCCGAATGAGCCAAGCGTGATAATCACGAATGAGTTGTAGGTAAACTCGTTGATTACGAGGTCCTTGCCCATAAAGCCAGACACAACGTCAGCAACCATTACCATTACCATTACAGCGAACGACATAAAGCCAATGATGGTCTTCTCGTTCCAAGAGTTGTCGTCCTTAAAGATGGCAGCAAAGCCCATAATCTTTTCTTTTACGTATGTGAGTATCATCTGCTTAACTGAATGGTTTTCAACTGGTTACAAAAGTAAGGCAAAAAGAAAAGCCCCTAGCGGGGCTTAACTTCTGATTAAGGACGAGGATGTGTTACTTCACAACCTTCAGCTCGGGGGTCTCCTGCTCCTGGACGGTGAACTCACCAGTCTCAAGGTTTAGGGTTCCGTGGCCGTGCTCTTCTGCAAGTTCGTTCATCAGAGATTGAATCTCCTCACCGCTCTTGCGAAGTTCTGCAACGAGGGTCTCCTGACGTGCTGCGAGGTCTTTCTCGCTTACGTAGAGTGCACCAAGTTCCATCTGGATTTGTTGCTGCTTAGCACGAATCTCACGTGCAGAATTTAATTGGGCTTCAGAAATCTGTGCCATAGTGAATTAAGATTTGGGGTTATTGTTTAGCAGTCTACAGCGTCTTCGTAGCCAGCCTGAGCCTTAAGGTGGTCGTAGGCTTGTACGATGATGTCAGCAGATTCAGCCTCGAGCACGGGCTCAAAGCTAAAGTGCGTGCGGTAGATAGGTTCAGCGTGCGCCTCACGAGTCTCCTCAGATGCGTAGGTAGCTACTTCGTAGTGGCAGAAGTTCTTCTTAACCCAAGCCTCGGTCGGAGGGGTAGGCATCGGAGGTACTGGATTGCCATCAGCATCTACTGAGGGCTCTGCGGGTGCAGCGTATACATAGGTCTTTTGGTCGGTAGACTCGTACGTGAGACGGGTTACCTTGTGATAAGCGTCGGCGAAGGTGATGCCGAACTTGTCTACAGTTGCGATTACAGCCATTGTGATAACTAATTAGTGGTTACAAATATACAAAAACATTAACATCCACGAACAGCATCTATCCTGCCGTCGCTTCTGATTTGATACACAGACGAGCCAGACTTCCACCAAAGACCACCGCCATTGAACGTACTAGATAGCGTGTTGTCAATGTACAGAAATACGTTTACTGCCAGTGATGTGCTAGAAGAATACAGCGGTATTAGGTCGTAAGCCTCGGCACACGCTGTACTCCAGTCAGAGTATCCTTGCTGACCATCCCCAGCCAAAAACGAAAATTCTGTCGCCGCTGAGAATCCATAGAACTCGCTCATAGCGTCAGGGGTAGACTTGTTGGCCAGAGAGGAGAGGGTACGCAGGGAACTGTTCGCCTGCGCTTGACCCAACTCTACTCTGATGTCGTTAATGCTTATCGCTCCACTACTTTGTAAGGCCATCTAGCTTCGCTTTGAGTTCTTCAATCTGTGCCTGCTGCTCCTTCATACCTTCGACCAGAAGACCAATCAGTTTCTCGTAGCGTACAGCCAAGAAGCCAGTGTCGTTCGTTCTTACTGCGCTAGGGATAACCTCTTGTACTTGCTGTGCGATGATACCAGTGTCGTGTCCTTCGTATCCGTGTGCGTGCTTGTACTCGGGCTTCCAGTCAAACTCTACACCAGTGAGAGACTTCACTTTGTCGATGGCGTTCTCAATCGGGGTGATGTTGTGCTTCAACCGCTCGTCAGACGATGAGTAAGCCACGATGTCGTTGGATGCGTCAATACGTCCAGCGGTTGCTGAGGGCGCTACGTTGACACCGAGAGCTACTCCGTTGACGTATACCTTCTTATTGAGGTTGATTTGGTCAAATGCACCTGCCGCAATAACGAGGGCATTGGATGAGTTCGTAAACATCGCACTAACTGATGAACCGCTAGTGTTATGAATACGATATCCTCTGGTGTTATCTGAGTGGTTATTTACTAAGATTGTCGGAGACGTGGTAGTATTAAATGTTACATCGTTTGATGTAGACAGTCTCTGATTTTCTTTCTGTTGTGCCCAAGTTGTAAAATTGTTTGAGTTTAAATACTCAACCCATACAGACCAGTTATTTGATGATACGTTTCGTTGCGCTAACCTCAACGCATTGTCTTCCCATCCCCAAGCAATTTGAGTACCCCAGAAGTTGCTGCTGTTTGAGTGTCTATAGTTGTCAACAAACCACCAAGTACCGCCTGGATTATTTGCTACGCTAGCATCATCACCCTGGTGTCTTACTGAACCTGCTGGTGTGTTTCGGAAATCTTGATTGTAATCCCCACTAGTACCACTTCTAGATATATAGTTGCTGGAATTTAATGATGTTACTTGCTGAGAACCAATGCTTCCAGAGTGAATTACAACTTGAGATGTATCATTTACATAAACAGTTGATATTCTATCTAAAAGAAGCGTACCAGTCTGTGGGCTGTTTGCTGTAAATACGTTTCCAGCTACGCCTAAAACAATTTGTTTAGTACTATTTATGAATTTAAGACCAGCCCAGCTATTGTAATCCCAATCATTGACATCAGTAAATCTAAGCGAGTGAAGGTTTCTCCATATTGTTTCACCACTAGTAATTGATGTCAAAGTCAAACCATTAAGGTTTAAGTAGTAATCATTACCAGTTGCAGTAAATATGGCTCTAACTAGCCTAGATGTTGCATTTGGGTCTACATAAAAATTAGTATCATCAGAGTCGTAAAAAATTGGCGCACGAAGTGATGATGAAGACTGTAGTAATCCTCCAATGTATATGTTGCCAGACGTGTCTAATAATAATCGTTGAGTGCCCCATCCATCACTTACTCCAGAATTGTCTGGGCGATAACCCATATTCTGTGAGATTCTGAAATTGTCATCGGCAAAGCAGTATCCGATATTCCATCTAGTATTGCTAGACCCACTTGAAAACTGAATTGATGGTCTGTCAGCCGCAGATTGACGGATATGGAATCTAGCCATAATCCCCCAAGAGTGGTTTCCATATACGTGCTCAAAACTAAATGAAGGCCAGTCCGCCGCTGCACTCCTTGATGCAACATATTTACCAACAACTCCAAAATCATTGTGGATTCTTCCAGAGTCTATACTGTCGTAGTTGTATACATATTGATTAGTAGTACCAACCTCTGACATTCTAGAGAAACCAGCAAAGTTTCCGTAGTATCCAGTATCATTGGAGTCATAGAAGATTGGGGCACGCATATCAGTCTCAGAATACTGAGTTCCTTGTGTCCACAAGTATCCGCTGTAATTAGACAGCATCCACGAAGCACGTGTGCTTGCGTCTGTACCACTCCAAGCGCTATTTGGATTGTATCCAGTTACGGCATTATTCATACCGAATAACTCAGCTCCAACAGTCGTGTATGAGCCTATGGTCTGTCCTGATTGATTTCCAGCATTAAACCAGAATAGACCCCAGTTTGCTGCATTCTCTCTAAATATCCAAGCGTTCGCCTCCGCATTTTCGTGTTTAAGAAGCACGGCTCCGTTAGCTGCCGTACTAACTATTCCTCCAGCAATCTTTAGCGATGTACCTGCGTTTGGGTCTAGATAGTACGTAGTATCGGCAGAGTCGTAGAAGATTGGGGCACGGAATGAACCAGCAACAGTATTGTTGCCACTCATATCAAGTTCCCATCTGTTTGCTGAGGCACTCCAACCACCGATACGCATTACGTTATCTCTGTCTAAACCAAAGTTTACAGCGTAATATCCACCCCTGTGGAATGACATAAACGCTGACTGATTGTTATCACTGTATACTTGAAGCTTGGCGCTGTCTAAAGACCCCAGGTAATCGCCTTGGTTTGTCCTAAAGTAAATAATGTTGTCAATCGTATCACCGCTCCTTGCTATGGCCCAGTTGGAATAGTTTGAGCTATCCAGTACAGTTCTCCACCCAGTCCAAGTTCCATTGTTTTTACCACGAAGAGCAATCTGCCCAGAACGATAGTCGCCAGCTATTTGGTGCTGCCAAGAGCTACTATATCTCTGTGAGTATAAAGCACCGTCGGTTGCGTTTCCAGAGAAGTTTGACACACCAGATGTGTAGTATGTAATGCCATTGCTATCAATAGTATTAGCATTAGTACCAGCATTACTACCAGTATTTCTAAATTGTAAACCCTCAATGTTATTAGTTGTTCCAGCACTAGAGGAGTATCCTGATTCATCTGCATAACTTACTGATTGTGATGCGATGTTGCCAGACGTGATAATCTCTCTCCAAGCGTTAAATGTTCCAGCATCACCATTTCTAGTTCTCAAGTAGAATGCATTACCACTACCACTATAAGCGCCACCTATCCATAGGTCGTATCCGCCACCAGTGCTGAATCTAGCCACAGGCCCATAGAATGGAGCATTTACAGCATATGTAAATCCAGTTGAGTTTGGGTCCATCGTATTAGCATCAAGCGTAAAGCTTTGATAATACATAATGTTTGATGGCTTGCTTGACACGTTACCCCAGGCCACAGCTCCAGCACTTGCTGCATAGTTTACTGATTGAGATGCAATGTTGTCTGAAGTAATCATAGTATACCATCCACTCCAGGCTCCACCCCAAATTCTTCTTAAATACCAATCCGTGCCTTCGCCTTGAGCTATCTGCCAACCGTAGGCTGTGCTCCCGTTTCTGTAGTGAAATGCTTGGACTCCAACGTGGTGTCCTCCAGATGGTGGCTTGTTTGCTGGGCTGCTCCAAGAGTCAACAAATCCAGAGCCCCACTGACCTACCGTATTCCAGTCTGTTTGGCCCCAACCCATAGTTCCAACCCAATAGTTTGTGTCAGTGGTGTGTTGTCTTCTGGCTGTTGTATAATGGTATGTATTACCAAGATACATCTGAGTATAAGCTCTAGTATAGTATCTTATGTAGTTATCATTAGAACCATAGAACTTATCAGGAGTTCCATTACCTTCATCTCCAGATGTAGTGTTTATCCAGCCAGCCTGAATATATCCACTTGAATCCGTCCTTACTATTTTATCCGCCTCATTGTTTCTACCACTATGTACCGAAAGGCCAGCCACAGTACTAGAATTTCCACCATTCGCTGGAGCAGAACCTGCTGTTGTTGCGTAGTTTACTGATTGAGAACCAATGTTTGCGTCCGTAATAAATCTAAACCAAGAAGACCAAGTGGTTCCGCTTGTGGCATACCTGAAAGAAATATCCGTTCCACCCCATTGAATCTGTTGTTGTCTATGAGAAGAGTCATAACTAGTCCAGGGAGAAACAGTCTGAATTGCGTGCCAGTATGTACCGTATCCACCTACGGTATCTGTATTATTGAAGTGCCACCAAACACGCTGCCCAGTGTATGCATTTGGAGTATATGCATTACCACGAGCATCTGGTATTGATTGAAATTCTGTAATCCCAGATGAGTTAGCATAATTTACTGACTGAGAGCCGATGTTACCAGTGTGAATAACAGCATTACCATTGTTGTAAATAGTATTACCTACATATAGATTGTTTTCTACACGAACGTGGTTGTCTCCTTTTCCTACTGAGAAAATCTCAGTTCCAGAAGATGGCGAATTGTTGTAAAAACGAGTACCACCGTAACCATAGTATGCTCCAATCTTTATACCTGTATGCCAAGCAATGTTTAGCTTAGTATAGTTGCCACCATAATTCTCAAGGTCGGTGTATAATCTGTAAGCATTACCAACCTCATTTCCTCCAAATACGATTCCATCGGGAGCCGTTGTTGAATAGGGTGTAGCTGTATTTGAACCGATTGATAGTCTTCCAGATACAATGGTACTTAAAAGATTTGCCATATTACTTGTTTTCTAACTTGTTTACTCGTTCCGTTAACTCTTGCACAGCCTTCAGCAAAATTACGCTCAGGCGTTGGTACTGGATACCTTGAGGCTGTCCGTTCTCGTTGTAGGTTACAACCTCTGGGAACAGCTCTGCTACCTCTTCTGCAATCAAACCAATTTCTTCCTCCTGTGAGGTAATCTTGGTGTAGGTCACAGGATTCAACTGCTCGACCTTGGCGAGCGCTGGTTCAAGCGGTTGGATGTTCTCCTTGAATCGGATAGATGATTGCTCGGTAAATGTTCCTGATATTGTTAGGTTACCTGCATTTGTAAGCTCAAGAAGCCTATCGCCATCAATAGCACCCTGCCAGATAACGAAATCATCCATAGCATTTTCTCCGCTACCTATTCCACCATCAACATTCAAGACAAAGTGATGACCTCCGAACGCACGGTACTCCATCCAATAATTCTGACCAGCGGCATATCCTTCGCTTGGATATGCGGCAGCTCTAATGATATTTGAGTAAGTCCCAGCACCGTCTCTAAATCTAATTGATGCTGTGGTGTCTATGTTTCCAGACATAACTCCGCCACTTAGCGGAAGGTATAATCCAGCGTGGTTACCCCATCCGTAGGCTGTGTTCCAGTTTGTGGAATTGCCTCCTGTTGCGGCAACCGTTCCAGTAACTGTTAAGTTACCACCATTTGTCAAAGACAATCTTCTAGCTCCGTTCCATTGCACAACAAAGTCTGCGCCTGGTTGGGCGCCAGAACGTGTCATACCGAGTCTCCAGTGGTCACTATACCATCCGTACTCGTGACCAGAAACAAGGTCGTCTGTGGTATATGATGATGGCATATATACCGCTACTTCTCTACCCTCTGTTCCAGTTATGGTTATTGGGGTTGATGTTGTAGCTCCACGACCAGTAACAGTGGCCAACGTATCAGTCTCAGCGGTTGAAATAGTCCACGACCTGTTAGCGCTGAGGTCATATGACGTTCCGTTAATGGTAAGCGTTCGGGTCTTCGGTACGAAGTTGTTATCCACGTAAGTGTTTACCGAAGCAATTTCATCGTCTACATAGTTGATTGTAGCGTATGTACCAGCGGCTGCCGTAGTGGTTAGGTAAGTGTTTGAATCAACGGTTCCATTAGCCTTGAGGAATTGCGATGCCGTTCCAGTCGGTGTCTTGAATCCAGCGAACGTAATTACATTGTTGGTATCAATATATCCACCTTCGCTACCCTGCCACCTGAACGATAGGACCTTGTTAGCGGGGCTTCCCTGGTCTGGCAGCAACGAACCACTCGTATCCGCATTGATAATCATCAACGCAGTAGACGTGAAGTTCGGAGATGTTATTCCGTTGGCGCTAATTGCCAAACTAGTACTTGCGCCACGTGTGGTTACGGTCTGTAACGTATCAGCCTCAGCCGTCAAGAAGTTAGGGCTCCAGTTCTTCCACAGGCCGTCAGAGTCTCTACGGATAAGCTGCCCTGCCGATGGTGATGAAATCAGTACATCGTGCAACTCGTGAAACTCAAAGCCGTTCTGTACGTTTACGAAGATTTCTCCGTTGTTCTGCTGTACTCTAGTTACGACACCCAAGTAAACTAAGTGAGCTGGCGCTACTGGCTTATTAAGCAGTCCGAATATTAGATTGCCTCCAGTTCCGAGCCATACAGGGTCACCAGCGTTTGCCGTAGACGTATTCAGGCCAGCGATTAGACCTTCGGTAACAACGAAGATTTGGTCGTTGATAGCACCCGTAGATACGGCCAATCCGATAACCTTAGATGATGTGGCCTCACTAGCGTTAGACGCAAGGCCGACAATCATATTCGTGCCGTCAGCGCTAGTAACATAGACCGCTTGACCCTTGGTTACAGCAACACCACACTTAACGAGATGCTGAACCTTAGACACGTACTCAACGGTGGACAACGTGGCATTCACCCACTGAGTCCCACTCCATTGCAGAATCTGCCCAGTGGTGACCGTTGAAATAGTTACATCACTAAGGTCGTTGATTGACGAGGCTGATGATAGGTATCCCTGAGCCTTTACGAACGCAGTAGTTGCGATTTGCGTACTATCAGTGCCAGTGGGTGCGGTGGGAGCCGTCGGAATACCAGTGAATGCGGGAGAGGCTATCGTAGCATACGGAGACGTAATGTTTCTCCATACTGGAACGGTGCCGCCCAACGGCACACTATAGTTAAGTATCTGGCCAGCCTGCGGCGACGTAATCTCAACGTCAGTGAGCCCATCAAGACTTGTAGCACCTGCGCTTACATTACCCCAATAGACAGCACCTTGGCCGTCAGTCGTCAATACTTGCCCATTGTTGCCATCAACGAACGGCAGGGTGTATTCCGTGTTGACGTTAATCTGAGATAAAAACTTCATAGTTTACCAGCCTAATATAGTATAAGCAAAAGTACAAAAAGAAAAGGAGGCTATTGCCTCCCTATCCTTCGTCTAATGTACTCAATGATTAGTCGTTTGACGTATCAGGAGCGTCACCAGGGGTTGGGCTGATGATGGTATCACCAGTACGCTTGGTTCCTGAAAGCACCACGTAGTATGCGTTGTCAGTTACGGTACCACCGAAGGTGACTACTACCGTGTTGGCGGTAGGTCTTGTGATATCAACAACCACAGTTTCCTGAGTGGCGTAGCTGATAACCTCAGCCATAACAGCCTTGGTTCCCAGGTTGTGGGTTACCGTGTAGGCGTTACCAGTCTTGCTTACGTTACCCTGTGCGGCATCCAACGAGAAGTAGATGGGCAGTCCAAGGTAGTTAGCAACGGAAGTAAACGTAGCGAGACGAAGCTCACCAGCGTCTGCGTTGCTCTGCATAATGAAGTGGTCCTGCGTGGTATTCGAAGGAGTCAGCGTAGGCAGGCTACCGACGTGCAGGGGCTGGTCAACCGTAGTGAAGCGGTCGTTGGTCTCGTCCCACAAGAACGATACGTCAGCGGCGCTACCACGATTAACAGAGAAACCACCGTCCTGAGTCGGAGCGGTAGATGCGCCGAGGTCAGAATTAAGCAGGATGATGCTGTCACCGATGTTAACCTCGTTAGAAGTGATAGATGTGAGCTGTCCGTTAACCGTAAGGTTACCAGATACAACCGTCTCCTCAGCGTCAATGGTTATCGTGTAGACAGTGCCAGACTGAGTAACGGCGGCAGTCTGAACAATCTTGGCGTTCTCAAGCTGGGTGTTCAGGTCATTCCAGTAAAGGAGTCTACCCTCAGACAGGCTAGGTGCGTTCTTGAATCTTACGTTATCGCCAGTGATTTCAAGACCGTCACTCGTTCCGACGTTAAGTACGCCAGTACCAGTGCCGTCCCAAGTCAAACCGTTACCAGCGATACTAGAAGCTACGCTGATGGTAATCTCGCCATTGTCTCCACCGCCAGTAAGACCCAGGCCAGCGGTTACGCTGCGGATGTCACCAGTGATATCGTGCCAGGCGGTACCATCGTAGTATTTTACTTTGTTTACCGTAGAGTCGTATACGATTCTACCAGTGTACAGCGAACCACCGCTGAGCGCAGTAATCTGAACTGTAGATAAGTGCTCAGGACGAAGACCTAATACGGGATATCCGTTGAGCTGAAGCGAAACTAAATGACTCAGTGCCATATCATTCTTAGTTTAGGTATGCCTTCCCGCTAAAAGAGTCGACAAAGGTTATGGTTAGTGTGTTAAGGGATGTATATTGGATATCTCCAACGACTGTGTTTTCTGTGGTGTCAACGACAACAACCGATGGTTTCTTGCCTAGGTTATGCGTGACCTGCCAGGTTGCTGATGGCATATTCTGCTCATATACGAAGTGAGCGTCACCTCCGCCGCCAGTAACACCCTTGATTGACAGGGACGTGGTAGGTCTAGGGACAACGATGGTGGTCTGTACGGTCGGCTGCTGTACGCTTACGTTAATCTGTTCGCCGCTGTTGATGGTTATATCACTCATAACGTAACGTCCTCGTTTACTTTGAAGATTCCATACAACCAGGTCTTCACAGCTCCAGAGTTAGTGCTCTGTAGGTCATAGACATAGATTCCTCCGCCTACACCAGCCATAGTAGCAGGTGGTGCCGTGATTGTAAGGACACCGCCAGTGGTTCCGCTGTAGGTGAACACATCGTCCTCAAGTATTGCAGATGACGACGTATCGGTCTCCCTAACGTCGAGCTTCCAGGTGTATCCAGTGAGGTTGAGTACGGCACCAGTGTCGTCCTTGAACGTGAGCTCAAGACGGAATGAGTCACCCTTTCTGCAGGTGATATCTACTCTCTGTGCGGTATCTAAGTTAATCTGGGCTGCCATAATGCAAATATACCAACTTATTGGTTGCCAAGAATTTGCGACATAAGGTCAGTCTCCTCAGCCGTCAGCTCCCCACGTTCGCCCTTGCGTTGTGAGATGAGCTTAGACTGCTCAACCGCTTGCTTCTTCACACGTTCGTCCTTCGCTTGCTCACGCTTGCTCTCTACGTCCATCCTGAAGTTTCTATCTTCCTGATTGACCTCCATACGCGCCACAGCTTCTGCCTTAGCCAAATCAATCTTGAGCGCGTACTCTCTCTCGAGTAGGTCTAGTTTAATCGTAGCCTCCAACTTCATCTTCTCGAGCTCAAGTGATGCCTTAACCTGCTCAGTCTGAGCCTCAGCCTGTGCCGATGCCTGCGCCGTCTGCTGATTCATCTGAGCCTGCATCTGGCTGTTCTGGGCAGCGATGTCTTGCTTCTGTTTGATGCGCTTCTTACGGCGTACAATCAGGAGCTGCTCCGCTTGGTCAACGTCCTTAAGGCGGCGGATTGCCATAGCATCCTCCAGGTCAATCTCACCCTGAGCGAGCGACTGCTGGATGTTAGCCTCAAGGTATGCCTTGTCCATATCGGACATCTCAGGCACCACGCGTACACCGAAGTTGTACATAGGCAGGTCCTTGAACGATGCGAGTACGTCCATATTAGACTTACCGATGGCGTTCTCGTACACGCGGTAGATTACCGACTGTGACGGCATAATCTGTACGCACTTAACGATGTACTCGACCACCTTCTTGTAGAGCATCATAGATGCGTGGGTAATGTCGTACGTGGCGTTGTTTGAAGCCTCGATAGCCTGCTGACGTACGCCCACAAGTGCGTCTCCCTTCGGGGTTGATGCGTCGACGACCTCGTTGATTCCCGTAGCGTCGCGAATCATACGCAGGTAGTGATTGTACGTATTTACGTACGCCTCGATGTTGCGGATGGCGTTGCCAATCTCACGAATAGGTGGGTTCTGGAATCCTCCCTCAGGGTTCTTAGAACGGTAGTAGAAGATACCCGTCTGCTCGTAGATGTCTTGGATTTCGAGCGGTTGGAGTTCGCCTCCCTGCCCGAGTTGTACATTCTCCAGTCCTTCGATATCGATGATGAGTCCGTCAGGCTTAGCCTTGGCGATGGACTGCTGAATCTTTAGGTGTGTAATCTGCAGTTGGTCTGCGAATCCTACGATACCACTAACCATAGACTTAGGAATCATCCGACGCATATTCACCGCCACGGCGCTGTACGACAGGCGGGTTCTGGTGATGTCGTGGATGTTTCTAGGCTGGTTGTTCTTCATACCATAACCGTACATCTTGTTCGTTCCTATGATGTAGCTACCTCCGTAGAGGGTAACGAATGACATACGGATGGGCTTGCGGTCGAACACAGACTCCTTGGGTGGCTGATACATCATACCCTTGTAGTAGAATCCTACGTTACCGAAGCGAGACTCCTTAGACTCGTAGAACACATCATCAACCGATAGGAACTCGAAGTCCATAACCTCAACGATGTACTCGTCGTATCCGAAGATGGTGCGCTGAAGGTTTCTGTCGTAGTATGAGTGCGACAGCTTGTTGGGGTCGTTGGCGTACTTGTTCTGCACGTTGGTAGCCATCTGGCGGTACTCCTCCTCGGTGAAGTCGTCACCAGCTAGGCGGCGTAACTCAGAGATGGTGATGCGCTTGATGTGCCCCGCGTAGGTGAGGTCATTCATCAGAGGGTCCTCGGTGTACGAGTGGATGAAGTATGCTGGGTCGACGTACTTTGTAACTAGTCCATAGTTGGGGTCATAGTCATTCTTCGTAACGCCCATACCCACGCTTACGAGGTCCGTGACGGCACGACGGTGTACGGTGTGGTTGTATTCGTTCCACTCAAGGGTGAGGTTAGCAGCAATCTGAGCCGCAATCTCAGCGTTGGTCTTAATGTTAGACTCAAGGAAAATCTCCGCCTCCTCAGGGGTGTCTGGAATCTTCTCAATCTCAGCGCCTACCTCGATGCCTGCCATCTTAGCCTGCTGGAGCATCTCCTTGTTCTCCACGTTGAACTTAAGCTCGGCCTTCTTGCGCTCCTTCTCGGTGATGCTCAATGGGTCGATTGCCTCCACGTTGGGGTATGGATTCTTAGATAGAATCTTGTTTACGACAATCTTAACGAACTTAGGGATGATGGGTACGGGTGACCAGTCGATGTTAAGCAGTGAGCCGTCACCGTTGTTCGGGTCCAGCGAATTGAGTATCTGCTTGTAAATCTTCGTGTCTTGTGTGCCGTTGGCGTAGTCGCGGTAGCGTTCGAACTCGTCCAGGCGCTTCCTAAAGATGCTGCCGTGGTCGTCCGTATGTCCCCACTGCGACTCGATGGCTCTGGCGTACTTCAGTCCGTAGGACTTTGCGGCCTTAGCCTCGGGAGATGCTAGCGGGTCAGGGAAGTTCCCCTGCTTGTTATTGCTTTCCATACCTATTCTTTATCCCCAGTTTATGTGCAAATATACCCAATAATATGTTGTTGGTTAGCGAGTTATATCCTTGAACCGTCTGAGGAACACTTTACTTGACATATCCGCCGTCTTTCTCTCCTGCTTAACCCTCTGTGCGGCAAGCAACGCCAGCCCCGAACTGATGGTCAAGTCAAACTTTGTTCTGTCGTCCATCCTGTATCCAATCCAGTCCTCAAGGGTCCTGTCGAGATACATCCTTCCGTAATCGCCAGTCTCCGCGTTCATACCGACGTGCTCGTGGACGAATGCTTCGATTGCCTGTGCGTGGGCCTGTATCACGTCCTGCGAGTTGGATGGTATACCCTTAGTCTTCACGTTGGAGCTGGAGCCTGGAGCCTTTAGATGTTCTGGCCTATCCATAATATACCCGTCGTATCCGCGCGACTCGAAGTAGCGCACTATACCGTACTTGTTGTTCTCTATCAGCAGCGGATATCCGTAGAACACCGCAGCCATCAGCACGTCCTCATAGAAGATTCTAGCTAGTGGCGGGCGGTTGGCATACTCGGCTACGAACATATTGCTCGGGTAGCTCATATTGAACTTGTTGTACAGGTGACACGCACCCTTAGAGCCCCTACCATCCATCGTATTGTCGAGGTCATAGGAGTCGACACCGCCAGTACCGAGGTGGTCATTGGCTGGGAATACCTTACCGAACTCCTGCTTTCGTTTATTTCGGATATCGTCGGGTGGTAGCCACGTCACTAGCCATCTTCCGTTGGAGTCTGGGTTCCATAGCACCTCGCTGTCGGGCTTACCGTCCTTCCATACGAAGTTACCCTTTACGACTGGGCTTGGGTACATCTCCCTGTTATGCTGCAACTGCTCGTATATCTTGCCCACGTTGAAGTGTGATGACTTCGTTGAGTCTCGGAATGCCTCCTCCTCGCTCCACGGGAACTGTCTGATTACCTCGTTGAGTTCGTACGGGTCGTGCATCAGCGCCTTGCGCTCGTTCGACAGATATGTCTTAGCTCCGATGCTGATGACATCGCCGTCCATAGTGAGCGTAGGCTCCGATGGGTCGTCCATTATCGGCATACCGTAAACGTCGAAGAAGCCCTCAAGGGCCTCGTAAGCTGGTACGAATATCTTATACAGTCCAGACTTGGTCCTACCGTTCTCGTTTCGCTTGGTGGGGTCGGAGTCGTAATACAATTTCTTGTAATTTGCACCCCCCTTATCCAGCGGATTCACCGTGGAGCCCACCATAGCCTTACCGACAATCTTCTTACCTACCAGCAGACACGTGCGGTGGATACGCCATACCTCGTTGATGTCCAGCGGATTCTCCCACTTGCCAGCCTCATCGAGATACAGATAGTGCAGTTTCTCACCGTCATATGCGTTGGCCACCGAGTTCTTCCAGTTAATCACCGTATCGAGAGCCTCGGTCTGATTGCTCACCTTGTTCGTCTTGGTGATTCGCTTCGCGGGCTCACGGAACGCTAGCTCCACGCGCGGGTTGGTGGTGCCGTCCTGGATGGGCTTGAAGAAGAACGGATAGCTACGGAACATCGGTAGGAGCTTCTTCATAAAGATGTTCTCCTGTGCGTCCTTACCAGTCTTGGACATAATGCCCAGCACCTTATTGGATACCTGCGTACCCTCGTCGGCCAGGGCAGCACCACAGATGTTGGTGTATCCAGAGCGTCGACACTTAGTGTATATCTGTCCCACGCATCTAGGGTCCTGCTTGCACGCCTCAAAGTGGAGGTATAGCTTGCGCTGGAAGTCCAGATAGCTGGCGTAGCCGATATCCATCTGACTCCACTGGAGTAGCATATAGTGATGACCCGTGATGTATGTTGGAACACCGTTGTTGTAGAACCATACACCGCTGCGTCTGCGGTGGAACTCTTGGTCGATGAACTCAGCGTGCTTGACGCGGAACTCCTTGGGCTGCTCCATCCATTCGTCCATAGAGCGTATACGCATCAGGTCCTGCGGTACGGGTAGACGCTTCCACATCTGCTCCTCACGCTTGAGTCCGTTGAATAGTATATCCTTGGCGAGCGGTTTCTTTGGTAGCTGGATGAAGACATCAGACAACTCAATTACCTCGCCTTCCGTCCCATCGGGACAGATGTTCACCACGAAGTCTTTGTATCCGTCTATCTTCTTAAGACCAGCCATTACTTCCTGTATTTCTCAGCGAAACCGCCTGAAAAGTCGGCCTGCTCGCCCATACTGCCGCTCTCGGACAGGCTACGTATCATATCCTCAAGTCGTTGCCTTTCTTGCAACAGTTCACGCGCATCCACGGCGGTCTGTTTGATTGACTGGAGCTCCGCCTTGCGTGCCGAACCATTGATTTCTGGGTCGACTGGCTTCTTAATCTCCTCAATCATATTGTTGATGGCTACCTCCATAGAGTCCATCAGACGCTGTGCCGCATCGATTGTGGTGAATTCAGACTTTCTCCGCGACATACAGCAGGTCGTTAGGTGTCATCCTCCAGAGCTTCTCACCGTTCACCTCCATCGTATAGTCGGATTCCTTGCTGAAGCCCACGCGGTCGCCAGCGTTCACACCCATCTCGAGCAGTTCGGGGGTATCGAAGCGGACGATGCCTTCCATCTTGACCTCCTTCTTCATCGATAGGATGAGTCCAGAGTCAGACGTTGGCTCCTCGCCCTCCTCGGGGATTAGGAACACCCAGCCTGGGAGCACCTTAACCGCTCCGTCCTCGCCCTTGTATGCGTATGCCTGTGAACCATAGCCGCCCTCTGGGTCGAACTTCACGCGGTATAGCTCCTTGTCTATCTCTGCCCGCTTGTCCAGCACCACGTGATGGTGGAAGTATAGCGTGTCACCCTCCTTAGCTCCCGTGGGGAACTTCACTGGGGTAGCTACAATCTCCGCCTCGCTGATTCTGTTGGCGAACTCGTCGAAGCGAGAGTCAAGGAATATCTCCGTGTCCCCGAACTTGATGGTGTCCTTGAACTTCTTGGGCATCCTTACGATGAACTCGTGCAGAACTCTCATTAGAACTTACAGTCGTTTTCGATTACTACGGGCATACCGATGACTTCCTTCCACGGAATGGTTCCGTCCTGGTTCTGGATGTAGATGGTATAGTCCTTACGTCCGTATTTAGCGAACGTGCGCTCGTCGAGCTCGATGGCTACGATTACTCCGTCGTTGCCTGCGGGGTTGCCTACGACGTACGCCAAGGCATCCTTCGGGTTTTGCCCGATGATAATCTTCCTAATCATTGTGTTATTCTTTATCTGGGTCTCCTCCAGCTCGTCGAATCCAGTAATCTACCTTGCTGGTGTCGTTACGCTCCTGATGCTGATATCCTGAGATAATTAGACCGACCACTTCGTCGAGCTCCTCCTCGTCAGCCACGTTGACTGAGAAGGCGATATCCATCGTGGGTTCGTCGTCCTCATCAAGTTCGTCGTAATTCACGGAGCCAATGGCCGCAACCACGAAACCGCTCTCCTCAAGGCCATACTTTAGGATGAGAGTGTTCATCTCGTACACGAGGTCCGAGAACTCCTTGTACATCTCCTCCTGTTCTTGCTTGGATAGACCCATTGTTATGAATTTTTGTATGAAATTTGTCACGAATTTACGAAACAATATAATATGAGAAGGGGAGCCAACACCAGGAGGATGCGTGAGTACGCGATACTGCCCGCCAAGAACATACTCCGCAACTACCTGAAATACCTCCGACACGTCAAGGTGGACATATCGCAGAGCTATGGGCTGACCCCTTCACAGATAGACTATCTACTTTTCATCTACGACCTTGAGTTCTTCACTCTGATGTACGTCAGAAGTCACTTTGCGGCGATATCCGACAATAAGATACGTATTATGTACAACAAGCCGATGATGAATATGGGTCTCATCGATGTCTACATAAGCAGACAGTCCGTCACTGAGGAGGACAAGCAGTTGTTTGGGTTGGATAATGGTGTGGGTTACGGTGCCAGATACTGCCTATCACAGAAGGGTAGGCTGCTGGTGCAGAAGATTTACCGCAAGTTAGAGGGTCTGGAGGCTATCAATGCTCCCGAATGACCTTGAACGGCATCTCCAGCGACGCTCCCTCGTGGGGTACGAACTTACCCTGGTGGGGCATCAGGTAGTATCTACCGCCCTTGCTCATCCAGTGGTAGCCCGCTGGGGCCTTCACCATCACCTCGTTGGGTCTCTTAAGGTCTGTCCTCTTGTTAGCTTTCATCACTTACGGAATTTAGCCACCTTAGCGGCGATGTTCTTAGGCTGAGACACGAACTGCTTGCCTGACTTGTTACCCTGAGCCTTCGCTCTGTTGGTGGCTGCCTTCTCAGCGTTGCTTAATGCACCCCAGGCCGCCTTCGGCAGATAGCGCTTCTTGCCTTCGCTGGGCTTACCGTCGGAGGTTGTCCACTTCTGCTTTGTCCACTTCGATAGGCTCGTCTCCTTCTTAGCACCCGAGTAACCACCGCCCGCCTTCTTGTATTTGAGCACGGCAAGCTGAGCCTTACGTGCGCTCCACTCACCAGGGTCTCCGCCCTTAGTGCTGGCCTTCACGCTGGCTACGATGCGTTTCCACAGTCCTGGGTTACTCTTCTTTGCTTCCAACGGTCAATCGGTTGATTATCTGCAAATTTAGTGTCCCAGTCAATGCCCTATCAGGGCTCACTCTCTTGATACCACGCGTGTTCTCGCCACGCTTCTTCGCTGACTTAGCCATTCCAGTTGATGTAGTGTAGGATAATCTTGATGTCCTTCGACTTGAGAAACTTCCCCTGTGGGATTTCCAGCCCGTTGAAGTAATCGTTATAGTGCTCACGTACCACGGCGTTCCACTCTCCCTCGTAGGGGTTGAAGTGGAATACCCAGTCGTTGAATGCCTCGTTCTTCATTTCTTGCTTCTATTGCGTCTGGCCATTATCATACGTGCCTCGTCGTGGTCGTAATCCTTACCGTCGCCGTTTCCGTACGTGCCAGCGTCTCTATTCTTCTTGTTCAGGAACGCACGATACTTCCTCCGCTCCTCGGTGGAGTGGTATTCGGTGTCGTACGCCTTCTTCTTCTCTCGAGCCTTGGGGTTGTTAGCGTAGAACTCTGCGCTCTTACTCTTCCTTGCTTTCACCTTTACCGTTGTGTTTGATGTAATCCTCTACCGCCTCAACGCTGTGCTCCATCACGGCAATCTTAGATGCCATCCACGGGTCCAGGTTGGACTTAGCGTCGATGTGCTCCAGGATGTCTTCGATGCACTCCTTGATGCTTGTAAGCTGGGTGATAATCATCTCTCCGTTCGGCTCCTTAGATGTGTACTTGCGAGGCTTCATTTCTTCTTTCTCTTGATGATTCTAGACATATCAAACTTAACCAGCTTCGGGCGGTTGTCAGGTTTAGGCTCAGGCTTACTCCCTGCCGATTCCACTGGTCTCTTAACAGCTATCATTTTACAGTCCCTTAAGCATTTGAATCATCTCAGGCTGCGGGAAGATGTCAATCTTATCCTTACGTACTGAGTTGTGCGTATATACTCCCGCGACACCATTCAGCGCATTCATAGATACATCCCACATATCCTCCTCGCGGTAGTTGATTGGAATGTCATACTGTTGATTCCAGTATTTGAGTAGGTTCTCTACACTGCGAATCTGCTCATCGGTGTATCTGTGGAAATGGATATGCTTCTTGTATGGGGTATCAAGGGTACATACATCCTCCTTGGCTACCTCACGATTGACGTAGTTGTAGTACTTACCACCACGCTCCTCGAGCTGTCCCCAAGCACAAATCTCAATACCAATAGAAATCTTATCAAGTGCCTTATATGGGACACCGTATCCATTGAAGATGTCAGCCTTAGCTCCTAGGTGGTACGCCCAGTACTTAGATGGGAAGCCCTGCACGATACGTCCGTCACCTTCCTTAGCCCCCTTGCCGCTGATGCATACACACGTTGCGATGCGACCCCTTGAGTCGGCATCCCACTGCTTAAATGTAGATACCCCACTTGAGTTACCTGCGGTGTGGTGTAGGTAAATCTGTTTCTTAGTAGCCTCCTCTTGGACGTACTCGCCGTTGGAGAACTCAACCTTTAAGATGTGCTTTAAAAAATCCATAGAGCAAAGTTAAGTGTTATTACATTATCGTAGATAAGTGAGGTACTATGTATAACACACTATTGATTATCTCGTTTTTTTTGTGTAACTTTGCTCCTGTAGTGCAAGGCACAAGACGACGTGCTATAGCAGACGTAATCGTCCTAGAGACGGAACTACGGAACGATTGGCAGTGGAGGACAGTCCCAAACGCCCGTCCGCAACTGACAAAGAATAGAGCGACAGCTACTACAAAGGATTGAATACAGGATGCGTGTGCTTAGGCTCAAACGGTTGCGTGTCCCCGATTTCCCTACTATTTAACCGCTTGTATTAACCGCTTGGGTATACATCACGGTGCTTTTGGGTTACACCAAGTAAATCCACGTCCACCCCTGTCCGCCTTGTCCGCCCTTGTTTACCGTACGGACAAAATCATACGAGTTATGTGTACCGTGGGGAGAATTATACAAGAACGACGACGCTACCCCGACCCCGAAACGGAATTCCGAACCCAACCCCCTCGTTATCAACACGTTACGTTCAAACATTTTAGCGTTTTGCTGTTGGGGTGGGTGGGTGAGTGGTGTGCCTACTTTGTGTCGCTATTAGCCCGTATCCCTTAAGCGTTTCAGCCCGTTCGCTGTAGAAAAAGTAGGGGAAACGTGTCACCGAACGTGTGCTTTTTTCGTGGGGGGGGACTTGGCCGTAGACCTGCATCAATCCCCCTACCATTTTCTCCCACTATTTACCACGTCATTACTTCACCGAACTGAGTACGCTAGGTACGCATAATTGTATATTCTTTTTTGTATACTATAGTAGACAGGTCGTGGGCTTTGTTTATCGGTATAAACGCACGGATTCTGTACAGGTGTTTTATTAAACGAAAAAAGTATGCTTTGTGCTGTATTCTGTACATACGTTGGCTAGTTAAGTCGTTGGTTGTCAAGCGGTTCGGGTCGTAATCCTGTGCATATGATTTCTTAAATGATGCTGATTATCAGGTAGTTACGTTAACTCTCTGTATTTCAGTACGTTGTAACTTGCTGAGTTTTAGGCAGTTAGTAACTATCTGATTTTCAATGGATTACTAACTCGTTGATTATCAGTCACTTTTATTTAGAACGATTCTAAATTTTACCCCCTAGTAAACTTTTTTTTGTGTACTGATTATCAAGCAGTTAGCCCTATATATTCCTTATAGGCGAGCGGGAGTCCTAACTTTTTTTATGGTCGGAGTTTGCAGATGTGCAAAGTCGTCGTATGTTTGTGGAGTCGAAAGACAAACGCTCTTTAAAATTCTGAAACACAAAACGCGGCGGCCGCTAGGTCGAATACGAGGTGTTTCTAAATAAAGTCCCATAGTGACGATAGGCGGAGAGATGTTAGCGAAAGCGCCTCCCAAAAATCGGAAACCCACCTTGTGAACCCTGTACGATTCAGTCAGTAGGCCACGGCCTTCAGGCTGTCGGGCGTTAGGGAGCGGAGTAGCAGGTCAGGTCTGATTGAGTAGGTGATGTAATCCAAGTGAGTAGCGTAAGTAGGCTAACACAATCCGACCGAAAGTAACGAGGGCAGGTAGACGAGACGAGCGAAGCCAAGTATGGCGGCCGTAAGAAATCAAGCCTCAGACAAACGAAAACGAAGTGCCGTGGCGCAGGGGTTTCGGGCGGTTGAGGGGAGGCCAATGAACACCGCAGGAACACCCAAGCGAATCAAGTCAAAACAAGCCGAGAACAACGACAAGCGAAAGACAGCGTATGCGGTGCGTAAAAAGCGCCGCCAAAGGATAGCAGTCGTGGAGAACTAACAGCGTATGCGGTAGGGGTTGCTCGCAACCACGCCGCCAAAAAGGTTCACCTGTTCAAGGCAATCACTGCCGCTCGGAGTGCCGCAAGGCATAGGGTTCGAGTCCCTACGGCAGTCAAATTTTAACCCAATTCTATTAACCACAAACCCGTAATTCTTTTCAGTTATGAAAGTCACCAACATCGTATCAGGCCGCAAGATTGATTACTACCGCTCGTACCACAACGAGCAGTTTGACTTCTACTTCGGAATCAACAACGATTACTTCGTGTACAAGTACCTCGCTAGCGACGGAACCACTAGGCAGGCTCGCTTCCCCAAGGCACTCAACCACGAGCAGTACGGCATCGACTTCGGTCTGCGCTGTCACGAGTCGATGTTTATCACCATCGGTGCACTCCGCACTGAGGCAAACATCTACTACCGCCACACTAGCGGACAGCGTAACCCGCTCCGACTCGAGGGCTTCCCGCACCTTGAACTCAGCGACGCTACGTTCGAGGCTGTGCCTATGACCGAACACCCAACCAACTTCGTTTGCGTTGTTATCGACGGCCAATTATACACCACCGACCTGTGTGCGTTCACCGATTACCGCACCTCTGAGTACCCATTATTCGGTGCAAACTTCGCAGTTCAGGAGATTCGACTGCACGACCAATACCGCTACGATTACATCAACCAAATCCGTCGTAGCGACAACGAGTTGGCTGTTGGTGAGTGGGAGGGACGCACCTCAATCTTCGAGAACGCCGAAATCGGTCGTCGTTACGGAGACGCACCCAACCTGTCGGGCTACCACGGCCCGAGCCGTACCACGGAAATCCTAGGCGACGAGAGCGTCGATTGGTTCGTAGGTATCGAGGTTGAGAAAGAAGACCGCGAGGCACGCACCCGCTGTGCTTGGGCTAACTGCGACCTAGGCAACGGATGGATTGTAGAGCGTGACGGCTCACTAGACAGCCGCACAGGTTTCGAGGCCGTGTCACCTGTACTCGACCTGCTCAACACCAAGTCGCTGTTCGACGAGTTCGAACGCCTCGATTGGATGCTGAACGCACAATACTCACGCCGTTGCGGTGGTCATATGACAATCAGCCGTCGCGGTATGTCAACCGACCAACTCGTTGAGAAACTGATGCCGTTCGTGCCGATGCTGTTCAGCCTGTACGAGGGTCGCCTCAACAACGGCTACAGCGGTGTGCAGAGCAAGGACGAAATCGCTCGCGGTTCACGTCGTGCTATCCACCGCAAGAGCAACGGAGCGGTTGAGGTTCGCATCTTCAGCGCTATCCCTAGCGTGCAGGGCTTGCAGTTCCGCGTCAAATTGTTGCAGTGGATTGTCAAGCACATCGACAAGGGAACGTACACCACGTTCGCCGATGTAGCCGACGCAATGTTCAGCGACAAAAAGTTGAACAAGTTGCTCCGCTCACAATACACAGCCGAGAAACTTGCACGCAAGCAAGCCTTGGCCTACGTATTCGGCGGTTGCTTGGAGGGTGAGTCAGCGTCTGACTTCCTCAAGAATGCTAAGGAGTACGACCGCACGATTGAGCGCCTACAGCGTGCATACTCAAGCGTGTCATCGTTCGTACGACGCGAGGTAGAGAGCCGATTCTCTACTCACACTATCCGCAAGGCTATCGGCCAAGCGTAAGATGTCCCCTCCGTACGAGGGTATGGTTAAAAACGACAGGTCGCGGTACGGCGCGGCCTTTCTTCCCACTATCACGAAACGAAATGAAACACGAACTAAAACAAATGATGCGAGCCTATGAGAACTACCTAAGTAGTGTGTCTAGGTTCATTGAAGCCACCGACGAAGACGAGCGCTACAAACTGATTGCGTTCGACATAATCGAGCGGCAGTCCCTCGAACTCGAGGAGAACTTAAATGCGGCGGACGAGGTGCTGACGCAGTACATAAACGAGCAAGGTTAACTGACGATGGCTTGAGTAGCCGAAACGCCGCGAGGCGTCTTAACCATAAAACAATTAAAAATGGAAAATCTTTTGCGAGTATGGACTTATTTTGATGGAACTGCCTCTGACGTTGGTGACTTCGTTCGGGAGTGGGAGACGCTACTAGATACAATCGTAACGGCCGACGAAAACTTCGACAACGATGAAGGCTCGTGGTACTGCGAGGCGTTCGTAACGCAAGCGCAAATCGACGAGTTCAATATGGACGAGGATTGGTTCACTATTCAGTAAACAAAAAACACAACAAGATGTACGCATTTTCAATCAACACCAACTCAAGCGAGGCGCTAGTTGTAGCGGTCGCAGTTTCTTTCGCCGTCGTTATCACGTCAGCGCTCCTGTCTAATGTGCAATTCAAATAATTATGCTACGAGAAATCTTTTTTTCAGAAAATACCCCATACCCCACCACCTTGTACAAAGTGTCGGCCTCATACGGGGGTGACCGCTCGGTGAGGGTTGCGCTGTTCTTCGACTTCGACGAGGCGCTAGCGTTCGCGAGCAAGGCGACCAACTACGAAATCGTGCAGGTGAAATGAGTCAGATAGACCTAATCATTCAGTACGAGAACGGAGAACTCGACGACCAACAGGTTGTGTTTCTCTTTGCCGACCTAATCGCAACAGGACAGGCTTGGGTCTTACAAGGCTCATACGGACGCACCGCTCGAAAACTAATCGAGGCGGGTTGGATTGACAAGAAAGGCAATGTTTCACTACAAGCACTAGAACTATGAACGACGACAAAAAATTCTTTCGCGTGGGTGTGTACTTCGCACTGATTATGCTAATCATCGGAGTAACCGCACGACTCGCTCAGGGTCAAGCATCCGAGTCAACAGGCATCCTAATAGTAGGAGGGGGACTCTTATTCCTCATCTCAGCCTTTGGCTACATCGTAAACTATAATAACGACTAATTCATTTCAATTATGTGTATCGCAATCGTAAACCAACCGAACTCTTTTCTCACCAAGAAACAACTCAAGAATGCTTGGGACAACAACAACCACGGAGCAGGAATCGCCTACGTCGACAACGGCAAGGTGATGACCTACCACGAGGGCTACAACTTCGATGACTTCTTTGAGGAGTACGAGTTCATACGTGAACTCACCGACACCCCAATCCTGATTCACTTCCGAATCGCAACGCACGGCAAGGGCAAGGATATGCTCCATCCGCACAGCGTGACCGAGGGTCGTGTATCACTGATTCACAACGGAGTCATCTCTGGTCTAGGTGACCACAAGGTCAGCGACACTCGTGAGTTCGCTCAGATGCTAGGCAAGTTCTACCCTGACAACGTCGACTTCCTCGACCACGCGGGCATCCGTGCTATGGCTCTGACAATCATCGGTTCCCACAACAAAGTAGCGTTCCTTGATTGGCGCGGTGAGGTACGTATCCTCAACGACCAACTAGGTCACTACGATACCGACGGAAATTGGTTCAGCAACGACTCGTACAAGCGTGTAAACGACTACGTATGGGCAGGCAGCAAGAAGGTGTACAAGACAGGCTCGTACGCCAACGCCGTGACTCAGCCTACCATTTGGGACAGCGAGCGCAAGGTTGCTATCCCTAAGGCACCTAAGTATACGGACTTCCTCGATGACTTCGATGACGAGCCGTCGTACAAATGGAACGCAAGCAAGCACGAACTGCGTAGTGAATACCTACGCGACACGTTGGACGAGGACGGAATATGGTAGGCTATGTTGTACAAATATGACAGAGAACACCTAGTGTTCAAACCGATAGTATCCACCAAGGGTGTCGCTATGGCTATGGCTACGGCGGCTACCTTGGTCGGGTTCGGTCTCTACGGAGTCCAAAACGCAGACGAGAGGCTCTACGAGAGCATCCTCAACGTGAACGTGACCGATGCCGCATTCACGGAGCAACGACTGATTGAGACATTCAAGCGGTTGAACATTAAGTATCCGCACATTGCGTTGGCTCAGGCAAAGTTGGAGAGCGCGAACTATAGTTCGTCAATCTTCACTGAGAACAACAACCTGTTCGGTATGAAGCAAGCACGTGTGCGTGTCAACCTCGCGGCGGGAACGTCTAGAGGTCACGCCTACTACTCTACGTGGGAGGACAGCGTCCTCGACTACGCGTATTGGTGTGCTACCTATGCGAGCGGCTGCCGAACGGAGGACGAGTTCTTCGCGCTGCTGAGCCGTTACGCTGAAGATGTACACTATGAAACGAAACTTCGCGAGGTCATCGAGCGCGACGGCCTGCGCGATGTTTTCTAACGTCCACTATCACGAAACGCATTCGAGACGCAAAATCAATTCACTTCAAAAACTATGGAATCCAAAATCATCAAGACCAACGTATTCGTAATCTCTCCCTTGGGGTTCGAATCACCAGCACTTCTAGTAGGAATCAAGACCGACAAGCGGTGCCTGGGCAATCAACGCGCTGAAATAGTCGACACGTTCGGCAGGAAGCGTAACACCCCAATCCGTAATCTCAAATTCGTATGACCTACAATCAAGATATGGTACTCTATCTGCAACACCGAATCGTTGCGATGGATAAGGAACTCAAGGAGAAAGACAATCGGTTGGTAGCGTTGCAGGAGCGATGTGACTATCTAGAGTCAGAGCGTGAGCACCTACTCAACCAACTGCTAGACAAGCCGTACACACGGCTGCTTAGCGAGTTACCAACAAAATTGTAAAATCCATTGACTATGTCGTCCGTGAGCGCTAACTTCGCCCTATCGGAGAAGCCGATTACGAGACGTTTAGTGCGGGGAGGGGGGCTTTCAAGGGCCCCCACTCCCGCCACTAGTCCTCGGAGACGAATACGAAGGTTAGTATACAAGCGCAATAGAGGCGCACTATGTCCAATCACCAACAAACACAACCGCTTGAAAATGAACGACAAAGAGACGCGTGAGGCATTCGTACGAATCGCAATGGCTCGTATCAAGGCTGACTATCCGTTCTACCCACAACGTATCGCTATAGCCGCGAGTATGTATCGTCGGTGGTTAGACAAGAAATCAGAGACGAAATGAGTAAGTACACCAACCGATACGGAGACGAGTTCACGTTTGAGAAGAACGAGAACGGAAACATTGATTGGAGGGGAGACTTCAAGTACACACGATGTGGATGGGACAACGATGACAACATCATATTCGTTGACCCAAGCGGAGGACCATTCATATCTATCGGCACTAAGATGTCTCTGTATGGACTAGATGGAATCGCATCAGGATTCGTTGGCCACGACGACCATTGGGAGATTTTAATTGAAGACGCATTATGAGTAAGATAAAGCAAACAAAAGTTCCTATAACGCTACAAGAAAATCTTCTAAGGATTGCTATCGAGCTTGGGATTCTTGAGAAAGATTTTAACTGGAAGCTAGTTCGTGAACGAGACGGATTAACTAAAGAATGTCACGAGGTGATGTGGGTTGAGTGGAGTAATGAAGGAAAGTTCAAGGCTCGACACTGTAAACCAGCAGTAGGCTACTCATTAATTCTGTCTCCGTTCAACGATTACTTTACTTGGCAGACAACTACAATAACAGAAATTGTAGAAGAGCGAGATAACTACATCAAGTTCAAGACACAAAACAGCAACTATGAGTTATGGCAACTAAACGACTAACCAGAGAAGAGAAGAAAGAGAAGGCAATCGTTGACATCATCAATAAGATGTTTGAGATTGCTGGACACAACGTGACCTACGACGACATCGTTGGCGTAGATAAGTGGTTTCAGAAGTATACTATGACCTTTAAGCAGGGCGAGGAACTTGAGGAGTGGGGTAAGAAATACCTTATGCGAGAACTTAAGTTGCGAGCAGCCTATGCAGAGAAGGAAATGATGTGGTTCAGTGTAATGTGGGGGCTGAAGTATTCAGACTTTGACGAATACATTAAATCAAAGGGGTCGAATCCGACCCATTAAAACACAACGATAAATGATACTGAACTATGTAAAACAATGGGAGGAGCGCAAGCATCTCCTTGAGCAATGGCTAAACGATAACGAGCCTAACTCCTACGAGAGCATCTATGAGATGCTGTTTAATTTGGTTGTAACTAAACCAAACGATGACGAGTACAGCGAGTGGGACTGGGGAAGGTTTGTAAAGATTGACGATGGGACTTTCCAAGGAAACGAAATCTACATCCTTTGCAGTAACGAATACCAACCCAGCCTGACTGACTACATCTTCACATCGGTTGCGTACGGCTCCTGTTCTGTGTGCGATACGTTTCAGTCGATTGAGATGTTAGAAGACAAGGCAGAAAGAGTTAAGCAATATATGACTCTTGCACTGCATATGGTTCAAGAAACGAAATCATTTAAAGACAACTAGAAATGAAAATAGAACTACAACCATACAACCATACCTGCGCAGATGGATGCTGCGATACCTACGGATACGATGTGTTCTTAGATGGTGAGAAGATTGGCTCTATCGGAGAAGATGCCCAAGATTTAGCAGAACTATTAAATGAAACCTTTAAAACCACCGAGAAATGAAACAGACAGCAGTAGATTGGTTGATTGGACAATTATATGCTCCTTGCAGAGGTATTCCATCACATATTATTGAACAAGCCAAAGAAATGGAGAAGGAGCAGATGGTTGATTGGTATGCTACGGGGCAGGCAGATACAGTAAATATGTATGAGCAACACCTCAACAAAACCTCTAACACCAACGAGAAATGAAAACAAAGTATAGAATTGTAAGCGACCGATACCTTGGATATGAATGTCAAATATGGAGATGGTATTGGCCATTTTGGGTGCAGATGGGATTTACAAATACACACTCATCCATTGAAGATGCAAAAAGATATATTGATTGGCACGCTTTTACAGCAAACTACAAACCGAACGAGAAATGAAAACAGCAATGCAAGAATTGCTTGAGTTGTGCAAGCACTACCAAGCAACATTTCAAAACCCTATCGGTGAGATAGTTAAAAAGATAGAGAGCGAACTTCTTGAGAAAGAGAAGGAGCAGATTGAAGATGCACACATAGAAGGTCAAAGAGTATTTGATGACTATCCGCATACCGAATGGACTAATCACCAAGCAGAAGAATACTACAACAAAACATTCAAGAACAAATAGATATGAGCTAATATCGCGTATCGCGATGCGCGATATTGTCAAAAAATGAACATCAACTCGGAGAAAACCCGAATAACCAAACAAAATCTGACGATGAAAACCAAACTTTTTGATATATCCAGCGAGGTCGAGGCCGCGTTGATTAACGACATAAAGGCTAGAGACAATGACCAGCGGTTGTGTTGTATGATATGGAGTAAGGCACTAAGCAAACAGGGTGTCGACATACGAAACGCAAACATCTACACGTTCCTGTCTCTATACAGCGACGACAAGATGCCGCTCGCGGACTCAATCACTAGGGCGAGACGCAAGGTACAGGAGCTAAAGCCTATGTTGCGTGGAGAGAACTACGCAAAGAGGCAGGCGCACCAAGAGAATGTCATCGAGCAACTAGAACTAATCGAGAAATCACTATAGTTATGAAGATTGAGACAGGTAAATACTACTCACAATGGGGTTTTGGTGTATCATTCATCAACTACACCAGAGGTATGTGGTCAATCGTTCTGGACATCGGTCCGTACTACATTGACTTCTACAATATGAACGGGAACGAAGGTGACAACCTTGCCGCGTTCAACGAGTTCTACAAGAACATCGACGACGACTTTGGTCCTGCACCCGACTGCGAAGGATGCGGTAAGGAGAGCGATTCTTGGGATGACCTTATGTATCACATAGACCAGCCCAACCGATGGGAACTATTATGCAAAAAATGCATAGACGAAAAAAAGAAAACCAATGAAGAACCAGAGACTAATCCTTGAGCAATACAAGAAGGCTCAGTACAATCGAAACGTGTGCCTATACAGCCGCCGAGATACCGAAGCCAAGTATTGGGAGGGGTATGTCAACGCACTTAGTTTAATCATAGAAACCCAACCAGACGATGAGTGAGGAACATTCAGTCGAGTACAAACTCGTTAAGTTACTGATAGTATCCCAGGTGTACCTGGAACTGCTTGATGAACTAAAAGGAACCAACGTGTACAGGCACAACCTAAAGCGTGCGGTGAATAACGTAACCATAGACGTGGAGAATTTCCTGTCTAATATGTACAAACAGATGCATATGGACAACGAGAAGGAGGAGGCATTCCTCGCCATACAACGTGGTGTCGAGATTCTAGCCGCCGCCGACATCGACGCGCTGTACAACATCGGATATAAACCAATCAACAAAGAAGAATGAATCCCCTAGAACTTGAAGAAAAGATTGTCGACTGGGCAATCAAACGTGGAATCACCGCACCTGAGAACGCACCGAAGCAGATGCTGAAGGTAGTAGAGGAGGTCGGAGAACTTGCGTCAGGAATCGCCAAAGGCAAGCAAGACGAAACGATTGACGCAATCGGTGACGTACTTGTCACAATTATCATCCTGTCGTATCAACTTGAGCTGAACCCCTGGGAATGCCTGGAGTCAGCGTACAACGAGATTGCGAATCGCAAGGGTCAGACGGTTAACGGTGTATTCATCAAGGAATGAAGACGGCACTCGAACTGATTGAAGAAAAACTCAACGACTCTGACGGCCGTGAGTTCTACCGATGGATAGTAATCAACTTCCCTATGCTTCAGAAGCGCGAAGAACTTACTCGAAGGAGTAATGAGCGTGTATTGACATATTCTGACAACCCTCAGCGTGACAGGGTGCAGAAGATGAGTAAGAAGGTGAAGTCTGAAGAGAAGAACAACTCGTAGCGGCGAAGGCTAATGCGATGAGTAAGTATCTGATTTTGAGCATCTTATGTTAATTTAATGTTAAATGTACAAATAAAAATGAAAATATACCCATTCAAGTATCGTGGTTCGTTTCACGTTCTCCCATTCATCGAGGTTCACTACGATGGTTGGGTCGATGAGACGGGCCTGTCAATCGGTTGGTTAGACCGAGGATTATTCTTCAACTTCAAATAATTCGCAAAAAGTTTGCACATCTGGTAAAAAGTGTGTACTTTAGCAAAGTAATTCAATTCAAACACTATGTCTAATTACAAATTCAAGACCACCAACATCAAAGGCAAGGAGTATGTTGAGGTCAATCAACGCGTCCTGTTCTTCCGTACTGAAGCCAAGTACGAAGGGTGGACAATCGAGAACGAACTCGTCGCCATTGATAGCGAGACCTGTATCATCAAGTCAACCATCCGAGATAACAACGGACGAGTGATTTCAAGCGCTCACGCACAGGAGGACCGCACATCATCTATGATTAACAAGACATCATACGTTGAGAACTGCGAGACTTCAGCCGTAGGCCGTGCACTAGCGATGCTTGGTATCGGAATCGAGACATCAATCGCTTCGTCTAACGAGGTTGCTATGGCCATCGCCAAGCAGGACGCTCCTGCATCCGCGACGCAAAAAGTTTCCATACCGAAGAACAGCGTCTTTCAGTCAGCCATTGACTTTATGAAGAAGGACGGAACGACCGCGGGCCTGGAGAAGATTCTCTCTAAGTACGGCGACCAGTTCACGGACGCTCAGAAGGGAGCAATAGCCAAGTTCGTCAAGAAGTAATGGAAATCCAACTTCTGGATGGAACGACGTGGCTCAGGGAGGACCTGCTAGCCGCGATGACCGACGACGATTTCTACTATGGATATCTAGGGAAGGCAGCATTGTCTTCCTCGTCGCTGAAGAAGATTAACGACTCTCCGCGTGAGTATGCTCGTTATCTTAAGTATGGGGAGGATGGGGACGTTACTGCACTGGTTGCAGGCAACCTCATCCACACCCTGCTACTGGAGCCACACCTGGAGGGCAACTTCGTCCCTGTGGAGTGTGCCTCAAAGAACACTAACATTTGGAAGAATGCGGTGTTGGAGTATGAGGAGACAGGTAAGAAGCTACTGCTTCGTAAGGACTACGACAACTGCTACTATGTTGTCGATGCCCTGATGAAGAACAACTTCGTACGGGAGGCGTTATCTGACGCTGACTATGAGCTCCCAGAGATTGGTCTGCTACACGGGCTACCGTTCCGTGCTAAGGCCGATATCAAGAAGAAGGGTATGCCCTACATCTTTGACCTGAAGACGACATCGAACATCGATGACTTTTACTTCAGTGCTAAGAAATATGGATATGCAGCCCAGGCGTACATCTACTGTACGTTGTTTGACGTGCCATACGAGAACTTCAAGTTCATCGTGGTGGATAAGATAAAGAAGGACATCGGCGTTTTCTCCGTGTCGGAGGACTTCTTTAACAGAGGCAAGCGGTTGGTGGAGAGCGCAGCGAATGATTACATTCGTTTCTTCATCAACGGCGAGGACCTCAATCAATATGTGATTTACGGAGAACTTTAATTCAATACTGCGATGCAAGACAAAGCAAAACCCAACTACTTCGGTAGTACCTGGTACAATGAGTACAAAGGAGAATTCAATGGATACACTCTTTACCTGACCGCTGCTGAACTAGCTGAGGCCGCTCGTTACATCAACGAGGAGTCTGGTAAGGTTAAGATTCTAATCAAGCAGGGTCGTGACCCGAAGAAGCCATACAGCGTAATCGAGTCTCCACAAGAGACAGCCGCTCGTAAGGCTAACGCCGCGGCCAGCAAAGCGCCGATGCCTAGCGCAGACGATTTGCCGTTCTAATGGAGAGAGCAATCGCAGCGTTGCTGTGTTTTGAGTGGGGTCTTGAGCTGTTAAACGCTCAGCCCCGCTTCTTCACACACACATCGAGGACTGGTAGTATGTCAACACAGATAGTGTTCGGTAAGGTATCAGGTCAGGACATCGAGCTTGACACTATGCCCAACACGGAACACTTCAAGTTCTGCGTCATTGTAATCCCCGAGAAGAAGGGCAACAACGTAGTGCTGGTGGACTCAAACGAACTGCTCGGTGCTATGCACGACAAGTGGTTCATTGCCGCCAGTAGACTGGCTACTATTATCAAGCGTAAAACCGAAATGGAGTTCACTAATGCATCCGATTTATTTTCTAGAAATAGAGGTCTCGTTCAAGAAGGGGAAGCTCAATCATTCTAGGAAGGAGTGGGCGGTATCCAAACACGACACACCAGCAGGCATTATGATGTACGACAGCAAGACCGCAGACAGTTTACGCGAGCGGTTGTTCGGTTCAAACTATAAGGGAGACAAGTCATTTGTAATCACTAAAGTTTTAGAAAAAAAGATTGTAGGTTATGCCTCAAATAAATAACGAAGACGAAGCCCTTGAGATGCTTAGGGTGCTCACCGAGAACATCGGCGTGAGCCAGACGGCAATCGCCAAGAACCTCAGACTGAGCCGTACGTTGGTTACGAATGTGATAAACAGGAACGCCATCGTCACACCCAAGTTCATCGACAGACTAAACCAATTCGTCGAACACATCAAAATTGAATTATCCTATGAATGAGTTTCTATACTGGGACGACCCAGGCGATAGCCAGCAAGTCGTCGACAAGCAAGAGAAGCGCCACCTCGTCGCTGTGTACGGCACACTGAAGATGGGGCGCGGTAACAACATCTACCTGCGCGACTCAATCTATATGGGAACCGCTCGCACTAAGGAGCCGATGCGTATGTGTGTGATTTCACTCCCCTACGTAATCAAGGGCTCCTCAGAGAACGGCAAGCACGTCCTACTTGAGTTGTACTACGTTGATGACACCACACTAGCCGCACTCGACCGATTGGAGGGACACCCAATCTACTACAAGCGCGAGAAGATTACCGTAACGCCTGAGGAGTCAGTGTTCAACAGCGACACAGAAGCCTGGGTATATATGGTAGGTGAAGAATACGATAACAACAAATACTACGATGAATTCTAGAGATAAGATAACACAGGAAGCAGACCGCGTGAAGGAACTCCTACTAAGGAAGAACGCCTCATACGGTGACAGCGCACTCAAGCCAGCTAACGTATTCGCTAAGGGCTCAGCGGTAGATAACCTCTGCTCCCGAATCGACGACAAGCTGATGCGTATTAAGAACAGAGGGCTCAATGTAGACACAGTGGATACCATTGATGACCTTATCGGCTATTTAATTCTATTAAACATCGCGCTAAAAGATGCAGCAGGACATTTTACAGAGGAAAGTCACAAGGTTCAAGAGCATTCTGAGGCCAGAGGAACCACTACATATAGCAGTTGGACAAGTAATCCAACTGATAACATCGCCCAAGGAGGATACACTTGGCCTGGTATCGAAGATTAGGAACGGTGAGGACGTAGCCGCCAACAAGAAAAGACTCCCAGTCACTTTGTGGTCTGGGGTTTTTTCTGAGCGGAACGACGGTTCACTGGTCGAGCATTCAGGTCTTGTAGTCATCGACATCGATGATGTAGACCCCGAGGAGACCAAGAAGGTCCTAACCTTCGATGAGTTCACAACCATATGCTACACGTCGCCTAGCGGCCGTGGTGTTAAGGTTGTAATTCAAATCAGCAACCCTGAGCGGCATCGCGACCACTACCGAGCGTTCGCTAAGTATTACGAGAACAAGTACGGGATTATCATCGACGGCACTAGCGTCAACGAGTCTCGTGCTTCGTTCGACTCATACGACCCAGAGCTAATCTTCAACCCGAACGCTAAGGTGTTCGGCAATATGATAACCGAGTTCGCAGAGAATCAGGTTGTCAAGACATCCAAGGCTAAGTTTACGGATTACGAGCAGTTGAACATCGCAGCTCGGATGATTCGTAAGGCTGAGGACGGAGAGAAGCACGCCAAGCTAGTGCGAGCCGCTAGGCTGTGTGGTGGATACATCGCCGCTGGTATGATGGAGGAGGACGAGGTAAAACGAATCCTACTTCGTGAGATTGAGCGTCGAGACATCGACTCAGTAGACAACGCTAAGAAGGCTATCGAGGACGGAATCGAGATGGGTAAACTTATGCCCATCAAGCAGATGATGGAGGAGCGTAATAAGGTCGAGCGTGAGATGCGAATCAACGACGGCGATATGTCCTTCATCTCATCAGACGACGAGGACTTCAGGTGGATTACTGACTTCGCAGAGGGTAGGATTCAGATGGGTCTAGATACTGGAGTCAGTAGGCTCGACGAGCACTTCAGATTCAAGCGGAACTTCACCATTATCAACGGACACTCCAACATCGGTAAGACGACGTTCGCTATGTACCTACAGGTAGCATCGGCAATGCGTCACGGATGGAAGTGGCTTATGTATACGAGCGAGAATAAGACGGCATCACAGAAGATGAAACTTATGACGTTCGCTATGGGAAGGCCAATCAGGGATATGAGTTATCAGGAACGTAAGCGTGCGTTCGAGTGGGTGAACGAACACTTCACCTTCATCGACAACAAGTCCGTGTATTCGTTCTCTGATATCCTAATCTTCGCTGAGAAGCTGATGAAGAACCAACCGCTTGATGGATTGTTTATCGACCCATACAACTCACTGCGTAGGGACCTCGGTACGAACATCAACCTCGGACCTCACGAGTATGACTATGAGGCCACGAGCGAGATGCTCACGTTCTCCAACGCTAAGAACATAGCGGTATGGCTGAACACACACGCAGTCACGGAAGCACAGCGTATGAAGGGGGACGATGGATTACCCATCGCACCGTTCGCTGAGCAGACAGAGGGTGGCGGTAAGTTCGTGAACCGTGCCGATGACTTCCTTACTTTCCACAGGAAGATTCAGCACCCTGAACACGACAGACGTCGAACGGTTGAGTTTCACGTTCGTAAGATTCGTGAGACTGAGACTGGTGGTACTCCCACATCTATAGACGAACCGATTCTCTTTGAGATGAGCGGTAACGGCTCTACGTTCTACTTAGCGTCAAGCGCTCAGAAGATGTTTGAACCGTTGTCTTTGGAGCCAGTCCAGACTACGATTATTCAACTACCTACCCTAGACGACGCATTCTAGATGTACATTTGAGAATGCCACGAAAGAAAACAGGCGCAGTTAGGAGTAAGAAGAAGACTATTGACGGAATCACGTTCGCGTCAACACTCGAGTCATATTGCTATACCTCACTCAAATCTAAGGGAATTCAATTTGAATACGAGGGTGAGTCAATAACGCTTCTTCCCTCCTTCGCCCCTGTTGGACAGTACTATAAGTCTATGCTGAAGAAGAAGGAACTAGTTCACGTAGGTATGAGGAAGCAACTCCCCATCACCTACACGCCAGACTTCATCTCCCACAGCAGTAAGTTCTATATTGAAACTAAGGGCTTCGTACCGTCACAGCATACATTCCATATACGATGGAAGCTGTTCTTGAAATGGATGACTGATAACAATATGTCCGACTACAAGGTGTTCCTGGTTAAGAATCAGCACCAAGTAGACGAGGCTATAAGTATTATTTCAAATGGACAATAAGACACTGTCGCAGTTCTATTTCTCTACGACCTATCGTATCCAACAGGAGACAACAATTCTTTACGAAGCGTTGCACGACTATGCGGGTAATGCAATCGAGAAAGAAGACTTAGTTCGCCATCTTTGCTCCAACTTCACACTAAAGGTGAAGGCAGAGTTAGACGGAATTAAGGCATCCTGCAAGGAACTCAATGAGACGAGTATTTAAAGGAGAGAAGGAGCTCTTCAATGCGCTTAAGGAACGGATTATTCCAGACCTTAAGGAGAGCGAATTCGCTATGTCTAAGTATGACTGCTACTCAGAGAAGCATCAGATGGACATAGAGCTAAAGTGCAGGTACACTCACTACGACAACCTAGTCATAGAGAAGATTAAGTACGAAGCACTGATGGAGCGAGCTAAGGTATTCGGCTATAGGCCAGTATACATAAACTCGACTCCTGAGGGGGTATGGGCATTCAGACTCGACGAGATACCAGAGCCATCCTGGTCTAAGAGAGGTATGCCAAAGACGACTGAATTCCGAAACAAGAACTTTGTATCGAAGGATGTCGGTTACTACGATTTGTCACTTGGAGTGGACATTTCTGACTTGCTTGATTAGGATATAGATATATATATTCGCACTCCTTTTGGGTCACTTCGTGTGGCCCTTTTTTGTCTAACATAAAAACCAGAGGCTATGCTATTTGAAGAACGCATCCCCTACAAACCATTCGAATATCCAATATATTACACCGAGGGCTGGCTCAAGCAGGCTCAGGCTTTCTGGCTCCATACGGAGATATCAATGCAGAACGACGTGAAGGATTTCCGCGAGAATCTTAGTGATAGTGAACGCAATCTCGTGGGCAATATCCTATTAGGCTTCGCGCAGACGGAGACAGCCGTTGGAGACTACTGGACGACGATGGTAACAAGATGGTTCCCCAAGCACGAGATTAAGCAGATGGCTATGATGTTCGGCTCACAGGAGACAATCCACGCCGCAGCATACAGCTACCTGAACGAGACACTCGGTCTTGAGGACTTCGAGGCGTTCCTTCACGAGCCGTCAACGGCAGCTCGCTTTGAGAACCTAGTCAACACCAAGGCTGGATACGACCACAATATGCTTGCGGTATGCCCGAAATGCCGTGAGGATGTGGCTCGCTCAATCGCTGTGTTCTCCGCGTTCGCAGAGGGTGTATCCCTGTACTCATCGTTCGCTGTGCTCTACTCATTCCAGATGCGTAACCTACTGAAGGGTATCGGTCAGCAGATGAAATGGAGCGTACGTGACGAATCGTTGCACTCTAAGATGGGTTGCGCCCTATTCAATCACCTATGTGAGGAGTTCCCAACCATCCGCCAACAGGTGCGTAAGCAGGTCGAGGAGGCCGCACGCGTAGCGGTTGAGATGGAGGCTAAGTTCATCGACAAGATGTTCGAGATGGGCGACCTTGAGAATCTGAAGGCGGATGACCTTAAGGAGTTCATCAAGAAAAGAGCAAACGAAAAGTTGCAGGAGTTGGGGTACGAAAGTATCTTTGAGTTCGATAACAAGAAGGCCGCTGAGCTTGACTGGTTCTACCATCTCACGGGTGGACACACGCACACTGACTTCTTCGCTATCCGACCCACGGACTATTCGAAAGCCAACGAAGGTGAAGACTTTGAAGATATCTGGTAAAAACTAATTCTATGAACAACAACATTATTGCGGCCATCGTATTTCGCGAGGTCAAGGGAGAGTACGGTGTAACCGCCGCCCAAATGAACAGCTCAACTCGTATGGCGAACATCCGCGAGGCTCGCCAGGTGTTCACACAGCTTATGCGTGAGCACTCGTCTATGACGCTGGAGGATATCGGTATGCTGGTCAATAGAGACCATTCGACTATATCCACAACGTCTAAGGTTATCCAGAATCAGATTGAAACCAACGCTGGATTCCGCAAGCGGTATAATCGCGTCAAGTCTAACATCAAATATCAAATCGAAAATGTCTAAGAATTTCGCAGAAAGCCTCGGATGGGAGGTAGGAGTTGACTTCCCCGAGTGGGGGAATACGGAGGAGTATGTCAAGACAATCTCTCGTGGTTATCTAATCAACGACGAGAAACCTCGTGACGCATACCTCAGGGTTGCAAGGGCAGCGGCCAACCGCTTGAACAAACCCGAACTCGCACCTAAGTTCTATGAGTATATCTGGAACAACTGGCTCGGTCTGGCCACGCCCGTATTAGCTAATATGGGAACAGACCGTGGACTGCCTATCTCTTGTTTCGGTGTGGACGTTGGCGACAGCATCCACGATATCGGAATGAAGAATCTCGAGACTATGTTGTTGGCTAAGCACGGCGGCGGCGTCGGCATAGGAGTCAATATGCTCCGTCCCGCTGGCTCACCAATCTCCAACAGCAACGGTACGACCGACGGTGTGGTTCCATTCTGCAAAATCTATGACTCAACGATTCTCGCCACGTCACAGGGCAACGTGCGCCGTGGTGCGGCATCGGTAAACCTGAGCATCGAGCACGAAGACTTCTGGGAATGGATTGAAATCCGTGAGCCCAAGGGCGACGTGAACCGCCAGTGTCTGAATCTGCACCAGTGCGTAATCGTATCGGACAAGTTTATGCGTAAACTACAGGACGGTGACGACGAGGCTCGCAAGCGTTGGGCTAAGGTCCTACAGAAGCGTAAGGCTACAGGTGAGCCGTACATTATGTTCCGCGGTAACGTGAACAAGCAGAACCCAGAGATGTACAAACAGAACGGTTTGAAGGTCTTTATGACCAACATCTGCTCTGAGATTACGCTGTACACTGACGAGTCACACAGTTTCGTTTGCTGTCTGTCATCACTCAACCTCGCCAAGTTCGACGAGTGGAAGGACACAGACGTTGTATACTACTCCACGTTGTTTCTAGACGGCGTGCTTGAGGAGTTCATCCAGAAAGCCAAGAATATGAAGGGCTTCGAAAATTCGGTTCGCTCCGCTGAAAAGGGACGGGCACTTGGCCTGGGCGTACTTGGATGGCACACCTACTTGCAGCAACGTGGAATCCCATTTGAGGGCTTGCAGGCGCAGATTGAGACGCGTCGCATCTTCTCACACATCAAGATGGAATCAGAACGTGCCAGCCGTGATATGGCTAAGATGTTCGGTGAGCCACTATGGTGTCGTGGATTCGGAGTGCGTAACACTCACCTGAGAGCTATCGCACCGACCGTATCTAACTCAAAGCTGAGCGGCAACGTAAGCGCTGGTATCGAGCCTTGGGCGGCCAACGTGTTCACGGAGCAGTCGGCTAAGGGTACGTTCATCAGAAAGAACCCTACGCTTGAGAAGGTGCTCCGTCGAATTGGTATCAACAACAAGGAGACTTGGGACCAGATACTCGCGGACGGTGGTTCGGTGCAGAATATCAACGCACTTGACGATTGGTACTACCAGAAGGGTAAGCTCGTAAGTAAGGACGAACTCGACCCGATGGTTGACCCAGTGTCGGTGAAGGACGTGTACAAGACCTTCAAGGAAATCAATCAGTTGGACCTAGTGAACCAAGCGGGCATCCGTCAGCAGTACATTGACCAATCGGTTTCTTTGAACCTAGCGTTCCCGACTGAGGCCACACCTAAGTGGATTAACCAAGTCCATATGGAGGCTTGGAATCAGGGAATCAAGACGCTGTATTATATGCGTACTGAGTCCGTGCTCCGTGGAGATATTGCCGTGAAAGCTATGAACCCTGATTGTGTCAGTTGCGATGGCTAGTCCGTGCAGTAATTACGATAGAGACTTCGACTGGGAGAGTGAAGAGGAGGAGCTGAACCGACGGATAGATATTATCGGTCAGAACGGCAACACTGGCGAGCATTACCCAGAGTTCGAAGACGAAAAATAGTGCCTGGTTTGTTGATAAAACTTCTCGGATGTCTTCGGGAATGAAGGGTATCCTCCCTTAATTGGGCAAATTGTTTACAAACTAAGGCTAGTTGACCCATTCGGCAATAAGGATATCAAAGACTGACCACTCGGAAAGACGAGTACGCCCCCATAGTTAAAAGGATATAACGAGACTCTTCTAAAGTTTAGTTACAGGTTCGATTCCTGTTGGGGGTACTATTTATTGGACTACGTTTCGTATCTTTGTAGCACTATGAAAAAGTGCAATAAATGCAAGAAGGAACATCGCAACGAGTTCTTCGCTTGGAAGAATAAAGAGGAAGGAATCCGTCACTCAACGTGCAAGTTCTGCTACGCCGAGTTCTCTAGAGAATGGCGCAAGAAGAAGAAGCAGGCGTTCGAGGAAGAAGTAAACTCACCGACCTTTTGGGAGCGGGTGGTTAGCTTCATTACAGGTTCCTGAGCAGTTAGAGCGACACTCTACAGGTTTAACGGAACAATAACGGACTGGCCCCTCATATAGGGGCTCTTCGTGCTTCCTATTAGCCCTGCCCACGGCTCGGCTTCCTGTATAACTTAGAGGATTTGAGCACTGAGTTTTTGTTCTTAGCGTGCACTCCTGGACGCTTCTTTTTTGGCTTGGCTTGGAATACCGCAGCCGTCTGAGCTTTTAGCTTGGCCATAGTTACTTACCGAATCTATAGATGAACATCATAATCGCTAGGGATAGCGACAAGAAAATCAACAGGAAGTCCTTAATCTTGGAGCCTTTACCTTCGGGTTGTACAACCTGAGGCGGGCACTCGGCCTGCACAGACACTGGGTACGGAACCTCCTTGACCTTAGTCTTTACGATGAGTTTGTCTTGAAACTTAGTGATGACCACCTGCACGGTGTCGTTGTCAATCACTGAAGAGTCGCCCTCGGCTGGGATGCCTACGGTATCAACCACATAAATCGGCGGAGTCACAATCGTATCCCATATCGTAACAACCGTGGGCTTCAACATCGAGGGGTCCTTCTGGATGGCCTTCTTTAAGTGCCATTCTGCTGAGCATCCACTGAGCAAGAGGACTGATAGACAAATCAAACATAACTTGTTGAACATAAGCAAATTTACTTCATTTTTTCTTTGCGTAATCTGTCGTACTCGTACTTGAACTTAGCGCTCAATTTGTATCCAGACTCGTTGTAAATCTGCTTTCTAACCTCGAGTAGTTCCTCATCGGTCATATCTCCGTAAAGCAGATATACCTTCTTAGCGCGAGACTCCTCGTCGGTAGAGTAGATGATTTCGTTGGTGTTCTGAGTAGCTGCACGCTTCTTGGCCGCCGTAAGGAACGAATCCTTGAAGTACATACCGTCAATCTTATTCTCCTCTGCTATCTCAGATGATTTCTTCTTGGCTTCTTCAAGAATGGCTTGTTTCTCCTCCTCAGTCTTAGCCTTGAAGTATTCACGTCCGAGCTCCTTAGCCGCGTCACTGATTTTCATACGCTTGCTACCAGACTCCTGGTCTATCTTCATAAGCTCCTCCTTCTGGTTGTAAATCTTCCAGTCAGGATTAGTCTCACCCCATACGGCCTTACTTACCGTAATTCCGCTCTTAGATAGTGCACCAACAATCTTCTCGGTTGAAGACTTTCTCTCTTGCGACGATAGCTCATTGTCGAGCGGTACAACCGATGTGATAATGTCAAGCAGTCCATACGCCGCACCCACAACGAGTGACGAGTTAGGGCTTGTGATTACCTTCTCAACTGAAGCCTTCATACGTGCTGGAGACAGACCGCTCTTTTCGCCCGTAACTAGTTCCTGAGTCTCACCGAACACCTTACCGATTACCTTGTAGAATCGTTCTACGTTGGGGTCATTGATACCCTCATCCATCGGTAGAACCTCGTTGAAGTCCATCGTAACCGCACGGTCTCTGAACAAGTCGTAGTTCGTAAGGTACGTCATAGACATACTCAAGAATGGAATCGATGAGGTAATCTCCGACAGCGACGCTCCAGTAGGTAGGGCATTAGCCACGCCCTTCGTTGCGTACTCAATCAAGTCATCAGACGGACGGTATTCCTTGCCTAGAATTGAAGACAGTGCATAACCGTTCGCAATATCCATAAGCGCAAAGAACGGCACCATCTGCTGAGGCTTGGCGATTCTGATGTAAGCCCTGCGCTCGACACCCTTCTCGTCTAAGTATGTAAGACCAGTGAAGATGATGAAGTATTTGAGCTTAACCTCGTCTGGAATATCCTCATAGTCGTCACCTCCGATGAGTGCGTTAGCCATAGCCAGTGCCAACATACCAGCCTGCGCCTGAAGGAACTTGCTAGCAAACTTCTTGGGGTTGTTCTTGATATAAGACGCAGACACTCTGAAGCCCTGGAATGCTGAGTTGATGTACGGCTTAATAACCTCAAGGCCCTTGGTTAGGTTACCTCCCTGTGCGAAGTCGATGATTGAGCGAGCCTTAGTTACTGCCTTAGACTTGATTAGTTCTAGGTCTTCACCTGTAGGCTTCTCACCGTACTTCTTCTCATATTCGGCTACAGCGTCGTCCTTAGTGCGCTTGTATACCGCAACTCGGAACGCCACCTCGGATACTTCACCGATGCTAGACATTTTGTCTACGAACTTGTCAACCCTACCCTTGTCCGCCTTAAGTGAACCTGGTCTTCCGTCGGTTGATAGGAAGTCCATACCTCCACCCATCTCGATGTAATCCTGGAAGTCCTGGTCGTCCTTCTTGAACGAGCGTCTACCTTTAAAGAAGTCTCTCATCAGATTGTATGACGCGAGGTAGATATTCTGATTGTCGTAAATGTCAGTGAAGAATAAGATGTGCCCGAAGTCACGAGGGAAGTTTCTTACGACGAACAACGGGTTCGCTCTGGTTGCAAGCAGTTTCAACAATGCAGAACCAGACAAGTAACTCACCCACTTGTTGCCTACGGGACCCAAGTCGAACAGTCTGTTCGCTCCGTCTAGCTCACGCTTCAGGTCGGTGCGTAGCTGGAACTTAATCTGCTCACCGTTCTCGTAGAAGTAAATGGTCTCAAAGCCAACCGATGCGCTACCGTCTGGATTCTGTGGCTTTAACCACTCCTTATTCTCAGCGTCTAGCGACCCCTTGAACAACGCTTTGTTGGCGCGGTTCTTCATAATTCTAGACGATGCCGAAGCAGCATACGCGGCAAGCAAGAATCTAGAGTCCATAATCGTATCGTCGGCGCTACCTTCTCTGATTGCCTTAATCTGGTCGCCACTGAGACCGTAATCTCTGACGGCTACGTCGTTATCTCCGAAGTCAAACGCGTGATTGAGGAATACACGAGGTGAGTAATCAAAGTCTTTAATCTTGTCGTACAGCTCCTTAGTGATTAGACCGTTCTTGTAGATGTCGTTCAGGATGCTCTTGAATTCAGCGAAGTATGCGTCAGCACGCTTGTTAAGTCCCTCGAAATCGTCTACTTCCTTAGACATACGCTGAAGCTCTTCGATTGCGCTCTCCTTATCGAACATCGCATTGTTCTTCTTGTCAGCGGTATGCTTAGGTCTAACGGTTTCGTCGAGCATTGATTGCAAGCGGTTGAACTCGGCGGTTGCCGTCTCAAGCTCCTTCTTCGCCTTTTCCTTCTTATCTACGCTTACGTTGCTGGCTAGTGATGACAACTTGTACGCTGCGTAATCCATATCACGCTTAGCCTCAGCCAACTGCTCGGTGATTACGGCCCTTCTGTCGTCAAACGATTGGTCAATCTCAATTACACGACGCAGGAAGATAATCTTGTTGAGGTCTTTGATAGTCTCAGAATTCAGTCCGCCGAATATCTTTCTGTCCGCCTTGTTTACTGAGTACTTAGCTCTCGCGCTGGCACCAGCCTTGTTCACTAAGAAGTCGTAAGCTCCTTCAATTCTAGCGTCAAGGATTGCCTTCTTAATGTTTGATTGTCTGTCGAACAGTTTGTTGATGATATTCTTGAGCTTGAACACCTCACGGTACCAGGGCTCGGCGTATACTCTATCCTCAAACTGCTTGTATACATTGTCGATGTTTGGCTTGCCCTTCTTGGCTCCCATACCACCGTCAAGGAAGTCATTGTAGACCTCTCTTGATGAATAGTCGGAATATCCGAGCTGACCCATAATATCCACGAACTCTTCCTCGGAGATTCTCGGAACCAAACGTCCGTTCTGTAATTCAGATACACTCTTAAGGTAATCGTAAGCTGAACCTCCAGCTTGTAGTCGGCTTGTTCCTTTCTTCAGAGCTTCGTTACTGATGGTGAATCCAAACGCTCTAAGTACCTCCACAACTCTGGCGTACGAGGCTGGACTCCAGGCATTTAGGTAGTGAATCCTGTTTGCTCTGTCGATTTTGTATCCATCCTCGGTGAATAGTTTAGCGTCATAGTTATCGCTAGGCTTAGTGTGGTCGGCGAAGCGAACCTTAAATGTTCTGATATCTCTAGTATTGGTGTTCGCACCTTTAAAGTTTAGGTAGCGACTAACGCTAACATCAGAGGCTTTTCCTGGCCCATCGGTGTATTCAAGACTAAATCGCATATTGGACTTAGGCTCGTTGCTCAGCGATTCATAGATTGAAGTGAATGCGTTATACGTGTTAATGTCCGAATGACGTACTCTCTGATAGCGCTTCTTGAGTGCGGTCATAGCCTCACCTTCCTTCGCTGCCTTAAGAGGTGCCTCCTTAGCATTCTTTCTGATTTGAGCGATTGCCTGAGCCTGCTCCTCTGGGGTTCTAGTGCTCTTCTTAGACTTAGCTGAGCTTACGTACATAGAACCAGCTACGGATGTTGCTACACTGGTAGGCTTACCCGTGGCAGACATAAACTGCTGAGGCTCAAAGATTTCGTTAACGTAGTACTTGCCGTCAAGAAGGAACGGGTCCTCACCGTGGAATTTACTGTTGAACTGTGGGTGCTTGAATGTTCCAGCCTTACCTAACTTGCTGTACTCTTTACCGCCCATATACGGGTCGTTCACGAAGAACCCACTGATTGCGTATCCACCATCACCATATTTCCCCTTAGATGACAGGTTGTCTACGATGTTCTTATCTACATACTCATTGAAGAATGCTACGGTGGTTCTACCAGCCTCGAACATTGCGTTTCTAGCTGCCGCACCTGCACCAGTGACCTTCTTTACGCCAGGGAAGAATGACTCGAGGAATGACCTGCGAGTCTTGAAGTCAATCTTATCGTTAGACGCGACTAGATTCTGCAACGCATCGTGACCCTCCTTAGTGGTGAAGTCATTGTTCATCACAGCATCACCGATTGACTTTATCTTGTCTACTTGTTTGTCGTTATCACGCTTCTTATTCTCGTATCCTTCAGTGCCTTCAGACTTAGCCGTAAGGTTGTTGATTCTGTCTACCTCCTTCTGGATGAACTCGTTGAATGATGTCTTAAACTCATCCTGTGTGATTACACCAGAATTGATTGTTGCGGAGATAGAGTCAGCAAGGTATTTAGCACCGTACGAGTTACCGAACGCAGCGCCAGGGCTCTGAATCATAACGAATACAGCCACTGGCTTACCATTATGCTCTGGGTTCATAGTATCACGCTCTTCTGCTACCCTAGCGAGAAGGTCTCCGAGCTCAGATACTTTGTTGTCTGATGATGCCGCGAATCCAATCTTATCCTCTACGTTCTGCTTGATGAACGAGTAACCGAATCCACCGTAAACATCCAATCCTTCCTCAGTATGTCTCAGGGCCGTTCCGTCTGAGTTAATGAGAACGAATCCATTACCAGAACGCTCGAGCGCATCGTCCATACTCGTCTTGGTAGGATTAGATACTACCTCTACGTTCTTCGGTAGTTCAATACCTTCGAATGAGATATCGGCAGCCATAAACGACTGCTTGCGCTTGGTTGGGCCTCCCTTGTACACACCTCTAGCGACTACGTCGCCAGTCTCCATATCCTCTGTACTGATGGCTTCACCAGCACCCAATGCATTAGCGATGGAATTCATAGCGTCAATCAGTTGGGCTGACGTTGGTTGTACGCTGAACTTGGTACCTAGGGCCTTATTCAACGTCTCGAGGAACTTAGTCGCGAGTGAACGCTTCACGCTAACCTCAATCTGATTCGATGCGATTAGTGATGCGAGCTCAGTGGTGAACTCATCGTCAAGCTCTGCGGCGCTAGCTCCAGAATACTTGCTGATGAAGTCGCCCATATACTGAGTCAGGGCCTTGTCCTGTACGATGGCATCGCGTAGTGCGCTAGCAAGCTTCTTAGTTCCCTTGATGCCGAGAATCTCTGGTGCTACCTCGTGGATTGCCTCGTGATATACTGTGTTAGCGGCAACCGCTGGAACGAAGATGTGAATCTCATTAGCATCGCCATCACGTTGGATGTGCATACCTCTAGATACGTTGTCCTCGCCAGTGGCAGACTTAAAAGACTCAGCGCTGTTGTGGGCCACCAGTCGCACGTTCTTATTGGTCTTAGAGAACGAATCAACCACATTCTTGATAGACTCGATTCCGTTGATTGCGTCCTGCTTAGTGGTGCCAGTCAATGCGAAGAAATCGTCAGCCTTTGAGTTGACGTAATCAGTCAAAAAGTCAACTGATTTATTTACGGTATCCGCGTTGATTTTAACGCTTCTAACCTTAGGACCTAAGTCTCTCTCTACGGTTGCTGTTACTTCTTGAGGTGTTTGAAGAACTCCACCTGTCTGAGTCTCTTGAGTGCCTGCTCCTTCGACAGGTTGGGCTTGCTCAACGGCTTGCCCTTCGACGACAGTACCTGGTACTTGTTGTTGCGCTTGGCTATCATACTTCTGTTCGATTTTAGCTTTCTCAGCGAACGCACTCTTGATGTCGGTAACAAGCTGCGCCTTTGCTTCCGTGCTGGTTAACGTGTTGTACTCCTTCATACCATTAGATATGGTCTGATTGAGCTTAACGGTTTGTTTTAAGTCCTCCTCTGAGTAACTCGAATAGTGAGCCTCAGCGTCCTTCTGAATCTTCTTTTCTTTAGCTACGTAATCGTTCAGACGAGTCTTCAGTAATTCCTTCTCCGTGTCTGAAACTGATGGGTCACTTAGTAGGTCGTTGATTTCAGAAATCTTATTTCGGATTTCAATTCTGTCCTTGAAGATTGGAGTCTGCAATAGGGCAGAAGGACCATTGATTGCAGTACGCATCGCGCCAACTCCCCCACCCATTGCGGAGCCTACGAACGCAGACTCTGCGATGTTCATATAGTCAACTTTGTCTCCAGCTAATACTTTCTGTAGAACTTCCTGAGTAGTTGCCACAATAGCTTCTTCCATACCTTCCTCAAGCGGTTGGCGGGCTAACGCAGGGAACTTGCTGAACAGCATATCACCGAAATCTTTCTTAGACATACTCGCTACATCCTCTGCGCTTCCAAAGATTGCACGTACAGCCTTTAAGTCAGAAGCGAAAATCTTTTCAGTGGCATACTCCGCAAGACCTACGCCTGTAGCGTAAAGAACTTTTTCTATGTCGGTATATCTATCATCCTGAGACACTTCATTGAATGCACTACCAGCGGCAGTAGCTCCGAGAGCAACAAGACCAGCTCCACCCCCCATAGCCCCAACCGCTAGATTGGTTGCTTGGTCGGCCATATCAACCATAAGCATATTGAAGTCTCCATTAAGTGCTGCGTTCAGTGGCCCCTTCTCAATCTGCTCCTTAGTGTATCCCATATTGAACTTCTCAGCGAAGTTTTCTATGGCTACCTTCTTTGCTGCCTCTCTACTCTGCGTCTCAAATATGTTACCTCCTAATGCCTTGTCTGCGTCGGCTCCAACTAAATAGTATGGCAACTTAGCTGCCATATCGATGAATCCAGTTACGCCAGAATATAGTGAGTTAACGCCTCTAGTTAAAGCGTCACTATTCTCGGCTATTTTCTTCTGTTCATCTGCAAAACGCTGAATGCTAGACTTTATGTCTGAGTCAAGGGCAGTTGCGGCGGCAGTGTTTACTGAACCATCCTGATTGAAGAATGAATCAGGAGCTTGATTATCTAGGTCAAACTCCTTGTACTTAACGTATGTCTTCTCAATCTCTGGACGTAGCTTCTCTACGTCTTCGGCAGTCTTCACTCCAGATAACTTAGATGCTAACTCAGCGCTAACTTCCTCACGCTGTTGATTCATCCAGTCTCTGCGGACGTTCTTGGTTTCTTCAGTAGGGTCCTGAGCTCCTTGGAATCCAGCCCCAGCACCTTGACGGAACCCAGTAGGTCCCCAGGTTACGGTCTGACCAAGCTGATTAGTTTTTGCAGACTCCGAAGAAGTAGGCTCCTGAGCCGAAGTGGAGCGTGATTCCCCATCGGTCGGTCTTTTTTTTTTACTGTCGTAAAAGCTCGATGCGAACGCAACGTCCTCGTTAGAGAAGCCGTTGTCCTTCATAGCCTTAGATATCTGGTCTAATGACTTTCCGCTGGCGTACGCCTTCTCTAGGATTGCCTTAAGTTCTTCGTTCATAGCATAGTATATCTGCGATATGCAAATATACTAAACTATTACTGGCCTAGAGCGGACTGAAGACCTCCGTAGTTTGGCTTCGCAGACGCAGAGATGGTTCTCATATTGTCGTACAGACCTCTAGAGATAAGCTCAGACTTAAGTCCAGCCATCTGCGACTTACTTATGAGACTTCCCTTAACCTCTTCCTTCTTCGCATTCTCCCATCCAGCGTCAATTCCTCCGCCAGATGTTTTGTATAACTTATAGTTGATGACGTAACCCCTAGAGTCCATCGTCACATCAGTAATGTATAAGTCACTAGAATCAGTAAGTTTTATCGGGTTATTAGCCAGAGAAAATACAGCTCCGTATAGCTTCTTACCGCTCTGTCTATGCGTCTGAACACCAGTGCTAGCAGTTCTTAGTACGCCAGAAGCCTCGCGCTCGTCTTTAGTGGGTTTACCTCCTCCTGTGGGTGCCGCGACCTGACTTGCTGGCTTCAGTGCTTTAATGGCGTCAGAATACTGCTTCTCAAAGTCTTGAAGTGCGGCCTCCATAAAGGCAGGGTCATTACGCATAAGATTATCAATCTGTGCAGAATCAGAGAATCCAAGGCGGTTCTTGTCGAGACCATTGGACTGAGCGTACCAGCGAGTTGCAATCATACGCTTAACGTCTGGGTCAGACTCATAGCGCATTTTGAGTTGTGCGACACCCTTCTCTGCGGCAGCATTGGCATTGTAATTAACACCAGTGCCAGTATCAATACGTACACCGCTTAGGTTGTATATGTTATTAGAATCCTGTTGAGCTACAGCTACTGGGTCTACGAACTTAATGTTGGGGTCTACCTTATCGAGTATAAACGAATTGTAAGGGTTCTGCTCTTGCTGAAAGTATACAGACTGAGAAAGAGGAACCATAGCGCCGTCAGGGTCCTTAACCATTACGATACCATTCTCAACCTTAGTCTCGATACGTCCTGTAGCAAATTGAGTATACTTCTGCTTAGCCGAATCTGGAGTATCAATGTATCCGACACCCTTAGATGCGTTCATCCTGTTAATCTCCTCAGTCGCCGTAGCAGAAACGCCGAGACCTATACCGAAGGCTTGGTTGAACTGATTTCTAGCAGCCTCCATCTTAGCCTTAGCCGCCTGCGAACCACTCGTCTCGAATTCGATTGAGGACTCTTTCCACGCGTTGTACGCGGCCTGAGTGACGTCCTTGTGTACACCGAGCAGTTTGTATTGGTTCTCAGCAAACTTCTGGTCGATACCCATAGCGGACGTGAGCTTCTCACGCTTCTCGGCCTCTTCCTTTCTCTTTTGAGCGGCTTGGGCCTCCATAGCGGCACCCTGTGCCGCCCACTCGGGAACCTTAAATACTGTGGTGCTTAAAGCCATTACTTCTCGAACTTCTTAATTAAACTCTTCACGTATGCGTGTAGTTTCTCTTTGTCTCCAGCGGATGTGAACTTCTTGATATTTCCCATCTGCTTAGGGTTGAAGATGTATTCACCGCCAGTCATCTCACCAATCTTAGCTCCATCCTTCATAATGTCGATTGGGTTCTCCTTGTGTGAGAACTTACCTGGTGTCTTCTCTACTTTAGCACCCTTAGCGGCTTTGGGGACTTCCTTCTTAGGCATATTAGCTGCAAGAGAAAGTCCAGCTCCTCCGATGGCACTGATACCTCCTGCGATGTTCTGTACCGCTGCTTCCTTAGCGGCCTGCGCGAAGCCAAGCTCCTGCTGGTAGCGACCTTCCTTGCGGCCCATAGTGGCCTCCTGAGCGCCTGCCAACTGAGACAGAGCCGCAGTCTGACGCTGCTGTTGCATATCGGCCAAGGACTGCTGTTGTTGTGCTGCGCCTTCGGTGAGAGCACCGAGACCACCTAGCAGCGCACGGCCACCTGCCGCACCCAGAGCCTGAGTACCACCCGACAGAGCACGATTCACGTTCTCCATCTGGCGATTCATAATGTTCTGGTCGTATGACTCCTTGTACGCCTTGAAGTATTCAGACGGAGTGTCGAGTGATGGTGCAGACGCACGTACACGCTCTAACTCCTTATTTGCCTTCTTGTTGGCTGCGATGCCGTATGCGACTTGGCCGAGACCAGCAACCGCTTGCATACCAGCTCCGATTGCGCCTCCGCTAATATACTTCTTGTATGATTTCTTGGACTTCATAATACAAAGATACCTATTAGTTAACTAATTCATTGTGAAGCATCGAACGGTTGAACACCGTGTTGAATGCGTAAGCCTCCACTGGAGTGGTTAGGCTGTTAGTGAGTGTAATCACGGCGTATGGACCGCGAATCTTGTCTCCATCTACGGTAGAGTTCGACTTTACAGCAATCGTCTGACCCACGGTAACGACGGTCGTTCCAACGGTTGAGATTGATGTTTTGTTGACGACTCCACTTACCGTGAGGTTCGTATCTACAAGCGCTCCGCCAGACACCACCATAACCTGCCCATTGAGCGGGAATGGAATGGCTGAGATGTAGTTGCCTACGCTCGTGATGAATCCTCCAGCTATCGGGTCTGAGTTGGTCACAACACCGAGTGGGAAGATGTTTGAGGTCGAGCTAGTGGCCGTGGGGATTGACGCGTAGTACATACCCTCACGCTTGTCCATAGATGAGATGGTGACGGTTGATTGGTCCCTCGTTTCAACTGAGAAGCTCCACGGTGCGTTGCCCTCGACGCTAACGGCCTCGAATATCTTAACCATAGAGTTGTTCTGTGCTGACACCAACTTGATTGAGCTAGCAGTGAACGCGCCGTAGAATGTATTTCTGGTTGAGTCATCCTTGTGAGCCCAAGCGCCACCGTTCTTGAACGTAATCATTACGTTGTCTACGTAGCATCCAGACTCAGGGATGAATGAGTATCTAGTTCTCCAAGCGCCAGCCTTCACGTCGTAAGCGATGGTGTCGTCATTGTATGAACCGCTACCAGCACGCTTCTGGAACGAGATGATGTATTCGCTACGCTCTGGGTCCATAACAGCGACAAACTTGAAGTTCGTGTCGCCGAGTGCTATGGCACCGTTCATCTTGTCTTGGATGTACGAATCAACGCCCTCCTCACTTACTGGAGTGATTCCGTCTGGCCCGAGGCGTATAACCTTTCCGTTATTTACGTCAGCGAAGTACACGCGACCGAAATGGTTAACCACAGACTCAGGGTGCTTACCGACACCGTAGTCGCCAGCGTAGAAGCTCTGCGAGCCGATGAAGTTGGTCGATACAGTAACACCGCCACCACCACCGATGTACTCGATGATGTTTCTGTTGATTGGTGCTACTGAACACTTACGCTCCTGTAGAATCGTGATGGAGTCTCCACCGTCCACGATGTACTGTATGCCACCATAAACTGGCGATAGGTCCACGAAGTTGGCCTGGCCGAGATTGAATGATGATAGTGTTAACACCTGAGAGTCCAGAACGTACGGCTCAGAGTAGGTGATTGTCGCCTTTCTGTATACCTGTCCAGCGGTTGGTGCTGGTGCGTTAGGGCGGCCCACACTAGTGAACTTAGAGTCAGCAAAGTCCGTGATTGAGTTGTCCTCGACGAACATATCCTCGTACTGCGTGGTGACTAGCGGAGTCGTGCTGAAGTTGGTTATCACGTTCATTTGACGAAGACGATAGTAAGCGTCACCGTTGAACGTCTCAACCACAGCATCGGTAAGGTTAGTGATGTTTGCCAGCGAGTACCCACCGTTCGGCGGAACTGAGATTCCAATCTGACCGACTAGGTTGGCGTCAGCCACAGAGAAGATTCTGTTCGTGCCAGACATCTTAACCGATGACACTCTAACCTCGTATGAGGTGAGCACTCCGAGGATGGTGGTGCTTATCACCAATGCGTCACCGTTCTTGATATCGAGTGCCGTCGTTGCGAAGCCGTCAGATACGGTGATGTTTGATGTGCCAGACGTCCAAGTGTAAGAGTAGTCTCTGTCACCCTTATGTCTGTATGTGCCAGATGCGTTCACTACGTCGAACGCTTCGGATATCTCTCTGTAGATGTTTACGTCGGTCTGCTTGATTGGTCTGTAAATCTCCACTACGGTATTGTCGTCCCAGAAGTCTGTGTTTCCGAGCACATCAGCCTTAGTGAAGCCAGAAGCGTCGGCATTCTCAGTAATCTTCAGGAACCATCCAGTCTTTCTGTCGTTGCTTACAGATTCAGTGACTGGCGTATTGGTCGTATCGTAATACTCGTATCCAAGAATATCGAATTCGTGACCTACGTATACATTATTACCGCCAGACTCATACTTGATTAGACGGAGCTTGTCCCCCTCGGCAAATACGTACTCAACCTTAGCGTTCTTTGCGTCGATGTATGAGTAGGTCTTGCCCTCAAGCGTGCCCATAGACACGTAGATTGCGTTATCCTTCTCAGAGATTGGAGCACAGAATGCCTCACCAACACTGTATTGCAGGGCGTAATTGTATGACGTGAACGGAGAGTATAGGAGCTGCCACTTGCTGGCCCAGCTAGGAGGATTGTGTTTTACCCTAAACTGGAACGATACTGGTCCTCTGCCGTCGGTGTTTCTATCTGAGTACCAAGAGACTTCCTTGGCCCCAATCTCATTCACAGCACCACTTCTGTTGAACTTATCGTAGTATACGATTCCAAACTTGTGCTCCTGTCCAGCCTTGAATGAGCGACTTGAAGCGACGTAATACTGTCTAGAATTGTAGTTCTTGTATGCCCTGAACGCTCTGAATTGAGTTGAGTACGAGGTCGTGAGCAGGGTAGGATTAAGTGTGAACGAGATGAACTCAGAAGAATCCATCGGTGCACCAGTGCTTGAATCAAAACCGCTCGTCGTCTCTAATGACATAGATACAATCTTCACTAGGAACGAAACCTGCGTGTTGCCGTAATCTACAGCGTCAAGCGAGATATTTACAACGGCGGTACCCTTGAAGTTGTGTACCCATCCAGATGGCTGCAACGTAGCCTGAGCCTCGGTAATTACTACGTTGTAGTTGCCAGAGATGTTACTGATGAATCTAGCGTAAACGTCTGGGCTTCCGCTGGTTAGGCTGTCGTATGCTGGCAACGTGAACTGCTTGGAGATATCTATCTTGATTTCGCCAACCGTTAGGTCAGTGGTTGCCTCAGTTGGGGTGACATCGATAGCTCCAGAGCCTCCTGGTAGTATGCTGACGTCAGAGTAAATCTGAAAGTCAAGGATTACCTGGCTATCGTATGACGTGCTGTTGATTGTATCACCAACGACAAAGTTGAACTTAGACGTGGCGATGCTACTGGCTGGGCTGAAATACTTGATTGACCCAGTCGTTGGGTTGGCACTCAGGTACACAGACTTACCTTCGTTATTGTTCACCTCAGTGATTCCTACGTCGGTGGTTACGCCATTGTAGAACTCAGTGTATCCACCAAAGAGCAAGCGGTTGCCCGATATTGCCTGGGTATTAGCCTTCTGCGGTACGTTGTCGTACATCTTGTTCTGTTCGAGCGATGAGATGTAGGAACGAAGTTTACTATTGGTGAACGTAATGACAGACGTAGTGGAGCTTCTGTTGTTGCTAATCTCATCAGCCACGAAGAAGCCAAGCGTGTCGGCGGACTTAGCGAGGAGTCTAATCTTAGACACGTCAGCTCTGCTGTGCTTTACGGTTACGTTGATTGCGTTGAACAGGTCCTTGGCGGAGTCAGTGATGTATCCATCCAGCAACTGATATACGTTAACGCCAATCTCACTGTATGGGGATAATGCCGATACCTCGCCGTCCTCATATACGTACTGATATGCGAACTGGAAGTATTCGTCATAGACGAAGTTATCCTGGTCGGCCACGTTAGTAAACGCGAGGGTGGGAGGGTCAAGCGGTGATTGTTTAGCCACAGTGATGCACACCAGCTTCTCATCGCTAGTGTAGTTGTATCCGCCAGCCAGCTTGTATGGATATCCAGTACCCAGCAACGCCTTAGTTACGTTAATCTTCTTAGGGTCGGTCACTCCGTCCGTGAAGTACGCGAGCGTGTCTCCGTTCTCCTTTACGATGAAGTCGAACTTAACGAAGCTCAGGGCGGTGAATCCAAGTACTGAGTCTCTGTAAACAAGTCTCAACTGATTGCTCTGAGTCGAGTAGTGATAGATGCTGTGATTGCCTGATGAGTTGTACACCGCAAACAGAACCTCGCTCTTCTCTACGTTAAGCCCAGAGCCTACGACGGTGTTCGTGCCTGACGGCAACTCTGAACCGCTCGCAAATACAATCTGAGTGTTGCCTCGGCTGTTCTTCAATACGTCAGCGTTGCCCTCGTCGTTGTCACCAACGTGCACGTTTATAGCGTCAATCATTTCGACTGACTTCACAACCAAGAAGTCGTCGTCCTTGTTTAGGTAACGAGGGGTTAGCTTATCTATTGGCATCGGCCTTAGTATTTAGGTGACTGCTTGAAATTCTTACG
>Ga0208089_1000012_pt1 | contig 61626 bp, 66 predicted proteins | sample LakMenEpi29Jun12_FD_150744 | JGI IMG/M metagenome (GOLD analysis project Ga0208089, IMG submission 150744) | Freshwater microbial communities from Lake Mendota, WI - 29JUN2012 deep hole epilimnion (SPAdes) | ecosystem: Environmental > Aquatic > Freshwater > Lake > Epilimnion/Euphotic zone ... | reverse complement strand
CTAATGGCAAGAAATCCGAATTTAAAGTTCAATCAAGTAACAAAGAGAGTGTCTGTAATTGGTGACAACGTAGAAAACTTATTAACAGAAATCATTCACGCACAGCAGTACTTCAGTGGAGAAATTAAAGAATAATTATTTTTTACCATATTCAATCGCGGGGCAACGATTCATTACCGTGTATAAGCCAGCATTTTTAGCGCGTAGTATCGCAGAATCATCAATAACATCGAGTTGCAACCAGACACCTTTAGCGCCAATTAAAATAGCTTCATCAACAATAGGTCCAACAAGACTTGAATTTACAAAGATATCAACTACATCTATTAAAGACTTCACTTCAGAAAGTGATGCGTAACCCTTTTGACCATGTACGGTCTCAGCTTTTGGATGTATAGGAATTACCGTATGTCCTTTTTCAATCAAAACTTTGGCCACTTTATATGCTGCTCGCTCAGAATTATTACTTAGGCCAACAACCGCCCATGTTTTTAAATCTAATAACTCATTAACATCTTGGCTAGACATGAGTTCTGCCCAAAGCTCTAAACTTCCACCCTGCTTTTAGCCATAATTCTCGATCTAAAGCATTTCTGCCATCAATAATGATTGCATTTTGGACTAGAGATTTAGCATTTACAGGATCTATTTCTCGATAAATTTTCCATTCAGTTAGGTGTAAAACAATATTTGAGTCTTGAAGAGTTTCATTTATGCTTTCAGAAAACTTTAGTGCAGGAAAACGTTTTTGAGCATTCTCAATTGCTTTTGGATCATGTACGGTGACAATTGCTCCTGCTGCTTGGATTTGAGCTGCAATATCAAGTGCTGGGGAGTCCCTAACATCATCGCTGTCTGGTTTGAATGCTGCACCAAGTATTGAAACTTTTTTACCTTGCAAATCATTTGCCAAATCTTTTCTGACTAATTCAATAATTCTTTGTCGAGCACGAAGATTAATCGCATCAATTTCCTCCAGGAATTTAACAGCTTGTTGAGCTCCAAGCTCTTCTGCGCGCGCCATGAAGGCTCGAATATCTTTTGGAAGGCACCCACCACCAAAACCAATACCCGCTTGCAGAAATCTATTTCCAATTCTTGGGTCATACCCAATGGCTTTTGCTAGTACGGTTACATCACCGCCTGCTGCTTCACAGACTTCAGCCATAGCGTTTATAAATGAAATTTTTGTTGCAAGAAAAGAGTTAGCCGCTACTTTAACTAGTTCAGATGTTGGTAGATCCGCTCTAACCCAAGGGGTACCCTCTTTTAGATTAATTGAATAAACTTTCTTAAGTGTTTCTTCGGCATGATCATTGGTAACGCCAACTACTAAGCGATTAGGCTTTAACGTATCTTCGACCGCAAAGCCCTCGCGTAAAAATTCTGGATTCCATGCCAAATCAGATTTAGGATTTATTTCGATTAATCTATTTCTTAATTTTTCGGCAGTTCCTACGGGAACAGTTGATTTTCCAACAACTAACGCTCCAGGTTTTGCGATTTTAGCTACTGATTCTAATGCTGCATTTACATAAGTTAAATCAGCTGCAATCCCACCTTTAACTTGGGGTGTACCTACGCAAATAAAATGAACATCACAATCAGTAAGGTCATTAATATCTTTTGTAAAAGTTAATCTTCCAGATTTAATTTGCTTATCTAGTAATTCCTCAAGATCTGGCTCATAGAACGGAACTTTTCCCTTGCTTAGTAAATCTATTTTGCTTTGTTCGGTATCAAAGCCAATTACCTCAAAACCCATACTTGCCATGCAAGCTGCGTGGGTAGCACCAAGATATCCAGTGCCGATTACGGAAAGCTTTAAAGTCATATAGAAAGCCTATCTAATTAGCGACAAATGTTGTCTTGTGCAGTACGGGTCTTAAACTTATCAATTATTTTCGGTTTTTCTAATTTTGTAGAAGAAGGAGAAGGGGAGGGCACTACCTCATCAACCACGGCGCGATCTTCTCGCAATCTTTCCCACAATTCCGGGGCAAGCACCGGATCCCATAATACGGAGGCAGTAACACCATTTGCATTGTAATAAAGGTCAGATAGTGGAACAGTTAAAGTTCTAACATTTGAAGCTGAGAGCGACTTAAGTTGTTTTGCCAAAACAATCATGTCAGAGCTATTTAAGCCTTCATCAGTTGTGACTGCAGAAAGTGCTGAGTTTATAAAGCTTGTCATTGTTATTGGGTTAAGCAATACACCCATACTCGTAGCCTTTTTTACCACAGAAGAAATAAACGCCTGTTGTCTTTGCATTCTTCCAATATCACCAAGTCCATCAAACTCTCTAGTTCTAACATATTTAAGTGCGTCAATTCCGTTTAGATTATGAACTCCAGCCGGAAGTACTAAATGACTCTTAGAGTCATTAATATCTTTTTTAGTACAAACTTCAATTCCACCCAAAGAATCTACCATTCGAGCAAAACCTACAAAGTTAATTTCAACATAATGATCTATTTTTAAATCTGTCATCTGCTCAATAGTTTCAATTAAAAGCGGAGCACCTCCCCAGTTAAAAGATGAATTTAACTTTGAGTATGCTGCCGGGATAGTTTTCCCTTGACTGTTTAAATGTTCAGGTATTAGTGCATAAGAGTCGCGCGGTATTGAAACAAGTACAGCTTTATCCCTTGATTTAGAGATATGAACAAGCAGCATTGTGTCTGATCTCTTACCAGCCGCTGTTTTTACAGACCCAACTCGTAAAGCTTTTTGTTCGGCTCTAGTCAGGCCCTCGCGTGTATCAGATCCAACAATTAAGTAGTTAACAGCCGAAGACTTTTTATCTGGCCTTTTATCTAATCCCGCAAATGCATCAATTTTTTCGATCGAAGCGGTCACAGTAGTAAATGCAAGAGCACTGACAGCAGAAATCGATAATACTGCGATAGAAATTCCAGTTATGATTCTGACACTACGAGCGGATTTCATCTTCTTATCCTAGATTATGGGCAGTGAAATATTGCTCTAGAAATAATAATGAGGAGGATTATGATGGAAACATCACTACCTGAGGTCTCAGTAATCCTGCCTATTCTCAATGAAGAGCAAAATTTGACTAACTGTATCTCAGCAATCCTTAATCAAGATTATGGTGGAAAAATTGAAGTAATTTTAGCTCTAGGACCATCAAAAGATAAAACAAATGAGATAGCTAAAAAATTAGAAGCAACTGATAGCAGAATTAAATTAGTTGAAAACCCTTCAGGACAGACAGCTGCTGGCCTAAATCTAGCAATCGCTAAATCTAACTATGAAATAATTTGTCGTATCGATGGTCATTCTGAAATTAGCAAGGATTACATTTCAAGAGCAATTAAAATTATGCAAAATACAAATGCCGTAAATGTTGGTGGTGTTATGCACGCAGATAGCAACCAGGGTTTACAAAGAGTTATTGCACTTGCCATGAGATCAAAATTAGGAGTAGGTCCCTCTAAGTTCCATACTGGAGGAAGCGCTGGTGAGTCGGACACTGTTTATCTTGGTACTTTTAAAAAGTCAGCTCTCCTTAAGGTTGGTGGATTTGATGAGCGATACGTAAGAGCTCAAGATTGGGAACTAAATTATCGACTCCGCAAAAATGGTGGATTAATTTGGTTCGATCCCCAATTGATTGTTACCTACCGGCCAAGAAGTTCAATCATAAAATTAGCTAAGCAGTATTTTCAATATGGCAGATGGCGAAGAGTTGTATCAAGACAATATAAAGAAACTGTAAATTATCGATATCTTGCACCACCTTTTACTTTGGTTGCAACAACTATTTCAATAATTCTTTCAGTAATTTTTAATCCAATTTTTATTATTCCAACCTTGATTTATTTGATTCTAATTTCTATAGGCAGTCTAATTATTGGTAAGAGCTTGTTTGAGAAATTACTTATGCCAAGTGTTTTATTAGTAATGCACTTGTCTTGGGGTTTAGGCTTTATAACCTCTTCAAAAAAACTATTAAAATCTAGTTAGAATGAAGTATTGAGTTTAGCCCAGCCCAAGCACCAGTTTTAGGTAGCACCTCAAGACTGCCAGTTTGAGAATTTCTTCTAAACAGTAAATTACTTGCCTTATTTAGTTCTTTGGCTTTAACAATTTTTCCATCAGGTAATGCGATTTTGGAACCAGCAGTTATGTAAACTCCAGCCTCTACGATGCAATCATCGCCCAGGCTTATTCCAATTCCTGAGTTAGCGCCCAGTAAAGTTCTCTTGCCAATAGAAATTACTTCCTTTCCACCGCCACTTAAAGTTCCCATAATGGATGCGCCACCACCAATATCACTACCATCGTCAACAGTAACGCCTGCACTTATTCGACCTTCAACCATCGATTTACCTAATGTGCCAGCATTGAAATTTACAAACCCTTCATGCATGATTGTTGTTCCAGGTGATAAATAAGCGCCTAGGCGAACTCGATCACCATCTGCAATTCTTACACCTTCCGGAATTACATAATCAATCATTCTTGGGAATTTATCAATTGAGTACACAGTCAAATTTCCATATTTATTTTGTAGTTTAACTCTGACCTCTGAAAAATTCTCAACATCACAAGGACCAGCTGAAGTCCAGACAACATTTGAAAGCAAGCCAAAAATGCCATCTAAATTTAATTCATTTGGCTTGATTAATCTATGTGAAAGAAGGTGTAAACGTAGATAGACATCAATTGCATCCTTTGGCTTTTCAGATAAATCTATTTTCACTTCAACAGCAATTTTCTTTACTTTACGAATTTCATCGTTACCAATTTGTGCCGCTAAATCCGAATTAAGATGATTCTTGGTTAATTCACCCAACCCTAAGGAATAAAAAAAACAATCAAGCACTTGGCCTGAACTATTCTGTGTGGCCACTCCAAAGCCAAAAGCGGAGTTTTTATCGGTACTCATTACTTAAATGTATCAAAATCTTGCCAAGGTAATAGACTAATTTCATGAGAGTATCTGTTTTCTGTTCATCTGCACCTAATATTCCAATAACTTCTCTTGATTTAGCATTTGAAATTGGAAAGGCAATTGGCGAGCAGGGATGGGATTTAGTTTGGGGTGGAGGTAAAGCCTCAATGATGGGGCAAGTTGCTATAGGCGCAAGATCAGTCGGCGCAAAAACAATTGGGGTAATTCCAGAGCCATTAATTAATCTTGAATTTGAGGATAAAGAGGCAACTCATATGCATGTAGTCAGTGATATGAGAACCAGAAAAGCTAAAATTGAAGAATTATCGGATGCATTTATAGCATTACCTGGCGGCATTGGAACGCTTGAAGAATTTTTTGAGATCTGGGTTGGTAGCTATTTGAAATTTCATCAAAAACCAATTGCAATATGTGATCCAACTGGAGTCTATGATCCACTTAGGTTGGCATTAGATCACCTATCTACTCACAATTTTATGAAGGCTGGTCAACACGAGCTGGTTGCTTGGTGCAAAGATATCCCTGCAACTCTAGATGCAATAAGGATCAGGTAATAAATGAGAAAACTTTCACACTTGGAGCTAAACATTAAAATTAATAGACCCCTTGAATCAGTTTGGAATTCTCTGGTTGATTGGCGTAGTCAAAGTGAATGGATGTTACAAACAAAAGTTTGGTCTGAATTAGATCAGGATCGGACCGTTAAAAATGGTAAAGGTGTCCTAATTTTTGCTTTCACTGGAATATTTCCAAAGCTTTACCCTAAGTTGCGGTTAGGCATTCTAGATACAATGGAGATTACAAATTTTAAGCCTCCAGTGTTATGCGAAGTAGTCCATATTGGTCGTGTAATAAGAGGGACAGGACAATTCAAATTAACTAAAACTAAAAAGGGAACTATTTTTAATTGGCAAGAAAATTTAATTGCCCCATCCATTTTTTTGATCGTAATGAAGCCTGTATTATTACTGGGAGTTTGGCTCTCATTACGTAGATTTGCAAGGCAACTAACACGTTAATACGAAAAGTTTTCCTACAGCCCGCTAACCTTATTCCATGAGCTCAGGTGGCAAAGAAAAGACAATTGCTGAATTGATATCTACCTTGCCTGAAGAAGAGCGGCTAATTTTGACTTTACATTTAGTTAATATGGTAAGTACCACGCAAATAGCGAAGAAACTCGGCGTCCCAGAGAGGGCAGTTATTTCAGTTATTGCAAGTGGTAAATCCCGCCTAATCGCAATGATTTCTAAAGGGAATTTATAGGATTTCCCACAAGTGCAGATATCAGGGATAATTACGCCTCTAGTAGGAATCTAATTAGTTTTGTAGGGAGACCCAAATGGCCGCAATGAAACCAAGAACTGGTGATGGTCCTATGGAGGTCACTAAAGAGGCTCGTTCGATGGTTATGCGAATCCCACTTGAGGGTGGCGGAAGGCTTGTAGTTGAATTAAATATTGAAGAGGCTACAAACCTAGGAAATGTTTTACAAGCCGCAGTCGCATTAGTAAAAAAGTAATACTGACCTTAGTTTAATCAGGATCATGAATCCTAAATCTTTTGATTTATATCCAAAACTTCAAAATTTAAGTATTGAAGATACAGATTTATCAGAAATAACCGCAGTTGCAATTCCTGTGGTCAATGATGATCAAATTAAGGTAATAGAGAATAATTTAGTTAGAAGTCTTATAAATCTAACTAAACTTGATTTTAAAGTTGAGCTTTCAAAGTGGACAGAATTTTCTGGTAAAGCTGGCGAAATTATTGAGATTCCACTTGCTAGTGGGAATTTGAGTCGAATTTATCTAGTTGGCGTTGGTGCTCAAAATTCAGATGACATAAGAAAAGCATCCACAGCTCTCGGAAGAAAAGTAAAAAATACGGATACTCAATTGCTTGTTTATCTAACCTCAGATAGTAAATTGATCACAGTAGCTGCAACTGCGCTAGTTCTTTCTAATTATCAATTTTCACTTAAAACTGAACAAAAAGATAAAAAACCGACATTCATTTTATACGGAAATTTTTTAGAAGAAGTTGAAAAAGCCGATATCTTGGCTAGTGCAGTCTGGCAAGCACGCGATTTAATTCATACCCCATCCAATATTAAGAACCCACAGTGGCTAGCTAAACAGGCGACATCTCTTGTTTCGTCGGCAAAGAGTTCAAGCCTTTCAATTGCAGTTAAATCTGGCAATGCAATTAAAGACTTTGGTGGATTAAATGCTGTTGGAAACTCTTCACCAAACCCAGGTCCAAGGTTGATTGAAGTTTGCTATGCGCCTAAAGGTTCAGGTAATTGGCCGCATGTTGTACTAGTAGGAAAAGGAATAACGTTTGATACGGGTGGGGTCTCACTTAAGCGCCCTTACGAAAGTATGGTTGGTATGAAGAGCGATATGGCAGGTGCAGCCGCGGTATTAGTGGCAACTGTTGCTATGGCCAGAATTAAACCCAAAGTTAAAGTAACGGCGCTGCTTATGACTGCAGAAAATTCATTATCTGCAACATCACAGCGCCCCTCTGATGTTATAAAGCAATTTGGTGGCACCACAGTTGAAGTTTTGAATACAGATGCAGAAGGACGTTTAGTCTTGGCAGATGGCTTAGCTTATGCAGATTTGAAGTTAGACCCAGATTATTTAGTTGATCTAGCAACACTTACCGGAGCTGCAACTTTGGGTCTAGGGCGTCAACATGCTGCTATGTATACTAGAAATAAATCTCTTGCTAAGAAGTTCACAGAAATAGGTGAAAAAATAGGTGAAAGAGTTTGGCACATGCCTTTAGTTGATGATTACACACCAGCGCTTGAAAGTGATGTTGCAGACATAAATCACTTGGCTGATAAGTTTGATTTTTCAGCAGGGTCCATTACTGCTGCGCTATTTCTAGAGAATTTTGTTGGTAAGCGTAATTGGATTCACCTAGATATAGCAGGAACAGGTAGATCTGAAACTGACTCAGGTGAAAACATCAAAGGTGGTACTGGATTTGGTTCTAGACTTTTAATTGAATGGTTGGAAACATTTTGAACCAATCAAACTCTCCAAGAGGAGATATGCATTCTTACTCTGAAGGTTATGCGCACGAGGATTACTTTATGCAACTTGCTCGACGTAATGGTGAAGAGGTTGGTGCATCTGACCCAACGCCAGCTGTAGGAAATTACATTAAATTTATAACAAAACTTTTAAACTCAAAATCAGTTGTAGAAATCGGAACCGGTTCAGGAGTAGGCGGACTATGGATTTTACAAGGAATTAGCCCAGATGGTGTTTTAACCACAATCGATTCTGAACGAGAGCACTCAAAGATAGCTAGATCAATATTTGAAGAGGCTGGTATTTCTGCAACAAAATATAGAATTATTACTGGGAAGTTAATTGAAGTTATTGGAAAACTCGCAGATAACTCTTATGAGATTGTAGTTATTAGGCCGGCACTAGATTTATTCGATATGGTTCAAGAGTCTTTTAGATTACTCAAGCCCGGTGGTGTATTAATAATTGATCAAGTTTTAAGTAATGGAAAGGTAGTTGATCCAACTCAACGTGATCCTGAGAGTATTGCTAGAAGAGATGCAGTTAAAGTCATAAAAGATGATGAAAGGTGGTCATCAACAGTAATTCCAGTTGGCGCTGGGGTCTTGGTAGCCAATAAACTTGCTTAAATGAAGGAGCCAATAAATACCCCTTGGTGGCAACCTGCTGTAGAAAAACAGCCCAGAATTTATATACAAAAGAGAAATAATTCATCAATTATAGTTTTGGTTGTAGTTGTAAGTTTAATTGCTGGTGCGATAGGTGCGACTATTGGTCGAAATACCACAGATAATCTTGGAGCGAATTTAGTTCAAACAGAAAATGTTGTAGAACGAGCCCCTGGCTCAATCGCAGCACTTGCAGCCAGACTAATTCCCGCGGTGGTCTCAATATCAGTTAATGGCTCGGGCGGATCAGGAACTGGCTCTGGCTTTTTTCTTGATAGTGATGGATATATTTTGACTAATAACCATGTTGTTGAGTCTGCTGCAAATAGCGGAAGAATTACTGTTGAAACTTCTGATGGTAAAAAGTATCCAGCCAAACTTATTGGCAGAGATAATTCATATGATTTGGCTGTTTTAAAAATAAATGTTCAAGCTGCACCCACTTTACAATTGGGAAATAGTGATCAAGTTTTAGTTGGTGATGCAGTGATTGCAATAGGTTCACCGCTTGGCCTGTCCGGAACTGTTACAGCTGGAATTATTAGCTCTAAAAATAGAGCTGTTACAACAGGTAATGGATTTGGCGAATCTTCATTTATAAACGCACTACAAACAGATGCTGCCATCAATCCTGGAAATTCTGGCGGACCATTAGTAGATTTAACTGGTGCAGTAATTGGTGTTAACTCAGCCATTGCAACTTTAGGTGTGAGCTCGCAGGCAGGATCAATTGGTTTAGGTTTTGCAATTCCAATCAATCAGGCCAAGAAGACAGCAGAGCAGTTAATAGATACTGGTTTTTCAACTTATCCAATTATGGGCATTTCTGTTGATACGCAATTCACTGGAACTGGAGCTTTGATCTCGAGCGAGTCAACCGGTATAACACCTGGAGGGCCAGCAGATAAGGCAGGATTGCGTAAAGGCGACATAATTATTTCTTTAGATGGGGCTGAAATAGAAAATTCAGATGAATTAATTGTTGTAATCCGAAGCAAAAATATTGGCGATAAAGTTAAAGTTAAATTTAAGAGGAACAGTATAACTAGAGAAGTAGATGTAGTTTTAGCTGCATCTAAGAAATAAGAATATGTTTAATTTGGGTGCTGGTGAGGTAATTGGACTTTTTATAATAGGAATTGTTTTGGTAGGGCCAGATCGTTTACCAAATATTGCTGCAGATGCTGCGCGATTTTTAGTTAAAGCGAAGAAAATGGCACAAAATGCAACAAATGAGTTAAAAGACAATTTAGGGCCAGGATATGAGGATCTGCAAGTTAAGGATCTAAATCCAAAAACCTTTATTAAAAAACATATTGGTGATGTAATTGATAAGAATGATTTTGATATTAAACCAAAGCCTAAAATCGATCCGGATCTGCTATGAGCACTATTGAGGCAATAAATCTAGCCTTGAACAAGGTGATAGATCCAGAATTGCATAAACCGCTTCCTGAGCTAGGCATGGTTGAATCTGTTGATTTTGACTCAGGCCTAGCTAAATTAAAAATTCTATTAACAATTTCTGGCTGCCCAATGAAAGATAGATTAAAAAGTGATATCAAGAATTCTCTTGAAGGTATAAAGGAAATAACTGAGGTTGAGATTATTTTCGGAGTTATGAATGAAGAGCAACGAAATAATGTGAAAAAAATAATCCGCGGAGGTAGAGAAAAATTCATTCCTTTTGCCCAACCTGATTCCCTAACTAGAGTAATCGGAATAGCATCAGGCAAGGGCGGAGTTGGAAAGTCTTCTGTAACTGTAAATCTTGCAGTTGCTGCAGCTGCTAGAGGTTTAAAAGTTGGAATCTTGGATGCAGATGTTTATGGTCACTCAATTCCTAGACTCATGGGAATTTTAGATAAGCGACCCACTGCAATTGATCAAACATTTATTCCTGTTGAAAACTATGGCGTAAAAGTTGTATCTATGGAGATGTTTAAGCCAGAGCGATCAGATCCTGTTGCATATCGAGGACCGTTATTACATAGAGTTCTAGAGCAATTATTAAGCGATGCATACTGGGGAGATTTAGATTTACTTTTATTGGATTTACCCCCAGGTACTGGCGATATTGCGATATCTCTTGGACAACTGATTCCTAATTCTGAAATCATCGTTGTCACTACTCCTCAGATTGCGGCAGCTGAAGTAGCAGAACGTGCTGGTCGCATAGCTCATCAAATTAAACAACCAGTAATCGGTGTAATTGAAAATATGTCAGATAGTGAATGCGTTAAGTGCGGGGAGAAGCTTTCAGTTTTCGGTAGTGGGGGAGGCGAAGAAACTACGCGCAGATTAAGCCAACTAGTTGGTTCAGATGTACCACTACTTTCTAAAATACCTTTTGATGCTCAACTACGTGAAGGTGGGGACGAAGGAAGTCCTATCGTCTTATCTGATGAAAAATACAAGAATATATTTGATGAAATACTGGATCAAATAATAGTAAGGCCGAAGTCTTTAGTTGGGGTTCGCTTAAATATCAATACTTAATTTTTCTTATTCAGTTTCTTTACAATTTCTTCAATCGCATCCGTTAACTGTGTATGTAAGTAATCTCGAGTCGTAACCTCACTCAATGCAGTCCTTAAACTGGCTAATTCACGGGTTAGGTATTCAGTATCAGCCATGTTTCGCTCATCACGTTCGCGGTCTTCGTTACCTTGAATTCGGTCTCTATCAGCCTGCCTATTCTGAGCTAGCAGAATAAGAGGTGCTGCATAAGATGCTTGTAATGAAAGTAGAAGAGTTAAAAAAATAAATGGGTAGTGGTCAAATTTTAGATCTTCAGGAGCTAGTGAGTTCCAGATAACCCAGAATAAAACAAAAGTTGTCATAAATACTAAGAATCTTGCAGTTCCCAAAAACCTTGCAAATTTTTCAGACCAACGGCCAAAAGTTTCCGGATCATAAGATGGTTTAAGCGTTCTACGTGCTTCACGAGGGTACTCAAGTGAATTTTTATTTACTCTTATCTTAGCCATTGTTATGTTGCCTCACTTTCTTGCTTTAGAGACTCATCTTGCCGCCAGTTTTCTGGTAACAAATGGTCCAAAACGTCATCGACAGTTACTGCACCTAACAACCGATCATTAGAATCTACAATAGGAACTGAAAGTAAGTTGTAACTGGCCAAGTATAAGGAAACCTCATTTAGATTTGTTTCTACCGATAGGGGCACAATGTCAGTATCCAGTATTCCACCAAGTAGCGTAGAAGGTGGCTCTCTTAATAATCTTTGGATATGCACTACTCCCATAAAACGGCCAGTAGGTGTTTCAATTGGCTGGCGACATACAAAAACCTGAGCCGCAAGGCCTGGTGAAACTTCAGAAGATCTGATCTTCGCTAACGCTTCTGCAACTGTTGAATCAGTAGTTAGAACAATTGGTTCAGTTGTCATCATCCCACCAGCAGAATAATCTTCATAGTGCATAAGTCTTTTAACATCTTCAGCATCTTCTGGTTCCATTAATGCCAGCAACACTTGTGCGCGCTCTTGCCCAACTTCACGCAATAGATCTGCTGCATCGTCGGGGTCCATCTCTTCTAATACATCAGCGGCTCGTTCACCTTCAAGTTCGGCTAGCAATTCAACCCGAGACGCTTCATCCATCTCTTCTAGTACATCTGCCAATCTTTCATCATTAAGTGCTCTTGCAACTTCAACCCTACGTTTTAGATTTAAATCATGAAGTACTGAAGCTAAGTCTGCTGCTCTTAGATTTGCTAAGGTACCAAGCAAGTTGGTTACACCTTGATTATTTTCATTTAATGTAAATCCTGATATCTCAGACCACTTAACTGTGATTGCAGACCCACGACGACGGAAACCGGACCCTCGCTTCATTATATGTACGCGCTCAATGAACCAATCGCCAGTCTTTGAAAGTTCCATTGCTATATCTTCAACAGTAACTTTTTCATTTGTTTCCACTAAAGTCACAGAACGGTCCAACATTTCAGAAAGTACAGTTATCTCATTTGTTCTAGGTTCAAATCTGCGCATATTTAGTAAGCCTGTAATAATTACATGTCCATTATCGATAGAAGTTACGCGAGTAATTGGTACAAATATTCTTTTGCGTGGTGGAACCTCTACGATTATTCCTAAAATTCTTGGAGATTGGTTGTTAGATCGCAGGGTTGCAACAGCATCCCTAACTTTTCCGACCTGGTCACCATTTGGATCAAATACCCCAGTGCCAGCTAATCTCGCCAGGAATACGCGTTCAAGTTCATTTCGCTTCGCGATATTCATGAGATAAGGGTATCGGCTAAGTATGAATTCATAATAATAATTAAAAGACAGATAGGTTCTACCTATGAAAGATCACTTCCATACCAAACTACCAAGCGGTCGAGATATCCCATTTCTTACGCTTGGGTTGATAGGTATCGGAACCTCAGGCCCAATCATTGCTAAGAGCCTAATTCCTGTTCCATCATTAATATTTTTAAGAAATTTAATCGGAGGTCTAGTAATTCTTCCCTTTGCCTTGTCAAAGGGTGAATGGAAAACAGATGAACAAAAAAGTGCTTTACGCTGGGCAGCACTATCTGGGGCTTTTTTAGCAGCTCACTTTTTATGTTTTTTTGGAGCTATGCGACTTACTAGTGTTGCTACCGGTACTGCAATAGCAGCTACCCAACCAATTTTTGCTGCAATATTTGTTAAGTTTAACGGTGGTCATATTCCACGCAGATCAATCGGCGGCATGATTATTGCTTTTCTTTCAGTTATTTTGATTACTGGGGTCGATTTAAATCTATCAATCAGGTCTTTCCAGGGAGATTTATTAGCATTAATTGGTGGAATTTTTGGGGCCGCATATATGTTAATTGGCGCTAAGGTTCAAAAAAGTGTTTCTACAGCAACCTTCACTTCAGTTTGTTATTTATCATGCGCAATAGTGTCACTACCAGTTGTAATTTTATCTAATTCAAAATTAATCGGATTTTCTACCTACGATATTGCCTTACTAATAGCATTAATTCTTGGAGCACAATTACTAGGCCACACCATGTTTAATGCCTCTTTAAAAAGAGTTTCACCGGTTGTAGTTTCATTAATTGTGTTTTTTGAAGTCCCAGTGAGCGCTTTTTTTGCATATATTTGGCTTGGTCAGCAACCACCAGCTGGAACAATTCCTGGAATTATTGGTTTACTATTTGGTTGTGCCCTGTTTGTTGTTAAATCTAGCCAAGAAACTCCTCAATTAAAATGATTGATTTACACACCCATACAAATTTTAGTGATGGTACTGATACCCCAACTGAACTAGTTAATAAAGCTATGGCAGCCGGAATTACAACACTTGCTCTAACTGATCATGACTCAATAAGTGGATGGAATGAAGCAACTAATGCATTGCGTCCTGGTCTATCACTAGTTCCTGGAGCAGAAATATCTTGTCAAACTACCGATGGGATAAGTGTTCATGTATTGGGCTTGCTATTTGATCCCACTCATAGTGAATTGATGAAAACGTTAGAAAATACTAGAGATAATCGGCATGGTCGAATGGAAAAAATTATCAATCGTATTAATGAGGCAGGAATAGATATCTCTATGGCAGATGTACTAGAGCAACTTTCAGATGGTGCAACACTTGGCAGACCTCATCTTGCTGATGCATTAGTTAAAAAAGGAATTGTAGTAAGTCGTGATGAGGCTTTCACTAAAATGCTTCATAACAATTCAAAATACTACGTACCGCACTATTCGCCATCACCTGAGGACGCTATTAAATTAATTAAAGCAGCTGGCGGCGTAGCTGTAATTGCCCATCCAATGGCTTCACATAGAGGAAGAGTCATATCAGCTGAGACATTTGGTTCGATTATTCAATCAGGTTTGGATGGGATTGAAGTAGATCATAGAGATCACACACCTGATGAAAAGGTCAGCCTAATAAATTTAGCTAAGGAGTTTGACCTAGTTATGACTGGTTCAAGTGATTACCATGGCAATGGAAAACTTAATATTTTGGGCGAATACACCACAAATCCAGATCAGTGGGAGAAATTAGAATCTAAAGCTAATGCTAGAAGAGTTGTTTCTATTTAATTAGCAAATCCAACACGACGATCTATTGATTCGCCTACTTCAATATAACTAATTTTATTAGCTGGTACTAACAACTCTCTACCTTTTGAATCACTAAGTGATAGTACGGAAGAGGATTTAATAGCCTCATTAACTTTTGCTATAACCTCAGATTGAGTACTTACACATTCAATATTTATTTCATGAGTTGAGTCTGAGATACCAATTTTTACCTCGGTGCGAGATGTGCTTTTAACTGATGCTTTTGCGGTAGCCATGGCCCAACCTTATCTATTCAATTACAACTATGCGAATTTAGGATTTTGATTTGGGGAATCCTGAGATTCCTCGCCAGATTAGATTCATTACCAACTCTGTGGCTCTTGTACGATCGATTTTGCCATCTCGATCTAGCCAATGACGTGCGGTAGTTTGTACCGTTCCAATTATGCCTACAGCCAGCATCATTGATTCTTCTTTTCCTAAACCAGTATCAATAGAGATTACAGCACTAACAGCTGCTGCACAGTCATAAGTCATTCGGTTTAATCGTTCTCGAACTTGAGGTTCAAGATTCATATCACTTTCAAATAATAATCTAAAGGCTTCACCTTCAGAATCTATAAATCCAAAGTATGCATCAACAGTTGCTGCAACTCTTGAAGAGTTTTCTCGATTAGATGCAATAGCTTTTTGAATTGCGAATACTAAAGAGTCAATATGTAAATCTAAGACCGCCAAATATAGATCCAGCTTTGATGGAAAATGTTGATAGAGAACTGGCTTGCTTACTTGAGCCTTATCAGCGATTTCATCCATAGCAGCGGAGTGATAACCGGCAACAGTAAAAACCTCAAGTGCTGCAATTAGTAATTGTGCCCTGCGCTCATCTCGAGGCAGGCGATTGGATTTCTCTTCAGCCATTGTTTAAGTCTAATCACTCTATTGTTGAATTGTCAGATTTAATACTTTCCCAGTTATATTGTGCGAGTGAATGCATCAAAAAGATTGTTACTAGTACACGCTCATCCAGATGATGAGACCATAAATAATGGTGCAACTATGGCTAAGTATGCAGCAGAGGGTGTACAAGTCACATTAGTAACCTGTACTCGTGGCGAAGAGGGGGAAGTATTAGTTGAAAGTCTGGCTAACTTAGCCAGCAGTAGAGATGACAAATTAGGTGAACATCGCGAAATTGAATTAAAGAATGCCATGGTGCACCTTGGAATAAAAGATTTTAGATTTCTAGGATCACCTAATAAAAAGTGGCGTGATAGTGGAATGATTGGAACTACCCAAAATGAACGCAAAGATGTTTTTTGGCAAGCAGATTTAACTGAAGCAGCTCAAGAGCTTGTAAAGATTATTTTAGAGATTAAACCCCAGGTACTTATCACCTACGATGAATTTGGTGGCTACGGTCATCCTGACCATATTAAGGCTAATCAAGTTGCAATGTTGGCTGCAGAGCTAGCATCAAACCAAGGTTGGAAAATCAGCAAGATATATTGGAATACTATGCCGAAATCTGTAATCCAAATGGGAATCGATAAAATGAAAGAGGTCGGTTCGAGTTTCTTTGGGGCTGATAGCGTAGAAGATTTACCTTTTGCTAAACCAGATGAATTAGTTACCTCCGTTATAAAAGCTCCAGATTATGTTGAACAAAAATTAGAGGCAATGAAGGCACACGAAACTCAAATTTCAATAGATGGTCCATTTTTTGCGCTTTCAAATAATTTAGGTCTATCAGTTTGGGCTGATGAGTACTACACACTAGTTAAAGGTGAAAAATCTAAACCATTTGATGAATCTGGTCGCGAAATAGATTTATTTGCTGGGGTAACACTATGAGTATATTTAAATCTGTTGGCATGGGCTTAATAGTCGGATTTAGTTCGGTATTACTGCATAACCTTTACTCACCATTTGGGTTAATTGCCGCATTGTTATTAACTTTTGTTGGCATAAGAGCTATCGGCCAGTTATTTTTCTTTCGGCGATATCAAGTTATCTTCAGCCTAGCCTGGCTACTTGTAGTAATTAGAGCTGGGTCACCCGGCTTAGCAGATGAAATTCTGGTTTACGGAAATACACCCGGAAATATTTTTTTACTTGGCGGTTTAGTAGTTTTGTTACTTGGGTTAATTACACCAAAATCATTGAATCGCTAAATTAACCAATCCCAACTCTGACCATCTTTTCCATCTTTTACCAAGATATTATTTTCTGCTAATAAATCCCGCAGGCGATCGCTTTCAACAAAATCACCTAGGCTTCTAGCTTTTGCCCTCTTTGATAGCAGTTCATTTAGATGACTAGGTATTTCAGCTTTACTTGAGAAGGATTTTAGTAAGTCTAAACCAAACAAAACATCCACCTCCTTAAAAACTTCAAACTTTGTCCCATCACTAAGCTCCTGAGATTTTTCAATTTTCCTTAGTTTTTGAAGAGCCCGTGGTGTATCTAAATCATCAGTAAGATCAGTAATAACTTCATTCACTATTTTTTTAACTTCAGTTAGGTTAGTTTCTTTACTACTCTGCCAAATTAAGATTTTATCTCGCCATCGCTGAATAGTTTGATGTGCAGCTTTAAGGCTATCCCAGCTTAAATCCATTTGACTGCGATAACGATTTTCAAGAAAGCATAACCTTAAGCAGAGCGGATCTAAATTACGATCTATTAAGTCTGATACTAAAACTACATTTCCTGCACTCTTGGCCATTTTTCGACCTTCAAATAACAAATGTTCCCCATGCACCCAAAGCGAGACTGCTTCCTTATCAATCGCACAGTTTGATTGTGCCCGCTCATTTTCATGATGTGGAAATCGAAGATCTATTCCGCCTAGGTGTAAGTCAACAAAATTATTTAAGTAATGTAACGACATAGCTGAGCATTCAATATGCCAACCTGGAAAACCTTTCCCCCACGGTGAATTCCAAATCATTTCAGTTCTATTTTCAGCTGCTTTCCAAAGAGCCCAGTCTGCATGAAAACGCTTTGCACCATCCTCGGTGTACTCAAACCTATGCCCTGGTTTTAGTGAGTCAAGGCGATTTCCACTTATTGCACCATAACCTTCAAATGATTGTGCTGAGAAATAAACGCAGTTATCACTTCCAACATATGCATGACCCTTTGTTATCAATTTACTTATTAGATCATGCATAAGGTCGATACATTCGCTAGCTTTAGGATAGTTATCGGCTGGATTAATATTTAACAGTTTTAAATCTGAATGAAATCTCGCCTCATATATTTTTGCAATCTCATACGGGTCTTTAGATTCCTTTTTTGCCTGGGCTAACATTTTATCTTCAATAAAATCCTCTGACATGTGCCCTACATCAGTAATGTTCTGGATGAATTTAACTTTATATCCGATAAATTTTGCTAACCTAATAACTATGTCAGATAGTAAAAATGTTCGCATATTTCCAACATGTGCATCACGATAAACTGTTGGACCACAGCCATAAATTCTTAGAATTTCTCCATCACTACTTGTTAGCGGCATAAGTTGCCTACTTTTTGTATCAAATAATCTGATTTCATAATTTGTAGTTGATGATTTCATTTATTTGGCACTATCTTCCATACCGCTATCTTTGCCGGGTCGAAGGTGGCTAGCGAACCATCTTTTTTGCGTACTGTGTTTTCGCTCTCTAATACCCCCAAAATGTCGCGAAAACCCCCATCAGCTTCATGCATGCGGATGCTTACCCGCTGGCCAATTTGGGCCGCTGATGGCTGCATATGGCGCCTCCTATTAAACTAATGCCTAAAGATCATCAGAGTTGATGGCAGTATTCTCCACCTAACTAGGTGAAATCACTGTAAGGAGTAGCGTGACCTACATAATTGCTCAACCATGTGTTGATGTGAAGGATAAGTCCTGCATAGAAGAGTGCCCAGTTGATTGCATATACGAGGGCGATCGAATGCTTTATATCCAACCTGATGAGTGTGTTGATTGCGGAGCTTGTGAACCAGTTTGCCCAGTTGAGGCAATTTACTACGAAGATGATGTTCCTTCACAGTGGAAAAATTACAGTGAAGTAAATAGTAAGTTCTTTATAGAGATTGGTTCTCCTGGCGGCGCGGCTAAATTAGGAGCAATTGGTAAAGATCATGAGGTCGTCGCAGCTCTTCCACCACAAGAGAAATAAGTTTTTCTGAAACTGCCAGATTTCCCATGGGATCTTTTGGCGCCCTACGGTGAAAAAGCAAAACAATATCCAGGCGGTTTTATTGATCTGTCACAAGGAACACCAGTCGACGCTACGCCAAAGTTTATTCAAGAAGCTTTAAGCCAAGCGAGTAATTCGCCAAGTTATCCATTAACTGCTGGAAGTGCGCAATTAAAGGAAGCGATAAAAAATTGGGCGAGCTCTACTCTCGGTGCAACTGGTGAGTTTGATGTTTTACCAGTTATTGGTTCAAAAGAGTTTGTTGCACTATTACCGACTTTTTTGCAAAGTAAGAAAGTTTTATACCCACAAATTGCATACCCAACATATTTAGTTGGCGCTCTATTAGCGTCAGCACAAGCCACTGCAGTTGGTAGTAAGGCGGCAGATTGGCCAATAGCTGATCTTGCCTGGATTAACTCACCAGCAAATCCAACCGGGCAAGTTCTTAGTGATTCTCAGATATCAGCGGCCATTAATTGGAGCAGAGCTAATAATGCGGTCATAGCAAGTGATGAGTGCTATTTATCATTTTCAGATCAAGCTAAATCTATTTTGGCCCTTACTGAAGGTGACAACACTGGAATTTTGGCGGTGCACTCGCTTTCTAAGCGATCTAATATGGCCGGGTATAGAGCCGCATTTGTAATTGGCGATAAAAAATTAATCGATCAAATTAGGCAGATCCGAAAGCATGCTGGATTAATGGTGCCTGCGCCAATCCAACAGGCAATGATTGCTGCACTCTCTGATGACAACCATGCAAAAGAGCAGGCCCAGCGCTATACAAGCAGAAGAGATAAGTTAATTAAGGTATTAACTAATGCTGGCTTCACTATTGAATATAGCCAGGCTGGACTATATGTATGGTGCAGTAAAAATGAGGATTGCTATAAAACTGTTGATTGGTTTGCTCAAATTGGAATTTTAGTTACCCCAGGAAGTTTTTATGGCAGTGATAATTTTGTAAGAATTGCTTTAACTGCTCATGATCAAGATATAGATAAAGTTGTTGAAAGACTCTCATTATGAAGATCAGTGCAATTTTATTAGTTGGTGGCAAAGGAACTCGACTCTTGCCATTAACACTACAAACACCTAAGCCGATGCTTGAGGTAGCTGGTGTGCCATTTACCGAACACCAAATTAGAAAAGCAGCCCAGGCTGGAATAAGCGAGATTGTCCTTGCCACCTCATACAAGGCTGAGTTATTTGAACCCTATTTTGGCAATGGCGAAAGATTTGGCATAAAAATTAAGTATGCAGTTGAGACTAGTGCCCTAGGTACAGCAGGTGGCATCAGAAATGCTGCAAAATTACTAGATCCTTGCGACCTAGTTGTGATCTTTAATGGCGATGTGTTAAGTGCTCATGATTTAAAAAAACAGATTCAATTTCATCAAGAACATCAGGCCGATGTCAGCTTGTATTTAACTGAGGTAGATGATGCTAGAGCTTATGGCTGTGTTGAATTAGAGAGTAATAATCAGGTTAAATCATTTTTAGAAAAAATGGATAACCCAACTAGTAACCTAATTAACGCAGGTTGTTATATTTTTAAATCTGAAGTAATACAACAGATTCCAGTAGATCAGGTAGTCAGTGTGGAGCGCCAAACCTTTCCAGAGCTACTTAAATCAGGAGCACAGGTATTTGGTTATTTAGATAACTCATATTGGCTAGATATTGGAACGCCAGCAGCTTTAGTTAAAGCCTCAGCAGATTTAATTATGGGCAAAGTTTTCTCCCCAGCTACACCAAAGCATGAAGGGGAGTGCCTTGTGGCAGCTGATTCAAATATCGATTCCTCCTCTAGGGTTGAAAAGGGAAGTTCTATTGCACCTAAAGTAATTATTGAGAGTAATTGTCAGATTACTGGTTCGATAATTGGTAGGGGTGCAAAGATTGGTGCAGATTGCAAAATTATTGACTCGATAATCGCACCAAATACCCAAATTTCCGCAGGAATGATCGTAAATTCCAATTATTTAGGTTTTTAACCCCACAGATCCACCAGTATCAACTTGACTTATTGGAGTTACAAGCGTGTAATTCTCTTATTGCGGGCACACCCTGGCCCTTGAGGTAGTTACAGGTCACTGACTAGGTTTAAGGAGAAAGATGTCAGATCAACGTGCAGAGCTTTCAGCTCTTATAGTTTCATCAGAACAACTCTCATGGCAGGAGCGAGCGCTATGCGCTCAAACCGATCCAGAGGCCTTCTTTCCTGAGAAGGGTGGCTCAACTCGTGAGGCAAAAAGAGTGTGCCTATCCTGTGATGTTCGCTCTGAGTGCCTGGAGTACGCGCTGGCCCATGATGAGCGGTTTGGTATCTGGGGCGGATTATCTGAACGTGAACGCCGCCGTTTAAAGCGCCGCAGCGCTTAAAATAGCGGGTGGCTGAAAAGCAAAGCACTCAAGCGCAGGTTAAAGACCAGCATGTAACAGCAATACTTGTTACACATAATGGTGTTACCTGGTTAAGTGAGGTGGTCGCTGCCCTCTCATCCCAAAAGCGATTACCAGATCAAATTATTGCAGTTGATAATGGTTCAATTGATGGCTCAGTTAAGTTATTAAGCAATGCTGGTATTCCAGTTATTAAACAATCTAAAAGTGCTGGTTTTGGATCAGCGGTAGCAGCAGCTGTTGCTAAATTGCCAATTGTTGATAAACAAATCAATAATCAAGAAAATAATGAATGGTTATGGATAATTCACGATGATTGCGCACCAGATAAATTAGCGCTAGCAAAATTATTAGAAGCGGTAGTGGAACGGCCACAGGTTGGAATTGCCGGTCCTAAAATTCTAGGTTGGTATGACCGCAAACATATTTTAGAAGCTGGAATTAGCATTACAGAAAATGGCACACGTTGGAGTGGGTTAGAGGATAGAGAGCATGATCAAGGCCAACATGATGAGGTAAAAAATGTTTTAGCGGTTAGCAGTGCGGGTATGTTAATTAAGCGAGGTGTCTTTGAAGAGTTAGGTGGTTTTGACCCTAGCCTTGAGTTGTTTAGAGATGATGTTGATTTAGGTTGGCGGGCAAATATTGCTGGCCACTCAGTTATCTGTGTGGGTGAGGCGATTTTGTATCACGCCCAGGCATCCTCTTCCGAACGAAGAGAAATCGATGTCAAAGATGCGATCTTGCATCGGCCATTGTTGCTTGATCGTCGAAATGCCGCCTTTGTTTTACTAGCTAATTCAAGCTGGTGGATTCTGCCTTGGGTTGCGCTGCAACTTTTGTTTACCTCAATTGGTAGATCAATTATTTATTTACTCGCAAAATTACCTGGTTATGCAGCTGATGAAATTGCAGCTATTGGGTTATTAATCTTCAAACCAGCAGATTTAATCAAATCCCGGCGATATCGAAAGAAAAATAAGGTGTTATCTGCTCGGGTAATTAAACAATTTATCCCGGCTAGATCAACACAATTACGGGCTAGCCTAGAGCGAATTTCAACTTCAATCTCTAAAGCATTTAAGTCAAAAAATACCCAACAAAATTCTACTCAAGTTAAGAGTTATTCAGATATCGGCATTATTGATGAGAGCTTTGATGAATTAGAGTTTGTTGAAGGAAAGAGTTTTGCAAAAATTAGAGCATTAGCAAAACAACCATTTCTATTTGGCCTTTTGGTGATAAGTATTTTTTCAATTTTCTATTCTCGTAATCGGTTTGGTTCATTATCTGGGGGAGCACTACCGGTTGCACCAGATAGCGCCATGCACTTAATTAGTGATTTTTTCACCTCCTGGCACTTAGTCGGCTTAGGCAGTAGCTCGCCAACACCATTATGGGTATTAATAGTTGGTTTAGCATCGGTGATAACTGGCGGTAACCCACAAATACTTATCTACTTATTTTTCTTTTTTATTCCATCACTGCTTTATGTTTTAACCTATCGATCGGCTAGGAAGTTTAATTTAAGCAATTACTCAGCCACCTTTGCCGGATTTGTTTTTGCACTCTCCCCTGCGATATTGACTTCAATAAATCAAGGTCGAATTGGAACTCTAGTAGTGGCTGCTTTTTCCCCAATTTTATTTACCGCACTTTATAATCACCAGCAATTAACAGATTTGAAATGGCGAAAGCTTTATTTAATAACAATAGTTGCAGCAATCACAGCAGCCTTTTCACCAATCTTTCTCCTAATTTGGCTTGGCTATCACCTCTATCAGCTTATTGATCAATATATTGCTTCCAAAAATAGTAACTCTACAAAATGGGAGGACATCTCTAAAATTCTAAATCAAGATGAGATTAAGAAGAGATTTGCCCTATTGATTACACCCTTTTTGTTTAATATTCCAAACTCACTCTCATTTTTGTTCGCACCCACCTCTAAGTTACTAGAGCCTGGCTTATCAGTGCCATCAGGTGATTTCTTCTCTATTTTGTTATTTAATCCCGGCGGTCCAGCGTCACCGAATCTTTACTTGCTGGCACCATTTATTCTTTATTTAATTTTATGCTTAGTGGTAAAGCAGCAGCGCAGAAATGCAGTCCTGGCCTTAATTTTATTGGTTTTTAGTGCAACAATTTCATCCTTTTTTATCGCAGGAAATAATTCCAATGCGCAAAGAGTTTGGAGTGGAAGTTTAATTGTTATTGCACAATTCATTTTAACTCTAAATATATTTTCGATTGGTGAAAGAATAATACCTCAGCTTCGCACCATTAATTTTGGCTATAAACACATACTTTCAGCATTTACCGCCTTAATTACAATTCTTTCAACAGTAGTGATGACTGGCTGGGGAGTTTCGGTTGGTGCTAACTCTTTAGTTAGTACCGATAATGATCAGGTAATCCCAGCATTTATATCTGATTTAGCTACTACCAATGAAAGGCCAAAAACTTTGGTGGTAAGAAAGAATCAAGAACAATTGAAATACTTTATTACCCGAGGCAGTGATCTATTACTGGGTGAACCTGATGTTTCCAGTAAAACACCCGAAATTGTTCACACTTCAATTGTTGATTTATTTAATGGTGTCGGAGTTAGCAGTAGTCAGATTTTAGGATTTTATGGAATCCAATATGTATTTATGAAGGATCCAGCAGATCCAGCATTAGTCAGAACTATTGATGGAATTGGTGGCTTTACCAGGAGTTCTGCTACTAAAGATGGCGTTATTTGGAAAGTTAATAATTCTCATGCCAGAGTTTCTTTCCAAAATGTAAAAGGTCAACATTTTCCAATTAATTCAAATGACATAAGTGCAAATGGCTATGTTTCATCAAGTGGAACAATAATTATTGCTGAAAGCTTTGATAAGTCTTGGCGACTGTTATTAAATGGAGTTGCCGTCCCGCTAGAGCAAAATGAATTCGGCCTTCCTGTATTTAAGATTGCTCAACCAGGTGAAGTACTTATTACCCATGACGGTACGGCAAGAAGAGGTTGGATTTCCCTGCAGTTAATTGTAATTATCTCCGTGATTATCCTGGCTTTACCAGCCGGCCGAAGACGAAAAGAAGTCCCACTTGAGGAATTGCTATGAAAAATAGATTCTCAGTTAAATTCATAGTGTTAGTAGGGTTTTTATTAATTTCATTACTAATTTCCTTTTTTGCACCAGAGCGGACTGATCAGATTAAGGTTATTTCTGCATATCCTGCAACGGTATGTCCGGCAATTGGTAATAACGTCTCATCAATTGCAGGTGTTGCTTCAGCAAAAATTGGTCGAAGATTAATCGATGGCTCTAGCAAGAAGTTAAATCCTGGAAGGTCAAATCAAATTCCGCTGACAAAATCATCTATCTTGGTAGCCGGAAACTCTGATACAGCACTTACCTTTGCAAATAATAAATGGAAAGCAGTTGTGCCTTGTTCGGTAAGTAATGGTCAACAATGGTTTATTGGTGGTTCTGGAGCTGTAACTAGCAAGTCATTACTTTTTATTGTAAATAGCGGATTTTCCGATTCAAATGTAACAGTTGAAGTGTTCACGCCAAATGGGCCAATTGAAGAGCGAAATTTTTTAATTTCTCAAAACTCAACTAAAAAGATTTCGGTAGATACATTAGCTCCTGGGGAGGAAGAGATCGCCATTGCGGTTAATACAAAATCTGGTCGGGTGAGCTCCTTTTTATTTGATGAGCGAAAAAAAGGTCTTAAATCTTTAGGTGCAGATTTTGTATCAGCTATCGCTGCTCCAAGTAAACAAGTTAGATTAGTTTCGATTCCGGGCTTAGTTGGTAGTTTAAATAGCAATAACAACTCAATAAGTCACAGTTTACGATTGTTTGTACCAGGCAAGATTGATGCAAATATAGAGGTTACGATTAATTCAAATGATGGAAATTTTGTTCCAGAAGGATTGTCTGAGGTAAAAGTATCAAGTCAAAAAGTATTAAGCATTCCGCTTAAGAACTCACCATCGAACCAGCCATTTTCACTTTCGATAGATTCTGACCAACCTATTTTAGCAAGTATTCTTTCAAACTTTACATTTGGTCGCAGTAATGAAATTACCTGGACAGCTGCCTCAGATCCAATTAAAAGTTGGAGTGCGAATTTAACTGGATCACGTCCAATCTTAACTTTTACGGGTGACAAAATTGATGTGCTCATAAAAGCTAATGGAATTAATGGCAGAAAGATTGAGAAGAAAATTACCGGTAAAGATTTTGTTTCATGGCAATCACCAGTAGGTTTAAATAGATTACAAATTTTTGCAAATAATAAGGGGATAAGTGGTGGCGTTATATTGTTACCACTAACTGGGAATATCGGTATAAGCACGATTCCAATGAATAATGGCGCTAATCTGGAAACAGCCTCTGAGCCAATTTCGGATGCCTCGGTAATCACACGCCGTTAAATCCCAGCTTTTCCAATCAACCCCATATAACCTGTTCATATGAAAAGGTCTTCAGTCAGAAGGTGTTCTAGAGCAAGTTGCACTAGTGCTGCAATAAAGACACTGACTTATATCTATTCTGACTCAACTGCAGTACTTGGTCCACTATCTACTTACGCCGAACCACACAGTTATGATTTGTGCCCAATTCATAGTGAACGATTAACAGTTCCAGTTGGTTGGAATGTAATTAAAGAGGAAGTTATAAATAACAACACAGGTCCAACCGAAGAAGATTTAATGGCAATTGCAAATGCTGTTAGAGAGGTTGCAAACTATGACGTAAGTGGAAAAACGATGCAGCCTGAGTTAGGTAGACGCGGACATTTACGCGTATTACCTTCAAACTAAATTTAATATTTATTTAAGGCTTAAAGATTAAATGCTAGATAAAATTATAAAAGCCTACGACATCAGAGGCTTAGTTAAAAATGAAATAACTCCAGAATTCTCCTTCTCTGTTGGTGTCGCATTTGCAAAATTTTTAGAGTATGAAAGAGAACCAGCCACAATTGTCGTAGGTGAAGATATGCGCTCCTCTTCGGCGTCGTTAGCCGCGGCATTTTGCGATGGTGTTACCAGTCAAGGTATGGATGTAATCAGAATTGGGTTGGCATCTACTGATATGTTGTATTTCGCTAGCGGAAAACTTAATTTGCCTGGAATTATGTTTACCGCCAGTCATAACCCTGCAAAATATAATGGAATGAAATTGTGTAAGAGTGGAGCAAGGCCAATCGGACAAGAGTCTGGCTTGCTTATAATTAAAGAGTTTATTGAAAAAGGTGTTCCAATTTCTACCAGGCCCGTTGGAAAAGTTACTTCAAAAGATTTATTAAGTGAATATGTTGATTATTTAATAAAACAATTCCCAAAGAAAGCCTTTGCTAAGCGAAAACTCAAAGTAGTTATTGATGCTGGAAATGGCATGGCTGGATTTACTGCTCCAGCAGTTATGGGCAAACTTAACGTTAAGTTATATCCGATGTATTTTGAATTAGATGGTAATTTTCCAAACCATGAAGCTAACCCGATCGAGCCAGAAAATTTAAAGGATCTTCAGAAAAAAGTTAAAAAAGAAAAAGCTGATATTGGTCTTGCTTTTGATGGTGATGCCGACCGATGTTTTTTAATAGATGAAAGAGGTGAGTTAGTTAATCCATCTGCCCTCACTGCCTTGATTGCTGCAAGTGAATTAAAAAAGAACCCTAAGTCGACAATTATTTACAATCTAATTTCATCAAAAACAGTTCCTGAAGTAATTGCCGAGAATAAAGGCATTGCAGTGCGTAGTCGCGTTGGGCACTCCTATATCAAGAGCTTGATGGCGGAAACCGGAGCTATTTTTGCAGGTGAGCATTCAGGTCATTTTTATTTTAAAAATTTCTGGAAGGCAGATTCTGGAATGCTTGCAGCTTTATACGCCCTTGCTGAACTAATGAATACCGACAAAACTTTGTCTGAGCTACTCCAGCCTTATAATCGTTATTTCTCTAGTGGTGAGATAAATAGCAAAGTAAAAAACTCACAAAAATCCATTATGGCGATAAAAAAGAAGTATGCAGGTAAGTATCAGGTTGATGAATTAGATGGTTTAACTATCTCGGCAGATCAGTGGTGGTTTAACCTGAGGGCTTCAAATACCGAGCCGCTACTTAGGTTAAATGTTGAAGCCGATACTCCAAAACTCATGGCCAAGATAAGGGATGAAGTACTGACCCAAATCAAAAGGTGATAAATGTGTGGCAAGCAGGGTATCTTTAGCCCCTTGCAATTAATTATTTAAGCCACATTATTTATAGGAGAAGAATGAACACAACAACTGGAATTAAGAGTGATGTCGCCAATCCAGCACTTGCGGCTGAAGGAAAAAAACGAATTGAGTGGGCAGCCCGTAACATGCCAGTGTTGTCACAAATAAAGGATAGATTTTCAAAAGAGAAGCCATTTAATGGAATCAGAATTGCAGCCTGTATGCACGTAACTACTGAGACTGCTAATTTAATGTTAGCTCTAAAGTCTGGTGGAGCAGAGATTGCTCTTTGTGCATCTAATCCACTCTCTACCCAAGATGAAACTGCAGCTGCCTTAGTTTATGAATATGGGATTTCAGTGTTTGCAAAAAATGCTATTGATCGCGACGGTTTTTATCAACATATCAATTCGGCATTAGATATCAAACCACAGTTGGTATTTGATGATGGTTGCGATTTGGTAAATGTAATACATACATCTAGAACAGAATTAATTGATGGAGTACTAGCCGGCTGTGAAGAGACAACTACAGGTGTTATCAGATTAAGCCAAATGGCAAAAGATGGAGCTTTAAAGTTTCCAATGATTGCAGTAAACGATACTGACACAAAGCACATGTTTGATAATCGATACGGCACTGGACAATCAACGTTTGATGCAATTTTCCGCGCCACTAATACCTTAGTTGCTGGAAAAATAGTTGTAGTTGCAGGTTTTGGATATTGCGGTAAGGGTGTTGCAGAGCGCGCGAAGGGATTAGGTGCCGAGGTAGTTGTTACTGAGATCGATCCAACTAAGGCATTGGACGCTCTTATGCAAGGTTTTAGAGTTATGCCAATGACCAAAGCCGCAGCAATTGGTGATATTTTCATTACGGTAACTGGAAACCGCGATGTATTACGAGATGAACATTTTAAGCAAATGAAAGATGGTGCGATCCTGGCAAATTCAGGCCACTTTGATATTGAAATTGATGTTGCGTGGCTAGAGAAAAATGCTAAAGTGAAAAATTCAAAGATGCGCCATCAAACTGATGAATATGTAATGGCCGATAGCCGTCGTATATTGCTTATTGCCGAGGGCAGACTGGCAAATCTTGGAGCTGCTGAAGGTCATCCTGCATCAGTAATGGATATGTCATTTTCAGATCAGGCATTAACTGCTGAATGGTTGTTAAAGTCAGGCAAAGATCTACCTGCCGGCTTACATGATGTGCCATCAACAATCGATAAGGATGTTGCAAGACTAAAGCTTGAAAGCATGGGCGCTAAGTTAGATGTTCTAACCCCCGCACAAGAGCTTTACCTAAATTCCTGGGAACACGGTTCATAAATGCCACTAGTCATGGTCGTAGATGACGACCAAGACTTAGCTGAAATGCTAAGCATCGTACTAACCGGTGCTGGCATGGAGGTTGATTTAGTAAATCGTGGTGACCAAGTAATGGATATTTTTAATCAACATACTCCTGATTTAGTTTTATTGGATGTGATGCTTCCAGGCATTGATGGTGTTGAGGTTTGTAAAATAATTAGAGAAACATCAATGGTGCCAATTGTTATGTTGACTGCAAAAGGTGATACTCAGGATGTTGTTTTAGGGCTTGAAGCCGGAGCAGATGATTACATGATTAAACCTTTTAAACCACAAGAATTGGTAGCAAGGATTAAGACCAGACTTCGTAGAAATGCTCGAATCGGATCATTAGTAATTGGAGACTTAACTATTGATCAAATGGAACATAAAGTTATTAGTAATCAAAAAGAGATACCTCTAACTCGATTAGAGTTTGATTTATTAGTTGCACTAGCAAAAGAACCTGGAAGAGTGTTCACCAGAGAGGCATTATTAAGTGAAGTCTGGGGATATCAACACGCAGCTGATACCAGACTCGTAAATGTTCACGTTCAAAGACTTAGATCCAAAATTGAAATTGATGCTGATAATCCAAAATATGTTTTAACAGTGCGAGGTGTTGGATATAAAGCTGGAGTAGGAAAAAACTAAAATGCTAAAAAGTTGGGTTAAGATAAAACAATCTCTTAGCCTAAAAGTATTGTCGGCTAACATTCTATTTGCATTTATCATTGTTATAGTAATTGGAGTAATTGTTCATAATCGAGTTTCTTCGACCTTTATAAATGAAAAAATAGCTATTTCTAAAGTTGAAACTAGAAATGCCTTATTTTTAGCACAAGGCCACTTTAATATTGCAAGATTTCAGGATGACTCAGGATTAAACAAAGTTGTTCAAGATTTCATTACATCAAGTCGAGAAGATGGTTCTTTATCAGGTAGAGAAACTGTTATCTTGCCGATTAACAACTTTAATAACAGAAATATTTATCAAACTGTTCCAACACTTTTAGTTCTAGACTCTATCCCTGAAGATTTTCGAGAGAAAGTTAGAGAAAGTGAAGAAGTATTAGATAAGCGAATTACAATTAGATACTCTGATGGGAATGAGCATCCAGGTTTTTTAATTGGTGGAAAACTAAATATTCCCAGATCTGGTATTTATGAAATTTATTATTTATTTAAACTAGATGCTCAGTTTGCAAGTATTACTTATATTACCTGGATTCTGATTCTTACGGGTTTATTACTTGTGTTACTTATCGGATTAAGTACTCAATTTGTTTTACGACAGGTAGTTTCACCAGTTAAGGAAGCGGCAGCTGTTGCAGAAAAATTTACAAGCGGGGATTTATCCAGCCGCATGGCTGTCTCCAGCCAAGATGAGTTAGCCAGTTTAGGTAATTCATTTAATGAAATGGCAGTATCAATTCAGCAACAAATTTATCGACTAGAGAATTTATCAAGGCTTCAACAAAGATTCGTTTCGGATGTCTCCCATGAACTTCGTACGCCACTGACAACTATCAGAATGGCTGCAGAGGTAATTTATCAACAGAAAAGTGAGTTTGATCCAAGTATTGCAAGAAGTAGCGAATTATTGATCAATCAAATCGATAGGTTTGAATTATTACTATCTGACTTACTTGAAGTAAGCAGGTTCGATGCTGAAGCTGCAGCACTCGGCGTTGAAAGTTTTGATATATGTAGCATGGTTCGTAAGACCGTAGATTATTTACATCCAAGTAAATCTCCGCTATTTGAGATAACTATTTCGAAAGAGCCAATATTTATTGAGGCAGATCCAAGGCGAATAGAGAGAATTCTAAGAAATTTAATTTCCAATGCTTTTGAACATAGCGAGGGAAAAACTGTAAAAGTTTTAGTTACAGAAAGTGAAAATGAAGTTGCAATTGGTGTTCGTGATTTCGGTCTGGGTTTTAATAAAGAAGATGCCTCACGACTTTTTGATAGATTCTGGCGCGCAGATCCATCTAGAGCCCGCACAAGTGGTGGCACTGGGCTAGGCCTATCAATTGCTTTAGAAGATGCAAAGCTTCATCAAGGACAATTACTGGCGTGGGGTGAAAAAAATAAAGGCGCTCACTTTGTTTTAACCCTACCGAAGCGACATGGGACCTCAGTCCAATCATCTCCAATTGATCTAAAACCGACAGATAGCCAATCAACACTACAGAATTCTTAAGGTAGCCATAAATGCTATAAAGCGTTTATGAGAAATATTCTCCAAGGATTTAAGGAACTAGTTTATCCAAAGTTTTGTATTATCTGCGCTAAAAAAGATTACAGTATTTGTGAAATTTGTCTTAAACCATGGAGTGATAAACCTAAAATATCAAGTATAGGTGATAACTATTTGTATTATGTATCTGAATATAACTTAGATACATCAAGAGTAATTCTATTAGCAAAAGAAAATGGCAACACTACTGCCATAGATGTGATTTCTAGTGCTCTAGTTGAATCTATAAAATTACTTGTAAATTATCAAAGGGTGGAAGTGCCATTAAATATTGTGACAATCCCTTCTGCTTCAAGTGCTATTCGAAAAAGAGGAAGAGACCATATAAGTGAGTTATGTGAAAATGTAATAAAAAAGTTAAGAAATATTTCAATTGCAGCTACAAGCACTCCACTGCTTAGAGTATCTAAAAGAGTAAAAGATCAATCTAGATTGAATAGGAATCAAAGGTTGGATAACTTAGAGAATGCATATAGTTTGCAGGGTCTAGTACCAAGTGGTGGTGAGTTCATTTTATTAGATGATTTAGTGGCCACCGGAAGCTCTATTTTGGAGGGGCTTAGAGCCCTGTCTGATGCCAAAATCACGGCTATTGGTGCGGTTACAGCGTGTGCGACGGGTCGTAATTCTCTAATACGATAAGCCACTGAATATTGATATAAATCATACATATAACCGTTGGGGGATGTTGTGGGCTTATTAGACAAACTCTTGCGTGCTGGTGAAGGTAGGGCTATAAAAGAACTAGAAAAAATAGCTCAAAAAGTTAATAAGTTTGAATCCGAAATCTCAATTTTAGATGATAATTCTTTACAGAATAAAACTACAGAATTTAAAGAAAGAATTAGTAAAGGCGAAACGTTAGATTCTTTATTGCCAGAGGCGTTTGCTGTAGTTAGAGAAGCAGCAAAAAGAACTTTAGGCCAACGTCACTACGATGTTCAATTAATGGGTGGTGCTGCTCTTCATAAAGGAAACATCGCTGAAATGAAAACTGGTGAAGGAAAAACTTTAGTCTCAACATTGCCAGCTTACTTAAATGCATTGTCAGGAAAAGGTGTGCATGTTGTTACAGTAAATGATTATCTAGCCGAGCGAGATAGTGAATGGATGGGCAGAGTTCATCGCTTTTTAGGTTTAAAAGTTGGTGTAATTCTTTCAAATATGTCACCAACAGAGCGACGTGAAGCCTACGCAGCTGATATCACCTATGGAACAAATAACGAATTTGGTTTCGATTACCTACGAGATAATATGGCTTGGACCCTTGCAGACTGTGTTCAACGTGATCATAATTTTGCAATAGTGGATGAAGTAGATTCAATTTTAATTGATGAAGCCAGAACCCCATTAATTATTTCTGGACCAGCCGATAAGGCAACAAAATGGTATGTTGAATTTGCCAATATTGTTAATAAGCTCAGTAAAGATACCCACTATGAAATAGATGTTAAAAAACGCACCGTTGGTATTTTGGAAGCCGGAGTTACCATAGTTGAAAGTACGCTCGGAATTGATAATTTATATGAGGCTGCAAATACGCCAATGATTGGATATTTAAACAACGCAATTAAAGCAAAAGAGCTTTTTAAACGGGATAAAGATTACGTAGTTATGAATGGCGAGTTACTTATTGTTGATGAACATACCGGACGTATGCTTTCTGGTCGCAGATATAGTGAAGGCTTACACCAAGCCCTAGAAGCAAAAGAAAGAATCGAAATTCAGGATGAAAATCAGACCCTAGCCACAATCACACTTCAAAATTACTTCAGGCTATATGAAAAGCTCAGCGGTATGACTGGTACAGCAATGACAGAAGCCTCTGAATTTATGCAAATTTATAAACTTGGCGTTATTCCTATTCCGACAAATAAGAATATGAAACGAATTGATCAGTCTGACTTGATCTATAAGTCAGAGGTTGGGAAATTTACGGCCGTTGTTGAAGATATCGTTAATCGAAATAAAAAAGGGCAACCAGTTTTAGTTGGAACTGTGAGTGTTGAAAAATCTGAAGAATTATCAGCCATGCTAAAACGAAGAGGTGTGCCACACGAAGTACTAAATGCAAAACAGCATGAACGGGAAGCTGCAATTATTGCTCGAGCAGGAACAATCGGTGCAGTTACTGTGGCAACAAATATGGCAGGTCGTGGAACAGACATAATGCTTGGTGGTAATCCAGAATTTATGGCAGATTTTGAACTACAGCGCAAAGGTTTAAATCCATCTGAAACACCACAAGAGTATGAAAAGGCTTGGCCAGATGAAATTTCACGACAGAAAGCTGCCGTAGAAAAAGAACATGAAACCGTTGTTTCTCTTGGTGGATTATATGTACTTGGCACAGAGCGACATGAATCTCGAAGAATTGATAATCAATTACGTGGTCGATCTGGCCGACAAGGTGATCCCGGAGAGTCCAGATTTTATTTATCACTTCAAGATGAGTTAATGAAGCGATTTAATTCTGGGTTAGTTGAACGCTTTTTAGGTGCTGCTGGTATGCCAGAAGATACTCCGCTTGAGTCCAAGATCGTAAGCAATGCAATTAAGTCAGCCCAGACGCAAGTTGAATCATTAAATTTTGAAATGCGTAAGAATGTCTTGAAATATGACGATGTAATGAATAAGCAACGAAGCGTTGTGTATTCAGAGCGACGTGAAGTATTAGAAGGTGCTGATATTAAGGATTTAACTAATAATTTCTTAGAAGAGACAATTACTGCCTATGTTAATTCGGCTACCAGTGATGGTGTGGCTGAGAATTGGGATTTAAATACACTTTGGCTTGCGTTAAAAGCTTTATTCCCGATTTCTTTTTCAGCACAAGATCTTATTAATGAAGTTGGCGAAGTTGGCGCCCTAGATTCAGAGTTTGTGCTTGATCGAGTCCTTGTTGATGCGCGCAGCGCTTATGAAAAACGTGAGTCTGAGCTAAGTGCACCAATCATGCGAGAGTTAGAGCGGAAAATTTTACTTTCCGTTTTAGATAAAAAATGGCGTGAGCATCTTTATGAGATGGATTATTTACAAGAAGGAATTGGCTTACGAGCTATGGCGCAACGTGATCCTTTGGTTGAGTACCAACGAGAAGGATATGATCTTTTCTCTGCCATGATGGATGCAGTCAAAGAGCAATTGGTTGGCCATTTATTTAGTGCCGAAGTTCAGGTTGAGGGAGATCAAGTAGGAGCGAAGGGATTAACACCTACTCCTGCACCAGTTTCTCAACTTCAATACTCAGCAGCGGAGATTGAAACTACATCCAGTGGGGAAACATCTCGCAACGCCCCTTGCCCATGTGGATCTGGTAAAAAATATAAAAGATGTCATGGTGCGTCCTAAATAATAAATAGTTCAGTACAAATCCACCTTCGATCTACCCCTTCAAATCTTAATATTAATGATCTAACCCGTTCTTCATTTTTTAGAGTGACGGTAATTTCAGATACGCCTTCAATTGGTTGACTTACATAAATTCTTCTTACTTTTAAATTTCCATTAAATTTACTTCGATAGTAGATGATTCTTCGCGCTACTAGTTTATGACAATTTCCAGAAATTTGAGATATCCCTCTTCTACCATACCAAATTTCAATTAATGCAATGATAAAACTTTTACTCCAACCGTAGATATCCGGCAACTCTGAAAGAGTTGATGCAGTGAATGAAAATTTAGGGTGCGACCATTCTTCACCAAAATCAGGGTCATTAGTTGGGCTTAAATATATTTTCTTATTAGACTTTATTTTTGTGCTTGTTTGTGTAATTGTCATAAGATGATCTTGACTCAAATAAAGATATAAGAATCATCCGAAAGGATGATAAAAAGTTCTCAGGTTCCTAATATAAAAAGCCTATGAGCTTTGGAAAGATCGAGTATCTTAAAAATTCCAAGTTAGTCCTTGGGCTTTCAATCCTACTTATTGCAATTTTTACTGCAGGTTTGATCTCAAAAGAGGCTAATCGGACTGTTGAAGTCTGGGCAACAAAATCCAATTTAGCTCCAGGCATGAGATTATCCGATCAAGATTTAGTCAAAGTCTCAGTTTTATTGCCAGAAAGTTCTAAGAATTACATATCTGGTCAAGCTCAAATAATCGGAGCATTAGTCGTAAATCAAGTAAATGTTGGAGATCTCATACCAGTTGCATCAATCGCAGCAGCGCCAAACTCTCTTAATCAAAGACATGTACCAATCACAACTGAAATAACCGATAGTCCAATTAACTTACAAAGGGGAGATGTTGTTGATATTTATGCAGTACCTACGAGGGATTCCAAGATTACAACTGAAGCACAACTAGTTGGACAAAGTATTTCCTTATCCGAAGTTTTAAAAGAGAATAACTCAGGTAAGGTTAGCGTGGTTGCAATATTTAGTGATGATCAAGTTTTGCCAATATTACAAATTATGTCAGATACAAGAGTGATAATAGTTAGATCTGTGTAGTTACAATTGAGAATAGTAACTGCGATATCTGATTCAGAAAGTGAAGAAATAGTCACATCACTTCTTTTTAGCCAAGGTTTTGAAATCGCATTTAGAGCCTTATCTTTGTATTCCTTATATAATTTTATAAGTAATCAAAAAGATTCATTTGTAGTTATATACGACCATAGTTTTGAATCGAAGTTAGAATTCCGAAAAAGTTTTAAGTTTGATAGCCAACATCGGTATATACGTTTTGAACCAAAAACATTTAATCCGGCTATGATTTTATCTGAAATATCAAGTTTTAAACATAATTATTTGGCAACTTCTATCGAACGTTTGCCAAATGTAAATTCAGTTATGGGATCGCCAGGAGCACCAGGAGTGTCTACATTAGCCAATTTTCTTGGATTAATTTTGGAGTGCACTGTGGTTTGTTCAAGTCATCAAAATCTCAGGCCACTTGGTAATGCAATTGTCAAAAATATATCACCAGAAAATATAGTTCCGATTCTAAAAGATAATTTAAATAATCAAATTTTAATTGACGCTGGCTCATCGATAAACTTAACTAGTACTTTGTCCGATAGGAGAGTCGGTGCAAGATGGTTAAGAGAGGTAGTTGGGTCTAGTAGTCAATTAATCTATGTGGTTAAGTCAAATACACAGGGGATTAACTACTTAACTGAATTTATGAAGGATTTTAGCAATTTGATTAATCCACCATCAATAACTGTAATCCTAAATCAACAAAGATTTGATAGACCGAGTCAAGAGATTCAAAGCAGTTTCAAGGAATTAATGGGCGGGTATAGTAATTTTGTTCTACCCTTTAATTCCCGAATAGAAGTAGATTCTTCTAGCAAACAAGGTAAGTCATCGATCTGGGGTATGAATAGTTTTCAGAAGCAACTAGCAAAAATAGCGGCCCAGGTTGGCAAGAAAAAGCTCTACCATTAGTCCATGGCAACCCTTAGTGAGTTAGTTAATGCTAACTCGGCACTGGAAGAGCATGAAGTTGAACACCTAGCTGAACTTGTTGCAGAGTGGCGATTACTTGCTGATCTTTCCTTTGCAGATTTAGTGTTATGGCTTCCAATTAGAAAAGATGAAAAGTCTTGGCCACAAGGTTATGTAGCTATAGCTCAGATTAGACCAACCACAGCAGCAACAGTTTTTGGAGATGACTTAATTGGGTCAAAAATTAATTGGGGTCAGCGTCCATTAATGGACCAGGCATTATCTGAGGGCGAAATTGTTAAGGACACGCAACCAGAATTAGTTGGCGAAATTATGATCAAAGAAGAGACAGTCCCCGTAATTTTAGATAATAAAACTTTAGCCATTATTTCAAGACACAGGAACGCAGATTTAATGAGATCACCCTCAAAGTTAGAATTAAATTATCGAGAAATAGCTCATTTAATTTTTAAAATGGTTTCAGAAGGAAACTTTCCTATTAGAAATAGTCTTTATAGCTCTGAATCAGCACCAAGAGTGGGCGATGGACTGATTAGGCTAGATGTGAATGGCATAGTATTTTTTGCAAGTCCAAATGCTAGATCAGCTCTTAGCCGTATCGGATATCAAGATGAATTAGAACAAAAAAATCTTGGCGAGGTTTTCTCATCACTAGATAAAGATGGCACACAACCAGTAGATGAGTCTTGGAAGACATTGTTAAGTGGAAAATTTCTTCGAAGGGCGGAGTATGACAGTGGAAAAGGGGTAATCGATCTATTGGTTATTCCCTTAACTCAAGGGAAGGATCGAATTGGCGCTATTGTCTTACTGCACAATATTACTGAATTAAGAAATCGGGATAAGGCGCTAATAACCAAAGACGCAACTATTAAAGAAATTCACCATAGAGTAAAGAATAATTTACAGACCGTCTCTGCACTTTTAAGATTGCAATCTAGAAGAGTTGAGGATCCCACAGCTAGTGCTGCACTAGCAGAAGCAGTTAGAAGAGTTGCTTCTATCGCTTTAGTTCATGAAACATTATCAAATCAATCTTCAGAGTCAGTTGAATTTGATCAAGTCTTTGATCAAATCATAAATAACGCATTTGAGTTAATTCCAAGAAAAATTGAGTTTAAGAAAGTTGGGGTATTTGGATCATTTGATTCAAAAATTGCAACGGCACTTTCTTTAGTTGTAACAGAATTAATCCATAATGCTATTGAGCATGGGCTATCTGAAATTGGGGATTTATTGGTTATTGAAGTAAATAAAGAGAATAATCGCTATACAGTTACTATTTCTGACAATGGAGCTGGCCTACCTGACAATTTTAATCTAGAACAATCATCAAATCTGGGATTACAAATTGCAAATACCCTGACTAAAAATGAATTAAATGGAAGTATTAACTTATTCAGAAATGGGAATTTGACTAGCGGTCAAATCATATTTTTAGTGAATTAAAAAGTGTTTTGGTTCTCGGCCAATCGAGCACGATTTCTTGCCGCTCTTCGCTTCATTGCTCTTCGTTCATCTTCGGAAAGCCCACCCCAAACTCCAGCATCTTGTCCGCTTTCTAGTGCCCAAGCCAAGCAAGGATCCTTTACCGAGCACCTAGCACAAATTTTTTTAGCCTCTTCAATTTGGGCTAAGGCTGGCCCTGTATTTCCTACCGGAAAGAAAACCTCTGGATCCTCTTCGCGACAAGCAGCTTCATGTCGCCAATCCATACGGCACTCATCTCCTTAGGTAGTTGAATTTTAATTATTGAATATCAATAATTTATATACGTATTCTCTCTTTAATTTAATTAATACACAAGGATATTTGGCTTCAAATTTAAATTATTTTAATAATTTGAAGGCATAAATTGATAAATAAGTGATTTTGGCACCAATCAAACCTGCACCTCACCCCTTGAGGTGAGGTGCTATCCCGTGAGCTTTAAGGGCTACCACTGAACATGACATTAAAGATTATCAAGTTGGGTGGCTCCATAAAGTTTGCATAAAGGTATTGAGATTGCATACTTGGAGATAATTAGGGAGAATTTGCAGATGAGCCAAACTGCATATTTTGCTACAGGTTGTTTTTGGGGAGCAGAGCGAAGATTTTGGCAATTAACTGGTGTCACCTCTACATCTGTTGGTTATATGGGTGGAAATAAATCCAATCCGACATATAAAGAGGTCTGCAGTGGGACCACTAATCATGCTGAAATAGTTGAAGTTATCTTTGATCCAACAACTATTAGCTTCGAAAGATTATTAGCTGAATTTTGGGTTATGCATGACCCAACCTCACTAAATCAACAGGGCGGAGATATTGGTACGCAATATAGATCTGCGATTTATGCAACCACGCCTGAACAATTAGAAATTGCCTTAAGTAGTAAATCAATTTATCAAAAGGCACTTACTGAAAACGGTTTAGGCCAGATAGTCACTGAAATTATTTCCGGCAAGGGAATTACCTACTGGATAGCAGAGGAGTATCACCAAAGATATTTAGAAAAAAATCCAAATGGTTATGATTGCCATTCTTCAACTGGAATTGCCTACCCTTTGGTGACAAATACTCATCATGCATGAAATAACTCCAGATAACTTAAAGGGTCAGCCATATCCAGTAAAGATTAATGAATCCGATTTAAAGAATCGGGTAGATGAACTTTCCTATGCAGTTTTGCGAAAAGCTGCCACTGAGACTGCATTCACAGGTGAGTACACAGATACTGAAACAATTGGAGTTTATAAGTGCAAGGCATGCTTTGCGGAACTTTTTAGATCAGATACAAAATTTCATTCCGGCTGTGGCTGGCCATCTTTTTATGCGCCAACTAAGGATGATGCAGTTGAATTAATTGAGGATAGATCGTTGTTTCCAAGAATTAGAACTGAGGTTAGATGTTCAGCATGTGGATCACACCTAGGCCATGTTTTCACCGGTGAAGGTTATGCAGTACCGACTGATCAACGATGGTGTATTAATTCAGTAGCTTTGGTATTAGAACCTAAAAATTAATTATTACCTGCGTATTTTTGGCAGTTTGCACACTCACCCCTAGTTTCATGACTAACTTTAAGTTATTTAGGTTAGGCTTATTGCATGGGTAAAGGTATTGATTTAAATAAGTTGGCTACCGAATCACAGGTAGTTGCATCGGGCCGCCCTGAGAAAAAACCAGATGGAGCTTTAAATCCACCCATTGCTCTTAATTCTACTTTCCATGAAGGTGGGCCAATTGGTTACGGACGATATGGCAACGAAGCATGGAGTGCGCTAGAAGAGGCAATTTCAATTCTTGAAGGTGGACAAACATTAATATTTTCATCTGGTATGGCAGCCATTAGTGCAACTTTTTCACTGCTACCACCAGGTGGCACAATAATCGCAGCCGAGAATGGTTACCAAGGCACAACAACAATGCTTAAGAAAATGCATGAGCATAAGCAACTTAATGTCAGATTTGTTAATTTGCCAGATACCGAACAAGTCTTAAAGGCATTACCTGGTGCAAATATGCTTTATTTAGAGTCGCCGACAAATCCTGCAATCGAAGTTGTCGATCTTCCTAAAGTCATTTCTGCTGGAAAAAAAGAAGGTTGTTTAGTAGTTGTAGATAACACTCTTGCAACTCCCATGGTTCAAAATCCATTACAACTTGGAGCCGATATTTGCGTGCACTCAGTTACAAAATATCTATCAGGGCATAGTGATATTTTGCTTGGCTGTGTTGTCACAAAAGATAAATCGCTCTTTGACCGAGTTGAGCAATCTCGAAGATATGGCGGAGCAATTGCTGGTCCATTTGAGGCATGGCTAGCACTTAGGGGAGTACGTACTTTTGCTTTACGTATGCAACGCTCACAGGAAAATGCTATGGAATTAGCAAAAAGATTAGAAAAAGATAAGCGAGTATCAAAAGTTAGATTCCCAGGGCTGCCATCTGATCCATATCATGAAAGAGCTAAGTCTTTTATGAAAGGCTTTGGTGCAATGATCTCTTTTGAAGTTAAGGCTGAGGTTTCTCAAATCGAAAAAATGTGTAACTCATCAAAACTGATTACCAATGCCACATCCCTAGGCGGGGTGGAATCGATTTGGGAGCGCCGCCGGCGGTGGGCAACTGAGAGCCACACCATCCCTGAAAATTTAATTAGATTTTCAGTGGGCATAGAAAATGTTGAAGACCTTTGGGCAGATATCCAAGACTCTTTTTCTGCCGCTGGTATCAACTAAATGTCAGTTGTAATTCGTAGTGCAACAATTAATGATGTTCCAATCATTCATCAATATATTAAGGACTTAGCAGAGTTTGAAAAAGCACCAGATGAGGCAGTTTTAACTCACTTAGATTTAGAGCAATCATTTTTTGGTCAGTCACCTCAAGTTTATTGTTTGCTTAGTGAGGTTGATCAGCAGGTCACCGGAATAGCCATCTGGCACCTTAATTACTCAACTTGGCTGGGCAAGCATGGTATCTACCTAGAGGATCTATATGTTGATCCTAAGTTTCGAGGCCTAGGCCATGCAAAGGCGCTATTAAAAGAGCTAGCCAAAATTTGTATAGAACGAGGCTATCCCAGACTGCAATGGTGGGTTTTGGATTGGAATAAGAGCGCAATTGATTTTTATAATTCAATTGGTGCACTACCTATGGATGAATGGACAGTTTTTAGGGTTTCTGGGAAAGAACTAGGAAAATTAGCAAACTCAGGAAATTGACCAAATTTAATTAAAATTAAGAGTAGATTTATCCCATGATCAAAGCCTTCAAAAGACTACTTGCCCTCTTCGGTATTATTTTGGTTGCTTTTGGCGCAATAAAGAGTTTATTTAATTGGCTTGCTCGCTCTGAAAGTGATGAGTATGAAGTATGGAGTGATGACGAGGAACGAGAAGACGTAAAATGAGTAGTGCTTATGTTCCTGGCACATGCAATATTGGCCAGGGAGAAGTAAAGCGTAGACAAGCAGTTGCTATTTTTGGTTTGATTCTTATTGTTATTTCCGCTGCTGGTATCTTAGCTACAGATCAAGATAGAGGCGCTCGCCTATCTATATTTATTCCCGCTTTAATTTTTTCAATTGGATTTGTTCAATCTCGTAAAAAGTTTTGCTTAGCATATGGATTAGCCGGCACATTTAACTTTGGAAAATTAGGTCAGATATCTAAAGTTCAATCGCCAGAAGATAAAAAAGCAGATCGCAAAACTGCTGTCTCTATTTTATTTCAATCAATTGCTTTGGCTGGATTGATTACTACAATATTTTTTGTTTTGCCTTTATAAATCTTCGTAACTAGAGGGTAGCTCACCAACATTTAAGAATTTTAAGTACTTATCAGTTATTTCCTCTGGTTTTCCAGAGGCGAGCATTTGACCCCTATGCATCCAGATGGCTTGATCACATAATTCATTTAAAGAAGAGAGAGCATGGGAAACAATCAAAATCGTTCGGGCCTCTTGGCAAAGCTCTCTAATTTTGTTAAAAGATTTTTCTTTAAAAGCAGCATCACCAGCAGATAAAGCCTCATCAACTAGCAAGATATCTGGCGTCATATTTACCGCAACTGAAAATGCAACTCTGCCATACATACCTGAGCTATAAGTTCTTACAGGCATATCAATAAATCCATTAGGCAAGTCAGCAAATTGCGCGATGGTTTCTGTTTGAGACTCAATTTCATCTCGACTCATACCAGCTGCTAAGCCACCTAAAATAATGTTATCGCGCCCAGATAAAGCTTTATTAAATCCCACTCCAAGTGCAAGCAATGTCGAAATTTTTCCATTTACTAAGATTCGTCCACTTGTTGGTGGCAATATGCCAGCTATTGAGCGCATCAGTGTTGATTTCCCAGCACCATTTGCGCCCACAATTCCTAATACAGATCCATGTGGAACATCAAGAGATAAATTTTTTACCGCCTCGACTGTTTTAGTTCTAATTCTTTCCCCACGGCTGGCACGCATCAAAGCATTTTTCAAAGTCTTTTTTGCCTCGACATTAATTTTATAACTAATTGAAAGATTCTCAATTTGTACCGCCAAACTATCTGGCATCGTAACTTCTTTACTAGATACGGACGGCAAAATCACGCTCCCTTGATATAAAGAAATATCCACCAAAAATAAATGCAATAAAAGCCCAGACTAGGCATCCAATGATTTGTGAAAGTGTTGGAGTCGCACCATCAATCCAAATACTAGAGTTTGCAGACAGTATTGGGCCTAGTGGATTGATATAAAGTATTACCCGATACGCACCAGAGAGCATATCTGGTTGCCAAAGTACTGGAGATGCGTATAGCCAAATCCTCATAATATAAGAGAGTAACTTTGTAGTATCCCTAAAATAGACATTCAATGTTGCAAATAAAAGTGCTAATCCAAAACTAGTTATTGCCAAAATAATAAAAAGAAAAGGCACTAAAAGATAATTCCAGGTAAGGCCAGGAATAGTTGTGTCACTAATTGTTAATTTACCAATTACTACAATTGATATATAAACTGGAATGGTTGGCCAGAACTGTCTAAAAGCACTGATGGCACTTGATAACGGAAGCAGCGATCTAGGAAAAGCTTGATTTAAAATTAATTTACCGCCAGAGGTAATTGATTGTGCACCTAAGGTAATACAGTTTTGTGCAAAGTAGAATGTAAAAAGTCCAATTAAAATATGGCATAAAGTAGTGAAACCACCCAAGCCTCCTCTACCACCTTGGATTATGGTTACAAGCAAGAAGTAAATAATCGCAAGAAATAATGGATTTAGCACTAACCAAACATTTCCAAGCCGAGACTCTAAATACTCAGCTTTATCGGAAAACTTTGATAATTCGGTCGCGAACTCTCTGCGCTGCCAAAAATCCCTTAGGTAAGGTCTAAGCGGAGGCAGCTTTGATTTATGGGGTTCAAAAACTTGAACCTTATTTTTACCCTCACTCATAAGGGCTATTCTGCCACCTTTGATTTAGAAGTATTAACTAGACTTGCAACAACTGTAATAATCAAGGTGATAAGTATGACTCCTAAGGAAAATTGCGTTGAGATTTCAGGAACTTCTATCCCTAATAATTTGTGAGTTCCACCGCCATGAACTGCCTCTAACACTAACTTTATTCCAATAAACCCAAGAATTACCGATAGTCCTTCATTTAGATAGATTAATTTATCCATTAATCCACCGAGTAGGAAATAAAGTTGTCGCAGACCCATCAATGCAAATGCATTTGCAGTAAATACTATGTATGGATCTTTAGTTAGTCCAAAAATTGCAGGAATTGAATCTAGTGCAAAAATTAGATCCGTAAAGGCAATCGCTACTAAAACTATAGTTAATGAAGAGGCACCTCTTTTTCTTAACCATAAAATTGCTTTGCCTTCCTTCCATTCCCTTTCTTCATCTTCAGTAAACAACTTATAGCTTGTATAGATAAGAAATGCGCCAAATATATAGAAAACCCAGGAGTACCGATCAATCGCTGCAGCACCTAGTGCAATAAAAATACCTCTTAAAACTAGCGCCATTGCAATTCCGGCAAGAAGTACTAACTGCTGTTTCTTTTTATCAATTTGAAATCTAGCAAGGATTAAAATAAAAATAAATAGATTATCTACCGAAAGGGAGTACTCAGTTATCCAGCCAGCGAAAAACTCATTTCTTGCTTGGGTTTGACTCCATTGACCTAATGAATAACCAAAAACTATCGCAGCTCCTACATAAAATACGGTCCAAATTGAAGCTTCTCGCATGGAGGTATCTTTGTTTCTTCGGATTATGGCTAGTGCTAAGTCAAACGCCAAGACTGCAAGTAGGACTGCAATGGTTATTTCCCAAACGGCCATACTCATCAGTTAAATACCTTTCCTGGATTCAAAATATTGTTTGGATCTAAAGTCTGTTTAATCAATTTCATAATACTAACGGCAGGAGCTCCAGTTTCTTCGATTAAAGCTGCGATCTTGCCCGAGCCAATCCCGTGCTCTCCGGTGCAGGTCCCGCCCATTTCAATCATTTTCATCGTTATTTCATGGGTTATATGTCTTACATCTTCTAATTCTTCTGGCTTTGCTGGATCAGTAACAATAAAGCAATGAAAATTTGCATCTGCAACATGACCTAAAATGGAAAATGGATAAGGGTGTTTTGAAAGAATTTGTTCTGCAATTTGTACTGCCTCTGAAAGTTTTGAAAGTGGAACGGCGGCATCAGTACTTACTGCACGCTTACCTGGATGCGCTGCGATACCAGCCCAATAAGCATTATGGCGGGCTTGCCATAATTTTCGGCGAGCTCCTTCATCTGCTGTCCATTCAAACTCTGAGCCACCAAACTCTTCCACAATCTCTTTAACAGATTTAGCATCCTCTGCCACACCAACAGGTGAACCATGGAATTCAAAAAATAATGTAGGCATCTCTGAAAGATTTAACCCATCATGTGAGTTAACATTTTTAATACATTTTGCATCTAGAAATTCACATCGTGCAATTGCAATGCCAGATCTAACAATTGCAGTTGCTGCCGTGACGCCATCTGAGAGGGTTGGAAAGCGAACTATTGCTGCCGCCATTTTTTCAGGAATACCAAAAACTCTTAGGGTTAACTCAGTAATTACAGCAAGTGTTCCTTCAGATCCAACTAGTAACCTAGTTAAATCATAACCAGCAGATAACTTTCTAGTCTCTCGACCAGTTCTTATCACTGTGCCATCGGCCATAACTGCAGTTAGAGCTAAAACATTGTCTCGCATAGCGCCATAACGGACAGTAGTTGTACCAGCAGCACCAGTAGATGCCATGCCACCTAATGTGGCATCTGCGCCAGGGTCTACTGAAAAGAATAAGCCTTGTGTTGCAAGTTTTTCATTTAGCGCCATTCGATGAACACCTGGTTCAACTCTTACAACTAGGTCATCAGTTTTAATCTCAATAATTTTATTCATCTCAGTTAGATCTAACGAGATACCACCAAATAGTGGCAGCACATGTCCCTCTAAAGATGAGCCAGCTCCAAATGCGACAACTGGGATTTTCTCAGTATTACAGTACTTAAGTACTTTAGAAACCTCTTCTGTGCTGCGTGGCATAACAACAGCTGATGGACGAACCGGTGGAATTGCAGATTCATCTCTTCCGTGTTGGTCAAGAATAGTTTCGTTAGTACTTACAGAACCTGAAACTAAAGTTTTTAAATGTTCAATTTGAGATGGCGAGAGGTCAACTCTGGTATTAATCACAGAAAGATCTTACTTGATTAATCTTAGTTATTTGCATCACAAAAAAGTTAATTTCATGATTTTACGCATAAATATTAGTGGTTGATAATAAGTTTTAAACTGCTAAACTTCCCTAGTAAGACAACTTACGACTTGGAGTGTGCACTACAAAAATAGGTTTTATAAAAACCACTTGTTGTACAAATTCGCATGAAAACCCAAACGAACCACCCACAAACTTTTAGATCTATACCAACACATTCAAAACCACTTGATAAGTCGCGTCTTGAAAAATTATTTCAAGAGCAATTAGAAAAATATAAAAGCTCATTAATGAGTTCAGATTTAGAGTATCAAACAGCCTTAAAGAGCATTCCACTTGGTGCTCACTCATCATTTCAATCATTTGATCCATACCCAATATCAATTGCATCAGCCAAGGGTGCTTGGATGACAGATGTTGATGGTCGAAAGATGCTTGATCTATCCATGGGATTTGGTTCAATGTTGGTTGGACACTTAAATCAAGAGGTTATGCACGAGATAGAGCAGATGCTCTCTGTGGGAACTTTATACACCGCACCATCTCCAATCTCTAGAGAAGCAGCCGAAAGGTTATGCAAGAGATTTGGTATTGATCAGATTCGATTTACTAACTCAGGAACTGAGTCCACTATGTATGCGGTCAGAACAGCTCGTGCCTACACAGGTAAAGAAGGAGTTGTAAAGGTTGAAGGTGGCTACCACGGCAGTGGAGATGCATTATCTGTTTCTACTAAACCATCATTAGATAAAGCTGGGCCAGCTGAAGCTCCAAACTCTGTGCCACTAAATGCAGCAGTGCCAGGTGAGTCTTATGTTGTTCCTTACAACAATATCCAAGCGCTAGAAAAAGTATTTAGTGAGCATTCCTCAACAATTGCCTGCTTTATCGTTGAACCAGTTTTAGAAAATATTGGCATAGTTGTACCTGATGAAGGATATCTAGAGGCTGTAAGAGAGTTGTGCGATCAATACAAAATTGTTTTAATTTTTGATGAAGTCAAAACTGGTTTAACTGCTGGCCCTCAAGGAGCAGCCCAAAGACTTGGTGTAATTCCGGATTTAATCTGTCTTGCAAAATCTATTGGCGGTGGAATTCCACTTGCAGCATTTGGTGGAAAAACTGAATTTATGAAACCAGTTTCAGATGGTAGAGCTCCTCACCTTGGCACATTTAATGGTCATATATTGGCAATGGCAGCAGTAAAAGGTGTAGATAAAGTTTGTACACCCGAAGCATTAGGAAAAGCTGAGTCATTGAATATTCAAGCATTAACTAAAATTAAAGAGATTATTGATGAGTATGAATTGCCTGCTCATACAGTTGGATTTGGTGTAAAAGGATGCGTAACTTGGTCAGATAAGCCAGTTCGTAACTATCGAGATTACAAAGCTACAGATTTTCAGGTAGCAGAGTTATCATTTTTATGGTCACTAAACCATGGCATCATGACGCCACCTGGATTAGATGAGCAGTGGTTAATTAGTTTGGCCCACGGCCAAGATGAAATTGATTTTATGGTTAATGATTTTAGGGAATTAGCAAAAACTCTTCGCGGTTAAGTTTAGGTATTTTGTGGAAATCCTAAATTAATTCCACCATGGCTAGGGTCTAGCCAGCGAGATGTAACAACTTTTCCTCTAGTGAAAAAGTGCACGCCCTCTGTACCGTGCGCATGAGAATCACCAAATAGCGAGTTCTTCCAGCCGCCAAATGAGAAATAAGCCATTGGTACAGGAATTGGCACATTTATCCCAACCATTCCTACCTCAACCTCATTTTGGAAACGCCTAGCAGCCCCACCATCATTGGTGAAAATTGCAGTTCCATTTCCATACTGATGATCATTTACAAGCTTTAGTGCCTCGTCATAACTTTTTACTCTAATCACACTCAAAACTGGCCCAAATATTTCTTCTAGATAAATGCTCATACTAGGTTTAACTTGATCAAATAATGTTGGACCTAGCCAAAATCCATCACCATCTACCTTTACATCTCGACCATCTACAACAACCTTTGCACCCTCTTTTTCGCCAGCACTTATGTAAGCAGCCACCTTATCTCGGTGCACTTTGGTAACTAAAGGTCCCATATCAGCACCTTTTGTGCCATCACCTGTTTTAATTTTTACTGCTCGCTCTTTGATTTTTTCAATCAATTTATCTGCAATTGGTTCAACAGCCACAATCGCTGAAATTGCCATACATCTTTCACCAGCAGAACCAAAACCGGCATTAATGGCTGCATCTGCGGCTAACTCTAAATCAGCATCAGGTAAAACGATCATATGATTTTTTGCTCCACCTAATGCTTGAACACGCTTACCTGATTTAGTGCCATTTTCATAAACATATTTAGCAATTGGAGTTGACCCTACAAAAGAGATTGATTTAATTTTTGGATGAATAAGCAATGCATCCACTGCAACTTTATCGCCGTGCAAGACATTGAACACACCATCAGGTAGACCTGCATCTTTTAAAAGCTGCGCGATCAACATAATTGCACTTGGGTCCTTTTCTGATGGTTTAACAATTACAGTATTACCGCAAGCAATTGCAATTGGGAAAAACCACATTGGCACCATGGCTGGAAAATTAAATGGCGAGATTATGGCAACTGGACCAAGTGGTTGACGAATTGAGTAAACATCAACCCCAGTGGAAACCTCTTCTGAGAATCCACCTTTTAATAAATGTGGAATACCACAAGCAAATTCAACTACCTCTAAGCCACGAGTGACTTCGCCTTGTGCATCACTTAAAACTTTTCCGTGTTCTGCAGTAATCAATTCAGCAATTTTTTCTTTGTTTTTATTTACTAACTCTCGAAATGCAAATAAAACTTGAGTCCGCTTTGTTAGTGAGGAGTGGCGCCAATCCTGGAACGCCTTTTCAGCAGCATCAACTGCCTTATCAACAGTTGCAGTATCTGCAAAAGCTACAGACCCTGAAATTTTTCCAGTTGCAGGGTTAAAAATTTCTCCTGACCTATCTGATTTTGCAGGATAGACCGACCCATTGATCCAATGTGAAATGGAATTCATGGAAGTAACAATACTTCAGGTTTAATCTCACTTCTACCTGCTACCAAAATTTGAGCATAGATGATTAGATAGGCCTATAACTTTAGAAGCAATAGGAGCAATGTTGAGTACCCCAGAAATAAATCCAGAAAAGGCAGCAAAAGTATTTGCAGATGATCGAGCAAATGTATTTCATTCTTGGTCTGCCCAAGCACAGATTTCTCCTATGCCAATTGCTGGTGCCAGTGGTTCTTATTTTTGGGACTTTAATGGCAAAAAGTATCTAGATTTTTCTTGCCAGTTGGTTTTTACAAATATTGGCCATCAGCACCCTAAAGTGATTGACGCAATTAAAAAGCAGGCTGATGTTTTAACAACCATTGCACCTCAACATGCAAATGAAGCACGAAATGAAGCAGCAAAGAGCATTTTAAGTTTAGTCGAGGATAAATTCAAGAAAATATTCTTTACCAATGCTGGTGCAGATGGAGTGGAAAATGCAATACGTATGGCAAGACTTCACACCAATAAACATAAAGTGTTGTCCACTTACCGTTCCTATCATGGCAATACTGGCTCTGCGATAAATGCAACAGGGGACCCAAGAAGATTTCCAAATGAGTTTGGGTATGGACATGTTCACTTCTGGGGACCATATCTATATAGATCTGCCTTTTGGGCAACAAGTGAAGAACAAGAATGTCAGCGAGCACTCGAGCATTTAGAACAAACCATTATTTTTGAAGGTCCTAAAACAATTGCAGCAATATTGATTGAAAGTGTTCCAGGAACTGCCGGCGTATTGGTACCACCAAAAGGTTACTTAGATGGCATTAGAGCGCTGTGCGATAAGTATGAAATTTTATGGATTGCAGATGAAGTAATGTCTGGTTTTGGAAGGTGCGGTAAATGGTTTGGTTACCAGCACTCAAAATCTGTACCTGATTTAATTGTTTTTGCAAAAGGTGTGACTTCAGGTTACGTCCCATTAGGTGGGGTAGTAATTTCAGATGCGGTTGCTAAAAGCTTTGATGAGCGAGTATTTCCTGGCGGGTTGACATATTCTGGCCATCCACTTGCCTGTGCAACTGCGGTAGCAACAATTGAAGCTATGAAGAGTGAAAAGATGGTTGAGAATGCCGCAAATATCGGTGAGAAAATTCTTGGACCTGGATTAAAAGAGTTAGCCAAAAAACATAAAGTAATCGGTGATGTTAGGGGAGTGGGCGTATTTTGGGGAATTGATATGGTTTCAGATCAAAGCACTCGCGAACCACTTGCCCCATATGGATCAAGTAGTCCTAAGATGAATGAAATTGTTGCTACCTGTAAAAAGAATGGCTTAATGCCATTTAATAATTTCAATCGAATCCACCTAGTTCCACCATGTAACATTTCTGAAGCAGATACAAAAATCGGTCTAGAAATTTTCTCAAACTCATTAACTGAACTAGGTTTTTAGAGAAAAATGCTTAATAGATGTGTATTTATTGGGAATATCTAGCTAATAAAAGAATTCGATGAGAGTAAAAAGTGGCGATAGAACTCAGTAGTATCGATGAAGCCTTATCAAGAATTAAGGATTTAGCCTTAAAGCATTCAGGTAGATTCATTATTGGCATAGTTGGAAAACCTGGAGCTGGTAAATCCACACTCACATCACATCTGATTGAGAATTTACCAAAAGATTCAGTCTCACTCGTACCTATGGATGGTTACCATTTAAGCAATCTACAGTTGAAAAATTTAGGTCTATCTGACCGTAAAGGAGCATTTAATACTTTCGATTCAAATGGTTATGTAAGCTTACTAAAACGGATCAATACCGAAACTGATCAAGATATTTACTATCCAGTGTTCCACCGAGAAATCGAAGAGTCATATGCGGCCGATGGAGTTGTTTTAGCAAATACAAAAATAGTTCTAACTGAAGGAAATTATTTGTTGTTTGATAAAGCTGGTTGGGAAAAGGTAGCAGCTGAGCTAACAGAGATTTGGTACATTAATATTAACGATAGTGTAAGAATTGATAGGTTAGTAAAACGGCATGAGTTTTACGGTAAAGATAAAGAGTCAGCCTTAAATTGGGCCACTGGCACAGATGAAATTAATGCCAAAATTGTCGAATCTACTGCCGCCAGGGCAGATGTAATAATTAATATCTAACTAACCGATTCAAGGTATTTAAAAGCAGTAAATATCATATAAAACTTACTTAGTTATCTAGATTTATATTAATTAATCAAAATTCTTGCTATCTTGCTTACATGAAAACTGACCCTAGTAATTCGATAATTGAAATTGGGTATAAAGGATTTCCATTGGATTCGTATGGCAAGTCAGTTGCAGATTTTCTTGCCAAGAGACCAAATATATTTACTTCAGGATTTCAATTTCCACTAATGGTTATCAAGCAAGATGCATTAACTCACAATATAGACAGAATGTCCCGATTTTGTAAATCTGTTGGTGCTGAGTTAGCTCCACATGTAAAGACCACAATGTCGCCATATATTGCACAATTACAAATTGATGCCGGCGCATTTGCAGTTACTGTTGCAAGTTTATGGCAAGCTGAAATATTTAGGAAATTTGGTTTTAAAAGGATAATTATTGGAAATGAAGTATTAGATCAATATGCGATTGCAAAAATTGCAGAATTAAACAAATCAAAAACAGTTGAAATCATATTTTATGTTGATTCGATAGCAGGACTAGAAATTATAAAAAAATTTACCCCATCCGATGGTATTCAAAATTTATTTATCGAAGTCGGAACGGTAAATGGCAGGGGTGGAGTTAGAAGCCTTGAATTAGTTAAAGAAATTGCCATCGGTATCCACTCCGACCCTAGGTTGAATTTACGGGGAGTGACCGGATTTGAAGGAGCGGTACCAAATATTAGTAGGACTAAAGATGGTGAGAACTTAGTCATTGAGTTTTGTGGTCGAATAGTTAATGCCGCTGCACTAGCTTTTGAGTATAAATCAGATAACAAATTTATTATTAGTGCAGGTGGGAGTGCTTATTTTGATATTGTCGCATCTGAGTTAAACAAATTTAATCAAGACAAGATATTATTGTTGCGAAGTGGTGGGTATGTAACACACGACAGTAAGTATTATGAAGATTTATACCCATTTAAATCCTCTTCAGATGGCTTCTTGCCAGCAATAGAGATCTGGGCTCAGGTTATTAGTAAGCCTGAAGATAACCTTGGGATTTTGAATTTAGGCAAGCGAGATGTTGGAAGTGATTTACATAATCCAATTCCAATTTTACGATTTTCTGAATCTATAACAGAATTCTCAGGAGAAGTAGAAAAGTTAAATGATCAGCACGCATTTCTAAAAAGTAGTAGTAATTTTAATAATGCTGACTTAATTGGGCTTGGAATATCCCACCCCTGCACCACATTTGATAAATGGCGATTAATTCCACTAGTAAATAGCAACTATGATGTTGTAGATTGTATTCAAACATTTTTCTAAAACTACCTAGGAGTGATTGATGAAAGTAGAACATATACAAGCACAAGGGGCTCCAGCTCCTGGTGGATCATATTCACACGGAGTAGTTGCTAATGGCTTTTTGTATACCTGCGGTATGGGTCCAGTTAACCCTGATACCGGAAAAATAGTAGAAGGTGGCGTGGCTGAACAAACTCGACAAACCTTATTAAATCTACAAAAAATATTGGATGCTAAGGGCGTGAAATTTTCAGATGTCGTAAAGGTTACTGCTCACCTACAAGATGTTAAAAGAGATTTTCAATCTTATGATGCTGTTTACCGAGAGTTTTTTACTGCCCCATTTCCAGTTAGAACTACAGTTGGTTCAGACCTGATGAATATTCTCGTTGAAATAGATCTTGTTGTAGCACTCTAGAGGTTTTACCAATATTCCATTTTTTAGCCTAGATCAATTTGATGCATTTGATATTCATGCCAAAATCGGTGCAAGTTCGGATTACATCCCCAATTAGATTACCCTAAGCCTATGGCGGCTAGAGAGCATCAAGTTGAAATCGATAAAATCGATATCACCTTAAAATCAATTGAACAGGTGTTAAACCTGCCAAAATTAATCGAGAATGCAGCTTCATTGGAAGAACAGGCAAGTGCGCCAAATCTTTGGGATGACCCACAGGCGGCTCAAGTTGTAACCAGCAAATTATCTCGAGCACAATCAACGATAAATAAAATAAATGGAATTAGATCCCGCCTAAATGATTTGCCAATTATGATTGAAATTGCCAATGGTGAGACAGACAAAACATCTGCATTTAAAGATATCGATAAAGAGTTAGATGATTTAACTCAAGTAATAAATGATCTTGAGGTCCAGACATTACTTAGCGGTGAATATGATGAGCGTGATGCACTAATCACCATTAGATCAGAGGCTGGAGGAGTAGAGGCAGCTGATTGGGCGCAGATGTTAATGCGGATGTATGTAAGATTTTGTGAACGTCATAACTATAAAGTTGAGGTACTTGAAACCTCATACGCTGAAGAGGCTGGAATTAAGTCCACAACCTTTAGAGTAAACGCCCCATATGCCTACGGCCGATTATCGGTAGAACAAGGCACCCATAGGTTAGTTCGTATTTCACCCTTTGATTCACAATCTCGCCGGCACACCTCTTTTGCTGGTGTTGAGGTTGTACCAGTTGTAGAACAAAGTGATCATATTGAAATTGAAGAAAAAGATTTGCGAATTGATGTTTATCGATCATCTGGTCCTGGCGGACAAGGAGTTAATACAACAGATTCTGCGGTGAGAATTACCCACACACCAACTGGAATTGTAGTTTCATGTCAAAATGAAAGATCTCAAATTCAAAATCGTGCTACTGCTATGGCAGTTTTGCAATCAAAATTATTAGAACGGCGCAGATTAGAAGAGCGGGCCAAAATGGATGCATTAAAGGGAGATAACTCTGGTTCTTGGGGAAATCAAATGCGATCATATGTACTTGCGCCGTATCAAATGGTGAAGGATTTACGAACTGATTTTGAAGTAGGAAATCCATCTGCAGTATTAGATGGCGATCTGGATGGATTTATTGAGGCTGGTATTAAATGGCGCAAAGGGCGCGAGTAATCTCACAATTAAGCATAATTCTCAGAGATTATTACCTGAAAATATGTGGCAAATAACCAAAGTTATGTGATTACTTATCTAAACTAGCCTAAGTGCTCCAGCAGATCTATCGAAGGGCTTTTCATTGATTAAGTTTGAGAATGTCACCAAAATCTATCCTCGCCAAGACAAGGCCGCCTTAGATGGGGTCAATTTAGATATCGAAAAAGGCGAGTTTGTCTTCTTGGTTGGTCTATCTGGCTCTGGAAAATCTACTTTTTTAAAATTAGTTTTGCGGGAAGAGCGTCCTAGCTCTGGGGTAATTCATGTGGTTGGAAAAGATTTAAATACGCTATCGGCCAACAAAGTTCCAGAACTTCGCCGGCAGGTAGGAACAGTGTTTCAAGATTTTAGATTGCTACCAAATAAAACTGTGGCTGAGAATGTGGCATTTACCTTACATGTGCTTGGGTATTCAAATAAACAGATTAGTCGCGAAGTACCAGAGGTTTTAGAGTTAGTTGGACTTGGAGAAAAAGGTGATCGTAAACCAAGTGAGCTATCAGGTGGTGAGCAACAAAGAGTTGCAATTGCTAGAGCATATGTTTCAAGACCTACTATTTTGATTGCTGATGAGCCAACTGGAAATTTAGATCCGGCCACCTCAGTTGGAATTATGAAATTACTAGATCGAATTAATCGTGAGGGTACAACAGTGGTAATGGCAACTCATGACTCAGGGATTGTCGATCAAATGCGAAAGCGAGTAATTGAATTAGAGGGTGGACACGTAATTCGTGACCAAGTTCGTGGCGTATATGGCTATACCGGTTAATTTCAAGATGAAAAAGATAGGGTTACTAAATGCGCGCTAAATTTGTGGCTAGTGAGGTCGGCATCGGCCTGCGTCGAAATTTAACTATGACTTTTGCGGTAATGATTACCGTAGCAATCTCACTCTCACTGCTTGGTGTTGGCTTACTTGCTAACTCTCAAGTTCGCGTTATGAAAGATTATTGGTATGACAAAATCGAGGTCTCAATATTTTTATGCGGTTCACTTTCAGAAACGCAATCTTGCGCTAAAGGAGTAATTACGCAAGAGGAAAAAATTGCGATCCAGCGCGATCTACAAACTCTGCCAGTTGTGCAGGAAGTTTTTTACGAATCCCAAAGTGAGGCATTTAAGAGATTTCAGGAAAGATTTGAAGGCTCTGCAATTGCTCAAAATGTAACTGCCGATCAATTACCAGAATCATTTAGAGTAAAACTCAAAGACCCAACCAAGTTTGCAGTGATCGAAAGTGCCTTTGCTGGCCGGCCAGGAGTTGATATTGTCCAAGATCAGCGGGCGATATTAGATAAATTCTTTAAATTACTTAATGTATTAAGAAATGGCGCGCTAGTAATAGGAGCTGCCTCAGTATTAACCGCTGCCTTGTTAATTAGTAATACCTTAAGAATTGCTGCCTTTAACCGCCGCCGGGAGACTGGGGTTATGAAGTTGGTTGGCGCATCTAGTTTTTCAATTCAATTACCATTTTTACTGGAAGGAATTTTTGCAGCTATCTCTGGTTGGATGGTTGCAACCGGGGTACTCGCGGCCTTTAAAGCTGTGGTTGATTCTAGAGTGGCACCACTTTTAACCTTTACTCAATTTTTCACTTGGCAAGATGTCTGGGTGGCATCTGCCTGGCTACTATTTACTGGATTATTTGTTTCTACCGTCGCATCTGTGCTTACACTTCGCAAGTATCTTAAGGTTTAACCACCACCAACTTAAGATTAAGGGGGTTGCTTGTGGTCAAGGAGCTTGGTAAAAAAGTAATTGCCCAAAACAAGAGCGCTCGCCATGATTACTTTATTGAAGAGGTTTATGAGTGCGGATTGGTTTTAACTGGCACTGAGGTTAAATCCTTAAGAGCAGGTAGAGCATCCTTAACCGATGGTTATGCAATGGCAAAAGAGGGCGAGATTTGGGTTAGTGGAATTCATATTCCAGAGTACAACCAGGGTTCTTGGACTAATCATATGCCGCGTCGGGAGCGAAAATTACTTTTGCATAAGCGAGAGATTGCGCAAATAGCTGGAGTTATAAAACAAGGTGGCTTAACCCTAATTCCACTTTCACTTTACTTTAAAGATGGTAAAGCAAAGGTTGAAATTGCAGTTGCCAAGGGTAAGAAAGCCCATGATAAGCGCGAAACTTTGAAGCAACAGCAAGCAACTAGAGAGGTTGACCGAGAGCTATCTCGCCATGCAACTGGTAAGAGTGGTGGCAAAGGTAAGCGCAAAAAATCAGATGAAGATTACGATTAGTAGTTGAATTAACAGTATTTACAAATAGCCTGTAAAATAACCCCTTCACACAACTAAATATTGAAAAGTAATTCGCTTAACTCTTGGGGGTGAACGGTCTCGACTTTAGTCGTTACTTCAAGGCAAGCGGGCCGAGGAAGCCGTGATGATCTCGTTAACCACAAAAACATGGCAAACTATAAGCGCAAGTAAAACTGCCGCTGATTATCAACTAGCTGCCTAAGCTAGCTCTGTTATCCGTTACCCGAAGTTTGTTCTCGCCTTCGGATCTAACGTCGCTAGAGGACTTACCCCTAACCGTGTTACGGAGGTTAATGGGGACATAAATCTGTAACTAAGTCCGCAAACTACTTGTGCATGTGAGAGTTTGGACTAAAAAAGCGCTAATTGCACTACGCCCGTAGAAACTTTGAAATAGTGCTAGAGGACCCGGGTTCGATTCCCGGCACCTCCACTTTACTTAATTTACTTAAACTTTCTAATTACTCGATAAATTGCAAATAAACCACAGCCTGCCCCAAATAGACCAGTAACTCTTGCCCCAATTGAATCCACATTAATAATCAACATGGCACCAATAAAAATTGCGATCAGCGATATTAATACGGCAAAGATTTTAAGCACCGCTGCTGGTAGTAATCTAGGTGGTAGGTAGGTAAGTGCAACCGCTAGTGGTCCACCGATCACAGTTAGCGAGATAATAAAGACTGCAAAAAACGCCAACGACTCCATAATTTAACTTCTCAGCCAGAACCTTCAGTATTGCCAGCCTCAGCAGCAGTAACGTCATTTATTTGGTACTTCTTAATAGCTTTTTTAACCGCTCGCTTACTAATCATCTCAGCTTGAGCAAGTTGAGATAATGCCGCTACTGCAATTGATTCAGCATCTACCTTAAAGTGGCGACGAAGAGCTCCTCTAGTATCTGATAAGCCAAAGCCATCGGTGCCGAGTGAGTAAAAGGGTTGAGATACCCAAGGTGAGATTTGATCCTGAACTGATCTCATAAAATCACTTACTGCAATTACTGGCCCCTTTTCCTTCTTTAACTTCTTACTTATATAAGCAGTCAACTTCTTACCTGGATTTAATAAATTATGGCGATCAACCTCAAGTCCATCTCGGCGCAACTCATTCCATGAAGTAACTGAGTAGATGGTGGCAGCAACTCTAAAATCATCATTTAATAATTTTTGAGCCTTTAGCGCCCAATTAACTGAGACACCGCTAGCTAGGATGGCAACCTTCCGGCGCCTTCTTCTAATTGGTTTTTTAAGTAGGTAAATACCCTTTAATACCCCATCTACATCTAAATTATCTGGCTCAGCTGGTTGTTGATATGGCTCGTTATAAACCGTTAGGTAGTAGTAAACATTCTCACTATTTTCACCATACATTCTTCGCAAACCATCTTTAACAATATGGCCTAACTCGTAACCAAAGGCTGGATCATAGGAGACTACCGCCGGATTTGTGGAGGCAAGTAGTAGTGAGTGGCCATCCTCATGTTGCAGACCTTCACCATTTAATGTGGTGCGACCAGCGGTTGCCCCTAATACAAATCCTCTAACTAATTGATCACTTGCTGCCCAAAATGAATCACCAGTTCGTTGGAAACCAAACATGGAGTAGAAGATATAAATTGGAATCATTGGTTCATCATGGGTGGCATAGGAGGAGCCAACTGCGGTAAATGAAGCCACAGATCCAGCCTCATTAATACCCTCATGCAAAATTACACCCTCTTTAGATTCCTTATAGGAAAGCATTAACTCTCGGTCAACTGAGGTGTAGGACTGACCGTGTGGTGAGTAAATTTTTAAGGTAGGAAATAGTGAATCCATACCAAATGTTCTAGCCTCATCGGGAATAATTGGCACAAATCTCTTACCCATACCTGGATCTTTAATTAAATCTTTTAATAATCTAACAAATGCCATTGTGGTAGCAATCTCTTGTGCACCAGAGCCACGCTTAACCGACTCATAGCTTTCATCCTTTGGTTGTGGCAAAGCTTTAGAAACTGCTCTTCTAGATGGTAAGAAGCCACCTAACTCTTTGCGCCGAGCCATCATGTATTGATACTCAGGTGAATCAATGCCTGGATGGCAGTATGGTGGCAATTTGGCATCTAACTCTTCATCTTTAATTGGAATAAATAGACGATCTCTAAAGTTCTTCAAATCATCTAACGTCATCTTCTTCATTTGGTGAGTTGAGTTTCTAGCCTCAAAGTGTGAGCCCAAGGTCCAACCCTTAATAGTTTTTGCCAAAATTACGGTGGGGCGGCCATTATGTTCACTAGCTGCTTTATAGGCGGCGTATAGTTTTTGATAATCATGCCCACCACGTTTTAGATTCCAAATATCATCATCACTCCAGGATGAAACCATGGCCGCTGTTCTTGGATCTTTGCCAAAGAAGTTCTCTCTAACAAATGCGCCATTTTCAGATTTAAAGGTTTGGAAATCTCCATCTGGAGTTTTATTCATTAAATCAACCAGGGCACCCTCACGATCGGCAGCAAGCAGTGGATCCCACTCCCTGCCCCAAACCACCTTAATTACATTCCAGCCAGCCCCACCAAATACTGACTCTAACTCTTGAATAATCTTGCCATTACCGCGTACTGGTCCATCTAATCTTTGGAGATTGCAATTAACCACAAAGGTTAAGTTATCTAGACCCTCTCTAGCTGCCAATGAGATCGCACTTAGCGTCTCAGGCTCATCAATCTCACCATCTCCTAAAAATGCCCAAACATTTTGATCACTAGTATCTTTAAAACCACGAGCATTTAGATAGCGATTAAATCTTGCTTGATAAATTGCATTAATTGGACCAATACCCATAGAGACAGTTGGAAACTCCCAAAAGTTTGGCATAAGTCGTGGGTGCGGATAGGAAGATAAGCCACCACCTTCATGGGAAAGCTCTTGCCTAAATCCATCTAATTGCTTTTGGGTTAAGCGCCCTTCCATAAATGCTCTGGCATACATGCCAGGGGATGCATGTCCTTGGAAAAATATTTGATCCCCACCGCCGGCATGCTCTTTACCGCGGAAGAAGTGGTTAAAACCAACCTCATATAAAGATGCACTAGATGCATAAGTTGAAATATGTCCGCCCACACCAACACCAGGTCGTTGCGCCCTATGCACCATAACTGCGGCATTCCATCTGATGTAGGCACGAATTCTGCGCTCTAAATACTCATCTCCTGGAAAACTTGGCTCTAATGCCGGTGGAATTGTGTTTATGTAATCGGTAGTGCGCAGACCTGAAACACCAATATTTTTTTCATTAGCTCTTTGCAACAGCGAGAGCATTAAATACCTAGCTCTTACTGGACCAGCATTTTTTAAAACTGCATCAAAGGATTGTTGCCACTCAGCGCTCTCATTAGGATCGGTATCAACTAATTGGTCCACTAGGTGGTCTGGGGCCTTAAAGTTTTCACTCACTGGCTTATTCTCTATCTAAAAGGGGGGTTTGGTCATATTTGCCCACCGCAGGCGCGGGATAGGTGGCTCAAATTGGCAAAAATGGTTAATTAGGAGTTGCACCATTAGCCAAAGTTGGGTGGACTACTCCTAATGAACTCAGCCCATTCTCCAGCTGCCACCGTTGAACGGCTTGGCATTAACAAAGACCAATTAATTCTTGAGGTTGGCTTTGATGCTACAGATTGTGATCAAGCATTACGCGATGCTATTACCAGTAAATCTGGCGCACCATTTTTAGATGCAACTGCGCAAGAGGTGGTGGATGTAGTTATTTTGTGGTGGCGCGAAGATGATGGTGATTTAGTAGATGAATTAGTTGATGCTCTTACCTATTTAACTGAGGATGGACCAATCTGGTTATTCACTCCCAAAATGGGTCGATCTGGTTATGTTGAGGCTAGTGATATTCAAGATGCGGCCCCAACCGCTGGTATGTCAGTGACCACTTCATTTTCAGTCGGGGCAGATTGGAGTGCAACTAGATTTGTTGCCCGCCATGCTGGCAGTAATAAGAAAAAACCAAAGTAATTTTTTTTAGCTCTAACTTAAATCCAAAACAAAGGGGAGAAAAAGAAAATGGCGCTCGCAATCGGAGATACTGCACCAAATTTTGAATTAGTTAATCAACATGGTGAAAAGATCTCACTTGCTTCATATAAAGATAAGAAAAATGTAGTCGTAATTTTCTATCCCTTTGCCTTCTCTGGTATCTGCACCGGTGAGTTATGCGCCTTAAGAGATGATCTATCTGCTTTTGTAAATGATAATGTGGAGTTAATTGCTATCTCTTGTGATCCAATGTATGCCAATAAGGTTTTTGCTGAAAAAGAGGGGTATAAATTCCAAGTTTTATCTGATTTTTGGCCACATGGTCAGGTTGCAAAAGATTATGGCACCTTTGAAGAGAGTAGAGGATGTGCCAAACGTGGCACATTTATTATTGGCAAAGATGGAAAAATTAAGTGGCAAGTTGTAAATGGCCTGGCAGATGCGCGTAATTTAGTGGAGTATAAGAGCGCGCTAGCAGCCCTTTAACTAAACCTAAATTGGGAGTAATAGTAAAGACCTAGTAATATTCTCATGCACAGCAGGGTGGTTAGCTCAGTGGTAGAGCGCCTCGTTTACACCGAGGATGTCGGGGGTTCGAAACCCTCACCGCCCACACAGTACACATTCTTAAAATTTAAAGAATAAAACTTCTATAAACCTAAATTACCAAGTTGAACATTATTACCAGACATTTTTACTGCTAGCCCTTTACTGCTAAGTGATACAGATTTTACTTTCAGCCCTTTAGGGGGTGTAAGGCTTCGTTGGCTCTTGCTTTTGATCTGAGTTTGCAGATCAGCTGGCAATGATGCAGCGGGAATTTCATTACCGAAAAGTGAAACGCTCTTTAGTTCAAAATAGAGTTGATTATTTGCATACTTTGGAATCAGACTTGCTTTACCCAATCCAGAAGCCCCTGCTGCAACCTGCAAGGTATTTCCCACAATTTGAGCATCACCAAACTCCGATGCCTTCGCAATAGTTGAAACAGGAATTGTGGCGGTTATCTCTAATGAGCCAATAAGTGTCGGCTTAGATTTGCTGATATTTCCTGCAGCAATTTTTATTGAAGAATCTGTGTTACTCACCTTTAAGGGGTATTTTTCGATATCTATATTAGCTAACTTGATTGAATCTGAAGTTAGATTACTTGCTACATCAGCAAGTGGAATGGATGCACTAACCCCGGAAGCATTTGGCATCTCACGCTTTACACCTGAAGCAATCTGAGATGAAATGTATTTTTCAAGCCCAAAAACTCCAGCAAAAATAGATAAAACAAGTACTGATGTTG
>Ga0208089_1000011_pt1 | contig 62280 bp, 65 predicted proteins | sample LakMenEpi29Jun12_FD_150744 | JGI IMG/M metagenome (GOLD analysis project Ga0208089, IMG submission 150744) | Freshwater microbial communities from Lake Mendota, WI - 29JUN2012 deep hole epilimnion (SPAdes) | ecosystem: Environmental > Aquatic > Freshwater > Lake > Epilimnion/Euphotic zone ... | reverse complement strand
TGGGCTTGGCGAACCAGCGCACTCTTCAAGACAATAAATTGTTTCCGTGTTGTCATCATGAACAATGCGGGCAAATAACGTAAGGGTATCTGCGTCCCAAAAGAATCCGATTCTGTCCGTGTAATCATTTGCTTGATATTGAATTCCTTCTTTCCATACTGCAAGTTTTTCTGTTGTTGCCGGGTTGCCATCAGATGCCCACAACTCAAGTTTTTCCCATGTCAAAATTGATTTTGAACCAAATGAGTCAATGCTTTCTGGACCATTCAATTTCATTCCTGCCGCGTCATACCCTTGACTGTCCGCCCATCCTTCAGCAGAATCAAGGTTTCCAATAAACATATTCCCCAAGAATGTGCCGCCAAGTTGTAGATATCCAGGTTGTATTTCCAGGTCTCCGATTTTTCCTGTTGCTGCAGTCATGTAACCAGCATTTGTTACCGAAAATGGAGCATTGCTTATGCTGGCGGAACCGGACCACATGTCTCCATTTGCACCAACGTGGAAAGATGTGGCGTCAAAACCACCAATATCAATTGTTGAACCAATAATTTGACCAGCAAAATATCCGTCAACTGTGTAAAGGTCACCAGTCACGGAACTAATTTGAGTTACCAAATCTCCGGCGTTATTGAATGCTCGGAGTCCTGAAGAATCTATGATAATTCGAGGATTAGATGTAGATGTTTGGAGCGTTGGTGCGGTAAGTGTTCCTTGAACCCATGTGCCATTTCGTACTGTTACTGAGTTGAGTTCTGCATCTCCAGATGCTTCAATTGTCCATCCGCTTGTGTCTGCAACATAGTTGTTTGAGCGGATTGCTCCGTTGAACAAGACCTGAGCGCTTGCCGAAGCGGTGAAGGAAAACGGAGGAGATGGCACGCCGGACTGACCGTTTGTCGTATATGGAAGAATTGTAAATTGGTATTCTCGCCCAGGAGCAGCAAGATTCTCAAACACTGCAGAGTTTTTGTCTGCGGCAACCGTGGCCGAGTGACGCTCAACAATTCGAGTTACGTCTCCGACAGATGCTGTTCCTGTTGGGATGTCTGGGCCTACGTCGTCAAATGTAAAAAAAGTTGCTGACGCACTTGTCAAAAACACAAGAGTTCTGTCAAAGTATCCGTCTGTAGTGCCAGTGATATTGATTAAGTCGCCAACATTAAAGCCATGCTGGTCATCGACTTCTGCATAAGCAATATTTCCGTCACGGTAGATGTCGACAATTGGATAACTAATTGCTATTCCAACACTGTTTTGCTCTTCTCGGTAAACAATCGCTTCGTAATGAGTAGCGCTTGTGTTGTCTGGGGATTCCCAAGAGGCAACAACTCTGTTGCTCATCCCAACAACTTCAGCGCCAACAGAAGTTCCTGTTGGCGCCAACGGCTTTGATGATGTGCCGCGAAGCGTAAATGTTGGTATTTCAGCAGCACCGAGACGCCCGTAGTTTGCTGCGTACTTTAGGTTGCTTGCAATATCCTGAAAGATGTCTCCGAAAGTGACTTCAATTGTTTCGTTGCCGTTTTCGTCGATAGAAGCACTTATCGCACTGATAATTCGTTCGCTGAATACTCCTGTATCAATTTCCACGAGTACTTTGTCGCCAATGTCAAAGTCTTCCCACGCGGTCATGCCGTCTCGCTCAGCAAATGATGTGGTTATTTGCAACTTGCCATCGCGAACCTGGCGAACCGCAGAGGCAGTGATATTTGCAACGGCCGGAGCATCTTCCGACGTATTCTCAATAAACATTTCACGGAAACCGTAAGTTCCTGTGCGGTCAGAGATTTGCCTATCCAGATTGAACCCGTCCGAGCCATAAACAACTGTTCGTAGTTCAGAAACTGACGTTCGTGTTTCTACGGTCTCCAGCATTGGAAGACTAAAAATGAGTGCTGCAGAACCACTGGTCATGTCATCGCCAAATGGTTCGTCAAACACAATTGTGTCAGTGGTAAACGGCCTTACTGCAACACTGATAACGCCGCTTGGCGAGACATGCCAATCCACGCCAGTATTTGCGGAAACTTCGTTTATTACATCAAGAAGAGTTCGGCCAACTGCAATGTTGAAGTTTCCTCCATCTCGAACGACTCGCCCTTTCGAGTCTGTTTTACCCAAAGATGATGTGAGGGTTGCATCAAGAGAAAGTGGCCAGTCAACCGCGTATCCGATTCCTCCACGGCCGTTAAGAGTTTTGATTGCGCCAAAGTCTTCCTTCTTTGTCGAATACTCATAGCCAGTATCTGCTTCTGTAAAGAGGATGTAAAAGGCAGATATTCCAGTGAACGCACCAAGCGAAACTTCGGTCCAGACAATGCTTACTGAGCCAACTTGATTTGATGATGTCAGACCACCATTTGATGTAATAGCAAAAGATTTATACCCATTAGTTGTTCCTTCATTTACGAAGGCTGCGTTGCCGACTTCAAGGTCTGAGATTGGACTTCCGTCTGCCCTTGCAGTGCGCTGAATAACCCAAGGATTTGAAGAGCCACCAATAGAAACAATCCAATAGACACCGTTATGGGCTTGTGTTGTTTGGTTTTTTACAAGGATGGTGTCGCCGACGACCAGGTCTGTAACGCCATCAATTCCGGAGTTGTTTATAGAACCATTGGCAGTTGCTGTAAGGCGTGCTCCAGCACCAGCCACATCTGTCTGTGGACCAGATTCATAGGTGGCAGAGAGATTGCCAGTCGTTGCAACTCTTACGTTATATGCGTAACCGGGGAACAGTCGGTCAAAAAACTTCGGTCGCTGTGTTGTGCCTGCAGTTGCTCGTGCCTGATTGCTGAAATCCTCTGGAAGGACAATTCCCCACCCAAGAGCAGAAGCAATGCCGCGCCCACCAATAACAAGCGGCTGACTTACTCCGGCGCGGTCAACTTGCACATCCTCAATAAAAAACGTAAATACCGGGTCTCCATCTCTGCGAACTTGCAGAGCGTATGGACCGTCAAGCAAAGAATCTCCACGCTCTGCTTGAAAAGCATCAAAGAATGGGTCTGAAAAATCGTGCTCCAAAGTTGCTGAGCCAACGTCGTTTAATTGGTCGGATAACTGAATTGACTTCCAGCGCGGCAAATACGCAATTGTTTGGTTTGGGTCGTTTGCTAGAACAACCCAAACATCCCAGGTTGTTTTAGCCATTAGTAATAGGCCTTCCGATAGGAAATTGTCACTGTTCCGGACCCGGATGTGCGGCTACATGAAATCGTGTTGCTTAATGGGAATATCTCAAACCATGATTGACGAGCGCCAGCACGATACAAATTGGCAATATCATTAACGTTATTTTTCTTTAGCGTCAAAGCGTCAGTATCAATAACAACAGATTGTCCAGTTGGTATTGTGCCGTTGTAACCAATTGCTGTTTGACTCGAAGCGTAGGTTTCGTTAACAAGGCGAGGATTGGTCAGATTGTTAGTGGAAGTAAAAGTAATTGTCATATAGGTAATCGGCGCAGTGCCTACTGCGCTCGCGGACATCGGAACCGCAACCGGAGTGGTGGAGAAGTTTGCAGATGCTGAAGTGCTTGTAAGGGCAAACCATCTTGGGTCAGGAAACTGAACATCAACTGTAAATTCAGTTACGTTCAAGTCACGATGGTCCGAAACAGTTACTGCGCCAACAACTTCACCGTAAGCAACTCGCGAAGAATAATTCAAAGGGTTGTCTGGATTGATGCGAACATGGGTGACCGTAAGAAGTTCAGGCATTTCGTTAAGCAGATTAAAAACCGTGTCGTAGTTTTCGTTGAACTGTGAGCGTCGTCCAGCCTCAGTCGCTGCGACCGAGCCGCTTACTGGGTCATTGTCACTAACCCAAATGGTCCATGTTTCTGTACGTGTGTCAAGCCGTTTTTCACGCCATTGTGTTCCGTGAATAATGGCCGAGCCAACATTTTCTCCCTTTTTAGCGGGAATGCCGCGCTCAACACTTGAAAGCATGTAGCCGTGAGTGGCAAGTTCTACCCCATTGACGTCGTACCACTCAAGAACATTTGGAAGCGCTGTAGACACCTATATCACCCGAACAATCCACTGTTTGCCAGAACCTTCATGCGGCGGGTGATTGAATCTTCCGCTGCTGCAGGTACTGGGTTATTGACCGTGACAATAATAGGCTGGCCAGACGACGTCTGTGGTGTCGCTGTTTGACGTTGTGTGTTTCTGGTGTATCGCTCAAGAGCGGAATTCGTGACGATTGTTCCGGAAACCTTTGGAATAAACATTTCCGGGCCACGCTCCCCAACAACATATGGCATTTCACCGGAAACAGGCCCACCAACAGCCCTAAAGCCCGCAAGATACTTATTCCATTCACTATTCAAAATGCTCTTGTATCGAGTATCGAACGCCCCAGAGGCAACCAACTGGTTCCGGAACTCTTGGCCGCCTCCTGCATACTGGCCGCCAAAACTTGCCAATGTGGCGTTCTCGACCGACTTCTTATTTGCACTCAGCCATTGCGAATATGTCATCGGCTTTGTGCCAAGTCCGCTTTGTGATGAGTCTGGGTTTATCCCGCCACCGCCGCCGCCATCAACGATTGCAGTAACTGGAATTCGCAAAACAAGTGGCGACTTGGCAAATGATTCGTTCGCCGAAAACTGGATTGCCTTAAAAATTGCTGGACCCAATGAGTTAAGGTCCTTCCACATTTGACTGTCTTTATTGAGGAGCCCGGCAGCAAGATTTTTAAATTCAGCCCCAATGCCGGCGGTCAGTGTATTGAGATTTCCACCAGCCTTTACAATCTTTGCAAATACTCCGTCTGGACCGTCAAGAGTTGTGTTGAATGCTTGACCAGTTACTTCAATATTGTTACCAAGAGTAGAAACATAACCGCCAACAGTTGACACATAGCCACCGTATGTGCCAACTTGGGTTCCAAGGGTGGTTAGGTTGGTTGTGCCAACTTGCAACTTGCCACTAGCAATTCCAGTCGCTGTTGCCAAATTGTTATAAACAGTCTCAAGTTCTTTATGATTTGCGTAAAGTTCTGCTGCTGCTTCTTGTACTCCTTGGTAAGCGGAAAGGACGTTTACCGTTGCATCAGCAAGATTAAGTTGTTTGTTTTCAACATCAACAGATGCATCGATGAACTTGTTTTGCGAATCAATAACTGTGTCGTTTACCTCGGATGCTGCTGCACGCGCTTCAAATAGGGCGATTTCTGCATCTACAAGTTGGACATATGATGCGCGCCCCATTGCATAGTCGCGTGAGACACGTTCAAATTCCAATTGCAATTCATCAAGTTGTGCTTGTTCGTACCCTGTTACTTGTGCGCCTCCACCAACGCCAAAGCGCGTTTCCGCATACTGCTGTTCACGAGCGGCTCGTTTTCTGCGGTCATCAAGCGCTCGCTGCATGTTGATGAGTTTTGCCAAGTCGGCTTGAGCCTTGCGGAAGTTTAACTGCGACTTGATATAACCAGAAAGTGAGCCAATAATGTCCTTCATTCGACCCATTACTGCTTTTACGTAATCTGTGGCGGGTGTTTCGACATTGTCTTTTTGCTCAAGGAACTTTTTGAAGAAAGCGCCAGCACCCCTATAGCCACCCTTCTTGTATGCGTTCATAATGGCATTTTGCATTGACTTCTCAATTACACGACCAGAACGACCAGCCATTTCTGCCTGGAATCCAACAGCGACACCTTCTGCGGACGGTGTACCAACTTCTTTTGCCATTACCGTTGACGGGCTCTTGATGCCGAGGCGGCGCTTCAGACGAGCAATTACATCATCGCCAACAGCGTCAATCGCTTGCGAAACATATGGTCGACCATTTTCAATACCCATGGCAAATCCAGCCATGAGGTCATTGCCGACTTGTTGCATTTCCTTGCCTTGTGCATCTTTTGCGCCAAAAAGAGTTTTAATTATGTCCGGCATGATTCCATCACTGCTCGTACCAAATTGATGCATTTCCAAGAACTTAGTAATGTCCACTTCGCTCAATCCGGCTGCCATTCCGTCCCCAACGATTCGAGCAATTCCTTCGCCTAGCGCACGTGTTGCTCCAGCCTCGTCTCCAGCAAGTGCAAATTGATTTACGACCTCAAGAACACTGTCCATTGCATCAAGAAGGCCTTCTTGGGCCTTGTCGGCGTTAACACTTCCGGAGAACAGGTCGCCACCGGCTTTCGATGCATCCTCCCTGAAGTTACGCATAGAATCACGGAAGTCAATTTGTGCTTCTGTCATTCCTCTCGTGACACCCATAAGGGCTTCTTGGCCTCGTTGGAAATTCTTAAGTGCTGCTTGCGCTGCATCAAAATCATCAACCAGACCCTGTATTTCAGGATGCAAGCCTTCAGAGAAACGGTCGCCAAGAGCAGTTACCGCAGTATCAAGGCTGTAAACGCTGCGCACAACCTCCTCTGATTTAACGCTCATTTCCCCAAGGGCATCAACTAAAACTTTTGCCGATGCGGCAGCACCTTTTGCGCCAGATGGGATAGCCCTCATTCGGTCTCGAAGAACCTCTAATATTTCAAGTGCGCGCTGTCCCTCAACACCAAATGTATTTTCAATAAACTTAATGGCAGCAGTTTCATTTGCAGTCTTTAGAAAAACATCCCTAAAGTTTCCGGCCGATTCGCCAACAAGTTCAAAATCTCCAGTCAGACCCTTAAGTGCTGGACCAACGATTTGAGAAATAACTTCTGCTTGAGTATTTGAGGATGTTCCAGCAGATTCAAAATATGCTTGCCACTTTCTAATATTTGCAACAAGCGGGTTGAGTTGTCCAGTATTTTGAATTGTGTCAGTAAATGCTTGACCGTACGCACCAAGCGCTTCTTTGCTTCGGTACGCATGTTCTTCCATTTCTGTGTCGGTAACTTTTTTAATAAATGTTTCGAGTCCATCGCCAGCCTTAATTGATTCGCTGGAAATTACATCTGCCCCACTTGCCACAGCAGATGCAAGAGCCTGAAATGTCTCCGCATTGGTAAGTGGGTCACCAAATGCTTCGTTGTAGTCAACACTTGCGCCAAGTTCTCTAAAGGCTTTTGCAACATCTGGTCGCACCGAAAGCATCAGGGCAACAAAAGTGTCTTTAAATTCTTTTGTATTTCCGGCAAATGCGGTATCAAGCATTGACTGGATATATAGCGCTCCTGCTTGTGCGCCCTGCTTTGTGACCATGCTCTTAAAATCAGGAATGAGGTCTGGCGACTGTTCTTCAATTTCTTCCCTCATTCGCTTAACAGCCGCCATTGCATCGGCGTTATCCGTATTAATTGTTACGTCAAATACAAGATTTGACCTTCCGTATTTAACGGCTTCGTCTAGCAACGTGTTTAGTTTTCCAACACTTCCCGCAAGAGAGTCAGCGCCTTCCTTACCACTATTGAACATTCCAGCAATAAACTTGAAACCCTCAAACAACAACAAGCCAATTGTTAGAACTGGGATGATATAAGCCATTGATTTAGTCAAGAAATTCATGGAGAGGGCAACCATTCTGATTGAGCCTGCCAAAAATCCGTTTGCCGCAGTCCATGCACCGATTGACTTTGTTACTGTTCCTGTAGCCGTACTAGCAGTCATTGTTGCTGTTGTGTATTTTGTAATCGCGCCAGTTGTTGCGTTGTATCTAAATTGAGTTCCGAACAATGTAATATTTAAGTTTGAGCCCAAGCGAATGAGTGCCGACATTGTTTTCATAACTGTTGCAAGTGCAGCAACAGCGATTACCGCACCAGCGGCAACACGAGCAAATCCCCTACCAAATCCAGTTCCCAAAAATGCGCCAAAAGTTTTGGTTATCGCGGTTCCAAGTTTTAACAACGATGTTATGACTGGCTTTAAGCCTTCGCCAAGTTTAATTAACATTGTCTGTTGTTCCGCCATCGCCTTATTAAATTGCGCATCTGTTGTATTCGCGTAAGCAGAAAATGCATAATCCAAGTCTCCAGTGGCAGATTGCATGCGCTCGAAGATTTGTGCATTTTCTTCTGCGGCAGGACCAACCAAAGAAAGCACTGCCGTAAGGGCTCGTACGTTTCCGAATACTTTTGTAAAGTCCGCAGCGTTTTCAATGCCGCCAAGTTGGTCTCGCAATTCAATCAGGGCCGGAAATAAACCTTTTTCTTGGATATTCTTGCGAATTTCGTCTGCGTTAGTTCCAACACCAGCAAGAACTTCTTGCGCTTGCTTTGATGGCTTTAGCAACTGAGACAATGTTTGACGAACATAAATAGCAGCAGTTCCAGCGGACAAACCACCTCGCGAAAGAGCGGCGATTGCAGCAGATACGTCTTCAAATGATGCGCCGTATGCCGCGGCAACTGGCAAAACCTTACCGAGTGCCGGAGCAAACGTATCTGCTTCCGCCTTACCTTCACGTACAGTTGCAACAAGAATGTCAGTGGCTTTTGCCGCTGAGTAATTTTCTTGTCCGTATGCATTCAATGTAGAAGTGACGGCGTCGGCAACAGTGTTAGTTGTTCCCAGACCAGCAGCGGCCGCCTTTGCTGAAGCCTCAAGTACTTCAAGCGCAGTGCTTGCCTCTTTAATACCGGCAGAAGTGATGTAGTAAAGAGCGTCAGCGAGTTCCAATGGTGCTCTGGTTGTTTCTCCGGCAAGAGAAAGAACCTTTTCTCGCATCGTGTCAATGCTGTCACCACCAACGACGACCAAGCCCCTAATGCGGGAAAATGCCAACTCAAACTGTCTCTGCATTTGAATTGCCTGTTTGCCGGCATTCATAAATGCACCAACAACCGTGTACTTCATCAGGGTCGCTGTCATTCGCATTGCATCGCCAAGAGTTCTGGTGGATATTGAACTGGCAGCAAGCGACTTGCTCATTGAGCCGCCAGCGCGCGTGACGGCGCTCATTCCGCGCGCAGCAGCATTTACACCAGTGGTGGTGATGCGCACCTGTACGTTAAGTGGGCTTACCCCACCAGTTCCTGCCGCGGCCATATAAATATTTTCGCACAGGCTGTGGAAATGTCAAATTTGCGAAAAGCCTTACTTTTCTATCTTTAGCCCCATCTGAGCAGCAAAGGACATAAGTTGTTCTTGTCCTGCTCGCTGCTTCATCCAGCCACGCGCTTCAAAAACTACGCCCAACTGGGCCGGACTTAGTTCCCAGAATTCTTCGAGCGGCTGGCCCGTTTGGGCCCAGAGTCCGAGCCACTGTTTCCAGTCTGCAAATCCGGTAGTGCTTGGGCCAGACTTTCTGCCAGACGCTTTTTGTTTTCTTCGGCGAGTGCGATTGTCTGAGTGAGCATTCGACTCGCCACGATAGGGTCCACGCCATTGGCAATTGACCACGCCGTTCCAATCACGTTTGAGTAGCCGACAATTTCTCCATCAAGCATTGCTTCGCCAACATCGTAAATTGAGCGCTTCAGAACGAATGCAAGTGTCTGCCTGAGTGTTGTGTATGGCTTTTGCTCAAGTGTTTCTTGCCATTTTTCAAGATTGCCGAAAAATTCTTCAATGTCAGAAATTGAATTGTTTGTGAATCTGACGTGAATCGTTTCGGTGATTGGCTCACCTTCTTCTGTCGTCAGGCGACCCCAATCTTCTTCGGAAGGTCCGGTTTTTGTTGTTTTTACAAAAAGGCAAGGGACGCCTTTGTTCTTGAGTACTAGCGGTGTATAGTCCATGCACACAGCATACATACATAGTCATAAACGCGCAAACGCCAGTCTTGGGGCCACACAAATCCCCAAGACTGGCGTGAACGCCAGCAGAACTATTCAGTTATTAAGCGGAAAGACCCGATGCAGCCTCGCGGAGCGTGACTGTTCCGAAGCCGATACCTGTTGCAATCGGGAGGATTGCTTCGGCGTCGAACGACGGTGTCGAGAAGTTGTCTGTCGAGCCGGACATAATCGTGCCACCAGTAATCTGGCACTTGTTCAGCGTGAAGACCATTTCTGCAAGGTCGGACTCAAGGTCGTTGACCAAGACTTCAATCTTGAAGTACGGAAGGGTGTCGCCATCGAACTCGTAAGCCGCTGCTTCAGCCGAACCGCTGCCCGATGTCGTTGTCGAACCACCGAAGATGGTTGCGAGAACATCGAGGCTCAATTCGCTGTATGTTGCGGAGAAGTTGAGACGGTCGACCTTACCCTTCTTGGCAAGAACCTTTCCGTCACCCTTCAACTCAACCGAGATGAAGTTTGGCTCAACCGAGACTTCCTGGATACCAGGAACGTCAACGGCAGCGCCGTAGGTGATGCCACCAGTGGCATCTGATGCGACGGGGTAGACCTTGCAGTCATGAACGTCAAATGAAATTGTTGATGTGGATGCAGCCATTGTTATGACTCCTTTGTTCTGCTAGTTATTCACTTTCGTGAACGGGTAAAGTCTCACAGGTTTATATGTATAGATGAAGTATTCTCTACGGATTTACTTTCGCCCAAGTCTTGTGATTGACAATGCCCGTTTCTTCCAGACCAACTTTCTTCTGGAACTCCTTCACGGCCTGTTCAGTCTTTGGACCGAAGTCGCCGTCTGTTGCGCACTTCACTCCTGCTTTGTTCAGGAGTTGCTGAAGAGTTCTTACTGCGGCGCCGCTTGAGCCGACCTGCAAAATCGGATTTGACGCCGCGTTTGCTTTTCCCCTCTTGACAGCCTCTCCACCGCTCTGCGGAGCAACGGCTGGTGTTGTGATGGGGCGAGGGGCTGCAGCAGGTTCTGCTGCTGGTGCTGCAACTTCACCTGGCTTGCACACTTCGGCAGGATTTGCGTCCATCCATGCCTTTACGGCTTCTGGAACATCATCGCCTTTGGTATAACGAATATGCCATGGCTCTTCTGGCACCACTTCCCAACTCCAGCCAAACTTGCGACAGTTTGCAATCATCCACTTGAGGCGCTCACCACTTGCCGTATGAACGTCAACAGCCAAACCGCTATTGTGCTGAGATGTGCCTGGGGCCGCAAGGCTGGCAAGTTTTTCAGACTTCTTGTACCACTTCACGCCTTCAAATGTGCGTGTGCTATTGCCGTTCGGCTCTTTTGTATAGCGCTCAAGAAACACCTTGAGTTGTGCATCGTACGAACGATACAGGTCGCCGGCAGATGTTGGCTTAAGTTCAACGCCTTCCGCAGCAGCAGCGGCTTTGAGTGCCTTCCAAGCATTTGCGGCGAGCCAGTGCAGGCGTCCACCATCGACTTTGGAAAGAAGTCCATCTGGCAATCTTCCTGGCTTGTGTCCGGCAACATCCTTTGGTGGTGTCAGTTTGTCAATGTACAGTTCGGACATCTTCTATCTCCTATTGGTGTGCTGGATTTTCTTGTTCAACTTTTGCAAACACCTGGTTCACTTCATCTTCAGACAGTTTTCCGTCAGTAAGGAAAGCACGAGCCAAGCCTTCAAGAACATTCGCCACGCCGCCGATTCCTGCCATAAATACGGCCTTCTCCATTGATACGCCAGCAATGGTGCCTGCGCCAATGACTCCGAGACCGGTCACAACGAAAGTTGCGAAGATTCGCAGAATTACATTTTTGATGAGTTCCATAATTATTCAGCCAGAGTGTGCGCCCAGCGGAGTGTTTACGCACTGAGCGCACACACCGAGGTAGCGATACCTATTTCTTGGCTTCCTCCTTTTTCGCAAGGAACGAGGCAACCGACGGGTCGCCGACCTTTGTGCTCGCCCATGCAAAAACGGCGGCAGCAAGCGGCATCAAAAGAGCCGTGAGTGTTGGGTCGACGTTGTACTTGTCGCAAAGGTAAACAACGACGCCGAGTGCGCCACCCTTAACGACTTGGTCGATTGTCTGGTTCTTCTTGTCCATGATGACTCCTTTGTTAGGGCATAACGCCACTAACAGTCTCAACTAAGGAGTCGTATAGCCGGACTATGGTCCGATTTATTCTGCTTTAGCCAAAAGCCTCTTCATCAAATCTTTGACAACAGATTGCTGCTCAACTTCATCACCTTCTGTAACTGCATCAACGATTTTTCTCTTTGCATCAACGAGGTCATAGATATCTTCGTCAATCGTGTCTGCGGCAAGTAGATACCACGCTTGCACATTGTTCTTTTGACCGATTCGGTGACAGCGGTCTTCTGCTTGGTCATGCTCGCCTGGCGTCCAGCCCATTTGAACAAATACAACATCTGAACCAGCAGTAAGTGTGATACCAACTCCACCAGCCTGCAAGTTGAGAACAATCACTCGTGCTTCCTTGTCATTTTGAAAAGCGTCAACTGCGCGCTGTCGCTCTTCGAGCGTGTCGCGACCAGAAACCCTAAAGCCTCCGTATTTGTTTGAAAGGTGGTCAACTACATCAACGTTGTGGGCGAACACAACAAGTTTGCGGTCGCATGACTCCAAGAAAGAATCAATCCACTCTTCTACCGCGTCCATCTTTGCCCACGCCGCAAGTTTTTTTAGAACCTGCGTTCTTGCCAGATGTTCAGATGAGTCTTTTGCTTTGTAGCCGTTTGCGCTTAGGAATGAGACAAGGTCATTTTCTGCATTTCTGTAGTCCTTGAATCCAGCACCGGATACATCAAGGTGAACGACATTTCGCACCTTGTCTGGAAGTTCTTGTAGCACCTCGTCTTTTGTTCTGCGGATGTAGCAGTTCTGACGGAGTTTTGTATTCAGTTCAACAAGGTTGCTGGCACCACCGGTATCCCAGCCAAATCCATTGTGATGAGCATTTGCATACCGTTTCAGGAATGACCACTTACCACCAAAGCGACTCAGCATTCCCATAATCTCCAACTGAGATACAAGTTCTGCTGGTCGGTTCATAACTGGAGTTCCGGACAAAAGAAGAACTGCGCCAGACCTGCTTACCGAAGCGGCAATATCTTTTGCTGCCTTGGCACGTTTTGATGTCGCATTTTTTACATAGTGCGACTCATCAAGTATCAGTCCATTTGGTTCTAGGTGCTTGATTGGCTCAACAAACTTATACAGAATGTCGTAGTTCACCACGTTCACATCACATGAAACAATATCAGTTTTCCCAGATACAACATTGACCGTTCTGTGGGGCAGCCATTTTGCAAACTCTCTGCGCCAGTTTTCCTTCAGGGATGCAGGGCACACGATGATTGCCGGGAATGCATCCTTTGATTCCAGCGTTGCAATCGCCTCAACCGTCTTGCCAAGACCCATCTGGTCAGCGATAAGACACCTTCCAACTGTTGATGCATATGCAACTCCGGCCTTTTGATAAGGCATAAGAGTTCCAGAAAGAGTGGGGATTACCACATCTGCATCGGTAGATGTGGACGCCTCAAGCAATTCAGTTTCGCGCTTTGCTGCCTTTAGCAGCGTGTCGCGCAGGGACTTGGAAATCGAAAACCCGTATTTGTCTGCAATCTCAACTGCGCTCAGCGAGGGCGGGGCTGTCCATACCCGCTTCTTTACATCCCACAAGCGACCTTGAAGTTGCTTGATTTCAGCAACAATATCTTGGTCGTAGGGAAACTCAAAGACAAGACGGCCGCTCTTTGAGACCGTTATTGTTCTGGTCGTATCTACGGTTTGTTCTTCTGCAACTATTTTCATATCATCGAATTCTTTCGTTGTGTTGAACTTGTACTGCTTTATCAAAGACGCTACCTGCTCTTTGCTTGAGAGCGGAGCCAGCCACATGCTTGCTTCTTGGTTCCATAGGGCGCCAGGTATTTTTTGTAGTTCGCCTATCAGTTGCTCATCGTACTCGCACTCAATAGCAAACACTTCGCCATTTGTTGAGACCCTATTGACTCCCTTTTGGCGAAGTTCTGACATTATTGATGTTGCATCTGCACCTAAATAATTCTTGGGTCTTGGGGGCGGAACTATTTGGTCATAGTCAATTCCATGACTTTTGAGTTGGCCAACATAACGTCCAAGAACCGTCCAGGCTATGTACGAAATTGCTGGCGACCACTTTGTGTCCGGAAGCAACGAAGCGAGCGCCCCGAAACGAGAATCTGCCTTACTGAAACCAACACCATCCTGCTGCTCTGCGCCATCGCACAGACCTGCAATTTTTCTAAATGCCGTTGCTAGTGGCTTTACATCGTAGGCATTTGTTATGCCTGGACTGTCGACCATAGCCTGATGTCGTGCGGTTCTGCTGTGTACTCGCCCTCAAACGACGCGCGCTTGTGTTCAATAATCGCCTTGTAAAGTTTGGCGTTTTCTTCCACGAGGTCTAGCGAAGTTGTGTCGGCAAGTATCGTTTTTACTTCGGAGAGGCGCTTACTAATCCCGTTCCGGTACCGCTGGGATTTGCGGACCCACTCGTCAAACTTTTGCTTTTCTTCGTAGTAGTCATTTGCGTCTTTGATGCCGAGTTCCACATCTTTTGCCATCATGTCAATCCGGCTCTTGTGGAACACAACCTGAGACTCGCTATCTGACAAGGCTGTAATTAGCGCATGGCACCATGCCAGCCGATTTTCTTCGGCGTGAAGCCATTCAATTTCATGGTCTGTTGCCAAGCCTTTGCACTCGCGCTTGGCCATATCGAGAACATCTAGTTCTGGTTGCATTTGCACCTCTTTGGGTTGGGGGTATTCGGTGCGCTTAGTCTAGCGTCAATCAGCCTTCTTCAGGCTCTTTCATGTGCAAATACATGGCGGCGGCGATTGCCAGAACTGTTGATACTCCAGCAATTCTCTGAATAGGCCCAGACAAAGTTAAATACACAACAAGTGAGCCAGCAATCGTAAAGCCCATGTTGAGCAAGCCGTAGACGAACTTCTTGATAAATGCTTTCCAGTTCATAACCTTCACCCCATTTACATATCTGTAAATACTTATACTCTTAATCCAATCCAGACCGTCGCCGGCAATTTCGCCAGCAGCCTCAGATTCTTCCTCTTCATTCCGTCTAGTGGCTGTGTCTTGCTTTGTAGTCGGAGAAGAACCGCTAGGGCCACCGGAACCACCGGAACTTGGCCCGATTGGACCACTGGCGCTCAGCGCGGCTGCGGATGCCGTGAGCAGGCTTGCGGCAACGACGGTACGACGCTGTCCAACATCGATGGTTTGGCCCAGCATCGTGTAATTATCAAATGCACCCTGGAATAGGTCCACAACCTCTTCAAACACCCCTCTAATGGCTTCTGGAGCGCTCTGGACGGCCTCTACGACTGCCTCTGCCTGCTCATCGCTAAGGCTTTCTGCGGATACCTGCTCAAAGACCGCCTCTGCTTGGGAGGAATCTATGGACTCAAGTACGGCTGCGCTAGAGGCCAACTCTGCAGCCACCGAGGAATCAACACCAGCGCTTAAGACCGCCTCAACCACAGCGACAATCTTCTCCTTTTCTTCCTCTGTGAGTTCTTCAACTGGCTTGTCTTCTGAAATTGAGTCAAGAATGGCCCCTACGACGGCGACCAATTCCTCTTCGTCAGTGATTGATTCTAGAACTTCCCCAACAGCCTCAATGATTTCTTCCGCCGAAGCATCATCATTAAGAACTGCATCTAGTTCCTCAACTATTTCTGTTACAGTTTCATCTTGTGGGGATTCTGATTCTGTTTGGCTTTCTTGGTTTTCTGGTTCTGTCGTCTGTGGCTCTTCTTGCTGTCCTGCTTCTTCATCAAGTGGAAGAGTTTGCTCCTCATCAGGCTGAGTCTCAATCGGAGTAGTCGTTGCTGTTTCGTCTTCTTCTTGAGGCGGTAAAGTCGTGGGTGTCGTTACTGAAGGCTCTTCGTCTTCATCGGGAAGAGTCGTATCAGTCTCATCAGGCACAGTCGTTCCAGGCTCGGTCTCTTCTGGCTCAGGAACAGTGGTTGTCGGGGGAGGCGTTGTCTCCACGGGAGGAACAGTCGTCGTGGTCTGAGGGGCGACATAAACAGTCGTAGTTGTCGTAGTTGTGGTTGTAGTAGTTGTAGTTGAATTCGGGTCAATAACAGTTGCATCAACAGTTACTTCGGGTCCGTATACACACGGACCTACGCCTTCGCCAGAGAAGCAACTTTGATTTCCCGCTTTAATGCCAAAGCGCACAGGTCCAAATCCAGTAGTTACGGGGTTGCTTCCAGAAAACATTCCAGTACTTAGCGAGTAGTTGGTGCCTTGGTTAGTCCACACACCCCAGCCACCTGACGTTGTTCCGCCAATTTCATCAAGGTCGTAAAAACTAACTGAGTAGCCGTAGACATTTAAGTTGCTTGATGCTGGAGCATCCCAGTCAAGGTCTATGCTTCCATCTGCGTTTGCTACAGCAGTGAGATTTGTGACTGCGTTGTAATATGGCGCAACCGTCGTTGTTGTAGTCGGCGGAACAGTAGTAGTTGTGGAAGTAGTCGTAGTTGTAGTCGTTTCAATTGCAGGGGCAGTTTCATTATTTGGCTGCACGCCACCAAATGTTGTGCAATTGCTTCCATCTGTGGCGCAACGATTTGTTACGCCAGCCGTATCATCAATCATTAACACTGGAGACAATGCGGTGTCGCCAAGGTTGAAAGATGCAAATCCAAGTTTGTATGTTCCGGTTACGGAAACTTCATAAGTGGAGGTTTGCCAGCCAGTTGAACCGTATGAATTAACCGAGTAGTCGCCAGTTCCTGGATTTGTAAATCCCAAAAGTGCATACTGTGCTGTGTAGTTGTTAACTTTTATTACTGGAGTTGACCCAACCGTCACCGGAACAAGGGAAGTTATCGAGCCGTCGTTAAATGGAACATAGTCAGTACCGACATAGTTCCAGGACATCGTGTATGTAACATCTGCCGTCAACTCGACTTCTTTGGTAATCCAAGCAGCATTGGTTGGATTTGGGCTTCCGTTGCCGGATGCCTGTGCATCTGCTATCAATTCATTTTGTATTGCTGTTTGCGGTGAGCCGGACAAGCCGAGTGCTGACATTGCGGCCGAAAAGGTTGCCTCGTTATTCTTTGGCTGCAGTAAAGCAGCGTATGAATTGTTGTTTGGAGAAAATGTCCAACTTCCTGCTGCAACAGCAGGCGCATAATACTTATTTGGCTGACCGTTTACCGTTGGACTGCCCATCGCGCCGTGGGGGCCATGCGTAAATGTTCTGGAACCGTTAAAAACAGAAACACCTGTTCCATTTCCGTTAATGGATGCACCAAGAGTCCCAGTCTGTGAGCCTTTGTCCCACCCAGTTAGGTTGCCAGCCTCAAATCCAGCACCTTGTATCGATTGTGATGGTATTCCAGTTGAATCTGCTACGGCCGGATACACGCCTATCAGCGCAATAAGAAGGGACACCGGGCCAAGAATGCGGGCAAGTGCTTTTCGGTGGCGGTTCAGCGTAGACATTTTGCAACAAAGTTATGTTGCAAAAACAAATAGTCTTCATAAGACCCAGTACCTGTATAGGCAAACTACAAACTACTTATTTCCTTAAACACAGACACCCATTCCGGTCCAGTCTTTGACATAGTAAATTCTTTTTCAATAATCTTGTTTATCTTTTTTGACTCTTCTTCGCGTACCTTGAACTTCATAAGTTCATCAAAATGACCTATCCAATCGGCATCGCATTTTGCAATTCTTCCAACTCCCATCGATGAGAGATACTCATATTCCGGCAAAGCAGAAGCAACAAAAGGTATTCCAGAGGCGGCATACTCAACGCCTTTGATAAAGGATTTTGCCCTATTAAACGGAATATCATTTAGCGGTACTACACCGATGTCAAATTTTGCGTGGGCGTCCTGCATTTCAAACAGTGGAACCATTCCGCTAACTGTGCAGTTCTTGGGATTTATGCCAAGCCTCAAGTATGCCGCTGGAGCCCATATCAGGTGGCCTGCGTGATGAAATTTTATTTTATTTTTTTCCAAGTACGAATCCAAGAAAGGTTGCATTACCTCAAGGTCCATTGACCGCCACGGTGTAGCGCCAAGCCAGCCGATTACTGGCGCTCTGTTAACCGCTTTTAAGCGCTTAAATGAATTGTTCTGTATGGCGTTGCGAACCATAAATATTGGCTTTGACGGATACTTCTTTGAAAAGTAATCGCGTATAAATGGGGTTGAGCAAATTAGCGCATCAGAGACTTTGATTATCTCTGCGTATATTTCTCTATTGTTATCTTTGTTGGAATTTGGCGAACTGGATTGATATGCCAAATTGGTTGAATGCAGTTCGTCATAAAGGTCATCTATGTCAACAACTATCTTTTGACCACGTGACTGTGCCTTTGGAATTCGCTCAAGAACTTCCTTTGACATAATAACTTTCAACACAATAATATTGTTGTTGTTAGAAAAACTTTTATTCAATCTTTTGATTGCAAACTCTCCATTTGGTTTTACTGACAAAAATCCAAAAGCAGATGCAGCGCCAGCAAGATTTAACTGCTGCGACGGAAGTATGGACCGATACCAAGTGCACCCATTTGGAACATGCTGGCCGTCAACGACTGACCAGTCAAGAGATGCAAATCCAACATTCATTTTGGATAATTTGTTCATTTACTTGATGTCCATAATATTCATGAATACGTTTTCCCATTCTTTTGCAATGACGTCCATAGAGAATTGTTCTTTAAGTATTTCTTGAGAAACTTCTGCTTCATCATTTCGCATATTGTGATTCAGTAACTCATCAAAATGGTAAAGCCAATCCGACTCTGAATAGGCTACTCTCCCAATACCGCTTTGGGCAAGGACTTCGTATTCCGGCGAATAAGAAGCAACAAAAGGTATTCCTGCCGCCGCATACTCAAGGCCCTTCAGGTAGGACTTGGCATGATTGAACGGAATATTGTTCAGGGGAACAATGCCGATATCTATTTTCTTAAAAAGTTCTGGCAAGTTGAGTATTGGAATCATTCCTTGTGTCGTTGACTTATCACTTGGAGCCCCAATAAGTTCAGATGCTTTTTGCGCGCCGTCTATGTGGCCCGAATGGTGAAAGGTCAACTTATTTCGCAAGAGATAATCTCCAAAAAAGCCACTTAGTTGCTCCAGGTCATTGCCCCTCCATGGAGTTGCCCCGACCCATCCAATAACCGGTTTTTTGTAAAAGTGCTTTTTCTTCTTCCATCTACCCAGGTCAATTCCATTTCTAACCATAAATATCGGCTTCGATGGGTATTTGAGTTTGTATTGCTCATATAGAAATGGAGTTGAACAAATGAGGGCGTGGGCTCTATTAATTACTGAAAAGTAGATATCTCTGTTGTTCTCTTTATTTGTTTCTGGATTTGTAGTTTCAAATGCCCTATTTGATTCCGGCAAGCCGTCAAACCAGTCATCGATATCTACAACAATCTTTTGCCCGCTTGACTCTGCTTTTTCAATTGCGGTCAAGTTGGATATGTGCATGGCAAGTTTGAACACGATTATGTTGAGTCCACTTGCCGTTCCTTCTTGTGAATAAAGTGGCTTTCGTATACCTATGCCTATTTCTCCGCTAGAAGATGATGCAACAGTTCCGACAACAGCACCATGTCCAAACTTTTGAAGTTCTTTTAGCGGGAGCACACACCTATACCAAGTGCATCCATTTGGGATTAGCAGTTCTCCAACTTTGGACCAGTCCTGAGAAGCAAACCCGACAGAAAACTTAGACACATTCACAATGTAACTATTTTGTATCTAAACCAATGACAAAGTAATGTCCACCACCTAAATGGTCCGGCACATTTACTGGCGAAGCAAACACGTTACCGACTGGAATATGTCGATTCTCAAGGTTGCCATGCGTAAGTTTGGATGCATCTTCCCTGAGATTTTTTACCCACTTGATTGAATCGAGTTCCGATGTTTTTTGACTTGGGGATGGTGTTGATTCGTTCCTGCCTTGGGCAAACCAAGACAGATACGCATAACGAACACCTTGGATAACTGGCTTTATGCTGTGGCAGCCAGCATAAGAAGATGGGTACATGAGAATGTCTCCCACCTTTGGCTTGAATTCAATACCCCAAGGTGCATAAGAGACCTCTCCTCCAACATAATCATCATTGAGGATGACCGCTGCGGTGACAGTATTACAGATAGGGAAGGACGAAAGCGGAGTTGCGTTGTCTTCACCGTATGGCAAATCGCAGTCCGAGTGAGGTCCTATTCCTTGACCCTCTTCATATCTGATGAAATAACCTCTTGTTCTCCATCGAATTGAATTAATCACTACCGGGAATAGCGCAGCATACTGAACCATGCTTTGATAAAGGGCATTTTCCAACGAAAGAATGAAATCAACATGCTCTTTCGGCATGTCCTGATAAAGATAATTGTTGTACCTTATTGGAGCAGATTGGATGTCTTCATCTGAATATTCGTATAAACCGTTGTTTAGTTTTACATCTTTCGATATTGGCGATTCCGTGTACCCTTGAGGCAGTGTATTTTTTTCAATACCACTCATTACCTCTTTAAATAAATCTTGATTTATCAAAGACAAGTTTCCAAATTGGACAATTCCTGAGCCGTGATGATGGATGTTCATTACCAAATCCTTGATACGAGTGTGTGTAGGTGAGAACTGCCAGATGGGTCTTTTTTGTTGGCAAAAGCCAAAACATCCTCACGGAGTGAAGGCATGTACACATTAGTGGCCGATGAGTTAACCGAAGGGTCCACTACATATTCTCCAACTGCCTGATTTGGCGTTCCGTGCGCATACCAGCCCAAGTACGAGTACCTGTGCCCTCCAGTGACGGTTCTCACTTCGTGTCCTGCAACATAGTTGGAAGGAAACATCAGCACGTCACCCTTTTGTGGCTTGTATGTTATGTTCAAATAATTAAAGTGATGGTGGCCGCCAGTAAAGTTTTTTCCGTCTAATTCTTCTTCTGTATCAACGCAATCGTTGAGATAAATCAAACATGAAACACTGTTTCTTGTGGCCAACTGTTGCTTTGGGTGGTCAAAACCATATGCATAGTCGGCACTCGTATCGCTATGAATCCCCAAGTAAAGTCCGCCCTTTGTTGGCGAATAAGAAACGAAATGCCCCTTAACTTTCCACCACACAACCTTGTAGGCCAACGGATATTCCCAAAAATAATGAAGCAGGCATTCATCTCTTGTTGATTCAAGCGCGTTAAGCAAGTTGACAACATCGGCATCATTTGATTGGTGCGCCACCGAGCATCTGCGGGGCATGTCGCCTGCTGCGTCTTCGGAATAGATATAGTCGCTTTTGTTTGAAAGAATCTTTTCGCCAGTTTCTGGGTCTATTGCCGGCTTGTACATTGATGGCGAATCAAGGTCTACCAGTTCCTCGGCAATATCAAATACCGAGTCCCAATCCAGGGAGATTGCGTTCTTGAACAAAACTACGCCACCGCCCAAGTTCTCTATCAAGCAATTGCTATTCATTTACAATGTTCCTGCTTTGCGGTAAATATTTTTTAGTGCTTGAACTATGAGTTCTTGTTGGAACCCCAGTCATCAATGGCTTTAGTTTACTTGATGAATGCTTTTCACTAATGTACGAAACATAATCGTCAACAATAGTTGGCAGCCAAACCTGGCTTTGCTTGCCAACCGGGACACTTGGTCCTGGCTGTATGCCTCGTTCGATATGGGCTGAGCCATGCGAAAAATAAGAAATGTAAACGTATCTCTCCCCACTCAGGCATGGCCTCACTTCATGTGTGCCAAGGTAGTTTGATGGGAATATGAGCAAATCGCCAGATTTTGGTTGATGTACAGAATTGGCATATACGAATTCAATTTCTCCACCGCTGTATTCATATTTGCCTAGTTCTTTTTGACTCCCAACGGACGAATTTAAATACAGCAACACACTCAATACATGCCTTGTAGCAAGTTGTAAATCCGGCTCAAAACCAACTTGATAATTCACTTCGTTGTCGTTGTGAGTCCCCATGCTGCTGCCTGCGCCATAAGCGGCCACATGGCCAGTTTCCGTCCACCATATATTTGGGAGAACATGCGGGTACATTTCTATGTACATCAAAAGATGTTCATAGATGGTTTTTTCACATTCATTAAAAAATTCAACCAACTCTTTCGGACTATCTTCGTTGATGAAGTCCATGATGTGACTTGCGCTCTTTTTTATGTCTTCAATTTCGTATCTGTGGCCGCTTCTGTTTATCGCATAAGGCTCTTGTCCATCCTCATGAACAATGGTGTAATCGTCTTTAATTGCCTTCTCTTTGAGCGATGAAAAATATGGAATAACCAGGTCTTGGTCAACTTCTATAGAATTTGGGAAACAGACAATGCCCATGCCGTAATTTATTGAAGTTTCCATACACAAATACTATATGGGCACAAACCCACAAGCAAGAATCTAATTCTTTACAAAAACCGTAACCCCGTAAAATTGCGGAAAATGATACGAGGTTCCCGACAAGCCTTTGAGATTTTCATGGAACTGGTAATACGGGTGCCAAGTGTATGAGGACGAGTACATATTTGATGCATCGTTTGTTGCGGAAATAACAAGCGTCCCGCCCGGAGCCAAAGCGTTGACCAACGAATCGAGATACTCCATATCAAACGCCACATCCCAGGATTGAACTGCAATCATTTCAAATTGTTCATCGATTCCAGAAATAAGTTCTGACTTGTCGTACACCGAGTACCCAAAGGAGGTGTGCTCGTAAACGTTTTTTAGATTTTTCTCATACATGAAAAGGCCGACATCGTTCACAAAATTTATATTTGCATTTTTGAAACCGTCAAAAACATTTTCTGGCGCCAAAAGAAAACGAGACACCGAACTGCTAAGTCCCCCAACAAACAGTATTGATGTTGGTTGCTTGGTGCGAATTAAAAAATCCTCTATTGCCATTTGGGGAATTATCGCGCCAACCCAAAATTCATCAGTCATGTCTTTTGAAACTCGCCACTGCATTGACACGGTGGACAAACCCACAGCGTTATGGCTCAAGTCAACACTTGCCTCGGCCATCGTGTTCCAGCACTTGGTTGACCAGTCTTCCATGTTTGTTTTAAATTCATTGGAGACCAGCGACGTGCCAGACGAAGAAAGTTGTGTACTTACCATTCCGGCGAAAAGGACTTCTGGTTTCATAGTTCTTTCCCGTATTTAGATACTTGCAAATAGAAAAAAGCATTTCTAAGTTTCGGTATAAAGAAACTGTAATTGCGATAAATAAATGGATACGCTGGGTCTCTTCCAAATCCAGAATCTTTTGTGGAAAAAGTTTCTCTTAGGGCAGTGATAATTTGACCAATTTCGTAACTTTCAAAGTTGGCAGGGTCGAGACCGGTAACAAAAAGAATTTCAGCGATGTCTTGCCACAAATCCACAATATGCTTATCTGCGTCAAAAAGTTTTTCTGCTGAATTGGCAGCACACGACCTTGGCATATCTTTACTGCTCTTTCGCTAAAAATCGGTCAGTGATATCGCAATTCATCATTTGACCGTTTTTAAATTCCCACTGCCTTGTGTCTGGGTTCCATTGAGCAACATTGTTCTCATAATCCTTATACCTCAGCATGCGCGGCTTTTCTTCCTTTGCCTCATCTAGGTGAAGTGGAACAACTGGCTTTGGAATCATGTCTAAGAGTCAGAAATCAAAACGTAATTGGCTACTTGACGCTTCAGCGATTCATGAGCAGCATATTCCGAATGCCCCTCTGGCAAATCGTGGTCGTATGAATCATCAATTGTCGATACGTCGACGCCAAGCGACATGCACAAGACGCCGATTGAGTGCTCAAGAAGTTTTTTTGCTTCTTGTTTTGCCTTGGCAAGTTGCGCTTCTGAGAGGTTCATTGATTACCCAAGTTTTTCTAGACGTGATTTGAGGGACGCAATCGTTTCAAGTTTTTTCTTTACGTCCAGTTTCCATTGCTGAACATCTGTCTGGTTCTCGGCGAAAGACTCAGAAAAAGTGGCTTCGTCAAAGGTGTCAACGTCTACCCCGTAGCGAAGCAGTACGCCAAATACTTCTGTTTCCTGCGCTGCAATTGCCTCTTCCACAAGGCGCTTTTGTGTCGCTACGTCAATATTTGTGTTGAGTTTCATTGGTCTCCTTTTAGCCGCGTCTTGACCGTTGTTGATTCAATAATAGCACTGCTACTCAAAAAAAGGCAAAGGTGGCGACGCCTATAGCGACTGAACCTTGCCTCGTTTATTGTTGGCATCAAATACGTCTGAGTGCCTGTACGCCTGCTTCAGGCCATCCTCCCCTTCTAGCGACCTATTTTGGAAAAGGGGATTTGGCTTACCGCTTAACTCCTCCTCGGATTTACCAAACTCCTCAATGCCACAGTACTTTTTATAATCTTCGTATAATGGCTCTAACCAATGCGGCTCGCACCACGCCTTTACCGTATCAACGTCGAATACTTCCACGAGCACATTGGGGTCACTGCTTCCTTGAGCGTAAAAAGTTAAATATCCGTACCGATTTCCTTCGGTGACAGTGCGAACGCCATGAGTCGCAATGAAATTACATGGAAACACAACTATGTCTCCTGCTTTGGCCTGATACTCAACCCCCAAATAAGGAAAGAATAATTCGCCGCCTGAATACTGGTTCTCGCCAACCGTTCCCTCATCGACGCAATCGTTGAAATAAGCCATGATTGCAATTGTCTGACGTGCACCCAATTGTCCCTTCGGTATGTACTTCTTACCTTTTTCGGCTCTAAAATTTGTGTCGTTGTCATTGTGAACTCCCAAGTAGTTGCCCTTGGAGTATCTCAAAGCATGCCCTCTAGTCCTCCACCAAAGAGTTGGCAAAACCATTGGAAATTCGTGTATGTATTTCAGTACACATTTATAAATTGAATCTTCCAGATATCGAAAGAAATCAATCATATTTTGTTCGGTGTTCTCGTTGACAACCTGAAGCACTCTCACCGGCACTTCGTTCATCTGCTCTATGGAGAATTTATTGCCGTCTTCGTTTACGGCATATTTATTTCCTTCTAGGTCGTAGTCAAATTTCCATCTTTGCTCATGCGCATGCTTCCCTTCTTTGTCAATCCATGGAAGTAATTGTTCTTGATTTACCTTGAAGGCATTTGGAAATGCGATTACACCGCCACCAAGTTTGACCATGTCCATAGCCATGATTTCCTTGACTGCTTGGTCATCAATTGTTGGATAATAACCAAAGTATCTATCGTCCATAAGGCAAATTATAACATTATTGATTTGGAACAGAAATTACAGGAAGTCCTGTGAATGTTGGCCCAATAGTATTGCCATCAGCGTCAAGACCTGTCTTTATGCCTTTTGTCCATGTCCATGGACGTTCATTATTGTTGTCGCTCTTTAGTTGTCCATATTTCATTCTTTGTTCCATAAGTTCTTTGTCATCCCATAAATTTGATACCGAAACGGTCGCATCCGTCATAACCCTGTTGTCGTATATGTTAAAGAAGCAAATTGGCTCACCGGCCTTGAATGTGACAGGCGCGCCAATGACATTAATTTTCCAGTTCATTTGAACCTCGTCTGGCCACCAAAATGTAGGAACAGTTGCTGAAAGTGCCTGTGCGTCACTTCTCAAATAGTTTGGCGAACCAGAAAACCAAGTACTGTAATTTTTTTCTGTTCTCACGACCCAGCCCATTGCAAAAGAAACCATTCCAATTATTGAGCAGTGGACTTGTGTAAAACCGCTTGATGTTTTTTCGCCAGACAATATTTTGGGGACTGAGTTGCCGCCATCCCACTGGACAACAACATCCTCACTCAGCACCAGTTCCCAACCTAAAACATTCGCGACAGACATTGGCATGCATTGATAAGCATGCTTTTTGTAGGTCTCATCCATCCAGTCTCGCTTGATTCGCGACTGTCTAATTTCTGGCGGGTTTTGTGTCGTTTTTACAAACTGAACATTTGTCACTGTGATGTGCTCACCCCACGTGTTGCCGCAACTGGAGAATAAGACTGAACCTGCTTGTGGTTCTTGTCGTTGTAGTCAAACATTGTGACGGCAGAATATTTCACTCCGCTCTGAACTGGAAGTGCTGCGTGAGCGAAAATGTATGTCGATGGGAAGAAAACAATGTCTCCTGCTTCTGGCTTGAACTTCAAGTCAAAATATGGGAAGAACAGTTCTCCACCTTCATAATCATCGTTTAGATACATGATGGACGATATCGTGCATGTGTAAGAAAATCCGTGGTCGGTGTGAGTTTGAAAGTGTTGTTTTGGTCCGTACTTGACGTAATTAATTGCTTCCATCCATTCCATTTTTACGTTGTACATTGACTCATAATGACGCAAGCACGGCGTGAGTCTTTCGATTGTGTCTGACCAAATGGCCTTTATTTCCAAGAACTCGCCTGGCGCCTGGTTCGCAAGTTGTTCGCTAATTTTGCAGTCAAAACAGTCCCTGTAGTCGGGCATCTTTTCCTGGTGTCCGACAAGGGCCTCCATCCACATGTACGGGGGTGTTGTGCTCGTCCCTATCGTCTCCTCCAAGCGCTCTATCAAACGCAGTTCTTTGGGGAGCATATTTCTGTAGACCATAATCGCGAAGCGAGGGTCTCCAAGATATTCGCACGAAACATTTATGGCTGAGTTCATTGTATTGGACCTTTCTTGACCTGGGATGTCGTGATAGTAGAATGTTCTTATGAGTATAGCGCCTATTTCGGGGGCAATCGAAACCCTGCCATTGTCTATTTACGACATAAAAATCAAGTCAGCCGACGGGAAAAACAGTGACGTTTTGGGTGACGCAAGGGGTAAGGTAACCCTGCTTTTCAATGTCGCCGCAGGCTGCGGGAATATTCCTCAACACGGCGTAATTGAGCAACTTCATCAAATGTATAAGGGAAACCCAGATTTTAAAATTTTGGCTGTGGTTGTTGACGACTTTGTGTGTCACGGATACGAACAGTTCCAGGGCGGACTCGCTTCTTATGCTGAAAAAAATGCGCTGAGCATGACCCCAGGTCAAATAGCACAGGATTATGCCAAGACCCATTTCGGCTCAACATACGAATTCACTGAGTTGACAAACGGTAGATACGACAAGCACTCGTACAGCGAAGACTATGTTCCAAATGCTCAAAAGATTCAGGACATTCATGAATTGTGGTTTTATTTGACTGGTTGTCATTCGGCAGATTTTCAAGAAAACGGAACCCCCTATACTGACGAATTTATTCCTTGGGCAAAAGTAAAGGCGTCAAAGCCAGATGACAAAAGGGGAATGTCCAATTTGACTGGTAATTTTACAAAGTTTTTGATTGATAGGACAGGAACGCAATATTTGCGCTATCACAATGGATTTCTTCTCGGTGAACGAACACCGCATGGCGAGCCATTCCCTTGGTGGCAGGGTGAGGGTTTGGAAAAACTCAAACAAGAATTGGGAGAAAAAGAATTTTTTGAGTGGACAAACGCCCCGTATCCAACAAAGTTGCAACAAAAGGGAATTAACGAATCCCTGAGAATAATCAAAAACGATATCGATTACATGCTCGGGATGTAATCACTTAATCAGAAACAACTTATTCCTATTTGGGATGGGTAGCAAAGAGTCTTTATTGTCCTCAATATTGACTTTTTCAAATATGCCAAACAGCGCGTTTCTCGTTAGTGATTTTTCGTTGTTTGGTATCGCATCGCAATACAATGACTTCCCTTGCCATGCGATTGCGTCGCCTTCCATGGGCATGTGTTGATATATTTTCCCAACATCTGCATTTGCCAACCTGTGACAGTAGTGAATATATTCGTTGTATTTTTCATTGGAGGTTAGGTCCCCAATGATGTTTTGGTCAAGGTCCAGCGCATGCGAACCTGCCGCTATTTGTAATACTCCAGAAATTGGATGATGGTCTTCTATGGCAACCATTTCTATAACTGTGCCCGGCGAAGTGATTGGCTCATTGCACCATGGCGCCTCCATCTTCCAATGGTGCTGCGACGACCATGTAAAAGCATGAACAAATCTAAGTCCATATGCCGTGTTCATTGAATCTGCCAATGACTCCATGAAGTCGTTGCACAGAATAGAGACAATTGACTCCGATACAAGATATTCTTTTGTTGAAAACAAATAAGACTTTTTTTTGGTGCCCGTCTTTAAAAGCATTTCTTTTGCATATTTTGATTTGTAGTCGCTAATCGCATCTTTTGGTGCTCCGCCTAAACAAACGGAATAACCCTTATCTACAAAATCACCATGATTTTCGCTAGAGGTGTACTGCTCAAGTAATCGATAGTCAATATATGATTTACGTCCGCCATTTGTTTTATGCCCATATCCGTTGATATGAATGTTTTTCCCAAAAGTATTTAAAGCATGAAGGAAGCCAACGGACTCAACAAAACCCACATCCAAACCAAGTTCGTCTATTTTTCCTTCTGCTATTTGTGCCCATGCATTGGCTACGGCTTGATATCCAGTTGTTTCCCCAACCCAGAAGTGTCTAGCAATAATTTCGGTAACTGTGTAGTCGTGCCACGCAGTTGATGTATCAAAATCTTTTGGTTTATTTACACTCACAAATTCAGACTATCATAACTATATGGGAATAAACCGTGTCGTCGGCCTTGTTTCTCTTGGAGTAATGGGGTCATCGCTTGCGTCATCATTGCTTTCGTCTGGGCATTCGGTTATATGGGCCTCCCATGGTCGTTCACAAAAAACAATTGACAGGGCTCGCTCTGTGGGCGCCATTGATGTTGGGACAATCAAAGAACTTTCAGACCGTTCTGATGTAATTATGTCTGTTGGGTTTGGCAATAGCGGGCCAGAAACCGCAGAACGTTTGATACATGTGGGCTTTGACAAAATTCTTGTTGACTTCAATTCATTGTGGGGAGAGTCATCAGAGCATTCTTTTTATGAGACTGTGGCGCAAGGTAAGTATGATTACGTTGACGGAGCAATCCATGGATACCCGCTCAACAGTTCTTTTGATAAAGATGGGTTGACTCGCTTGATGCTCCTGCATGGCGAGCATGCTCAATTTATTGGGTCTCTGTTTACTGATGATATTTGGACAATCATCTACTGTAAAGAAAAGGCAAAAAAGGAAAATAGGATTATGAGCCAACGACCGTATAGAACGATGGAGTCGTATACCTAAATCCTTTTGTAATCATTGTTACCCCATGCAGATAATTGACATCACCGGGGTGCATGACGGCCAAGCCTGGCTTTGGCCTTACCGTGAGGTCGTGTTGTGGATAAAACAAATCTCCGCCTTCAAAATCGTCGTTGTAATAAAACAGAGAGTTGAGGTCATAGTCAACAAATGCATTTGGTCTTCCGTCATTCAATTGTTTGTCCGCGTGAGGTTTTTGCTCAATTCCAGGACGCCATTTCATTATTACGGGAGGGCGTTTGCTGACTTTCACTTTGTAAAAGTCTTCAATCGTTTTCTGCATTTTGTCAATATATTTGTCAACAAGTATCCATACCTGTTTGTTGAGCCGTTCTAATATCTCGCTACTGCACTGTCTGTCGTTCCAATAATCTGCGTTATATAAACAAGTTCCATCTTCGGCGTACACGCTTTCAGCAGAATTGTTCCACTGATTAATGGTTGGGCAAAACTCCTGAATAAGTTTCAAATCTTCCAATTCAATAAAATTGTCAATGACAACAATATTTGATGAACTGTTTCCGAAATGTCCCGGCTTGATTTTCCATGGGCTTTCTGCTGTAACGTCCGTGCTCATGTCATAACCCTAACAGCCACTGCATTGGAGTTCTGGATTTAACTAATCAGCACGGGCCCAATTTTGGATTAAAGCAGGGTGGGAAATATGGCGGGAAGAAAGGTGGGAAGAATGGCGGGAAGAAAGGTGGGAAGAACGGCGGGAAGTATGGGGGGAAAAAGGGCGGGAAGAACGGTGGGAAAAACGGAGGGAAAAAAGGCGGAAAATACGGAGGAGTTACCGATGGTGATGCCGCTGAAACATCTGATGGAACGCCATAATTTGTATTTGCGACAACCGTAAATGTGTAAGAAGTTCCAGAAGTTAAGCCAGATACGGTTATCGGTGAAGATGAGCCAGTCGCAGTCAAACCGCCAGGGCTTGAGGTCGCCGTATATGTAACTGTTCCCTTGCCAATGTAAGAAGACGGTGTGAAAGCAACGCTTACCTGCTGTGCGTTGTTCGGGTTTGTGTTATTGACAACGGGAACGACCGTCCCTGTTGGGGACGACGGTGTCGTTGGCTTTTTGCCGCCACTGTCCTTTGGTGCCCTTGCCATAAATTATGCCGAAATATCTCCTACGAGAACCCACGTATTTTCTGCTCGCTTGATAAGCGTAGCATAGGACCACTGTGCTCGCATCTTCAAGCCTGGTGCTGCGTTAATTGTTACCCCACCAGTTGCAACAATTGTTGTCTGGCCAGCACCTGTCTGCAAAATGTTGATTTGTGAGCCCACAGGGAAGGCAACGGATGAGTTCAGTGGAACGGTCAAGTTGTTTGCAGAGGCAACGTTCATTTCTACAATCTTGTTCTTATCCGCAAGGACAAGTGTATAACTGGCTGTTTGAGCGTTTGTTGAGATGTCTGCCAATTTGCCAAGTTCAATTGCCGCAGTCGCGCTTACATCAGCATTAACAATCACGCCGGAAGAAATCGCCGTAACGCCAGATGAGTCAATTGTTATATCGCCGGTTTCCGTTACCCATGTCGGTACACCAGATGCGTTGGCAACAATGATTTGTCCAGCAGTTCCGCTAGATACTGCAATTGAGGCACTAGAACCCTCTCCTGGCGTGTGCGTAACCGTAATTAGGTTGCCAGCAGCAACGTTCGACATATAGTTACCAGTTGTATCTGTCCCTAGGTCAATTGCGTCATTGACCCATGCAGTTCCATTCCATTTCAGGAATTGGCCAGATGTAGCGCTCGTAATTGTTACGTCAGCGATGTCATCGAGGGAATTGATGGTTGTGCCGCCTGCTGCGTCATTTACCCATGCAGTTCCATTCCATTTTAGAACTTGACCGGCAGATGCAGATGTAATTGATACGTCACCGATGTCATCGAGTGAAGCAACCGTTTGCCCATCAACATAAAATGTTGTAGCAATGTCGTAATACGTAGAGCCATCTTCAGTGATTTCCCACTTATCGCTTGTTTCATTCCAGCGGACGGCAACGTTTGCCGACGTTCCACGTTCAACTTCAATACCAGCATTCTGTGATGGCGCGCTTGTCTCATTGCTATTGAGAACAATGATGTTGTCAGCGAGATTGATTGTCTCCGTATTGACAGTCGTTGTCGTTCCATTGATTGTTAAATCTCCGCCAACAGTGACGTTTCCAGTTGTGGTGATTTGAGCAAATTGAACCGAAGCGGAAGTGCCAACAGCCTGACCGATTGCAACTGTGGGGCTTGAACCCTCTCCTGGGGTGTGGCTAACGGTTACACCAGTTCCTGCGGTTACATCAGAAACATAATTTCCTGTTGTGTCTGTCCCTAGGGCAACTGAGTTAGCCGCGATTGTTGCGTTTATGGTTACATTAGAGGAACCATTAAATGAAGCAGAACCACTCAGGTCACCGCCCAGAGAGATTGTGCGAGATGTGGCAAGGGCCGTTGCGGTAGACGCATTGCCGATAAGTGGAGCCGTGACTGCCGCAAATGTCACCGATGATGAAGTGCCAACAGCCTGACCAATGGCAATCGTCGGGCTTGAGCCTTCGCCAGGAGTATGTGTGACGGTGACACCAGTGCCTGCGGTTACATCAGAAACATAGTTTCCTGTTGTGTCGGTGCCAAGAGCAACGCTGTTCGGCTCAACTGCCGCAGTGATTGTTACATCCGATGTTCCGTTAAACGACACCGAACCGCTGAGGTCTCCACCAAGAGAGATTGTTCGAGCATTCTGAAGAGCGGTCGCCGTTCCAGAATTTCCTGTCACATCGCCTGTTATGTTGCCTGTTACCGGCGCAGAAACATGTGCAAATGTGACAGACGATGAAGTCCCAACATCTTGGCCAATTGCAATTGTTGCGTTTGAGCCTTCTGCCGGAGTATGTGTAATTGCAACACCCGTACCAGCAGTGAGGTCAGACATGTAGTTTCCGGTCGTATCTGTTCCGAGCGCAACTGAGTTCGCTGCAATAGTCGCAGTGATTGAAGCATTTGTAGAGCCATCAAAAGAAACCGAACCAGTTACATCGCCAGAAAGGCTTATCGTCCTTGCGTTTTGCAACGTTGTGGCTGTTGATGCATTACCAACAAGATTTGCGCTTACAGTATTGAATGTAACCGATGCGCTTGTCGCCACATCTTGACCGATAGACAGTGTGTTTCCCGTCTTCGTAATTCCTGTACCGGCAACAATGTTTGCAGCACCAGTAAACTGCGTAAAGGTTATTGCGTCAGTACCGATGATGTGAGCACCACCTGTTCCTGTTCCCTCTGAATTGATAATAAAACCTTGGTTGATATGCGTTGCGCCGTTTGCAACATAAACAGCATCTCCGCGTACAACTTCATCAAGGTTTCCATCATGGTCAGATGAGCGAGTAAGAATCCATGCTGCAGAAACCGAGCCCTGATTTGTTACATCATAAATTCCGTTATGAACACTATTTGCCTGATTCTGCACCAAGACTCTGTCGCCGGTTGTCGCATTTACTCCGTCAATAATGAGTCGCGCACTTGCGCTAGCGGTAAGGGTCGCACCAACACCACTTGTTCCATTGTCGTAAGTTGGTGAGTTCGGCAGAACCGCCGCTGTCGCGAGTTCCACGGAATCGTGCCAGTTGATTCCCGCTGCTATTGAGTCGGCGTACGACTTTGTAACTGCGTGGGTTGTTTCAGTCGGCTGACCAGTGAGTGTAAGGACAGCGAATGTTGGCGATGCTGATGTTGCAACACTTTGAGGAATGGATATTGTCGCCGTTGAGCCTTCGCTTGGAGTGTGGCTGATTGTGATTCCTGTTCCAGCGGTCACATCAACCATGTAGTTGCCGACGGTGTCGGTGCCGAGGTTAATTTGGTCGTTAATCCAGACAGATGATGCGCTGTTCCACATCAAGACATCTTTGTCAACCTTGCCGTTGGTCTTGACATCATGCAGTTCATTCAGTTCATATCCGTTCTGAACTGCAACATAGATGATTCCGTTGTTTGTTGCACGAACGACAACGCCGATGAACACTGTGTTCAGCGGAGCAGAAGGCTTAGTGGTGGTGACACCACCATTTGTTCCAAGCCACAGGATGTCGCCGACGCTGTAGGCAGAAAGGTTAATTCCATCGACATATCCGCGTGTGATGACTGGACCGTTTTGGTTCGACGCAACTGCCGTACCCATAACGCCGACAGTCTTGGAAGACGTTGTCTCCAGCGCATTATCGGCGCGCTTGACCGAAGCATGGTCGCCGTTTCCACCAAAGAGGTATACAACTGTGCCTGATGCAAGTGTCGTTGCTTCCGCATTGCGGACATACGAGACAACCGGTGTGTATGTCGGAACCCAGCCAGAACCGTCGTAGGCAAGGGCCTGGAATTCTTCTGGTGTCCCAACAACCACATCGTTGAGGTCGTTCAATGATGCATTCAGGGCAACCGATGCGCTAGAGCCCTCACCGGGTGTATGGGTAACCGTGATAGCAGAGCCAGCAACAATGTCGTTGACGTAATTGCCGGTTGTATCGGTACCGAGGGCTACAGAGTTTGGCTGAACCGTTGCGGTAATCGTGACATCAGCAGTTCCGTTGAAGGATGCAGAGCCAGACAAATCGCCCGAGAGAGAAATTGCGCGCGAAGTCTGCAGCGAGGTTGCTGTGTCAGCATTTCCAGTCAGATTTCCGGTGACATTACCCGTTACGTTCCCCGTTACTGGCGCAGAGACGTGCGCGAATGTCACAGATGACGATGTTCCGACATCCTGTCCGATTGCTACCGTTGGAGAAGAACCTTCGCCAGGAGTGTGCGTTACAGTAACGCCCGTTCCAGCGGTCAAATCATTGACATAGTTGCCAGTCGTGTCTGTTCCGAGTTCAATAGCCCCAAGTGCAGCGATGTCACCGTATGTGGTGCCGTCGTTCGTGAACTCCCATTGGTCGTTTGTTTCGTTCCAGCGAATTAGAACATTTGCTGAAGTTCCGCGCTCAACTTCAATTCCAGCATTTTCTGTTGGTGAGCCAGTGACATTGCTATTCAGAACAACAATGTTGTCCTCAATCGCCAGTGTCTCTGTGTTTAGGGTGGTTGTGGTTCCGTTTACTGTCAGGTTTCCGCCAACAGTGATGTCGCCAGTTGTGTCAAGTTTTGCGAAAGTAACCGATGCGCTAGTTGCTACAGACTGACCGATTGCGATTGTTGGGCTTGAGCCCTCTGCCGGCGTGTGTGTAACGGTTACACCAGTGCCAGCGACAACATCTGAAACATAGTTTCCTACGGTGTCAGTCCCGAGGTTGATTGTGTCGTTTACCCATACGGTTGAGGCGCTGTTATAGCGCAGGAATTGACCGTCTGTTGGAGATGTCAAAAGAACATCATGCAAATCTTGAATGTGCTCACCTACAGATGGCCTTACAAGCAAAACGCCAGTTGATGCATTCCTGACAACTAGAGTTGCAACAAGAACCGAATGACGCGGAGCAACGTTTGTCAGTTTGCCAGCGACTGTTGGGTGAACATAGAGAAGGTCTCCAACAGCCCATGTTTCATCGCCAACGCTGATTGCTGTTGAAGAATTTCCTCTTGTGTCAAGTCCTCTTACAAAACCAAAAGTTTGAACAAATCCACTGCCGCCATTGGTTATTGATTCAGTTGCAAGTCCAATAAAACTTTCTTCACGGATAGTTCCATCTGCAGTATATGGAAATACTTCAACTTTTCCGTCTTCCTCTACCCCGGAAGCGTAAAGCGCAGTGCCTTTTTGAATTTGCGAACCAGTTGTGTTGCGAACACGGAATACCGATTCCTCTCCAAGATGTATGTGTTTATCTGCTGTCAAGCCAAGATTGAGTGTTCCCTCAACAGAATCCCATGTAAGCATTCCAGCAGCAGGTGCCACACTCGCTGTTGTATCAAACTGAACGGAATCGATATCTGATAGCGAGTCAACCGTCAAGCCACCAGAGAAAGTGATTGATGTTCCATCACTCGTGATTTCTGCCCCACCAAGATTGATGCTTGTGCCAGACAAATAGATATCCCTGAATCGCGCCGAAGCAGAGCCAAGGTCGTATGCTTCTGTTGTGCTTGGAATTACATGACCGGCAATATTTGTTTGACCATTTACCGTAAGTTGACCAAACGAAACTGATGCGGAAGTGCCCACATCTTGCCCGATTGCAATAGAGGCAGTTGAACCTTCGCCTGGGGTGTGAGTGACGGTGACACCAGTGCCGCCAGCCACATCGACCATGTAGTTGCCGACGGTGTCGGTTGAAAGGTTTACGGCGTCGTTAATCCAGACGGAAGCGGAACTGTCGTAACGCAAAAAATCCCCACCGCTGACGCTGGTGATGGTTACATCACTAAGGTCATTCAGTGAACTAAGGGAAATCGGGATAACCGTATACGAAAGCGAATTCCATGCTGTAGTGCCGTCGCCAATTTTGACTTTTTTCGTGTCGGTTTCAAAACCGATTTCACCCGCGTAAAGAACAGGGTTATTGCTTGTCCAAGATGAGGCTGTACCGCGCTTGACCTGAATCCTTGCTCCAGCCATTACACCGCACCTCCGTCAAAGCCAACGATTACATAATTTGTAACTTCCGCTTCATATATTTCTGGAGAAATAATACCACCATCTACGTCTCCAGATAACAAACCTGCTCCGCCGCTTACTTCAGTCCATGTTGAGTTAGAGCGGAAAAAGAACTTGTTATTTGTTGTATCTACTGCGATGGCTCCGTTAGGAAGTTCCGAAGTAGGCGTCCCATTTGTCGTCAGTGTCACGAGCCCAAGGGCGGCCTGAAATACGTCATCCGTATAGAGGGTGTTTGCACTTGTGCGGTAGAGGTTGGTATCTCCAGCCGCTGAACCAGAAGACCACGTAAGGCGACCGCCAGCATCAATGCGAATTCTTGCATGTGCATCAAGATTTACGCGCGTAGAGAATGATTCGTCGCTTGGACTAGAAAACTCAATGCCGCGTAGGGGCGTTCCAACAAATCGTGTCATATGAATACAGCCTCGACTGCCTTCTGGTTGTGTGTGCCCCGCAAGGCACTATGGGTATTACTAACCAGTGACGACGACTGTATATGCGTTCGAAGAAGGGGCGACCGAGAAGGAAACCGTAACGGTGTCCGTGGTCGTCCGCACTACGTCTGCAATGACGGTGTCATAACTGGAGGAATCATAAACCTGCACAACAACTGCACGTGTGCCGAAGTTGTGAGTTACGGCAAACGATGTATTTGCACCGTCGCCGACAACCTTGTTAGCAACTCGGGCCAAGACCGGCGTGCTGGTATTTGCGCCAGTCGGGCTTGTGTAAGCAAGGTTCTGGCGGGCTGTTGCCTCGTCGCTGGCGTTAGTACCGCCATTTGCAATCGGTAGGACACCAGTTACGCCACCACCAGATGCGGAAGAAAGGCTAACTGCATCGACAGACAGTGTTCCGGCCGTGAATGTAATGCCAGTTCCTGCGATGTTCGAGTTAAGGGCAAGTCCATCACCTGTTGTAGTAAGACCATTTACCGCACCATCAAGTTTGATTTGGACTTCATCCCCATCAATCTCAAGGCCGCCAGTGCCATGCAGGGCTACGCTGAGAACACCAGCGGAAGCGGAAAGACCTGCGCCAGCAGCGCCATCAGCAATGCTGAGTTCATCGTTGACGATATGGATGCCAACACCGTCGACAAGAACGTTGAGTGTTGAGCCGACTTTCTCAAGGGCTTCACCAGCGGTAATCTGACCAGTTCCCGAGAACTGAGCAAATGTGAGCGGGGTTGTGCCAAGAGTAATCGGGTTGTTTGTAGTAAGAACCCAACCAGTGTCACCGTATGTAGTTCCGTTCGTGACGAACGTGAACATGCCAGAGGTAACTTCAGCACTTGTATCAGCATCGGTTGCGCGCTGAGCGGTTCCAGATGCGGACACAACATAAATGCCGTTTTCAGAAGCAGTTACCTGGTCCTTGACGAGAACTCGGTCGCCAGTTTCAAGTACGTGGCTATCAATTGTGTCGCCGGTATTGAGGTCGCTCGCAAGATTGACCGGGCCAGTCGTTGCAACATGTACTGATTCCTTAACGTCAAGACCACTGCGTGCTGCATCAACATACGCCTTGTTGGCAGCATCCAGTGCGTTGACTGGTTCGGCAACTTGGAACCTACCATCACCATTGCGCTTGACAAGAGTATTTACGCCATCAGATGAACTTGCATTATCAAGCAATGACTTGTCCGATGTGGACATGACGCCAGGGTTAGATGTTGTGGCAAGATTCGGCTCAATAGAAATTGTTCCATTGGACTCGTTGATTGTGAGTGCTGCAGAAGCGCTGCCGGCTGTTTGAACAGCGATAATCGCTTTCTTCCAACTTGTACCATCAAAATATTTGACCGTCTTCTCGGTCGAGTTGTAAATGAGGCGACCCTCAAAGTTCCCAGTGCTCGGGTCAGAAGCAACGACCTGGAACTTTCCGTTCTGGAGTTCGTTCTGATTAAGATTTAAGTTTGTTACGAATTTCATGTGGGTCTACCTCCAGAGTTCTCCTATGAAAGATACGCCTTTCCAGCGAAAGAGTGTGAGAAGGTCACCGTTAGGGCATTTTCCGACACATACGTGACCTCCCCCACAACTTTGCTGAGGGCGCTATCAACAATGCTGACATTTGGGTAAAACTTCATATTGTGCGTGATATTCCATGTATTCGATGCAGTTGGTTGGTCGTGTACATACCTAGAACGGGTTCTTAATTCCTCTATTGCGTCCTGAACATTGACAGAGGTGATTTCTGATGTCGGAACAAAAATGATGTTCTCTGCTGAACCAGCATCCGAAAAAGCGTCATTGACATACTCAACAGTCGCATAGTTCTCCTGCACGACTGGAGCAATATTTGGGGCAAGGTCCGCCAAGTCAACAGCACCAAGAATCGCGTCCTTGTCAATCTCGATAAAGTATTTATTTAGTGCGCATCCAGAAATTCGCTCTGTCACTTCATAGGTAACGCCAAGGGGTTCTGTTGCGGTGTCGTTGGTCGCGTACAAGACAACCGAAAAAGAGCCAGATGCACTGAGTGTCGCGGTAACCAAAGATGGAGCAACTGTGAGATTGAATTGAGGTTGACGCATTGGTGCAGTAAGGAGGAACGTGACGCGACCGGACTGCGGGTTGCCAGTTCCTGTCTCAACATACGTTCCCGTAACGGTGATTGGTGTAAATGCCATTACTGCGCCTTTTGTATGACGTTGAGGGTTACTGCGTGTAAAATAGTATCATCCTCGGAGTCGAAGGCTCTTTGTATGTCTGCGACACGAACCCTGTAAACAAACTTGTTTGCGCTCAAATTTGCATTGTCTAGCGCAGCAACAACCTCGTCAATAATTGCTGTGTTTTCTGATTGGCGCAACTGCCACAGGCTGACCTGAACGAGCCGTGTCCTTGCCAGTACAACCTGGTCTCCAATCAGTGCCGGGGTATTCCCAAGTTCGTCAAAGATTGTGATATATGGATATGCAGTTTCCGGTGGAGCGATATCTCTATAAATACGCGAACCAACGCTTGTTATCGAATCATTGACCAGCACGGTCCGGATAGCGCCGCCGATGGAAGCCATCACATCTCCAAATCAAGGGTGAACACCGAACCCTTAAGGGAGCGGGTCTTGCGGGAATAAGCAATCTTTAGGTGGCGGGCAACATTTGACGCGGCAACAGCCGCTACTTTATCTTTTGCTGGCCTAATGAATGGTCGTGGCTGTGTCGTTGTTGTGCCGAATTCCAAATCTTTTGCAAATGATGCATTGCTGCCAAACTCTGCAATTGCCGGATTTTGATTTGGCCCACTAACCACCTTGTTGTAGATACTTGGCTCAAGCGTTTCACCGCGCATTGCTGCCGGTGGTTCACCTGGAGCAGAAGACATTCTTTTCTTTCCGTTCTTAAAATACGGTCTGTAACTACCTTTTTGGAGAATAAAGCGGGTTGTCTCGTTAAAGCCAATTACAGACAAATCTTCTGCTGCTTTACGCATCTGATATACGCCGGCCAAAATAATGCTCTTGACTTGTGGCTCTAATGAATCCAGGATTTTGTAAAGTTTTTGCGTTGGTGTCAATTTGGAAGCCATTATCGCATTGTCCTTCTGCATTCTGCGCGAATGTGTGTTTTCGTAAACAGCAAAGAATCTATTTCGTAAACGCCATTCACAACTTGATGAAAATTATTAATAACAACTTGGTCACCATAGGTCACGCTTGCGCTAAGTGGAAGTCGGCAAACAATGTTGCGCTCTTCACTTATTTGACCAACAGTGTTCTCCATCACTTCCTCGGATGCTTTTTGATGGATTGAACCGTAAACTGTTGTATCGGAACCTGTATTGCTCCAGATTCCTTCTGATTCATTTGCATAACCAGCAATCATGTTTCGGATTACTATCGGCGTGTAGGCACCTCGCATATCACACAATCACCCTTCGCTTAAATCTCTTTACGGAGTTAAGTTCACGCTCGGTAAATCCGCCTTCCCCACCGTCGGGAAAAATGTAATCAGTTCCCTCAACATTGAGCCTTGCAAGACCCTGAGCGTCGATGAGGAACTTACTCATTTCGCGTGTTGCTGCTGTGTAGAGCACGCGCTCAAGTGCGACAGTGTCGCTAGAGGTCATTCCTGCGGTGTAGGTGACAAGTGCTTGATTGCCTGTTCCAGCAATTCGGATGTTGTCAATACCCCAAGGGAAAATGTCAAAGTCGGCAATATTTTGCTCTTCTTCTTCTCCTGGCATTCCAACATAAAAAGATGTGACACTCTGGACTGGAGCATGGCGCAGGAATATCTGGCGCTGTCCGGGGACCAACTTGTGCTCTTCTTCTGAATAGAGCCTGGCGCCGAGAGGGCGGTTCAAAAAGTATTCAAGTTCAGCCTCAAGAGATGCAAGAATCGACATGGCGGCGTCTTGTTGGGCTGCCGTGAATGTCTTCCCCATGAATATTTCGAGGTCGTCATAGGTGAGAATGGCCATAAAGCCGATAATACACCAGACGTCAAAATTATTTTATTTGGCTACTCTTCTGCTTCGCATACCCAGAATATGTTCTTGTATGCGAATACCCCGTAATCGCCATCTCCGAGGTCCAGCATGAAGCCCATATCCTCTGCGTTAATGCGCACATCCACCTTGTCGACATACCCAAAACATGAGTGCATGATGATGTTGTTATCGTCAAGCAGTTCCCAGCCGTACCGAACTTCAATGCGCTTATCTAGGTCGTAGGCGCTACGAATCATCCCAGTAGTGGCAACGCGACCAATCAGGCTTTCGTAAGGGTTCTCCGGGTTGAAGTCATCCCTCTCCATGAAAATCTTGAAGATTGCCGCCTTGATGAGGGCATAGGCGTGTGGGTGCGACCACGCCCCAGAGAAGTCCAGGTCCAGCGACTCTTCGTCGTCCGGCTCTTGCACGGCGTTACTTTGTTTCGATATTTGCGAAAGAAGAAACAGCGATTGGAAGCACTTTGTACTTCTTGGCCTCATCAATCGTAAGCCTGTCGCCTTTACTGTGGACTCGGACGGCAACGCCGTTGCGTGTCTCGAAGATATCGCGTGGGGAAATTACGTGTGTCATGCCAACACTCTAGCAGGCATCAATAATCAAATGCACACGGTCTATTTTTGAGCCATTTTGCACGCTGTGAAGTTTCCCAGTGTTGTTTATTTCCCAAATCTCGCCCATGGGGATATGCATCTCTTCGCCATCTACTTCGAACGTGCACTTTTGGTCTGTCGTTACCGGGAGGTGAAATCGTCTTGTTACTTGCAATAATTCTGTTGCATCCTTATGTCTGCCGATTGATTTGCCCGCTTTTAGAAGCACAAGATTTGCTCTGCGAATATTGCTGTGCTGTCCAATGCTAGATAAATAATTTTCTATTTCTTTTAGATGATTTGCAAATGAGTCATAGAACCGCGGGGCTATTTTTCTTGCTTGTGGAAGTTCATTGAACAAGATTGGAATCGTCAATGTGTCACGATGGCCAATGATGTTGTCCTGCCTATAGGTAAATGCTTCCCACGATGATGGAGAGAGTGAATTGACTGTGTTTGCTATTGAAGACGTGTCGTGATATCCAACAAATCTAAAATTGAAATCTTTATCTAATGCCATATGTCCATAAAAGCCGAAGCCCCCGCCTTTGTCCATTGCTGGACTCGGGCGGGGGCAACGACTAAGCCGTTAGGCTAATCACTCAGGTGCGCCGTCGAATTCAACTTCGACAAACGACTCTGGGCGCTTCACCGCGAGGGCAAGGCGCTCTTCGGCCAGAATCGCCACGGCGTTCCGGATGAAGAAGTCGCTGTGCTGCTCAGCAACGCGGATGTTGCCTTCCATGCGGTCGTACAGCGTGGCGCCGATACCGAACGCACCGACGAGAGCGTAGCCCTCGGTGATGGCCGGAGTGGCAACCATTGGCAGACGCCACAGGCGGGCTTCAGCACCCATCGACACCGACATGACCATCAGGTGACGGCTCTCGCCATCCTTGGTCAGTTCGAGGTCTTCCATGTCGTTCGGGTGAACGATGATGCCCGTTGGCTCGTAGTAGGCGAGCAAGGCCTTGGTGATACCACGGCGAATCGCATCGATTCGTGTGTCACCAGTGGCGCCTGCGCTCCACGCATGAGTCTGGATGCCCGATGTCTCACGGATACCGGTCAGGTTCGAGCCTGTTCCGTCACCGTTCAAAATCTGGTCGTCCTCGACGAGGCGGAGGCCGTAGAGCAATTCGTTGTCGATGATGCCACGGAGTGTGGGCTCGTCATCAAGAACGTTGCGGTGGGCAACCTCGTAGTGGGCAATCGTGCGAACCGGAGCCTGCACGCCAACAACGGTCATCGAAGACTGCGGCTTGGTTGCAAACACTGCGGGCGAACCCGAGCGCTCTGCGACTGTCGACGCATTGTTCGTGAAACCGCTGACGCGGAAGAACTCAATCATGTTCGTGTTTGTCTGCTGTACCGGGAACAGGTCACGGACTCGCATCACGCGCTTGGCGCGCTCAACGATGCCATCTCGCTGCGGGTTGCCGAAGTCACCGGGGGTTCCCGACGGCAGTGCAGTGAAGATGTCCTTCACCTGGTACGGAGCATGCATGGTGAAACCATTGCGGCCATTGCCCATGCTCTTGAACTCGTCAGAATCAACGAAGCGCTGGCCGAGCGACTTGCGCTCGTCACCAGGGACGTAGAGAGTCTTCGGGGCTGCCGCGACTGCAGGCTGCGAACCAGCAGCCCAAGCCTTGACTTCCTGAAGGCCCTCAAGGGCTTCAATTTCTGAACGGATTTCGCGAGCCTTGGCAAGTCCCGAACGGAACGCCTCGACATGCTTTGCTTCAACTTGAACTTCTGGGCCGCCCTCTTCGCGATTGGCCTCGACATGGTCGACGATTGCGTCGTTCTGCGCGAGGACATCCTTGAGTGCACCCTTAAGTTCCTTAAGACGGCTATCGTAAGCCATAGTAGGTACTCCTTTTAGAGTGTTTGTACTTATAGGACACAAGGTAAGCACCTCGTTATGACATAGTATGCTAGAGCATTGTCATCCTGTCAAGCAGGCAACTACTTTTCTTCTTCGTCGTCTCCGTCTTCGTTGAACAGGTCTTCAACGAAGGAGTCAAAGTCGATAACCGTAGGGATAAATGGCTCTGCTATAACCATGCCCTTAAAGGTGACTTTCGGGGCTGGAACAGCCATTTTGAGTATTGAAACCACCTTTTCGAGCACCGATGAAGCCACAAATGGGGGGATTGACCCAAGGTCTACGTGGATTGGCTCATTCAGGTCGTCTTGAGAGACCGAAATCGTAATTACCGAAAACTTTAGGTCTCCGTCATCCTCAAAATTGTTTGGTGTGCTGGCTGACATTTACTCTTCCCCTCCATCCGCAAACCAATCAAACTGGTCCAATAGTCCAGCATCCATGACCGCCTGATAGAGATTTTTGCCTTTTTCAGTTGCCTGATACAGCCATTCTCCGCGCTCGTTTATGCCGATGACTTCAATGAGTCCGTTCTCAATCATCAAATCAAACTGACGATTGAACTCGTCTCTTTCGTCATCACTAAGCGACATACTCCACGCCTCTAAAGATGCCGCGGCCGCTGTAAATCCACATCTGCTCATAGTTGAACCATTCTTCGCCAACACCCTTTGGCTGGTACTGAACAACTGCCAAGCCTTGCTGCCAGTTTTCTGCACCCTGCATAAGTGGTCGGCCAAATTCATCTGCGCCAGACTTTGTTGACGGAACAGCACCGTCAATTCTGCACAAGCATCCTGGGCTTGCTGCCATGACTGTTCGCGGACCAGCCTCAGAAACTCGTGTGCGATACGCAACCTCAACTCTGTGAATGTGTCCGTAGATGACAGATTTATGTGCATCGTTCAAATACTTTGTTGTAGTTGAACCATTTGATGTAACCCTGTCACCGTGACGAATGATGAGATTTTCATTCAACGCCAAGAACGACTCTGGATATCCCGACAAGTAGTCGACACCAAAGTCATCCATTCTGCAGAGATTAGGGACCGACAGAACTGGCCAGTTTTCGCGCAGTTCGTCCATCAGTTTTCCGCGTGTCAATCCAAATGCTGCTTCCGCATTTGTCTGAATGTATCTAGCAAGACGCGCTTCGTGATTCCCAGCAATCCAAGTGATTTTTGCATTTGGTGCCGCATTGCGCAATTGAGCACATAGCAATGTTGCTCGGTCAATTGTTGCTTGCGTCAACTGCTTGAATGTTGGAGCAGTCAGATATTTGCCAAACTCAGCAAAGTCAAGATTGTCTCCGAGCATTACGATTTGGTCAGGCTTGATGTCTTCGATAAGTTTGATTGCTATCGAAATTGCAGACTCGTCGTGAATTGGCTCCAACTCTGCGTTCAGTTCAAGTGACTTTTTGTAATAGCCCATCTGCATGTCCGGAAGAATCACAGCGGTTTCCCACTGCTTTGGCTTGCGAGACTTTGCTTTTCCTTTCGGAACGCTGTACTTAGGGCCTTGTGTTATTACCGGCCACTCCGGACCCATATCCCACTTTGGACTAAGAACAATGCTGGCGCCCTTGAGGTCATGTATTTGCGCTTCGCCCGCTTCGTCTTTCGTAACTGTTTGCCATTTGCCAACCTTCATCGACTTGATTGAGCCGACTTCTTCTGGCTTAATGTTGTGCTCTTTCAGCAGTTTTGCAACTGCTTCTATGTGTGCTTGTTCTGTCACCTTGGAAAAATCGTCAGACAAAGGCATTGTTATTTGTTCTCCTTAATGAGTGTGTGTGTTGATGAAAGCGCAATACCCTTTTGCCTGCGCCACTTATTAATTGCCCATACGCCACATTCAATTTTGTTGCTTTCAAGCACTCGCGCAATTGTGCGAGTGGAAATTGCTGGGTCCAGCAGAGCCTTCTTTAGGCTTTCTGCATCTTTTTTGTTTAACGTCTCAAGAAGCACCTCAACTTTATTGGTTGAGGACTTGATTGCTTCCTGCTTGCATTCTTCGTAGATATCCATGAGTCTCCTTGTTTGGTTCCGCCCAAACAAAGATTAGCACATGATTGGTCCCCGATTGGGGATTTAGTGGACGAAGATTACTTCGACATTTCCTTCAAAAGGAGATGGAATTCCTTCAGGTCATCAAACGAAATGGCCGCAGTTTGCTTTTGGTCGTCGGCGGCCTTTTCCTCAACAACTTCTGTTGTGGCTTCAGTGGTCTCTGTTTGTTCTGCTGCTGCTTCTTCTGACTTCACTTCTTCAACAGTCTCGGTTGTCTCAACTGCGGGAATTTCTTCCGCTGCTTTTTCCTCAACAATCTCTGCTGTTTCCGCTGCGACTTCTGTTGCAACTTCGTCGGACTTTGCTTCTTCTGCAACTGGAGCGACTTCTTCGGTCACATCACCGCTGTCGTACTGTGCCAAACGCTCAAGAATCTCCGCGTTCTGTTTCATGGCCCGCTCAACCAGCGCCATGAACTCGGTGTCCATCTTTTTCATTGCACTCTCCTCTTCATCCTCCCCTTCAGAATAGCCTTCTTCGGGGTCTCCTGTGGGCAAGGCTTCCTCTACCTTGAGGGCATCCCCCCTCGCCACGACTGTTACGTTGGTTGGGTGCCATTCCCCTGCTGACTTCAGCGAAGCCTCTTCTTCGGGCATATCCTCGTCATCCTCGGCCTCATCCTCTTCCTCCGCGGCCTCCTGCATCCATACCCTGATGAGGTAAGCGGGGTTTTCTTCAGTCCCCTCAAGTTCTAGGCCTTGGGGCTCTCCACGGACCTTGCCGTCTGTCTCGACCGAGACCACATCCCCATAGAAAGTCCCTTGGGTGGTCTCCCAAGAAACGATGGCTCCTGCTTCTGCCATGCCGTCAACCTTCTCCATGACAACAAATGTGCGGAGTTTCATTTCTGCATAGTCAAGTTCAAAGAACTCGCCGGTACGTTCGCCTTTTTCGTCCACTTGCTCAACAAGTGCGGAATCATCATCGGCCTCGACAACGATGCCTTTCATCTCGGTTTTACCCTCAATCCAGGCGACATCGCTCTCGACGTCGATGATGTTATCCAAATCTTGCAATCCCTTGACGGTCAAGTCAAGCGACTCAGCCAATGGGGCATCAATTAGGCCCTTAAACATCATGATTGCATCAACATCCTCATCTGACTTGAGTTCGGGTGCTTGCATATCCGCATCAGCATAGTGCGCGGCGATGTGGCGGTAAACGCCCTGACGTGCCGCTCCTCGCAAAACTGTTCCCTGTCGTCCACCATTGAGAACTGCCACGGAGTTGGAAAGTGCTCGGCCAGAGGCGGCTCCTGCTCGGCCACCTTCGCCAACAAAGTGATGGACGAAGGAGTAGTGAGTCTTGCGTGTTCCCTTTGTGTTTGGGAGTTGAAACGCAAAAATGTCGTCGTAGTAAGACGGTGTTGCAGGTGAGCGCATCTTGCGGAACTGTACTGTCCTGTCCCAAGCAGATGTCCGGTCAACCGATGTTGAGTGCGATGGAATGACGCGGCCGTTTGGGCCAGCATCTTTAATCTCAACTTCGTTATTCTCAGACATCAGTATCTTCTTTCGTCAGTGGCTCAGAAATATAACCACGCTTAATCATTAGATTATCCACTTCTTGGTCAGACTTCAATGAAGGTGGTGTCTCTCCCCCGTCACGGTAGTGACGAGCGATGTGGTTGTACACCGCCTTTCGGTCTGCGCCGCGCAACTTCGTTCCACCGCGTGCCCCGTTAAGAATCGCCATTTGCACTCTCAACTCCGACATTGCGGCAGCACCAGGGCGTCCGTCTTGTGAAACGTGATGGTGAATAAATGTGTAGTGGGTCTTGCGTGTCCCGTCTGTTCCTGGAATGTGATAGGCAAAAATCTTTCGATAGTACGCCGGGTCTTCCGGTGAGCGAGTACTGAGAATCGCATTACGGTTCAGCGTCTCATCATCACGAACCGCTGTTGAGTGGCTGCGAATTGGACCGCCATTTGCCTTTGCCTCAATGGCATCCCACTCTTCGTCCTTCATTTCAAAGGACAACTCTTCGCTCTTCATGTCATTCCACTGAACAACTCCATCTGGAATCACGGCAAATCGACACTTGCCGTTTTCCTGAACTTCTTGCTTAATGATGGCGCACTTTCCTTCACCCATATACAGGGTGCAGTTTGCGCACTTAACTCCGATTGACTTTTCGTCGTTTTCGGCTGGCGATTCATAGCCTGCCCAGATTCCAGAACCGTCTTCGTCAAACTTGCCATATTCGTCAGCAATGCGCACTAGCGCATCATGGAGTGCTTGTTCATCTGCAGTCAGGCTTGGGTGGAATCTTCCATAAGAGTCTTTTTCTTCAATGTCGGAAAGACCATCTTTTGGCGTTTCTGCTGCGTAGAGAGCAGCCATGTGACGACGCGCGTCAGCAAGGGTCTCGTGACAGCCGCCAGGGACTGGCGTACTTTCGCCTTCCTTGATTACTGCGTACCCGCTGCATCCTTGCATGTTTCGCGAAATGCGGTATGGCTTACCTTCGTCTGTTCGACGACGGCGACGTGGGCGCGGGCGACCAACAACGCCTGGTCGTTGCGGTGTGCCGAATGAACCAGGATTTCCTTCTGGCATATCGGTATAAATATCCTTGAGCGCTTCAATCTTGCGCAAGGTAGAAAACCTATGACCGACCATCGTGTCAGTTGGCTCCCAACCATCGCCAGTATTGCGGTAAACGCGAATCATTGCTGCGGGGTCTTCTGGAGTTGCAGTGATGGTAAAACTGCTGTCAGGAACATTCATGCGTCCACGACGCAGGATGCGAGTAATTTTTCCGCGAGCAGTTCCGCCAGAAGAATTCCAACTTACAAAATCGCCAACACGCAAATCTCCTGGTTCGGCTTTGATGTCCAGTGACTTCTCCTCATCTCGGCGATTCATCGCCTCAACGAGTTTTGTTGCCCATGTCCTACCAGCGTCTCCGCCCCACAGTTTCCACGCAATGAGGCCAGCACCTGGATACCCATCTGCGCCTGGCCTGCTGTTTGCCGGCGTGCGAAGGTCCACTTCGTGGCGAGGGAAATACTTGGCGATATGGCGAACTTTACGCGGTGCTGCAGTCGTGTTGTTAATCAGATAGTTGGCGGTGTTCTTGCCAACTGATGTTCCGCCGCGATTATATTCGCGTGACCAGCGGAGTCCGGTTTCTGCTTGCTTCTTTGCACCATCAGGGATTCTGAAATTTAGGTCTGAGTAATCTCCGGCTTTTGACTCATCCCAATCGATGTCATCATCATCTTCCTCAATGCCGACCAGGTCATCTTTGACGCTCAGAGTGCGCGTGTTTGGGGCAGCGCCGAAAATGACGGGCGAGTACTCGTAGAGTTCCAACTGTTTGATAAAGCGAACGCCAGTCTTTTCATCAGTTGTTGACTTGCCTTCTGGCACCGAATATCCAATTGACCATTCTTGCTCTTCAGCAAAAAACTGCACGTCGTGGAAGGCATCTCGCCCACGGCTTGTGTTCAAATTGAACTGCATTTTTACCATGAGCGCGCCAGCGCCCTGTGAGCGCAAATCTTCCGGAAGACGTTCGTCTCCAGGCATGAGTTCTTCGACCTTGAGTGTTTTTGCGACTGGAATATTGGTGTCGTGCGACCAAACGCCTTTTGGATTCCTCTTGCGCAAAGTGTTCCTGTAAGCACCCGGCTCAATTACGTCGTTGACTGAGTCAACAATATTCGTGACCGAGACTATTGCCTCGACAATCCCATCAGCATCGCTCAGTCCGCGAACTGATGAAACCGGAACATTTTTGCGGTCCATCTGGCCTCCTGCATGCGATTATACACACGCGTAAACGGAAAGACTAACTTAACTTGCCGTATAGGTTAAGCAAACGACAGTGTGCATCGGCAGTTGATGACTGATGCCCCGTCATTGACAAAGTCTCCTGGGAACATTACGGACTTGCCTTCAATCTGAAAGCCATCATCAATCCCAACCGTTGTGTCGGCAACATGGTGATGTTCTGCTCTGCCATCTTCATTTGTGGCGTGAATCCATGTTTTTTGCGTAAACCCAAGTTGGCGGGCTGCCCACAGAAGTCCGGCATTAAAAGCACCAGAGACCTCTGTTCGCACAATTGTCTTGATTCGCTTAGTGAATGATTCGGCCATCCATGAGGCAAGTTCGTTCGTAAACGATGAATGCGGTCTTCCAGCGTAGGAATTCAACATCTTTTCCATGTTGATTCGAGTGGTCGTATTGACGAGGAGGAGATTACTGATTCGGTCTTGAATCAGTTCCTGGACCTGCTTGCCTTGCATATCGAGTTTGTCAAAGCCATCACTTGAAACGTCAATTGCCCCGTCAAGGAAGACGGCAGATATCCAAGTCTTGCCGTCCATCTCAAGTTGCTCGTTCCATACCTCAATATCAAAGAAGTCATCTACGGAAATCTTTTCACCAGAATCCCAGCGTTCCTTCATCTTCTTTGAAGATGCCTTCTCCATGACGACTCGCTGCTGCCTCTTAAAGAAGGAGGCGATTTGGAGGGTAACGCTGGCCTCAAGACGGTCAAGTTGGCGGGTTCGACGCTGCACAACTGAAACATCTTTTACAGCATCTCCCATGGGGTGGGAAAGTGGAGCAAGGGTTGGCTCATAGATTGCGCGCGGGGATGGATTCTCCGTATTGTCCGTGGTGAGTCGCGGCGAAGTTGGAGATGGTGAACCGGCACCAGGAACAGCCTCGTCTGGCTGGTCATTTGGCCTGCGGCCAGGGCGCTGATTTGGGTTGACTCTTTCGCCGTCCTCTAGGCCGCCGCCATCAGTTGACATGACAACTGGGGAGAGATTTGTCGGGACGAGCAGGGCATCCATTCCAACGCCTTCGCGACCAGTGAGTTCGCGATATTCATCAATACTGATTGCGCCCTGCTTGAGTTCCTCAAGATGGAATGTGGCCCTCTCTCTGTCATCCCTGCTCAGGATTGCAACAGCAGAAAGGTCGTATGAGAAGTATGTCGTATTGTCGGTATCGAGAATGTCAAACGCGCGCTCAAGAAGGGTAAGGTGCGGGACCATTGTCTCGCGCCAGAAGACTTCAAGTTCCACGTCTGCATTTGCAAATGTACGCCCTGATGCATTTCCAATCACCGACTCCGGCACTCCGAAAGCAAGGAGGATTTCTTCTTTATTCTGCGAGCGCGCTTCTGTGTATTGAGCATCGCGCTGATTGATTGATGTGTCAATAAAACTTGCATCTTCTGCAGAGATAACGGTGGTTCGGCCAGCGCCACCGATGTTTGAACCTGTTGTGCCACGGAAACGACGAGCAATTTCTTCGCTCTGTTCCTCTTCCATGTCTCCCTTAACTACAAGAATTCCACCTGGGCGACCGTCGTTGATTACAAAGTTGCGATTGTAAACGCGTGAGTAGTAGTCAAATTCAACTGCGAGTCCTGCAGACTCCAGTGGAGTTTGGCCTTTGTATGGGTCGATTGGATGTGGAACGCGAATCCACATCATGTTTTCTGGCTCAACAATTTTCTTTGGCGTGTTGGGGTACTCAACCGAATATCCAGCAACAAAATTTGTTGGGTCTGGAATTGGGAATACGTATTGAGGCTGGTGCAAGAACAACGAGGAAACATCGCCAAGGCGGTTTCGTGTGATTTCTACATATGCGCCCTTCTTGGAAAGAAGCACCTGAGAAGAGAGCATGAAACGGAACGTGAATGCGTCCATCGTCTTATTTGGTCGGCGGTTCAGCAGTTCAAGCAATGGGTCATCCCATGTCATTTCGCCGATTCGCCAGTCACCTTTTCTTTGTCCGATAGGGAGAGAGGCGGAGTTTGACGCAATTGCGTATACCGCTTTATAGACCCAAACAACTCTGTCAAGCGCTTGGTTGATGCCTCTTTCTACATCCCAGCCATCTTTGTATGGCTCGCCGGGCCTGCTGTATCCAGAGGTTGTGTATCGCTTCTTTTCTGTCATCCCGAGAAACCCATCGGCTCCGGCACGAGTAAACGACTTTAAAAATGCCACTGTTATTCACCCGCCTCGTAGCCAAGCAAAAGACCTAGTGCTGCCAAGCATGCTGCAAGCGCAGCAAATCCCAGCGCTTCGTCAACCAAAAAGCCGGCGGTGGCAAAACAGGCAGTTGCACCGACAAGTGCTGCCGAAGAAATCCGCTCACGCTGGATAAAACCCAAATACTTTGTAACAAAATATACGACTGCTGCTGAAACAACAGTAACTATTGCGCCCACAACCATATTTTTCCTTTACCGCGCTAACGATGACAAATCGGCCATATTTATAAAACTACACCAATGGTAGTGCTCACGCCTGTAAAGGTGTAAACACCACCATTGGTGTGTTAGTCCCGACTAGAACGGGTCTTCTGCGGTCCAGTCGCTTGACTTACCCGAAGACTGGCGCTGCTGTTGCTGCTGCTGTCCCGTCTTATTGATGCCGCTAACTTGGGCTTTTCGCAAGGAAACACCGAAGTCATCAGCGACCAAGACAACCTTGGACTGCTTTTGGCCCTCTTTGTTTTCCCAGGACTGCTGCTCAAGGCGACCAGAGACAATCACTCGCGAGCCCTTTGACAGGCTGGCGGCTACGTTGTCTGCCAGTTCTCCCCAAGCATTGACGTCGAAGTAAGAGACTGTCTCTTCCCACTCATCCTGCTTGTTCTTCCAACGACGGTTGACCGCAACGCCCACTTTGAGGACACTGCTTCCCGTCTTTGTTGATTTCAGTTCGGGGTCTGAAGTCAGATTCCCGACGATTGTTACCTGTGCTGTCATGTTTATCTCCTGTGTACCTGATGTTTACTTGGATTCGGGTGCAAGTTCCAGCATGAACCACTTATTAATCCACATGAGGGCAATCACGGAATACCCGCAAATGTCCAGCCATGTGTCGTTAATTGGTTCAAACAGAACTGGCCCATCATGCTTTTGGAGATTCTTGAGGCGTTCCAATTTGTCATTAAGACGAATTGTTATGCCGGGAATCTCAAAACGCGCGATGTTCCCATGTCCGTACATGCGCTGCTTACCAATTACGGTTTGCAGCACCTGTATTCCCGCCTCTTCAGCGGAAACCTTTAACTCTGCGGCGTAGCCATTCAGGGCGGCCGCGCAGATGTCTTCAAACAATCCCTGCATTGCGTTCTCGTTCATTGGGGGATTGGAGTGAAATACTCCATCAACAATTGCATCAAACTCAACTTGGATTTTTGTCTGCAAATTGCCAATGCTTGCAAATGATGGATGTTGTGCTTTGTTGACTATGTGGCGAAGGACAATGCCTGCCGCTGAATTCCAGTGTTCTGGCTTGATATCTGTTTCCATAATTATCTTCCTGCCTTGTAACTTGTAGGTGACAACATAGCAGTTTTTGACTGCCTGGCTTCCCACTCAAACGTCCTGCGCAAAGCCAAAAACGTCTCAAATATGTCATCATCTATTCGGAGTGGGAACACACCCCACTGGTCTGGCCTTAGCCACAGTGCCGCAGCAGCATCAACCTTTGGCATTGGAATCTCAATGTCCCCATCAAACATAACGTCTGCTCTTGAATAGGCCGCCAACTGCAGAGCGACTTTTGAACTGATGCCAGAGCGCGTTGTCTTGAAGTCGATGAGCGTTGTCTTGTCCCGAATCTTTGCAATCGCGTCAAAAGAGCCAGCGTACATGTGGGTAATAGAAAACACCGACTTTTCTACATGTAACCACTCGGGCTCAAACTCAACGCAGAAAAGGTCAAAGTTGCGAATGAATGGCTCAAGGTCTTCGTCGTATGGAGCAAGAGGATTTGCGATTCGTTCTTCAATCGCTTTATGAACCCTGTCTCCGACATCTGCTGCAGTCTTTAGTTCACGCTCTGGTGCTGCCTTTAGCCAAAGACGAGCCTTCTCTTGCTGATTAGCCAAGATAAGTTCGTTGACGTATTCGATGTTGTCAACTGCTGCGTTTGCCGTGACCTTGCTATTCCATGTCCGCAGGAACGGCGCTGGAAGCATGTCGATGATTGATGTAACTGACGGCGCCTTTACTGAAGCAATATTTGGATGCTTGTAATAGCGGTAGCCATTGACCTGAAGTGTTTGGATTTTTGGATTAGTCATTGGTTATATGAGTGCCTGTTCTTTGACCCACTTTTTGTAGGCGGGCCAATTGTCCGTGTACCTGTATGTTGCGTCTATCACTATATCAAGGTCTTGGCGTTCGTACAACTCCGTGCCAAAACCGAGAACTATGTATTTCGGAGTAGGAAAAACAACGCCGAATTTCTTTCCGTCATAACTTCCGCCGATAAGGTCAATTTCTGCCCTTGATTCAGCCTTGCTTTTTGATGTTGATTTTTGTTTTGATTGTTTGGCTTTTGCCACTACTGATTAGCCGCCTTGACCGTGTCTTCGTACTTGTCTTTGATTTGCTTGACGCAATCCTTGAAGTCATCAACAAAGTTTTTATCCAAAAGAACCGAGTCCGTGTCTTTGTCAATTTCCATCATTTCTGCAAGAACTTCAAGTTGCGTGATGCTGTCGCGAATCGACTTGATGTTCTGCGATAGGTATTTTGCCAGTGCACCAATCGATTCACGCTTTACGTTTGCAGAAGGCCTTTGAATTGAAACCGCCGAATCACGCCCTCCAAGGCTGTGACCATGAATTGTGAATGCTTCATTTGGGTTTCCGAGGTGGCCAAAGCCAGAAATCTTAGACACAAGTGCTCCAATCAGTCGTACTTCTTACTATACAGCATTTCCATTACATTCTCCGGTTCCAGGAGAAATCCTTTTGCCGGGTTATCGCTACCCTCAGCAAATAACCGCTTGGTGTTTTCGTTGAACAATTCCCTGTTGGCGCGCAGATAGTTCTTTAGTCGCGCAACAGAAACAACCACTAAAGACGAATTGAGGGAATAAATGTAAATCCACCATGTTGCCGTTGTTACGTTGATTCCGCTTGTTTTCCAAACTGGATATCCGAACACATCAGTTTCGCGCCGTGGGTTTTGATTTGTCTCAACAACCATTCTTCCGTTGCGATATCTGTCTGTCTTTACCTCTGCTGAGCCTTGAATTACAGACTCGTAGAAGGTTTTTACAAAGCCCTCCCCCATGTGGCCAAAGGCCAAATCTTCAGTGAAATTGAAGGATTTTTCGGGGATGTCAAAGTGTTTGTTGTAGGTCATTTGTTGTGTTTTGGTATTGATATTGGGCTGACATAAATTTCTCAAGGTCAACATTGAAGCGAGGCTTGCCGTTGCCTTGGGTGACGGTGACCGATTGAGCAAAGTCATCTGCTATTGATTTCCACATTTCTTCCCTTTGCACCAACAAAGCAATCATTTCGGTTGCTCGCTCAAGCAGGTCTCGTTTCACAACTACTTCAACTTCCTTGTCATTCTCTACGGTCCTCATAAGAGACGTAAGAAGTTCAAGTGTTTGAATCATGTCTTTTGGATTCTCCATGTGGTTGTGAACAGCCTAGCGGTTATCTCCGCTTCCTGCAATCTTTCCACGCTCGGCGCGTGATTCAAGTTTTGCGGCATTGCGCGCAGCAACCGCAGCGAGGTTTGTCTGAAGAGATGTGGCGAGTTCAGAGCAATACCACAAAACGTCGCCGATTTCATCAAGGAGTGCGTTCTTTGACTCCTCGGAAAACTCCCCGCCATTGTCTCGAATTATTTTCTTATATTTGCCAGCAACCTCGCCAGCCTCTGATGCCAAGCCAAGAATTAAATACTCAATTGCTCTGTCCTGTGGATATCTTGCGGTGAGCCCTGTCCTGAACTGATATTGAGAAAAATCCATAAATGCGCTTTCGTCGTAGTTTTTTATGTCCATACAGAAAGCATAGTCGCAGAAACCCTTCTTAGACGCTTTTGCCTCGTAGCCTCCACTAACCTACTCAGTTCAAACTCATACGGAAGGTTACTTTATGACAACGCTAGACCAATCTTTTGTGGACTCCTATTCCCAAAAACAAGCGCCGTGGGGCTTCAACGGCATGGGAGAAATTGTCTTCTTGCGCACCTATAGTCGCAAGAAGGACGATGGCAACAATGAGACATGGACTGAAACTCTTCAGCGCGTGGTTAATGGCGCGCACGAAATCGGTGTTGAGTACACCAAAGAAGAGGCGGAGAAACTCTTCGACCACATGTTCAATCTGCGCTGCTCATTCGCCGGCAGAGCACTTTGGCAACTTGGAACTCCGCTCGTACAGAAATTCAATGGGGCGTCGCTAAACAACTGCTACTTCACAAACATTGAAAAGATTGAGGATTTTGAACTTCTTTTTGAGTACCTCATGCTCGGTGGTGGAGTTGGATTCTCCGTAGAGCGTGCAAAGATTCACGACTTGCCGAAGGTTAAGTCCGGAGTAAGCATCACGCATGAGCGCTCAAACGACGCCGACATTATCGTCCCAGACTCGCGTCATGGCTGGAAGCGTCTGCTCCATGCTGTGCTGAAGTCGTACTTCGAGACTGGTAAGTCGTTTAGTTATTCAACAATTCTCATTCGCGAGTACGGCGCACCGCTAAAGACATTTGGCGGCACCGCTTCTGGTCCTGGCGCTCTCATCGACGGAATGGCGGACATCTGCAAGGTTCTTGATGGACGAGTAGGGAAGAAACTTCGCTCCATTGACGTGCTTGACATCTGCAACATCATCGGCCGAATTGTCGTGTCCGGTTCGTCCCGACGCTCAGCGCAGATTGCCATGGGCGACCCAGACGATGTGTTGTTCTTGCGCGCAAAGAACTGGTCTACCGGCACGGTTCCGGCATGGCGTGCAAATTCAAACAACAGCATCTATGCAGACTCCTACGAAGAAATCATGTCCGAACTGTGGAAGGGCTACGACGGCTCTGGTGAGCCATACGGATTGCTGAACCGCAAACTTGCCCGTACGGTTGGTCGTCTTGGCGAGAAGAATCCAGACCCATCAATTGAGGGCTTCAATCCGTGTGCAGAGATTGCCCTTGCCGACGGGGAGAGTTGCAACCTTGCAACCATCTATCTACCGAACGTGGAATCGCTTGAGCAGTTGAAGGAAATCTCAATCCTTCTTTACAAGGTGCAAAAGCAAATCACACGTCTTGCGTACCCATACGAAAAGACCACGAATATCGTCAAGAAGAACGCACGCCTTGGCCAGAATGTGACCGGGATTCTGCAGGTTTCTGCGGAAAAGATTGAGTGGCTAGATGAGGCTTACAAGAACCTCGCTGCCTTTGACAAGAAGTATTCAAAGGAAAAGGGCTGGCCGACCTCGGTACGTTTGACCACCGTTCAGCCTTCAGGAACCCTTTCATTGCTTCCTGGCGTCACTCCTGGCATCCATCCCGCCTACGCGCAGTACTACATCCGCCGCGTTCGCTTTGGCTCGGCAGACCCGCTTGTGGACGCATGTCGCAAGCGTGGCTACAAGGTGCAGTGGGACATCGGCCTTGACGGTCGAGAAGACCACACCCGCTACGTGGTGGACTTCCCGTGCATGTCCCCAGAAGGCTCGGTCCTTGCCACTGATATGACTGCCGTTCAGCAGTTGGAGTGGGTCAAGACAATGCAGACCATCTGGGCGGACAATGCCGTTTCTGTAACGGTGTACTACCGCAAAGAGGAACTGCCGCAAATCAAAGAATGGCTGGAAAAGAACTACGACGATGGCGTCAAGTCAGTGTCGTTCTTGCTTCACAGCGACCACAACTTCCCGCTTCCTCCGTACGAGGCGTGCTCGAAAGAGGACTACGAGAAGATGTTGGCGAGCATTGATTTCTCAGTGCCACTCCAGCAACGCTCGTTTGACGGAGAACTGGACCTTGACAACTGCGCGACTGGGGCTTGCCCAATCAAGTAGTTATGGGCGCCCTGGCGAATAACGCTTGGGAACCCACATCAGACTGTTTCCGGTATTGACGCACACGTATGGCACGCCATAAATGCGTGTGCGTTCTGCTGGATTAAAGCACTGAAGGTCAGTCATTTGCGGAGGAGCAACAGTAGTTGTTGGAGCAACTGTGCTAGTTGGGACTGGAACAGTAGTTGTAGTTACCACTGTCGTCGTTGGAGCAACGGTGGTAGTTGTTGTCTGAACTGGAGCACCATCAAGAACTGAGTACGCCAAAAGATTTGGGCTTCCTGTTCCGATATTGAACAGTGCCCCGCTTGTTGCTGTTGCTGTCAGCATTTGCTGAACTTCTTGCTGCGTGAGGTTGGGATTTTTCTGCAGCATTGTTGCGACAATTCCAGACACAATCGGCGCGGCATTGGATGTTCCGCTGCTGGACCTATACGTATTTGAAGGCCCGACCCATGCGCCAACAAGGTCAGAGCCAGGAGCAAAAATGTCAACGCATGTGCCGAAATTTGAATACGATGCGCGCAGTTCCGTCTTGTCTGTTGCCCCAACTGAAATTGCACTTGTTTCAGATGCTGGAGAGTACAAACACGCATCGCGATTTTGATTGCCGGCGGCAACAACAACAATCATTCCGTCAGCAATAAGTTTGCGAACGGCGTCATTGAATGCAGTGGACTTTGACATCCCCACGCTCATATTCACGACTGCGGGAACCCCTGATTGATGATGCTCAACCATCCAGTCAATCGCCGGGTACAGACTTGCGCTTGATGGGTTTGAATTACTGCAGTTCAAAACACGGACTGAAACAAGCCGTACGTTTTTCGCTACGCCGTATGTTTTGCCACCGATAAGACTTGCAGTGTGGGAACCATGTCCAGCACAGTCTTCTGCTCCGTATCCGTCAGCGATTGCCGTGTACCCGAGTTCTACGCGACCGACGAACTCTTCATGTGCTGAGTTGATTCCGGAGTCGAACACATAAGCGGTAACTCCGGTCCCGTCGTATGAATAGTTATACCTGTCATTGAGCGCGGCCTCGCGCTGGTCAATGCGGTCAAGTCCCCATGCTGGGCGCCAACCGTTGTCATTTTGTAGTGGTTGAGAAACAAGGGAACTTGCCGTAATGAAAATTGATAGTAAAAATTTGAACATTTTGAATTCCTTTCGTTGGGTTGATTCCAGTTTATGGGCTGTAAATTTTTATCGCAACCATAAATTATGTTGCTTAAATTAGTTTAATTATTGAAGACCTTGCATGTATTTAATTGCCCTGGAGATGCCTTCTTCTAGGCTGATTTTTGGCTTATAGAAAGAGAGCATTTTGGATGGGTTGCAAACCCTGTACTCAACCCCTTCTGGGGCTCCAATTTTGCGCTCAAAGGATGGGGAATACCCACATTGTTTCGCAACCATTTCTGCGAGTTGATTGAATGACGTTGCCCTTCCAGCCCCAAGATTTACCGGCCCGGGGATGTCTTGTTTTACTGCTTCCAGCGTTGCTGCAACTACATCTTCCATGTGGATGAAATCACGAGTCTGATTTCCAGTTCCCCAAATAATAAATGGATTTGCTTTTTCTACACCGCGTTTAATAAATGATGGAAATGGGTAGTCCAAAGATTGGTCTTCTCCGTATCCGGAAAAAGGCCTAAAAACATGGACGCGCAGGCCTTCTTTTTCTGCATAACCAGCCAGCATCTCTCCGGTAAGTTTTGCCCAACCGTATGTGTAGTCGGGAGATTTGATTTTGGACAAATCAATATGCTCTTCAGATAGGCGAATTTTGTCATCGAGTTTTTGATACTCAATTGGGTATGCGGCAGACGACGAGTAGTAAATAATTCTTTTTGGTCGTGTTCTAAGCGCCCATTGAAACAATTCTGAATCAATTGCAAGGTCCACGGCAACAGAAAGGGGTGCCCCTTCAATTGTTGCTCTTCCTCCAACTATTGCAGCAAGATGAATAACAAGGTCAAAATACGTATCATCTTGTGCGAAAAATTTTCTAGCGTCAAGACCATTTTTAATATCGACACCGAAAACCTCGTGGTCACTTAGGGCTTTCCTAAAATATCCGCCCACGAAACCTGCGTCTCCGGTAATTAAAATTTTCACTTACATCCCCAAATGCCATATTTGTAAGGTTCGCCAAACACTGTTGTGTCCAAATACAAAAATATATTTGGTGTCCAATCAGACTCGCTTAGCAATTCTTCAACACCTTGCCTATCCCAAGACCAGTAGTGCTCGTTGTTGGTATCTTCCCAATTTTCTATTGGGGTAGAAAGAACTAGATATTCTGACTTTTCTCGAATAAGTTTCAAAATCTTCAATGGCTCTTCTACGTGCTCAAGGGATTCTGAACATACATAAACATCGACTTTTGGAATATCCATGATTGTCTTATCAATCGGTCCAACTAAATCGTATGTTGGCGCATAATCCCCAAGAAAGACATTTTGCATTCCCATGGACTTAACTATGTCCGCATTGCCACAACTCAAGTCTGCAATGCTTTTGGCTCTTGTCATCGCAACTGCATCGCGAACAATATTTTTTGTGACTTCAACTCTTACGTGATGTCCACGACCATAAATTCTGTGGTCGTGCGGTTTTGCATAAATCTTTGCCAATGTTTCACTGTCGTGAAATTGACGCAATTGCTTAATCATCTATACACCGTCATATCGTGGCCTCGTGTTTCAATTGCCCCAACTGATTCTGGGAAATGCTTGGCGATGCAATCATGGCGAACATATGTTGGTACACCAAGATAGTGAAGGGCATCATGGTGGTAGCAGGGGTCATCTGACATGTTGTTGTCAAGGTCCCAGCGCCACCTGATTGAGGAAAACACGCGCCTATCCATAAATATTGCTGCCGCTGATGCCATTGCTTCTTCAACCGGGAATGGATATTTGTCAATCTTTTTTCCGCGCAGATTGTAAGTGCGAATATATGGGGCGCAAAGCGGATGATTCATCTCCAGCATTCTCGGCATGACATCGTCGGGGGGCATGCAATCTGCGGCCATAAAAAGCATGTGGGTGCACCCATGCGTAGACATGGCAAAATCGTTACATAGGTTTTGCCCAACGACAATATGCCTGAGCCTATTTTTTGTTGTTACCTGAGTTCTTCCATCATCAAGTGAGTACGTCCAGAACCCGCCATCGATTTCTGCAAGTCTGTCCAAAAAGGGTTTAAATGGTTCTAGTCCACGAGAATCAACCTGTATCGCTGCAAAATATTGAATTTTTGCCCAGTCTCCAAACCTTGCGTACTCTTCTTTTACCTTTTCTGCATTTTTCATCCATGAACCCCAATGGTCTGGATTATCCATTACATAAGCATGGAGAGTCGTGGCTACCACTATCACGAGAATTTCCTTTCTTGTGGGTAAAGAATTATTTAACGTAGGTTATGCACCTACGTTAACAAATTTCGTCAATTGGAAGACTACTTCTTTTTCGCAGCCTTCTTTGCACGCGGGGCTCGTTTTACTGCCTCGGTGGGCGGATTATGCCAATGAGCCAAATGGTCCTGAAAGCCCTTTGCAACCGCATCTTTGACCTCATCAACCTTTTCGCCCAGTGCGGCGTGGTCTTCGCGGTTGATTTGGTCAATCTTGCTTACCCATTTGTATCCAGCAAATGCCAATCCAGCAAGGACAACCAGGGTGACCTGGTTTGTTTTTAGTGATTCGCCGAGTGCGTCAAACCAGGATGAGATGTCCATGTCTTAATCCCTTTCACACTTTTCGCAGTCGCAGTCACAACATGCGCAATGTCCAAATCGTTTGCAGGCCACAAATCCGGCCAGCGCCCCAACCAAGAGCGTGAGAAGCGTTGCAATCATTCTTGTGTCTCCGTTTCCTCAGAGGGTGCTTGTTCTTTATTGCGACCTGTGGAAATCATGAGCCCGGCAAGAGTTCCGGTAATAAATGTAGCAACGGAAGACAACACGCCGAAGAACATTTTGTCGTTTTCGGCCTGGGCCCCAATTGGCTGGGCAACAAAAACAAGGGCGTAGAGAACGCCGATTGTGGTGATGGTTAGGACAAGTCCGAGGATGCAGCCAACAACAAACTTCAGCCGGGCATCAAGTTCTTCTGCCGTGTATCGCTGTTTCATTCGTCTGTCTCCTCTTCGTAACCAACCAAGTCTTTCCAGCAATCCCCGTTGACTGTGCACATCGGTGGATTGCATTCTTCCTTCTCCCAGTTCTCAGGGTCTTGGCAAGAGTAACGATAACTTCCTTGATAGCCACACGCGGAGAGGGCAAAAACGCTCAGAGTGGCGAGAAGCAGGTTTCTAGTCAGCCTTTTCATTGCGGTCATTCTGGTTTGACGAAATCGAATAGAAATAGTTTTCGGAATCTTCCGTTACCCACCTGTCGGCATCTTCTACGCCAAAGTGCTGATGATTGAGGATTCTTTCAATAACTGGGCTTCCGAGTTTCGTAGTGAATGACGGGTCTTTAAGAATCACCCTGTTGTTGGGCTGGATGGCGAAATTCCCATTATCAAGTTTGATGAGATGCCCGCACTTATGTTGACCAGGATTTTCTGACCATCCAACATTTGTCGCATTTGATTCTGGCCAGTGCCAATCAAAGGTCATCATATATATTCCTTGATGCTTGCGCTTATGGCGGTCTGAATATTCCATGCGCATTCCGCGCAGACTATGAAAAGTTGTGACAGTTATGTACGGAGAGAATGAATTCCAAAGGACCTGGTCGTGTAGGTCCATTGGTTCTGCATCTGGCTTCCAACAAAATGCATGAATCGGCATGCGCCACCAGATACCGCCATCTTCCATCAGGAAGTGAAACATCGGGACTCGGTCCGGGATTGAGGCAACGCCAAAGATATAACAGGGGAATACTTTGTCGTGACTGTCTTGTTGGTCGCGCAAAAAATTGCCGCGAACAAAGCACTCAATCGATGGGATGTTGGCGTTTAGTTCTGGCATGACACATAGTCTGCCACGCCCTATCTGTGCCTGTGACCGTACTTACTAAAAGCCATTGTCTGCTTATCTCGCTCAGACTTGATGATATTCAAAATCTCATCACTTTGCTTTTTCTCTTGCTCGCGACGAACTTCTTCAATCGCTTCCTGAATCATCTTTACCTTTTTGCTTTCAGACATCATCAGGCGTCGAATCTTTTTGGTGAAGTAAAACGCGATGAATGAGATGGATGCCATGGCGATAAAAATATACGGGCTTTTGCTTTTTAGTTTTTCCATACATTCCAGTTTGCCAGGCCACCGGACGAATTGTCCATGATGTACTTGGCAACCTTGATGTTGCACTCAACGTTAAACAAGCCCTCCAGGCCAGTTCCGCAGACGTTCTTGGTCACGGTCTTCCAGCACGAGTTGATTTGGAGGAGGCCGCGGTCAATTGACCCGTCCTTGTTTAGGGTCCAAGTGATATTGCCCTTTGAGTCCCATTTGGCATTCGCCGCATTGGGGTTACACCTTGACTCGCGATAGGCGATGTAGGAAAAGACCTCAACTGGCTCCAGCCCGTACTGGGCAAAGAGTGGCTCAAACTGAGGGCAGCGATGAGTTTGGTCTGGGGAGATGTTGAACCGCTTCCCGCCATCGTCAATCAATGGATTTGGCAGGGCTGGAATAAAGGCTGTCTCTAAGCCTTGGGCTTCAAGGGCCTTCAAGTGGGCTGCCCGAGTTGCCTTGCCGTAGTGCCCATCGGTCTTTACCCCAAGGAATGCCTGGAGTTTGCTGACCTTTTCGTCTCTTTGGTTGAAGACGAATGTTTCCAAAAGGATTGCGTTTGGCTTTGGTGCCGCATTGAGTTCTTGCGCTTCGACTTTCCTTACTTCCTGGCTTGCCACGGTG
>Ga0208089_1000006_pt1 | contig 65593 bp, 67 predicted proteins | sample LakMenEpi29Jun12_FD_150744 | JGI IMG/M metagenome (GOLD analysis project Ga0208089, IMG submission 150744) | Freshwater microbial communities from Lake Mendota, WI - 29JUN2012 deep hole epilimnion (SPAdes) | ecosystem: Environmental > Aquatic > Freshwater > Lake > Epilimnion/Euphotic zone ... | reverse complement strand
GCCTTTCGCGGCCCTTCATTTGGCTAAAGTTATAGAGAAGTAAGTCCATTCCAGCTTCGCGCAATGCTTGTTCGGCACCGCTAATAACTTGTGAAAAGTACCAACGAGAAATGTAAGGTGCGACGACTCCGACAGAGTTTGTACGTCCGCTAGATGTGCCTTGACGCTCTGTATGTAACGGATAGTTCAACTTTTCAGCAGCGGCGAGAATCTTGTCGCGCGTTTGTTGATTGACATGATGAAGCCCGCGAAGAGCGCGTGAAACAGTGGCGGTAGAAACGCCAGCTTCTTCTGCAACCTCTTTAATGCCCGCCATCTCTTCACCTCCATCTCTTTGAACTCTGCAACAATTTCTGCAAGCGCGCCTGCAAGAACTGTAAAAGTACGGCAAAGTGGCTGCAATTAGCAATCCCTGCTGGTATTCAGGGGTAGATTACTGCTTATGAGCAACCAAATTGAAACCCAGATCGATGTATCCCTTACTGAGCGAAATCGCCTAACTGCTTTTTTCCGGATCATCCTTGTTGTCCCAGCATTTATTTTCGTCTCTTCTTTTTCGCCAGCGACGGCTTTCTCTGATGATGCAGCTGGAATTCTCGCGGGGTTAATGGCGCTACCTGCTGGTTTAGCAATTGTCGTTCGTCAGGTGTACCCAAGCTATGTCTTGGCTTTCAATGAAGCATTGTTATCGCTACAAACGCGTGTTGATGTTTACTTGGTTTTGCTTACCGATGAATACCCTTCAATTGAAGAGAATGACCTTGTCAGCGTCACTTTTCCAGAAGTTGATGCAAAGCAGCTCAACCGCTGGTTGCCATTGATTAAGTGGCTACTAGCAGTGCCTCTGTACATCGTTGGAATTGTTTACCTAATTTATGCAGCCTTGTTAACACTGCTCGGCTGGTTCAGTATTTTGTTTACCGGCAAGTATCCAGAAGTTTGTGCCGAAGGTGTTGTAGGAACGATTGCTTACTGGAATCGTGTGGTTGGCTACGCCTTTTTGCTGGTAACAGACGAGTACCCAACTTTCTCTTTGTAATTCATGGTGGTTCACTCTGCGCAGAAGATGCGCCGAATAGTCGCTGAGGTTGCGCAGATTGATCCCAAATTTGCCGGCCTTATCGAACGTCGACCTTTGTGTACCCTTGGTCGAAACGAACCTTCTGAAACTCACTTTGAATCACTCGTTAGTTCGGTTATTTCTCAACAACTTGCAACCAAGGCAGCAGCCACGATTCATGAGCGACTTGTAAAGCTGTGCAAAGGTTCCATAACGCCGCGCAAAGTAGTAAAGCTCAGTGATGAGCAACTGCGAGAAATCGGTGTTTCAGGGGCAAAAACCCGAACAATCAAAGGGATTGCATCTGCTGCACTTGATAAATCAATTCCGATTAACGAAATTGATCTGATCCATGATGATCAAGAAATATTTGATGCTTTAACTTCGATTTGGGGAGTTGGTCGCTGGACCGTTGAGATGTTCATGATGTTTCAACTTGGTCGACTTGATGTGTGGCCAACTGGTGATTTAGCGGTTCGTCGCGGTTGGGACATGATTCATAAAACAAAGGAAGAAACGACGGCAAAGTTGTTGGACGTTAAGGGAGAAAAGCTGCGCCCCTACAGAAGTGTCTTTGCCTGGTACTGCTACCAAGCGGTGCATGAATCAAGAGGACTTGATTACTAGCGCTCCTCTAAGACCAAAGCTACAGAGTTAATACACCAGCGTTCATCCGTAGGAACGGCATAGCCTTCACCTTTGAAAACATGTCCAAGGTGGGATCCGCATGCCGCGCAACGAACCTCTGTGCGAATTCGTGGGGCTAAGGAACGATCTTCCAAAAGCTCAACGGCGTCGTTTTCAGTGGGTGCATAAAAGGATGGCCAGCCACAACCTGAGTGAAACTTGGTTTCGCTCCTAAATAGTTCAGCACTGCAAGCTTTGCACTTATAAACACCAATTGTTTCGGTTTCGGTGTATTCACCAGTAAAGGCGGTTTCGGTTGCAGCATTTCGCAAAACTGCATATGACAATGGGTCTACACGCTTTGCAAGCTCGGCTTCATCGATTGTTACTGGATACTCTTTTTCACTCATGATCAATGAACCGTTTCTGGGTAAGGAACACCCGTGCTTGAATGGCAGTCGTACCCATTTGGATTCTTTATTAAGTACTTTTGGTGATACTCCTCTGCCAGGTAATACTCGATACCTTCGGCACTTAAAATCTCTGTACAAATTCGATCCATGCCGGCTTTTGTTAATTCTTCTTGGTAACTTTGACATGAAGCGAGCGCCACTTGCATCTGCTCATGCGTTGTTGTGAAAATTGCGCTGCGATATTGGGTTCCAATATCACCACCTTGTTGATTTAAAGATGTTGGATCATGCATGGTCCAGAACTCTTGCAATAATCGAAGGTAAGAAATTTTGGTTGGATCAAAGACAACTTTCACCATTTCGGCATGTCCGGTAACTCCAGTACATACCTGCTCATATGACGGGTTGGGGCGAATTCCACCCATGTAACCAACGCTTGTCTCTTGCACGCCATCTAACTGCCAGAAGCGTCGTTCTGCTCCCCAAAAACATCCTGTAGCAAAGTACGCTGTTGAATTCATGGCGTAATTCTTGCAGTATGCACAGTAATTTGCACCCGCTGATAACCTTCACTCTGACCCAATGAGCCCCCGTAGCTCAGGGGATAGAGCACTGCCCTCCGGAGGCAGGTGCACAGGTTCGATTCCTGTCGGGGGCACTTGAGATAGATCACCCTGATTTTGAAAACTCTTTGCCAAACATCCTTGTATTCGCGCGTTACACAGAGGACAATTGAGGTCTTGCACGCACAACTGTGTGTATCACAACCAAACTCTTGAATTGAGTCTTACTTCCCTAAGGAGACATGCGATGGATTGGCGACATCAATCAGCCTGCCGCGATGAAGATCCCGAGCTTTTCTTTCCCGTAGGAAATACCGGCCCAGCCCTTACCCAAATCGAAGAAGCTAAAAAGGTTTGTCAACGCTGCATTGTCAAAGAGCCTTGCTTGGCTTGGGCGCTGGAAAGTGGACAGGATGCAGGAGTATGGGGCGGGTTATCTGAAGATGAACGTCGTGCGCTCAAGCGTCGTGCAGCACGTAATCGTGCGCGTTTGATGGAGCAGCAAAACCAGATTTAAAGTGGGAAGCGCAACTTCGCTTGCGTTCCCTTGTCTGTTGATTCCAACTTAAGTTCACCTTGTAATTCATTTTCTGTCAGTGTTCTAACAATTTGTAGACCCAAGTTAGCCGATGTTGTTAAGTCAAAGTCTTGCGGTAACCCAACTCCATCATCTGAAATAGTTACTAATCCTTCATTGCTATACCGCTGAAGTTCAATTTTCAAATGTGTTCCAGATTCGGCCAATCCATGTTCGAGTGCATTATGAATAAGCTCCGTCACAACCAAAGACAATGGAGTCGCAACCCGGGATTCCAGTAAACCAATTTCACCAATTCGTTCAATGCGTAGCTCCCCCATCCGTGGGCTGAGCTCAAGTGAATGGGTGACCAAGGAACTTAAGACCTCATCAAATGCGACAGTGGTCTTGGTGCTGTTGGACAAGGTTTCGTGGACCAAAGCAATAGATGCAATGCGACGGACCGCCTCTTCTAGCGCAGCAGCGGCTGCTGGATCTTCAATTCGACGTGATTGTAAACGCAGTAGCGCGGAAACGGTTTGAAGATTGTTTTTCACGCGATGATGAATCTCACGAATCGTCGCATCTTTGGTAACTAGTTCGCGATCACGTCGACGTAACTCAGTTACATTCTGCAGCAAAACAAGTGCTCCAATCTTGTCTGCTCCAACAATGAGTGGCAGAACCAATAAATCAATTGTTGCACCTTGATTATCAATTTCTACTCTTTGTAAAATCTTTCCATTTAACCGCGATCGAATACCTTCTTCGTGTGCATTCGGTGATGCAGTAACGATCTGTTCAGCAATCTCACCAAGGTTTTTGCCTTCTAGATCACCGCGCCATCCCATACGAGAAAACGCTGACTTTGCATTAGGGCTTGCATAAGAGATTGCTGAATTTGCATCCAGGCGAATTAAGCCATCGCCAACACGAGGAACGGGTTCAAACATTGATTCAGAATCCTCATAAGGAAAACTTCCTTCTGCAACCATTTCATATAAGTGCTTAGCCAGATCGCGATAGTTGCTTTCAAGCTTTCCAGAGCCACGGGAATGTTCAACATTTCTATGGCTTGAAATAACCGCGATAACTTGACCCTCGTATGTAACCGGAATCGACTCGGATTTAACCAACATCTCGCCTATTTTTTCAGGGTCGCTGGCGCTAATTATTTCATCACCCGAAAGCGCTTCATCAATGATTGGTTTGGATCCCCACAAAACTTCATCGCCAATAACATCATTGACATAAACAGTTGACGTAGTGGTTGGACGTATATGGCCAACGGCAATGTGTCCTGTTGGCCACATAGTGATGTCTTTGCGAATTGGAACCCACAACACTAAATCTGCAAATGAAAGATCTGACAGGAGTTGCCAATTGGCGACAAGTGCCCGCAATCTTTCAGCCTGATCAATAGTGATAGTTGTTCGTGCACCCAATAACTTTTCCAGTTGGAGCATTGTTACTTCCACTCCGCCAAATGAAGCTCAATCTCTTGGGTAGCAAACCAGACCAACTCGTCCTCGCCCTGAAAAGCAAGAAGAGCGCACTGCAGCTGATCCCATGGCAGTGACGATTTCAGCGTAATTGAATCTTCATAATTTTCAGCAATTTGCTCATCCGTTACTTCAAAAGCCAAAACAATTCCGGGGGCTTTCTCCGAAAGGCGAAGTTCTAAAGCCTCTTCACCTGCAGCCACGGATAGCAAGTACTCGAGCTCTTCTTCATCGCAATCCAAATTTTCTGAAACAAAAGCTGGCGTTGGTGCAAATACCTCATCCGCATCAATACTTTTCGTCAGCACAAAGGCTTCAAGATCCTTATGGCTAATGGGAAGGTATGCGCGCATTCACCCATAGTAATAGAACTTATGTGGTGATTTCTCGGGCTAATTCAGCGATCGCCTTGCGCAGATGTGAGCGCTCATTTGTCTCAACCATGGTGGCATGTTCATCTTCGGCCGCTTGAACTGTTCGAGCCTCATCTTTCATGCTCCGCACGCGGATCGGCTTTAGCGCAGTTGTGGCGGTGAGAAAACGTGCCATCTCTGCCTCCCCACGTTTACCCGAAGACTTCATGTTTTGAGTAAAACTTAATTGCGCCCGTATCGATGTTTGTTGCAACAAATCAATAACCTGAACTAATCGGTGATGACCCAAGTAATCGGCACGTGAAGTAATCATTAGTTCATCTGCTTGATCGCAGCACCAGGTGGTTACAGCTGAAGTCCATCTTCTGTCAGTCAAGCGATTTGAAAGGCCCGAGATAGAACCTATGTCCAAGACTACAAAATCAAACTCATCTGTTGCTTTATTCATAAAGTCTGTTAAATCATCTGATGTGTCTTGAGTTATCTCTGAAAGCGAAAGATTGGAAGCAATCTTCTTCCATTGTGAATTCTCTGTAATCTTTCGCATCGATAACAGTGGCGAAAGTGAAGGTGCTCGAAAATTTGCTTCAATCAGTAAGGTGGGTTTTTCAAGCAAACTTAACTCCATGGCCAGGTTGAGTGCCAGGAAGGTGCAGCCGGTGTAACTACCTGCAGATCCAATTGCAATAACTTTTGAGGTCCGAGGCTTACGTTGGGTAATTAAACTTGTCCGAACTAAAGGTGCCCGCACAAATCCACGAACTAAGGAAACAAGATCTGTGCCCATGCTAGGCAGTGGGTTAAGAACACCAAAATCACCATCACCAACATTGGGTAAAGAAAAGCCGACTACCTGTCGGACTGCTCCGTTCAATGAATCCATTAACTTTTTGTTTGCACCAGGCAAATCTGTACCAAAAATAAGAAGTGCATTTTGACTGATCTCTGTATTTGATTGAAGGTAAGTTTGAAGTGAAACCCAATCAATTGCTCGAAAAACTACATTCCACCCTTGTGCGTATAGGGTCCCAGCAACAAATCCTTCTGCTTCGGAATTTGCAATTGCAGTGATCACTGTGGGCATTTCAAGTTCAGACATGTGAGCGCACTACAACTAATCGGCCTTGGGTCGTCGCACTTAACATTCGAAGAACTTGAGTCTCTTCAATCGCAACAGTTATTGATACATCTCCACCTAAAGAGTTCTTCGAGCTGTCTAAGCCAATTAGAGTTACTCCACCAAGAATCAAAATTGGATCGATAACCTCTTCACCATTGCGCGAATCAAGAACCCAATATAGATCTACTGAATCACCTACATTTATTCCAGAGGCTAAGTCTCCTGAACGAAGATTGAGTGGGACTGCACTCGTTGACATTGACTCTGTGGAGCTATCCACATCTGTCATTGATATGACCTCACCCGCCCGCATCTGGCGTGTGGCAACCAAGCCAATAACTTGATCAGATTCTCTTAAATAATATTCGGTGCTTTTTCCTAGGTTTAAGTGGTCTGTTCTTAGATCCGTTATGTCTATGACATGACCCGGCGTTATAGGTTGTGCGATAACCCAATAGTTATAGCCTCTATTTGAATATGTTGAGATAAAGAATGCAGAAGCAAATGCGGCAACAATTAAAGTAATCGCAAGTGGCATACGCGCACCATAAGAGTCTTTTTTATTTTTCATGGGCCCACCCAACGGGCTCGAGCGACATCTGACCTGAAGTTGTCCACAATCAGCCAAAGGTATGAGAGATTTAAAGACTAAAGAGTGAGTTTTTCCCTTATTAACAAGGCAACGGTATGTCTATGACAACCCAACGTGACTTTGACCAAATGCCAACTTTTACAATTACTGAGTTAACTCCAGTTTCAAGTGATCCTAATGAAGATTTTCTACATCCGGTCTTAGAGATGTTTCGACCTGCTCCGCAGCTAGAAGTAGTTAAGGAGCCACGACTTTACTTAGTGCCCAGCACTTTTGGTGAAGAGTTTGATGCAGAATTTGCACCCCAACCAACCTCTGCCGCTACTTTGCCAGAAATAACGCCGCTAATTAATCAATTCATTCACAATGTGCTTGAAATTTGGGCAGGCAGAAGATCTTCTCAACAACTTCAATTGTCATGTCATTACTCGATATTTTCACAACTTCAACGGGCAACTGGTTCCTTGAGCGAAATTGGAAGAGTTCGCAAAACAAGAATTACAGAGCCGCTCGATGGTATTTGTGAAGCCACTGTCACGGTGCGATTTGGAGATCGCTTACGTGTGGTTGCAATCAGATTTGAAGGGTTAGACGGACGATGGTTATGTACCTGTCTAACACTTATCTAAATTTAAGCTGCGCCTCCGTGGCAACGCTTAAACTTCTTACCTGATCCACATGGACATGGTGCGTTTCGAGAAACTTCACCAGTTGTGCGCACGCCTGATTCATCGGCAGCTGTGTACTGCAAACCTGACTGAGGCAATTGCTTTGATTCAAGACCTGGAGCTACAACATGATTGCTGGCACTCTCGACAGAGACTTCGATGTTGAACACAAAGCCTGCGATCTCTTCTTTTACGCCATCCATCATGGCTGCAAATAGATCGAAGCCTTCTTTCTGATATTCAACTAGTGGATCGCGCTGGGCCATCGCACGAAGGCCGATACCTTCTTGCAGATAATCCATCTCGTAAAGATGCTCGCGCCACTTGCGATCCAGCACTGATAGCAAAACCTTGCGCTCTAATTCGCGCATGACTTCATCACCCAGAGCTTCTTCTCGGCGTGCATATGCCGCTTCGCAATCTTCGAGTACCTGAGCGGTAATGAATTCTGCATCTAGGCCCACACGTGAACCAGCTCTCGCTTCAAGATCTTCGATAGTAAATGAGATTGGGTAGATCGTTTTAAGCGCTGTAAACAGAGTTTCTAGATCCCAATCCTCTGCATAACCATCAGCGGTCGCTGCTGTAACGTAAGCAGACAAAGTATCTGAAACAAATACTGCTACTTGCTCCTTGATATCAGCGCCTTCAAGCACCATGCGACGCTCACCATAAATAACGGTGCGCTGGCGGTTCATGACATCGTCATACTTCAAAACATTCTTACGCATTTCAAAGTTCTGCGCTTCAACCTGAGTTTGTGCAGATTTGATCGCGTTTGAAACCATCTTTGATTCAATTGGTGCATCATCTGGCAGACCGGCAGCGGTTAAGAAGCGTTCAACAATTCCTGAATTAAATCGACGCATCAAATCATCTTGCAATGAAAGATAGAAACGTGATTCACCTGGGTCACCTTGGCGACCTGAACGACCTCGTAGCTGGTTATCAATTCGACGCGACTCGTGGCGCTCTGTTCCTAGAACATAAAGTCCACCGAACCCAACAACCTCTTCATGTCCCTTTTCAACTGCAGCCTTTTGGCGGGCAATTTCTGCAGGCCATTCTTTTTCATACTCTTCTGCATTATCAACTGGAGAGATTCCACGACGTTGTAATTCAAAATCTGCCATGAACTCTGGGTTTCCACCCAACATGATGTCGGTACCACGGCCTGCCATGTTTGTAGCAACGGTTACCGCGCCTTTAACACCCGCGCGCGCGATAATCGCTGCTTCACGTTCGTGGTGTTTTGCATTGAGAACTTCGTGAGGAACTCCAGCTTTGCGAAGAAATGCCGACAGCTCTTCAGACTTTTCAACACTTACAGTTCCAACCAATACTGGTTGGCCCTTGCGATAGCGTTCAACGATATCTGCAGTTACAGCTGCAAACTTTCCGATCTCAGTTTTGTAGACCAAATCTGGTGAATCAATTCGCTGTGATGGTCGGTTAGTTGGGATTGGAACAACACCTAGCTTGTAAATTTGCTGGAATTCTGAAGCTTCTGTGGTTGCCGTACCTGTCATACCTGACAATTTGTCATACAGACGGAAGTAGTTTTGCAGGGTGATTGTTGCAAGAGTCTGGTTCTCGTCCTTAATTTCAATGCGCTCTTTAGCTTCTAGCGCTTGGTGCAAGCCCTCGCTGTAGCGACGACCTGCAAGCATGCGACCAGTGTGCTCATCAACGATGAGCAGTTCGCCATTCATAACAACATAATCTTTGTCGCGCTTAAACAACTCTTTCGCACGGATAGCGTTGTTTAGGTAGCCAATCATTGGAGTATTGGCCGCTTCGTACAGATTTCCGATCTGCAAGAGCTCTTCGACCTTAGTGACACCAGCTTCTAGAATTCCTGAAGTCTTTTTCTTCTCATCTACTTCGTAGTGAACATCGCGTTGAAGCTTTTGAACAAGATTGGCAAACTCGACGTACCACTTGGTGGCCTTATCTGCTGGTCCACTAATAATCAAAGGCGTACGAGCTTCATCGATCAAAATCGAGTCAACTTCATCGACTACTGCAAAGAAGTGATCACGTTGTACACATTCTTCAAGTGACCAAGCCATATTGTCACGAAGATAATCAAAACCGAATTCGTTGTTTGTTCCATAAGTAATGTCTGCTGAATATGCCTCACGGCGTTCAGCAGGAGACATGTTGGCAAGAATAACGCCAACCTTTAAACCTAAGAATCGGTGAACTCGACCCATCCATTCGCTATCGCGCTCTGCCAAATAATCATTTGTTGTAACAACGTGCACACCGCGTCCAGCAATTGCATTTAAGTATGAAGGTAGCGTCGCAACTAAAGTCTTTCCTTCACCAGTACGCATTTCGGCAATATTGCCTTTGTGCATTGCTGCGCCACCCATGATCTGAACGTCATAGTGACGTTGACCTAAAGTACGTCGACCTGCTTCGCGAACAACTGCGAAAGCTTCGGGCAAAAGATCATCAAGTGATTCGCCATTTGCATAGCGGCCTTGGAAAAGAGGTGTCTGTTCGCGTAGCTCTGAGTCTGACATCGCTGAAAAGCGAGCCTCTTGAGCATTGACCAAGGCAACGATCTTGGTGAGATCGCGAAGGATGCGTCCTTCGCCTGCACGCAAAATCTTGTCTACAAACGCTGGCATTGACCTCGCCTTTCGATGGGGGTGGAACCCGTATTCAGACCCTTATCGTAGAGGTTGGGCAACGCAGGCGGTAATCGCGGTGACTGAGCCAATAGCCTGAAAACCCTGCGAATAAACCGCTCTGGCCGCTTCTCGCAGGGTTGCACCCGTTGTGATTACATCATCAACCAGTATCAGCTCTCCCCTGGCGTGCGAACTCAGGGTAAAGGCTCCTGCAAGATTTGCAGCCCGCTCATCGCGATGTAATCCACTTTGATCTAGAACTCTTCTGGAAAGTTGCAGGCAATCAACCATTGGAATTCCGGTTCGTTGTGAAATTTGTGACACAAGATCCACAATAAAACTTCTGCCCCTGCGTCGTTGCGATGTTTTACTGGATGGAACCGGTACTAAACGATACAAAGTGTTGTCTGGAATCACTTTAGCTAAAACATGAGTGATCGCATCAATGATCAATTCATCCGCACCCTTCAGGCCAGATTCCTTAGACGCGAGAATTATCTTTGACGCTGTTGGTGTATATAAAAGTGCCGAATGCACGGTGAGGCTATCAACTTTAGTTTTGTAATAATGTGGATGCCAACTACTTCTGCACGATGAACAAATGCTTGGACCTAATGCACGGCAGCCAAAGCATCGGCTAGGAAAGATCAATTGTGACAGTTCAGCAAATGCACTCACTCGGCAATCATGATGCACTTGAATTGATCTAGAAGCGAGAAGGAAAAACTGTGGAAACTAAGCTTTGTAGTCTTCAGGCTTTAAAGGAATAAGTCGCTGCTCAATGCTTTCCCATGTATTGCGCGGAAGCGTGACAACAAAATGTGCGCCATGCCCAGGGCGTCCCCATGCTTCGAGTTCACCATTGTGTAATCGCGCATCTTCAAGTGCAATCGACAGTCCAAGTCCAGTTCCTCCACGAGTTCGGGCACGTGAAGGATCAGCACGCCAGAATCGATCAAATACTCTGGTGAGAGCACTTTCATCAAGTCCGATTCCATAATCACGCACACCCACTGCAACATCATGTTCACTAGAAACGATTCGCACATCAATTTGCATCTCTTCAGAATGATCAATGGCGTTAGCCAATAGATTACGAAGAATGCGCTCGACTCGTCGAATATCAGCCTTAATCATGACTACTGATTCAGTGGAATTGACATAAATCTGGGTTTTTCGCTCTTTGGCAACAAGCCCCAAATCATCGGCGCAACGCTGTACTAGTTGGACCATATCGAAATCCACTGCTTCTAAAACAGCAACTTCAGCATCAAATCGTGAAACTTCTAGTAAATCTTCGAGCAATTTTTCAAATCGATCTAGCTGAGCAACCAACAGCTCAGCACTTCTTGCCACAATTGGGTCAAACGTTTCCTTGGTTGAGTAAATTACTTCAGAAGCCATACGTAACGTCGTCAGTGGGGTTCGCAGTTCATGTGAAACATCAGAAACAAATCTTTGTTGTACGCGAGATAAATTCTCAAGACGAGCAATTTGCTTCTCAATAGATTCAGCCATTTCATTGAAAGCTAGGCCCAAAGTCGAAATTTCATCTTGTGATTCAACCTTCAAGCGCTTTCGGAAATCTCCAGCTGTGAACTCGGTAGCAATCATTGCCGCCTCTCGTACCGGCCTAACTACCTGCCGTACTACAAGCCAAGTAATGAGACCGACCATAAGAAGCAATACAAAACCCGTTAGAAATAAGGAGCGACTAATTAGATCAAGAGTTTTTTCTTGATTTGCCAAGGAAAAGATAATGTACATCTCGTACTGACCTGCATTTGGAATCTGAACTTTCTGGCCAATTGCTAAACCTTTGACTCTAGACCCAGTTAAATAATTCATATCGGTGTATTGAAAAACCAAATCAGGGTTCTTTCGAACCTGCTCACTTAAAGTAGTAGGGATGGAACCCGGGTCCAATAGGTTTGATGCAATCTCGTAATTGTTTTCCCGTGTGTTTCCAGGGCTTCTCAGGAATACAACCTCTCGTGCGTTCTCATTAGAAGTTAAAGTTGTTGCAGAACTAATGACATCATCTACAACTTTTTGAACTTCGGAGTCTTTTTCTCCCTGAGCTAGTAAGAATCTATATTCGGCGGTAAAAATGGTCGATCGAGCTTCAACCAGCGCTGAATTGAGATTCACATCTTTAACGCCCGCAGATAACTGAGAATTGAGCACTGATCCTGTGATGCCGGTAATCACCAGGGAAAGTATGACTGTAGAAAAAATTACCTTGATCGCAAGGGAATTACGAATTCGTAGATAGATTCGGTTCATTATTAGGAACCGCCCATTACTCCAGCTTTGTATCCAACTCCGCGCACAGTTACAACGATCTCTGGATGTTCTGCATCGTGTTCGATTTTTGAACGTAAACGCTGAACGTGCACATTGACTAAGCGCGTGTCTGTGGAATGACGATAGCCCCAAACTTCGCTGAGCAAAGCATCCCGCGTAAATACTCTTCCAGGTTCTTTTGCAAGTGCCACTAGTAGATCAAATTCCAAACGGGTTAATGCAATCTGCTTACCCGCACGTGTTACTTGGTGAGCTTGAACATCGATTGCTAAATCACCAATCGTTAAAAGCCCCGATACATCAGCATTTGTTCTGCGCAAGCGGGTTCTAATGCGCGCAATTAATTCTGACGGATGACGAAATGGCTTAACCATGTAGTCATCAGCGCCAGCTTCTAAACCTTTAACAACATCTTGGGTGTCGCCTTTAGCCGAAAGCATGACGATTGGAACCATAGATTCTGCGCGAATTAATTTGCAGACTTCGATTCCATCAAGGCCAGGCAACATAACATCCAACAAAACTAAATCTGGAGGATTGTTACGAAAAACATCCATGACCTCATCGCCACGACTTACTAGATCCACATCGATGCCGGCACCGGTTAAAACGATGCCGAGCATCTCTGCGAGATCCTGGTCGTCATCGACGACCATGACTAAAGTCATTAGCTACCGTGCTCCCAAGAGTTCAGGTACATATCCTGTGCTGGAGTTAGCACATCGATTCGTCCGCCCATGCTGATCAACTTCAGTGAAGCAACTTCCTTATCGATGTATGTAGGAACTTCGTGTACACCAGGCTTCAAGTTCTTTGCTTCCTTAACTAGGTATTCAGCAGTTAGAGCTTGATCTGAGAATGACATATCCATTACAGATGCTGGGTGTCCTTCTGCAGCGCCTAGGTTAACCAAGCGACCTTCAGCTAGAAGTAGTAAACGACGCCCATCTGACAACACATATTCATCAGTTTGGTGACGCATCTTTAAGTTCTTTGTCTTTGCATTCTGTTCTAGCCATGCAACATCGATTTCGATATCGAAGTGGCCTGAGTTAGCCATGATTGCGCCATCCTTCATGACTGCAAAGTGCTCATCACGCAATACATCGCGGTTACCTGTAACAGTAATAAAGACATCTCCAACCTTTGCAGCATCAAGCATTGGCATCACGCGGAAGCCTTGCATCATTGCATCAAGTGCCTTAGTTGGATCAATTTCAGTAACGATTACATCTGCGCCCATACCCTTGGCACGCTCTGCAACACCTTTACCGCAGTAACCAAATCCAGCAACGACAACTATGCGACCTGCAAGCAAGAAGTTAGTTGCACGAAACACTGCATCAAGAGTCGATTGCCCTGTTCCATAACGATTATCAAACATGTGCTTTGTGTCGGTGTCATTAACAGCGATCATCGGGAACTGAAGCGCTCCATCCTTAGCCATCTGGTTAAGGCGGATAACTCCTGTTGTTGTCTCTTCGCAACCACCTGCGATATTTGGAATCAATTCTTTACGAGTTGTGTGAAGGGTGTTAACAAGATCGCAACCATCATCAAAGACTTGGTGTGGTTCGATATCAAGGGCTGCGTTGATGTGCTTGTAATACCCATCGCGATCAACTGCGTTGCGAGCAAACACTGAAATTCCATACTCATGTACAAGAGCTGCAGCTGTGTCATCTTGGGTTGAAAGTGGGTTTGATGCACAAAGAGCAATCTCTGCTCCACCAGCCTTTAGAACACGCATCAAGTTAGCGGTCTCTGTTGTGACGTGCATACATGCAGAGATACGAACTCCTGCGAAAGGTTGTGACTTTTCAAAGCGCTCACGGATTTGAGCAAGTACAGGCATGTTGCGCTCGGCCCACTCGATCTTTTTGCGACCTTCTGCTGCAAGTGATGCATCAGCAATGTCATGCTTTGGAAGAGTTGAAGTAACTGGAACGTTCACGTAAATCTCCTTAATTGGTAATCAAAGTATTAATTGGATACCTAAGGCGTAGGGCTCTACTGTGCTAGGCGGTTATAGGCATAGGTTACTGCCCTCTTGTGAAAAGCTCGTCATGGAAAACGGGGGTTAGCGGCGTATTAGTGCGAGAACCGCATCACGTACCGACTCCATTTGAGCCTGCGTAGAAGCCTCAACGTTAAGTCTTAGGAGAGGCTCGGTATTTGATGGGCGAAGGTTAAACCACCAGGTATCCCCATTGACTGTCAATCCATCAAGTTCATCAACCGAAACATCCTGAGACTGGTAACTCTTGCGAACATCCTCAGTTGCTTGCTGGGTATCTGAAACTTTTGAGTTGATTTCACCACTTGAGCTGTATCGAATAAATGGAGCTAGTAGCTCTGACATGGTGGCATTGCTTTCACCAAGGGCTGCGATCGCATGCAGAGCGGCAAGTGCGCCACTATCTGCCATCCAAAACTCTTTGAAGTAGAAGTGACCAGAATGCTCACCACCAAAAATCGCGCCACTTTCAGCCATCATCTTCTTGATATATGAATGACCAACTCGGCTACGTAAGCCTGTCCCGCCATTTTCTTGAATCACTTCCGCAACCGCACGGGAAGAAATCAAGTTATAAATAATCTTTGATCCTGGTCGCTTCTTCAATTCTCGTTGTGCAATCAAAGCGGTTAAAGCAGATGGGTTAACTGCGACGCCTCTTTCATCCACTAAGAAACAACGATCTGCGTCGCCATCAAAAGCCAAGCCAAGATCGGCTTTGTGATCAATCATCGCTTGCTTGAGATCTTTCAGTGTGGATTCATCCAGTGGGTTAGCTTCATGGTTAGGAAATGAACCATCTAATTCAAAGTACATAGGAATAACTTCACAGTTGAGTCGAGCAAAAATTGCAGGAGCGGTGTGTCCAGCCATTCCATTTCCAGCGTCAACAATGATTTTTAGGGGCCTAATCTTTGTGACATCAACTAACGATAAGAGATGATCTACATACTCATTGAGCATATCTCGATGCTTTTCAACGCCTACATTACGCAATGCAATAGGTGAACCCTCTCGAACAAAGTTCTCGATAGTCAGCAATCCTGACTCTTTACCTATCGGACGCGCTTTGCTTAAACACAATTTAATCCCGTTGTACTGAGCAGGGTTGTGGCTCGCAGTAAACATCGCCCCTGGCAGCCCCAGTTTTCCGGATGCGAAGTACAACATATCTGTTGAAGCTAAGCCGATTCGAATTACATCCATGCCTTGTGAAGTAACACCGGCAGAGAATGCTTCGACCAGTTCTGGAGATGATGGACGCATGTCCTCACCAATAACAATAGTTCCGGGTTCTCGCTCGATTTGTAAAAATCGGGCAAATGCCATTCCCGTTGCAAAGGCAAAATCTGGATCAATTTCGGTGTCTACTAAGCCTCTGATGTCATAAGCTTTAAAAATATTTGGAATTAGATCCATGATTTTTTATGAAGGAACCGCTCGCAAGTGACCACGGCGACCAATTTGTTGTTGCGCAGATGTTGATGGAGTTGGCGTAATTGGCTCCACTTCTTTTGAAGCAACTTCTCGCACTGCATCTGCAATCGCCATCAAGTCATCCTCACTTGGTCCTTGAGAGACACCATCAAGCTCCTGCTTGATAACACTCCAACCATGAGGGACCTTCAAGCGAGTTCCGTGAACTGCACACAAGTCATATGCATGTGGTTCAGAAAAGGTAGCTAACGGTCCAACTACAGCCGTTGATTCGGAATACACATACGTCAAGGTCATGGTTGCAAGAGATCTGCACCCTGCACGGGAACAGCCCCGCCCACCTTGAGTTCTCATAAGAGAAACATTAGTGGGAGCAGGTAGGAAAACTTGGGATTATCAAGGATTTAAAATGCGAATATTTGAATCAGGTACTTCAACTCTAGTAAGTACGCTTCCAGGTGCAATTGGGAAGTAGCCATAGCCATTTACAGAAGACACTAATGCACCTGCATAAGTCTGCTTACCTACCTTAGTGATCGTAAAGGAACGAGCAGATCCTGGCACTTTCCATGTAACGATATCCGCCCCCTTGATGGCTTTCCGAACTACCTTGCCATTAACTAAAGTCACATCGACTGCCACGTTTATTTGCGCTCCTGTAAATGCAATCAAGGGTGCAAGACCCGTAACGGCCATTGTGAATGCAGATAACTCAGGTGCCGGGGTACTCCACGTGAAGTCTCTTCTTGCTCCTACAGCAACTGAGGATTCAACTGCAGCAACAACCGGCTCAGTTGAAGTAATTTTCAGTGCAAATACAGGTGAAGAAACACTTGGAGAAAAACTAAATTCAGTTACCAACCCTGCCGCAACATTTCTCGAATTAAGACCAACAGGAATGAAAACTCCATCTGCAGAAAGAAGTTCCACCGTGATGCTTGCATCAACTTCACCTGGAGTTAAAACTCTCAGAACATTAGTAGATCCTGTATTTTGTCCTGGCTTTTTCTTTTGATTAGGAATCGCTGGAATAACGAGAGTTTTGCTTGCAGAGGTTACTGGATTGATGAAATCTCCACCTAGTGCCCTCAGACCTTTACCCTGCTCATCTATCATGAATGAATTAATTCTGCCGGAGCGAGGTAGAACGTTGACAGTTAAAGTCTTGTCTCCGGGAGCAAGTGAATCAACAGGAATAACCAGATAGTTTTTAGATGGAACATTTAAAGTACGAAGAGGTTGCTTTCCATTTTCTGTAAACACAATCACATCAACCACGGCATTACTAAGCCCGCTGTTTACAACCATTAAACGACCTTTGGTAGTGATGTCTGCACTAGCCCCGACAAACCATTGCGATGAAGCAGGACCTGAACACAGTGCTCCTCCAGCCCAACTTCCAGAACGGCTTTGCCAAACCACGGGAGTTGAACCCTCTGAATTAAAGAGTAGAGAATCCTTCATGACAGGTAGGCGCAAAACCTTTACAGCTTTAGTTTTCGTGCTTCGATCCTGCAAAGTTTGGAACTGCGTTTTCTGCGAGGAAAGTGAGATTTGAGAGGCAAGACCAGGGAGAGTCGGTGGACATACAACAGCTGGATAGTTTTCAGAAAAACTCTTCTTAGTTACGGCAACATTGAGCGCCAATGCGATGGTAATCGCAGCTGCTATAAATGCAATAAAACGAAGCGGGCGGGAGAAGTTCATGCCAACTCCTTTTCTGAAATTTCACTCTTGCGACGACCCGCGGGAAGAGCCATTACAAGCACAACAACAAAGAAAATCAACTGCAATGACAACCAGGCACGACGCGTAGTTCCATCGTGGATTAGAGAGATCTCTCCGGCCTCAGTGACTTTAAAGGTTGGTAATCCCTGTTCATTCTTGCTTCGTTCTAATCGATATCCATTTTCAAGTACCTGCCATGAGCGGTTATATGTTTCAGTCAAAATAAGTGTTCCTGCAGATGGGACATAAGTTCGAGCCCCAACTTCGCCTGCTTGCAACTCTTTGCGAACCCCGTCTGTGCCAACAAACATCAGTCGTGAGGCAGGAGCAGTAACTTTCCATACAACACCTAACGAGGTTGCCGAGGTTCGTGTGAAGCCACCTAAGCCATCAATAGATCGAATGATTTCTCTTTTAAAGGGCGCTTTTACATAAAGATACTTCACGCCAAAATCACTAAGTGTTGAACTACTTGTGACTCCAGATCCATCAATAAGTCCACGCGCAGCTTCTGCAATCGCAGAACTTTGTGCAGGTGCAACATCAGGTTCTCCGAGTGAAATATCTTTACCTCGTGAAAGATGGTATTGAATCTTCCTTTGATCTTCACTTCCAACTTCGCGCAAGACAAGGATCTTGGTATCACTTTCAACGCTTAAGAATGCAGGCATTACAGTTTCGCGATTTGCCTGAACCAAAGAATCGGCACCTTTAGTGACTGACCAACCAATCGCTGCAACAGAATAAGCAAAAGTTGTAAAAAGAAGTAAAGCTGAAAGAATATGACGATAATGCACATGGCTCAGAACTAATGTTTCACGTAATCGATCCAATAGCACCGTTCCCGCTGCGATCGCTGCAAGAGTCACTAAAACAATTACAGGACCTGACCAAACTTTGGAAGAAGCTTCATTTCCATGTGTTGAAATAGAAAGTGCAGACAGGATTACCGCTAAGACAAGTGCGCCGACGCCATATTCGGCGATGCGTCGTGCATGAGTTGATGAGAATAGTGAAACTATCAACACTAAAAGAATGGGACTTACTAACCACATTGGTAATGCATTTGCCCCACCTGGATTACCCAGTAAGGCTGAAATTGGACCTCCACCTGAAATAAGCAATCCAGGCTCAACTAACAAGCGACTTGGGTGAACCAACGCCTCTAGCGAATACGGCACATTCATCAAAAATGGGATGAAGATCAACGATGCGCGCTTTTGCAGGCGAAGTAAGTACAACTGTGGGTTTGCCTCTTTTGCATGTTTCTCATAATCGCTCAATGTTGAAACCAAGCCCGCGACGAAACCAATCACAAAAATCATTAATGAGAAGCCATAAAGGGCTGCCAATAGCAGAGAGATGCCCGCAATTTTTCTCCAGCTAAATTGCTCAATCTTCTCAATATCGCGAAGTAAGAGCGCTGCATAAGGCGCAAGAATCAAGAACAGGACAGTTGCAATGTGGCCAGTAGAAACTGCTGCAATGGCAACCGGTGAAATGGCGTAAAGGAATGCTGCAGGAATCGATATCCAAGGGTTCTTGGTCAACTGCTTCAGTAGTTTCGATGCTGTAAACATCATGATGACAGGAGCCACCAAGAAGAAGGTTGTGATTAAGAATTGGACCTTACCTAGGAAAACAAGAGATGCCGTTGCTGTAATTGCAACCCACGTCGGTGTGGCAACTGAAGAACCCATTCCAACTTGATGCCACGATTGAAAATATGTTTGCCAAAGATCGGTGGCACCTGACGGAGAGATTGGTAGTGCTCCCCCAACGAGTGCGCCGAATCTATTGCGTGAATTAAGAATAGAAATTATTGCAATAAGTAGAAAGCCAATTACTTCAGGGCGCTTGAATACCGCAAACCAGTGAGTTGTATCTACCGGAGAAAGTAAATCTTCATCTTCGTTAGAGTCCAACACTGTTGGTTGAGAAACCTGTGCATTTTCAGGAAATAACCTTGAGCGAAGCGCATCAATAACACCTTCGGATGCAAGTCGAATCTGAGACCATCGTGGTGGAATGAATTCGGCAATAACTCGTGCTGAAACAAATCGTTGCTTTCTTCGAATCTTGCGAGCAGTGATCAATGAACCAGGTCGAATGATTAACGCTCCGACTGCCAAGATTTCATCAGCGGCATATCCTGGAAGTTTTGCAATTAAATACCCAATAGCCCTTGCAATTGCACTGCTAAGGATCTGAATAACTAACCAAGGCAAAATCCACCAAGAAGAGTTAGCAAGCAATACATATGCAGCATTGCGTCGATCCAAAAGCAAAGGTCTGTGCAGGAAAGCGCCATCAACTTCTACAACTCTGCGCTCTGTAGCAGATGCTTGCGCGTGAAATGCAACTGCTCCGGTAGCAACCATTACTGAGTGACCAGCTGCGCGGGCACGCCATCCGAAGTCAACGTCATCCCTGAACAAAGTTAAATTAGGGTCTAGGCCATCAAGTTCTTCAAAGACATCACGACGAATTAGTGCACCGGCGGTGCTAACAGCCAAGACATCATAAATTCCATCATGTTGACCTTGGTCATATTCCAAAGGTTCAAGCCCTGTCCAACGTGCACCATTGCCAGCAATACTTATTCCGGCTTCAAGCAAATGTGTACGGTCATGCCATCCCAATAACTTTGGGCCGACCATCACAACTTGTGGGCGATCATCAATTGCAGCTAGTAACTCTGCGAGCGCAGTTGGCGCTGGTGCGCAATCATCATGAATAAGCCAAATCCATTCATGATCTACAGCCCTTGGTAATTTATCGACGGCTAAAGAAACCGCTTCACCAAAACCTGTTTCAACATCAGCAGCGATAAATGGAATTCGTGCAGATTTTAAAAGTTTTGTAGACGCATCCTGCGATCCAGTATCGACTGCAGTAATGAGATCAATGGGACGAGTTTGCGAGGTTAGCGCTGCAACAACTTCGGGTAACCAAACCGCTCCATTGTGTGAAACAAGAACAGCGGTTACTCGATGCTTATCGACTGCGGCTTGGGAAGCCATAGTTATAACTCACTTTCTCGTGAGAGAAATGTGAACCTTACGCAGTGCGACGCTTTAAGCGACGACGTTCGCGTTCTGAAAGACCGCCCCAAATTCCGAAGCGCTCATCATGAGCTAGTGCGTACTCAAGACATTCGGAGCGAACATCGCATGAAAGACATACGCGCTTTGCTTCACGAGTTGAGCCACCCTTTTCTGGGAAGAAAGCTTCTGGATCAGTTTGCGCACACAGAGCGCGCTCCTGCCATGAAAGCTCCATGTTTTCGCCAGATGCGAGTGTGATTGTTGGACCTGAAGTGGGGATTGGGGAGTTCTGGGCTGCGGGTTGAATCGGCATAACGTCGATGCTCCATTAGCTAGATCTTGTCTCATCCCTCTTGGAAAAGACTTTCTTAAGAGTGAATTACACGCTTGTAACTCGCTCATGTCAAGCCCGAACAGAGCAATTCACGCTCGCGCTACTGAGGAATTGGAAGAATTTCACCTTTTGTGACAAATGTTGACCCTATTTTTGCTCCATCAGCGATGATCGCACCAGTGGCAACAAATGAGTCCTGGATGTCAACATCACGGCCAATCACAGCACCGGCCTCAACGATAGAGCCATTGATTCGAGTCCCAGCCCCCACTGAACTACCCCGGCCAATGCAGCTGCCCCCAGTAATAACAGCGGTGGAATCAACGTGAGCATCTGGCATAACTAAGCCAGGGCCATTTCGAAGGACGATATCTATTGATGCTTTGAGCAAAGCTTTTGGTGTTCCAATATCCAACCAATATGCATTTTCCAGATATCCGTAAATCTTTGCACCATTACTTACTAACTGCGGAAAAGTTTCACGCTCTACAGAAACAACTGTGTCTAATGGAATCGAAGAAATGACACGTGGATTAAAGACATAACATCCTGCGTTGATCTGATTTGTAACTGGGTTATCCATTTTTTCAAGAAATGCCGTAACACGTCCTTCTGAATCAGTTGGAACGCAACCAAAAGCACGAGCATCTTCCACTTGAGTTAAATGCAAAGTTACATCTGCATCATTAGCTTCATGACGGCGAATCTGTTCTGCTAAATCGTGAGCACTCAGTACATCTCCATTTAAAATCACAATAGATTCTTCAGAATCAAGCAACTGCGCAGCATTAGCAATTGCACCACCAGTGCCAAGGGGCTCTTTTTCAACAGCATATTTAATGCTCATCCCCCATTTGGAGCCATCTCCAAAATAGGGTGTAAAAACTTCTGATAGATAAGAAGTCGCCAAAACAATCTGTGTAATTCCAGCTTTTTTCGCCATCATTAATTGATGCTCTGTCACAGGAATCCCGGCAACTGTGAGCATGGGCTTTGGGGTATTGCGGGTTAATGGCATTAAGCGGGTGCCAAAGCCACCAACTAGAAGAATTGCGACAGCCATTATTAAGCCTTCAAACGTTGAACTGCATCTGCAATGTGGGCATCAGATGCGGTCATTGCAATGCGAATATGGTTTTTTCCTTGCTCGCCATAGAAGCTTCCGGGAGTTGCCAAGATTCCACGTTCTGCAAGCCAGGCAACGCTGGTCCAAGCATCTTCATTACGTGTGCACCACAAATACAAACCCGATTCGCTGAACTCAACTGTAAATCCTGCACTGGCCAGAGCTGGACGCATCGCATCTTTACGAGCGTTATAGCGAGCGCGCTGTTGGGCAACATGTTCATCATCAGCAAGTGCAACCGTCATCGCCTTTTGAACAGGAAGAGGAACCATCATTCCGCCATGCTTTCGAATCTCACGGATTCGAGCGATTAACGCACTATCTCCAACCATAAATGCTGCGCGATAGCCCGCCATTGATGAACGTTTGGATAATGAATGCACCGCAAGAATATTTGTGTTGTCACCGCCTGTTTGAGATAAGACTGAAACAGAGTGTGCATTTTGATCAAACTCGAGATAACACTCATCGGAAATCAAAACTGATTTGTTCTGACGGGACCATTGAATACAACGATTTACTTCTTCAACGCTATGAACTCGTCCAGTTGGATTAGAAGGCGAGTTCAACCATGCTAAATCAGCAACTGGCCAACTTTGTGCATCAATTGCAACCGGAACAGAATCAGCACCAGCCAGAACTGCTCCTACGTGATACGTGGGATAAGCAATTTCAGGAATTAATACACTTTTTGATTCAAGATATGTGGGAAGCCAAGCAACTAACTCTTTGGATCCAATAATTGGCAACACATCAAAATCACCAGTTGCACCTAAACGTTGCATAGCCCATTTTTTAATTGCAGCGCGAAGCTCTGGGGTTCCGGCGGTCACTGGATAACTTGGTGAGTTTGAAGCATCACGAAGTGCTTGTTGAATAAATTCAGGTGTTGGATCTACCGGCGTTCCTTGAGAGAGATCAATAATCCCTTGTGGATGGGCACGGGCTTTGTCACCAAATGGCGCTAACGCATCCCACGGAAAGTCTGGGAGCTGGGCACGCAATGGTTACTCGCTCTTTGGTGGGCGGGCTGCGATTGAAGCGTGATCGGTGCCGGTTGGGCCAACCTTGCTTGCACCACCTGGTGAACCGATTTCGATAAAGAATTCGGTATTGACCTTTCCAAACTCTTTCCATGGGCCAGGGACATCATCTTCGTAATAGATGGCTTCTACTGGACACACGGGCTCACACGCACCGCAATCCACGCACTCATCTGGCTGGATGTAGAGCATGCGATCGCCTTCATAAATGCAATCCACCGGACATTCTTCGATGCAGGATTTATCTTTTACATCGATGCATGGGTCTGCGATCACATAGGTCACGAGCTGCCTCCAAAGTGTTGGACATGGTGTCTGGTGAGGAATTCTAACGCCAAGTAACGCCGCTGCGCGATATTTACCGCTAGTTGATAATTGGCGGTGGTCGATGTTTAACGGTGGGTTTATCGTTGTCTCATGCCAGAAGAGCTCGAATCACAATTCACTAAACTCATCGGCTCACGGGTAAGCATCAGGCTACACGAGCCCGATGGGGGCTTTCGTGACATCTTGGGCCATCTGGTTACCCCACATTCATTGCGTAAGAAAAATGGAGAAGTTATCGAATTCTCTTATAGTGAGATTTTCGTCTGGAAGCAGGTGATTGAGAAGGTATGAAGTTATATGACACTCAATCCCGTCAACTAAAGGATATCGACGTATCGCAAGAACGTATTCGAATGTATTGCTGCGGACCAACGGTATATCGCGATGCACATGTCGGAAATCTTCGTACTTTTTTACTGTCAGATTTAATCGCCCGAGTAGTACGTCTAAACGGGTCGGTTCCATACCTGATTCAAAACATTACTGATGTCGGACACATGTCTGAAGATTTTGTAAATGATGACAAGATGTTGAGTCAAGCAAAGTTAGAAAAGATCGATCCATTTGAAATTGCTCGTAAATACGAAGCTAGATTTCATAGCGACTTAGCCGCACTCAACATTGAACCTGCGGCTGCATATCCAAGGGCAAGCGAAAGCATCGACATGATGTTAGATCTGATTGGAAGATTGATTGAGGCAGAGTTTGCATATGTTGGTTCAGATTCTTCGGTTTACTTTAGCGCTGAAAAATTTGCAACGTACGGCGCAATTAGTGGTAACAGACTTGATTCATTAAAGCCTGGACATAGATACGAATACACCGAAGACGGCGCAAAGCGATTTCATGCCGACTGGGCATTGTGGAAAGCAGCTGGAGATCGAACTGAGATGGTGTGGGATTCACCGTGGGGAAAAGGTTTTCCCGGATGGCATATCGAATGCTCGGCGATGTCATTAGAACTCTTAAATGGACATGTTGACATTCACGTAGGCGGAATAGATCTACGTTTCCCACATCATGAAAATGAGCGGGCACAGTCAAATGCTTTGATTAATCAGGAAGCGGTGGATCTCTGGGTACATGGTGAACACCTGCTTTTTGAGGGTAAAAAGATGTCAAAGAGTTCTGGCAATGTTGTCTTGCTCAAGGATGTCATTGAGCGCGGTTTTGATCCTTTAGCAATTCGGCTTTGTTTTCTAGAAAACAAGTATCGCTCACAAATGGATTTGACGTGGAATGCAATAGAAGCAGCTGCTGAGACTTTGAAGCGCTGGCGAATGAAGATGGCGCAATGGGGAATAAGCACAGCGATCGTTAGCGATCCTGAAATTGAATTGGCACTTAACACAGATTTAGATACATCTCGAGTGATTATCCGATTGCGTGAAATTGAGAAAAGTTCCTTGCCAGACAAGGGTGCGATCTTTAAATATGCCGATCAAGTTCTTGGGTTAGATCTGGGGCGTCCAATAGTTGAAAAAGTTTTAACTGTAGAGATGCAGAAACTGCTAGCTGAACGCACACTTGCTCGAGCAGAAAAGCGATGGAGTGATAGTGATCAACTTCGCGGCGAATTAGAAAATCTAGGCCTAGAAATTAAGGACACTCCTGAAGGACAAAGCTGGAGTTAGAGCGGGGTAATTATTCCAATGACGATCGCAATAAAACCAAAGTTAATCAAAGACTCACCAATTGCATCGCCTTGAATTAAATACTCCTCGTTAAGGCCTGGAAACCCTGCGCGAAGAACAACAAAGCCCCATGCGATTGAGGCAATAAATTTATAAGAACGCTTGCCCCACAACCTGCCGGTTGCCCAAATTCCAACAACGGTGGCAAAAAGGGAAACTATCAAACCGACCGGTGGATAAAAGCTATAGATAAAAACTGAACTTGCGCCCAGTGCGGCACCAAATAACAGTGAATAAATGCCTTTTGTCACAGAGTTATGCCTGACGTTAAATCTGTTTCGCGGCCCTTAGTATCAAATGGTTCGCACTTATTGCCCTTAACTAAGGTGTAGTACTCGTCGCCCCAAATTTGTAGCCCCAAATTGTTTGATAACGCAAAGAAGGGACCATCCAGCGCAATCTGAGTTTCATGTGCCTTCATTGCCGCCATCTTGGCATCGACATATGCCCCGCCATCAATCAAAGTAGTTACAAACTCATCATCTTTGGCAAATGGAAGATCGTCAACGCTTTCTGCGCCAAAGAAATCAGAACCAATTTCTTTCATCTTTGAAATACCTTCAGCTAAAACTGATTTGGGCATTGTGTTCCAATAAATCTTTTGAATTTGCCAAGAAGCTAATTCTGATGCTCTCATTGCAACACGATGCGCTTGAATATGATCCGGGTGTCCATATCCGCCAATTTCATCGTAAGTAATCAAAATGTGTGGCTTAATCTCTTCGATTACTTTGACTAAAATCTGTGCAGCTGAGTCAAGGTCTGCTTGCCAAAAAACATCTGGACGATTATTTGGTTCTGTTCCCATCATTCCGCTGTCTCGAAATTTTGTCGTGGGTGCACCTAAGAATCGATAATCAGAAATACCAAGTGCCTTCATTGCATCAGCTAATTCAATCTCGCGATGTGCACCAAGTTGATCCTGCTCGCTACTTGCTAAATGAGAAAGTCCCGGAACCAAGACTTCGCCTTCTTCGCCGCGCGTACAGGTTACGAGCGTGACTTGTGCCCCACGATCTGCATATAAAGCCATTGTTGCCCCGTTATTGATGGTTTCATCATCAGGATGTGCATGCACCAGCAGGATGCGGAAGCCTTCATAGGAGCGGTTCATGATTGGTAATTCTGCCGTACGATTGGACCAATGAGTAACGTAGACACATCCAACAAGGCTCGCTTGCCTCGAGATGAGCGCCGAGCATTATTGCTCTCTGCCGCACTTGAAGTGTTTACGGCTGCGGGATATCACTCCGCTGCGATGGATGAGATTGCAGATCGCGCAAATGTTTCAAAACCAGTTTTGTATCAGCACTTCCCATCAAAGCTAGAACTGTATTTAGCGGTTTTGGATTTACACATTGATTCCTTGGTTTTTGAGATTCAAAAAGCGATTGCATCTACTCCTGATAACAAAGACCGAGTATTGGCAACAGTTAATGCTTATTTTGCTTTTATTGAAAAGGAAGGCGAAGCCTTCCGATTGCTTTTCGAGAGTGACATGAGTGTTGAACCACAGGTTCGTGAACGCTTAAATCGAATGACATACGACTGTGCAGCTGCGGTTAGCGCAGTGATTGCACTAGATACTGGCCTACCAAAAGAGGCATCAATGCTTTTGGGTGTTGGAATGATTGGTTATGCGCAAGTAACTGCTCGTCACTGGCTCGAACGAGATAGCAAGTTAAGTCGACAAGATGCAGTTGCATTGGTTTACAACCTCATGTGGCGTGGCATTTCAGGATTTCCGCGCAACTAAAATCGTTAGGATTAAATAAATATGGCAACAACATTTGCTGACCTGCCCCTGCGCAGTCAAACAATTGAGGCATTGCATGCCCACGGTTTCTTAGCACCATTTGCTATTCAAGAAATGGTTCTGCCAATTGCTTTGGCAGATGGTGACGTAATCGGTCAGGCTAAGACCGGAACTGGAAAGACGCTTGCATTTGGCATTCCAGTTATTGAGCGAGTAATCGCTCCACAGGATCCAGAGTGGGCAGATTTTGATAAAAAAGGTTTACCTCAGGTTTTAATTGTTGTTCCAACACGAGAACTGTGTACGCAAGTAACAAAAGACATTGAAGAACTGGCATCTAACCGTGGAATTCGCACTGTTGCTGTTTATGGTGGACGCGCATTTGAACCACAAATCGAAGCGCTTCAGGCTGGAGTTGAAATTGTTGTTGGAACACCTGGGCGCTTACTAGACCTTTCTCGTCAAGGTCAGTTAAAGCTTAAAGAGGTTTCCCGATTAGTTTTGGATGAAGCTGATGAAATGTTAGACCTTGGCTTTTTGCCCGATGTAGAAAAGATTTTATCTAGCACGCCTAATCGTGCTCAGACCATGCTGTTTTCAGCCACTATGCCGGGTGACATCATTGCTCTTGCGCGTCGTTTTATGAATCAACCAATTCATATTCGCACACAAGATAGTGAAGATGAAGGCGCAGTTGTGACCCGAATCAAACAGCACGTTTTACGTGCACATGCATTAGACAAAATTGAAATGTTAGCCCGAATTTTGCAAGCTGAAGGACGTGGACCAACGATGGTCTTCTGCCGGACAAAAAGAACTGCGCAAAAAACAGCAGAAGATTTGCTAGAGCGCGGATTTAATGCAGCACCTATCCACGGTGATCTTGGACAAAGTGCACGCGAAAAAGCGCTCAGCGACTTCAAGGCTGGTAAATCAGATGTGCTTGTTGCGACCGATGTTGCGGCGCGAGGAATTGATATTGATGGAATTACTCACGTAATCAATTACCAATGTCCAGAAGATGAAAAAACTTATGTCCACCGCATCGGACGTACCGCGCGTGCGGGTGCACATGGAATTGCAGTTACCTTTGTTGATTGGGATGAACTTGCCCGTTGGAAAATGATTAACCAAACGCTAGAACTTGGTTTAGCCGAGCCTGAAGAGACTTATTCATCATCGGAACATCTCTATGAAACTCTTAACATTCCTGCAGGTTCGACGGGTCGCTTGGTGAAAGCTAAGCCCGCTGCAAAAGTTGAGAGCAAGGAATCGCGACCAACCCGTACAAAACAGGAAGCACCTAAACCCCGTACTGAAAGAAACAGAACTCGTACCAAGAAGTTTAAAGAAAGCTAAGCAGTAACAAAGACGCGAATCGCATCCACGAGCATTTGTACAGCGATTGCTGCAAGCAATAAACCTGCGATTCGAGCGACAAGTGTCACACCCGCTTCTTTAATCACCTTAAGGATTGTGGTCGATGCCATCAGTGCGATTGCAATCGCGATGTGAACCGCCACAACAGCTGCCGTTAAACCTAGTGCCATCGCAGTTGAATCCACCTGCTGAACGAAGATCATCGTTGCAACAATCGCGCCAGGGCCCGCCAATAGTGGAGTTCCAAGTGGCACCAAGGCAATATTTGAATCACCATTTTCGCCATGCTTGTTGGTATTTCCAGTTAATAACTCCAGGGCAACAAGGAGTAACAAGAGTGCACCTGCTGCTTGTAGCGCTTCCATAGAAATGTTGAGGTAACTCAAAATTGCGCGACCAAATAAGGCAAAAATAGAAATAACTAGTAGTGAAACACCTGCGGCCTGAACCGCCAAAATTCTGCGGACCTTAGGGGATTTATCTTTAACCAAGCTTAAGAAAATTGGGGTCGCTCCGGGTGGATCCATGATTACAAACAGCGTGACAAATGATTGGACTGCGAATGTAATTGCGCTTATGTCTTTCACGCTGAAACCACCCTTCGAGCATTGGATTGAGACTCTAACTTCTCCCATTGTTCCCTACGGGTATGGTTTTCTGCTAATGAATTAAGTTTTCCAGTACCGTGATAATCACTGCTTCCAGTAATAACAAGATCTAATTCCTGTGCAATAGTTCGCAACAAGGCTCTTTCATCAGGATTTTGGTCTCGATGATCGACTTCAATACCGTTTAAGCCAGCGGCAACTAATTCTGAAAAATCCTCAGGTGTAAGAATTTCTCCACGATGTGAAGCAAATGGATGTGCGATAACTGCAACTCCCCCAGCTCTTCGAATCAAAGCAATTGCTTCGATAGGAGTAGGCGCAGCATGAGAGACATAAAAACGTGATTCGTTATGTAACAAATTCGTAAAAGCTTCATCGCGTGATTTCACAATTTTCTTTGCAACTAGGGCATCAGCCAAGTGTGGTCTGCCCATGGTTGCGCCCTTTGGCATAGCTAGCTCAACATCTTGAATCGAAATATCAATGCCTTCAGCTCGCATTTTTTCAATCATCTTTCGCATTCGTGGAAGTCGTCCATCGCGAGTTTCTTCAAGCACACGCTGCATTTCCTCATGTTCAGGATCAAAGAGCAGGCCCAACATATGAACGCTCACGCCATCAATTGTTAAACAAGAAATTTCAGAACCCAGTGCTAACTTCAGTGAGCCGCGAAGTGATTCGGTCGCCTCAGCCCAACCTGATGTTGTGTCGTGGTCTGTTATTCCTAATACTTCTAATCCCTGAACAATCGCCTTATTAACAAGTTCGCGGGGCGAATCGGTTCCATCGCTGCAATTAGTGTGGGTGTGTAGATCAATCACTCTTTACACTCCTTGTTCTAGTTACAACCAATATACAACCGATCAAAATTAACGCGATTCCTGGAATTACACCAATAGGAGGGGTTTGATCTAACCACCAAGCCGCAAGTACTGCACTAACCGGCACTTCGAAAAACACGATGAGAGAAACTACCGCGGGTGAAACTCGCTTCAGTGCTGAATTAAACATCGTATGTCCTAGTAATTGAGCGCCAAGAATTAGGCCCAACAGAATCAACCATTCATTTTGTTCGAAAGAAAAAATCTCATTTCCAGCGATTAAAGCCATCGGTAGTGCGGTCATGGCACACACAAAATAGCAAACCGTTGTATATGTACTTGTCTCTAGTGTTCGTTGTGCTTTTGAACCAGCAATCATGTAAGCCGCAGCTAAAGCTGCTGAAACAAGTGCAGCAATATCACCCAGAAAAGCTCTCAGTGAAATAGTTAGATCCACACCGGAAACAAGAACTACTCCCACAAAACTAACGACCATTCCTAGCCAAGCTTTTGATGGAATGTGCCCGCCGCTAAACTTTACAAACAATGCTGCAAAAATTGGTTGCAGGGCAACAAGTGCGGTACCTGCTGCAACGGTTGTCATGCGCATAGCTAAGAAAAATCCAATAAAGTGAAGTGCTAGTAGCACTCCGGCAATGGCTGCCCATTTCATTCCTGTGCGATCGCGTGAATGACGCAACGCAAAAGGCAAGGTGATAAGCGATCCACCCAAGTTGCGCCAAAAAATTAATGTCAGGATTGGCATCGCACTCATTGCAATTAATGGACCAGATGTTCCGATGCCAATGATTCCAAGTCCCAATCGAATCAGGTCAGGCTTAGCAGGTATCGCCGTATGTTCATTAATACGTTGATCTGCATTCATAAGAGAAAGGTACCCTTAACTCATGAGCGAGAATCTCTTTAACCGAGTATTTCTCGCCCATCTTCCTGGCACTGGCTAAGTGGAGACGCCCAATCGGACTCCGAGTAAAGACTTACTACGCTTCATTAGTTTCTCGGCAACATCAGAAATTGCAATTGCAGCAGGTGAAGTTGGATCGGCATCAACAATTGGTGCGCCTTCATCTCCACCAGTACGTAGCGCAGGACTAAAGGGAATTTTGCCAAGTAGCGGTACATCAATACCTACAAGTTGTGAGAGTCGGCGAGACGTTTCATCTCCTCCGCCTTCTCCAAACAAAGAAATCGTGTCGCTGCAGTTTGGGCATGGAAAGGCTGACATGTTTTCAATAACACCTATGACATGTTGGTGAATTTGGTGTGCGATGCGTCCTGCACGCTCTGCAACCTCTGCTGCTGCAATCTGTGGCGTTGTTACAACCACAATCTCTGAAGTTGGAATCAGTTGGCCCAAAGAGATCGCTAAATCTCCGGTTCCGGGTGGCAAATCAATAAGCAGAACATCCAAATCTCCCCAATAGGCATCAGAAAGTAGCTGCTCCAGCACTCGGTGAAGCAACGGACCTCGATAAGCAACCGGATCGGAACGTTCTGGCTTAAACATTTCCATTGAAACTGTTTTTACGCCATAAGACTCGAGTGGAATAAACATCTGGTCGATTGCCGTTGGTCGCTGTCCCATCAATCCCATCAGTCGCGGAATTGAGTGACCGTAAACATCTGCATCCAAAATTCCAACAGTCAAACCATTTTTAGCCATAGCAACCGCCAAATTTGCAGTTACTGATGACTTTCCAACTCCACCTTTTCCAGATGCGATACCTATGACACGTGTCAAAGAATCTGGCTGGGCAAAAGGAATAAACTTTTCACGTCCACCTCGGACAACTTTTTTCACAAAGTTGCGTTGCTCTTCATTCATGACTCCAAACAAAAGTTCCACACCCTGCACACCCTGAACTGATTGCACCGCACTAGTAATGTCGGTCCGCAGTCGATCCTGCATCGGACACGCTGCGATAGTCAGCAATACCTTTAGTGAAATGGAACCATTAAGTTCAGAAAGGTCTTCAATCATTCCCAGCTCTGTTATTGGTTTGCGAAGCTCTGGATCATTAACCTTTGAAAGCGCTTCTGTAACTTGATCCAGAAGTGTCATAGTAAATCTGGGTCAATCATTGCAGTAGGTTTCTTAACCTTTGGCTTAGGTGTTTCTTCATCTAACAAATCTGAAATTTGCTTCTTTACAAAAGTCTTTGGATTCAAATCCTTGGGTTGCAAGTCTTCAAACCCTGGTCCCAGATTATCTCGAAGTTCAGTTGTTGCTTTATTTGCTAAGCCACGAAGTTTCTTGACCCATTGCGCAGCTTCTACGGCAACTTTTGGCAGACGCTCTGGTCCGACAAGCAGCATCGCAAGGATTGCAAGCCCTAAAACTTCACCTGCACCCAGATCAAAGAACATTTCTGTAGCCTACGCCAATTATTTCTTAGCCGCGATTAGAGTTAAAGAGATAGTTCTTTCAACACCATCGCGCTTATAGGTCAGGGTTACAACATCACCAACATTCTTGGATCGAACACTGACAATGAGCTCTTCTGGGCCGTTAATAGGCTTTCCATCCAGAGCAATGACAATGTCTCCGCCACGCAGGCCAGCCTTTTCTGCAGGGCTGCCGGACAAGATTCCGCGGCCTGAAGTAGCAACTTGAGCGCCTTCACCCATGTAATTCATATCTAATGAGATTCCAATTACTGGATAGGTAGCAACACCATTTTTGATTAATTGATCTGCAGTCTTTCGGGCCTGGTTGATTGGGATTGCAAAACCAAGACCAATCGAACCAATTCGAAGACCAGATCCCAAGGATGCAATCGCAGAGTTGACACCAATTACAGCGCCAGTTGAATCAACTAATGGTCCACCAGAATTTCCTGGATTGATTGCAGCATCAGTCTGTAATGCATTAATGAAAGAGCTTTCATTATCTGAATCCCCTGCAGTAACTGGGCGATCCTTGGCGCTAATGATTCCAGTGGTGACGGTTCCAGATAATCCCAGTGGAGAACCAATCGCAATAACTGCATCGCCAACAGCGACTAAATCACTGTCGCCAAATTGCATCGCCTTTAAACCTGATGCCGCAATCTTCAAAACTGCTAAGTCATAGGACGCGTCTCTGCCAACAACTTTTGCAATAAAGGTTCTTCCGTCGTTGAGCTTAACTCGAATGCTTCCACCTGATTGCGCGGCTGAACTAATAACATGGTTATTAGTTAAAATATAGCCATCGCTATCAATGAAAAATCCTGATCCTGTACCCGCACCCCTAAGCGAACGAGTTTGAATCGACACTACAGAAGGCAAAACTCTTTGCGCAGTCCCGGCTACCGAATCCGGTGCACGTTCAATGGTGCTGGTAGATGAAACCAGATTAACTCGATTAAAAAGTGATGCACCTGATGCATTAACACCCAAAATTCCACCAACTGCTCCTGCTAAAACTGCGATCAGCGCAATAGATCCCTTTGAGTTTTTTGAGGAGGTGTTTGCCTGCCACCAAGGGGCTGGCACGGGAGCAACTTTTTTGCGAGGAAAGATCATGGCGCTATTTTGCTACAACTTTGTTGCGATCAGTAATCCGTCGCCGACTGGCACTAAAGAACTCACCCAATGATCGGTGTCATTCTTGATGATTTTCCCAGTATCCCGAAGGGCGACTGTGCGTGGATCACGCTGGGCTGCATCACAGACCTTGCCGCCACCGTAATAGTTATCGATTACCAGGGCTCCACCGCTTCGCAAAATTCGTTGTGCTTCATTGATTACATAACCCAAATCTTCCGGGTTATGGCGAACAACTACCAAGTCATATGCGCGATCAGTGAGCTTTGAAATAACTTCTAGGACAGAGTTAGTGATCAAGCGATATCGACTTGGTGCAATGTCTGCATCTGCGAAAGCAAGTTTAGCAATCTGTGAATGTTCCATCTCATCATCTATTGAAGTCAAAGTTCCGCTTGGAAGCATTCCATCAAATAACCACAAGCTACCAACGCCAGAACCTGTTCCAACTTCAACTACTGATTGTGCCTTTAAGGTAGAAGCTAAGAATTTTAGAAATGCTCCGGCTCCAGGAGTTGTATCCACTGTTCCTAATTCAACACCGCGGGCACGAGCTTGCGATTTGAAGTGATCTTCGGGAATGAAATTCTCGGCGAAAGTATGCGGATCTACTCTCATGACAATGAGGTTATCCACTCGGTAAGAAGGCGTACTCCGAATCCTGTTCCACCCTTAGAGTTTTCACCCGCATCAACTTCGCTACGCGCAGTTCCTGCAATATCTAAGTGAACCCAACGTCTAGTTGATGTGAAGTTTTCTAGAAACAGAGCCGCAGTGACCGAGCCAGCAGAAAACTTGCCTTTATCGGCGGTGTGATTGAAATCTGCGATATCACTGCGCAAAGCATCCTTGTAATCATCAACTAACGGCATATGCCAGACGCGATCACCAGTTGCTTCGCCTGCCTTTGAAAGCGCTGCAGCTAAAGCATTGTCACGGGTATACATCGCTGCATATTGACGACCTAATCCAAGTGTTGCTGCTCCCGTTAAGGTTGCAATATCTACTAAATAATCGGGATCTAAATTGGCATCTGCATACGCCAAACCATCGGCCAAAACTAAACGTCCTTCAGCATCGGTGTTAATTACTTCAACCGTTGTTCCACCGTAATGCTTGATGACATCACTTGGGCGTTGCGCGGTGGCAGAGATAGCGTTTTCAGCCATCATCATTAATGCGGTGACTTGAACATTTGGTTGCAGATGTTCAAGCGCAGTCAGGGTTCCAAGAATTGCAGCAGAGCCTGCCATGTCGCTCTTCATTGCCATCATCGTGTCATAAGGACGCTTCAGCGAAACTCCGCCTGTATCAAAAGTGATTCCTTTGCCCACTAAAACAATGTGTGGCAAAGCCTTCGCTGACTTTTTCTTAGATTTTGGCTGATAAGTAACTTGAATCATTCGTGGCCCTGGCTTGGGTGATGAGCCACCTACTGCACGAAGACCGCCGAATTCTTTCAGCGCTGCACCTGCAAATATTTTGACCGTTAGGCCAGTTCCCTTTGCAAAATCTTCTGCTTGCTTACCCATCCACGCTGGATTTTTGATGTTTGCTGGAGTGTGAACTAAATCCCGAGTTCTGCAGATTGCGTTGGCAATTGCTGCTGCATCTTTAATCGTCTGAGCATCTTTGCTTGCAATAAAAATTGTTGGCTCTTCTTTTTTCTTGTCTGTCTTTAGGTTCCAGACCCAAGCCCCTAAGGAAACTGAAATTGCAAAGGACTTAATCTCTGAGACAACACACGCTGAAAATACTGTTGTGTTCTTTCCCCGTACTTTACGGCCAACCGCGGCTCCTGCTGCGCGCGCAGCGGTACCGCTTTGATCACCAATTCCCACCAAAAATAATCGATCTGTTTCAGAATTTTCAGCGCTGACTGGAACCTCAAAAAGCTCTCCAGCTTTGCCAGTTGGTGCAAAAAAAGTTAATTCATCAACAAGGTTAAGGGCGAAGAACTTTTCCACCTCGGCTGCAAGGGGTGAGACAAATTCGAAATTGCCATCTAGGTTTTTAAAGAATCCAAGTGCAATTGCATTAGCACTGGCAGCCTTTGAAATCTCAAAAGGTGCGTATTGAGGTAGCGCTGACATGATTGGTAAGGCTAGTGCCTTTAAATGTAAATTACTTCTTAACGAGAGCAACAGCTGCGTGTAGAGCTGCGCTGAGATTGTTTGCTTCTTCGGCGTTCATTTCGACAACTAATCGTCCGCCACCTTCAAGAGGGATTCGCATCACTAGGGAGCGGGCTTCCTTTGTGACCTCCATTGGACCATCACCAGTACGGGGTTTCATGGCTGCCATGGGGAGACTCCTCTAAATCGTTGGTACTGCTATGTGTAAAGCAAGGGGGTAAGTATCTCGCAGAATGAGCCGTAGTGCGAATTCGAGATTGGCCTAAATGCCCAGAATCGCGCTCAATCGGGCTTTACCTTGGCGAATTATTGCCTCAACAGACCTGTCTGGAACACCAAGCATTGATGCGATTTCTGAGGCGCTCATCGACTTCAGATAATGCATGGTCAAGATGATTCGTTCTTCATCAGGCAATGTGGCAAGGGCTTGCGCCAGTGTTTGCGGTTGCTTGCCCATGAGGCAACTTTACTTCCTTTGCTGCAACTGGCGGCGCAAGGCCGACAGCGAGATGCGTACTCCTACGTACAAACCTGGTGCAATAAGAAGGAATAGCGCTCGCGGAGCAAGAACCTCTTCCGACCAATCAAACCGTGTCGATTGCGGCGTGAGCTCAGTTAATTCAAATCGCCCGGTGCCCTTAATAATTTTTCCGGTATGAACAACATCGCACACAGTTGGTGGATTCCACGCAGTCACAGTCATGTGATCCATGATTCCTAATTTTCCAATTCCTGTGAAAGCTGCAATTGATGTACCAACGCCTTCGCGAATATCAGAAGTAACTTCAACTGTTGTTTGCAGCATCCATTCACTTTGTGATTCCCAATCAGCTAATGCCGCCCACACTATTTGGATTGGAGCATCAATGACAAGACTCATTGCGATGTGATTACTTCTCAAGCTTGGCACGCTCGCAATGCTTCATCGACAGTTGTCGTCCATTGAACAATCTCACGCATTCCAGGCTTTATAAACTTCTCATCTTCTAAGTGAACAATTAATTCATGTAAAGGTGCATAGATTCCAAATGGATCAAGAATTACAACCGGCTTGGTATGAAACTTTAAATAATGCCCAACCCAAATTTCAAAAAACTCTTCAAGGGTGCCCGCACCGCCAGGCAAAGTCACAAACGCATCTGAAATGTCGGTAATCATGTGCTTTCGTTGTCCCATAGTTTCGACAACATGTAATTCATCATTGTCATGATCTGCAAACTCAATATCCACCAATGCTTGTGGAATCACGCCGATTGTCTTGCCGGCAGCATCACGTGCTCCCCTAGAGACCGCACCCATCATCGAAATGTGACCACCACCAGTGACTAACTCATTAGAAGAGGTAGCGATTCCCTTGCCTAACTCGTAAGCAAGCTCTACATACTTGTTATCGATCGAGGGTGAGGATGAACAAAAGACGGCAATACGCATGCGGCTAACAATAGAGGCTACGCTTGGCTCATGACGACCATCGCATCTGGCCACGGGATTGCAACTATCGCTAAGGGTGCAACCCTTGATGTCTGGTTTCCATCCCCTGCCTTGTCGCAACTTTCGGCATCCGTTCCGGCAGAGCTATCCGCACTCGTTGGCACAGATGATGCGCGCGCAGTTTCGCGTGAAGTTGTAAGTATTGAAATTGATATTTCAAAACCGCCAGCTAACGCAGCAGATGCTTACTTGCGACTACATCTGCTTTCACATCGACTCGTGAAACCACACGGGCTGTCACTTGATGGAATATTTGGAATCCTGAGCAATGTTGTTTGGACTTCTGTGGGTCCATGCGCAGTAGAAGATTTTGAAATCACTCGCGCACGATTGAAAGCAGCACATGGAAATGTCAGTGTTTATGGTGTCGACAAGTTCCCGCGAATGGTTGATTATGTAATTCCATCAGGTGTTCGAATTGCTGATGCTGATCGCGTGCGACTAGGTGCACACCTAGCTTCAGGTACAACGGTGATGCATGAAGGTTTTGTTAACTTCAATGCCGGAACTCTTGGAACTTCAATGGTTGAAGGAAGAATTTCAGCTGGCGTGATTGTTGGAGATGGGACCGATGTAGGTGGTGGTGCCTCAATCATGGGAACACTTAGCGGTGGCGGCAAAGAAGTTATTTCAATTGGCCAGAAATGTTTACTGGGTGCAAATTCAGGTTTGGGTATTTCACTAGGTGACAATTGTGTAATCGAAGCTGGTACTTACATTACAGCTGCGGCAAAAGTTAAGTTACCTGATGGTGAAATAGTAAAAGCCGGAACACTTTCTGGAGCAAGCAATTTGTTATTCCGCAGAAACTCACTCGATGGTGGCCTTGAAGTTGTCTTAAGGACTGGGACTTGGGGTGGGCTCAACAGCGTTTTGCACGCTAACTAAATCAAAATAGGCAGATGGAATCCTTGTTCGGCTTCTAAATGTTTCTCCACGAAGACTTTTTTGAATTCCTGTACTAGATGTTGCTCTAATTGTTGCAACAGTTCCGCTCAGATTTTTTGAAACAATCTCAAGCGAAACGACATCAGGCAATGCAAAGGCAAGGGCAACTGACGCTTGGGTGACTGAACGTTTCCAACTGAAGAAATTTGGATTGAGCTTTGGATCTTGACTTCCGGGATCGGCAATAATCTGGGTATAGGTGCGATCACTGCCCCACGCATTAAGTGCCGTTTCAGTTAAGCCACCGGTAGAACTCCCAAAATATGCCGCAATAGGTAGGTTGTTCTGGGTCAGCGTTAATCCTGCGGTATTGGTAACCGCAGCTTTCCAAAACTTTCCCCACCCTTTTTCAGTTTCTTTGGCAAAACCAAGAAACTTTTGATCAGAAATTTCACCATATAGATCGCAATCGCAACGTGCACGATAGATACCTGCTTTATTCAAAGCATATGTACGAGAAGCAATTGCTTGGGCTTCAAGAGCTGCCATTGGCCAGGAAGAAGGGACTTCACTTATCCCCCACAAATATTCATCGGCCAAACGAACTGAGTTGGTCACTTCTAGTCGAAAACCCAGAGTTGAAGCTTTAACTGCTCTAAATTGCATTTGCCCATATCGATATCTGGTTGTCAATGATGAATGGGTTAGTGAAACGACTCCATCGACACCTGGTAAATATCGAGTTCCGCTCCATCGAACTGTAAAGACTCGATTTCTTGGCAAACTCGTAGTCTGTTTTCCAGTGACAACACTTGGTACAACTGTAGAGCCCAGAATTGAAAAATTTAATGAACTATTGACTGGGACAACTGCAAGAGGTGCAATTTCTTGAGCATCTCCAATATCTCCGCTAAAGATTTGAAGTGTCGCATCAGGAGTTCTTGTTGCAATCCTTGCGGTACTAAGTAGATGACCTACATTTACTCGCAGAATCTTTGAATCATCCATAGGTTGAATAACTACATCTTTGTAATAGTAATTTAGGATCGCAGTAGGTGTTTCTCCAGCAAGGGCTTTAGAGCGAGCACCGATTTGGCTTAGCCCTACTCCGTGCCCATAACCCGCACCTGTAATCGCAAATTCAGTTGGAATCTCTACAGCAGAAGCTGGTTGCGGAGTGAAAGCAACTAAGGCTAAAAGTAAAACGAGCGGCTTAAACATCCTCATCAATTGCTGCACTCTTTCCAAGATGTAGAAATTCTTGATATGCATCGATTACTTGATTTGGTTCACCGCGTTGAATCAACTTTCCCTTATGCAGCCACGCCACATCGTTACAAGTATCTCGCAATGTTTGCATTGCATGGCTTACAAGGATCAGTGCGCGATCATCACTTCTCAACTCTTTGATTCGGTTGAGACTCTTTTCTTTAAACTTTGCGTCTCCTGTACTGAGTGCTTCATCAATTATCAAAATATCTGGTCGTACGGTTGCAGCCACTGAAAAAGCTAGGCGCGCATACATTCCTGAGGAATAAGTTCGCATGGGAGCATCTATTGCATCACCTAGCTCTGAAAAGTCAGCAATCTCATCGAAGTGTCCTTGGATTTCTTCACGAGACATTCCTGCAGCTAAGCCACCCAAAAAGACGTTATCGCGTCCTGACATAGATGGATTAAATCCGACACCTAGTGCTAACAAGGTACTTACAGATCCATACACTTCGATGCGGCCTTGTGATGGTGGCAGGATTCCTGCAACACAGCGCATCAACGATGATTTACCCGCGCCATTAGTTCCAATTACACCTAATACTTGACCATATTCAACATCAAGATTTATATCATCGAGTGCACGAACAACCCGAGTTTGTTTTCCACCGCGTCCGAAAGCTTTGACGCGCGCTTTTAAGGTGGGTCTGCGATCGATTGCAGTCGTGTAAGTCAGACCAACGTTTCTAATTGAAACAGCTAGTTCATTTGTCTTGTGAAGTTTAGAGGCGGACAGCGAACTCACGCTCCCTCGACAAAAAGAAATAAGTACCAATAAAGAAGATACCTGTTGCCCAAGCCAATCCCTGAAGCAGGCTTGATGTTTCTGGGGCTACACCCTGCACTAAAGCGCGTGACCAAGAATCCAATATAGGAAACAGTGGATTAACAATTTCAAGGGCCTTGAGGTTTGGATCTAACGCAGATGCTGTGTACAAGATTGGAGACAAGTAGAGAAGTGTTCTAGTCAAGTAAGGCAAGAAATTTGCGATATCTCTGAAATAGACATTGATGCATGAAATAGTTATGGCAAGGCCAAGTGCCAGAAAAATCGTAATGAGCAGTACTGGAATTGCCCATAACATTTCTATGGAAAATGGTGAACCAACAATCGCCTTAACAACGAAGAAGACAATTAAAGTTGGAATAAATTTAAAGATTGCAATAATAACCGCTGACAAAGGCAACATGATTCTAGGAAAAGCGGTATTCAAAATGAGCCGTTGCCCTGCAGTAATTGACTTTACGCCGCCGGTTAATGAGTTAGCTACTAAGTAAAAGAGAAAAAGGCTTGCAGTCAAGTGCACATAGCGCGAACTATCGGTTGATCCACCGATAATCACGATCAAAATAAAGTAAACCCCTGATAGCAATAATGGATTTAGGACAAGCCATAACTGCCCAAATACTGAATCAAAATGCTGCTCGCGCAGTTCGGATTTGGAGTATTCAGAAATAAATGTTCTGCGGGACCACAGGGACTTCCAGTACTTCCCGAGCTTAGGTAGGCCAGCCCTAAATGGCTCATAAACCTGCAATGGGGTACTCACGGAGACAAGGTTACCGCAGGGGCAAGTGACTTCGGTGATGTGAGAAATCCAAGCCCCCATGAAATATGCATTGTGAGCAAGATTGTTGGTAAACAAAGAATCTCACCCATGCTCTTACCAATAATTATCGAAGCCCCCAGGATAAACACCGAATACACAAGTGCGGGAATGAAGAACAATGGCCCTAATACTGCACCTGCAATTAGTGATAGCGAAGTTGCAATAACTGTAAATGGTGGAGCCAAATATCTGTAGTTAATGCTTCCTTTATGTCTTCTTGAAACAACTCGTCTCCAGCGACCGTATTCGAAGTACTGCTTAGCAAGGGCTTTGATTGTCGAGCGGGGACGATATGTCACCTGCAATCGTGGATCAAAATAAACAACTCCTCCACTTTCGCGTAAACGAAAGTTGAGTTCCCAATCCTGTGCTCGAGTAAATCTTTCATCAAATCCACCTGCCGCCAGTAATGCTTCTTTTCTAAAACAGCCTAAGTAGACAGTATCTGATTCTCCCGCACCTCCTCCTGTATGAAAGCGAGATGCACCAACACCAAGTGGGCTGCGCATGGCGCGAGCAACAGAACGTTCAAAAAGTGACACACCTTCAGCGGCCATGATTCCACCAACATTTACTGCGCCAGTTTCACTAAGAATCTGAAAAGCAGTTTCACAATAATCATGCGGAATCTGTGAATGTCCATCAACGCGTACGATGATTGAGTAACGAGCTGCAGCGATAGCAAGATTTAAGCCTGCAGCGGTTTTCCCTGTGGGATTTTCAACTACGACAACACGTGAATCTCTGGATTGGATTGACTGCGCGATTTTCATCGTTTCATCCTGTGAAGGCCCCACTGCAAGAATTACTTCGATTGCTCCAGAAAAGTTCTGGGACAAGATCGAATTCACAGAATCCTCGAGATACTTCTGCTCGTTCAGGACAGGCAGGATCACCGAGATTTCCCGCTTCGGTGAGCCATATAACGTGTTCGCTGATGTCGACATAACGCGTACACGCTATCGCTCAAGTACTCTCTGACAGTGAAATCAACGCGGGCAATTCGGACTATTACCTCACTATCTGTGGGAGTGGTTCTGATTTCCGCCTTTTCTTGGCTGGGGCTGGGACAAGTCAGCAGCGCAATCGATCGCATCGATGCCTTTGGATCAATAACCAACCGACCAGATAAGCCAAATAAAGCGCTTAACTATTTATTGGTTGGCTCTGATACTCGTGAAGGTCTGACTAAAGAACAGATGAAGTTACTTCGTGTTGGAAGCACGAAGACGGCTGCCGGTTCGCGATCAGACACAATGCTTATTGTTCACATCTCTAAGTCACGAGATAAGGCAACAATCATTTCTATTCCTCGCGATTCATTGGTAACAATTCCAGAACATCCTTCTTCATTGAATAAAGAAAGGATTATTCCAGCTGCACTTGGAAAAATTAATGCTGCCTTTGCATTTGGTGGCGCTCCGCTCTTGATTGAGACCGTTGAAAACGAAACGGGAATTCGCATAGATCACTACATCGAAATCGGCTTTGCTGGTTTTGCCGGAATGGTTGACGCACTGGGTGGAATCGAAGTTTGCACCAAGCGCGACATTGATGATCCTGGTAGCCACTTAGTTCTTCCCGCAGGTGTTCACACACTTAATGGTGTTGAATCACTCAAATATGTACGAACACGTGACTTTGACGGAATGGGCGATCTAGGTCGCATGCAACGCCAGCAGCAATTCATGAGCGCAGTCCTTCGTAAAGTTACAAGCACTGGAGTTTTACTTAATCCAGTTAAACTCGTAAATTTCTTCAATGCAGCGATTGAAACAATTAAGACAGATTCAGAACTCAATAAGAGCGATCTCTTGACACTTGCAAAGCAAATGAAGAATCTTTCTTCAAGCAACGTCCGAACTCTGACTATTCCATTGGGAAATACCAATGCGCGAGTTGCAGGAGTTGGATCGGTGGTTACTTGGGATTCAGAGCTAGCGCCAGAACTATTCAATCGAATTCGTGAAGATTTGCCGCTCACCGATGAGGTAACCCCTTCTCCTTCAGCATCAACAACGGGTAAGCCAACTGTGATCGATAAATTCAAGACTCGTACCGCTGATGAAAATCCTTGCGGAGCTCTGAAGTAAACTCTCAGGCATGACTTTAACTCTCTCGGTAGTTGGCTGCGGTTATTTAGGAGCCACCCATGCTGCATGTATGTCTTCTTTGGGTTTCACTGTTGTTGGCGTGGATACCGATCCTGAAAAGGTGGCACTTCTACAAAGTGGAAAGTTGCCTTTTTATGAGCCAGGGTTAGACACCTTGTTGGAACAAGAGATGAAAACTGGACGATTGTCTTTTACAACAGATTTTTCAGCTGTTAAAGATGCAGATGTTCACTTTGTTTGTGTTGGAACCCCTCAGAGTAAAGATGGGCTCGCGGCAGATTTAACATATGTGAAAGCTGCTGTTGCTGCGATCGCCCCACACTTAAAAGATGGCGCTCTAGTTGTTGGTAAGTCAACAGTGCCAGTAGGTACTGCACAAGGTTTGCGCGATGAATTAGCAAAAATTGCACCACAAGCCGATCTAGCATGGAATCCAGAGTTTCTTCGTGAAGGTTTTGCCGTAGAAGATACTTTGACTCCTAACCGCTTAGTTGTTGGTGTTGCAAATGACCGTGCAGAAGAAATACTCAAAGAGGTTTATCAGCCGGTAATCGCTCTAGGTACTCCATGGATTCGCGCAGATCTGCCAACTTCAGAATTAGTGAAGGTTGCTGCGAATTCATTCCTTGCCACAAAGATTTCATTTATTAATGCAATGGCTGAAGTCTGCGAAGCTTCAGGTGGCGATGTCACTGTCTTGGCAAAGGCAATCGGCTATGACCCACGTATTGGAAATCGCTTCTTGCAAGCCGGTATTGGTTTTGGTGGAGGCTGCCTTCCAAAGGATATTCGTGCATTCATGGCTCGCGCAGAAGAGCTAGGCGCAAAGCAAGCACTCGAATTCTTGCGCGAAATCGATGCCATTAACCTTCGTGCCCGCCAACGAGTTATCGATGTTGTACGCGGTGAACTGTCAGAAGATCTGACCAAGTACAAGATCGCTGTTTTAGGTGCGACATTTAAGCCCGACAGTGATGATGTTCGTGACTCCCCAGCACTTGATATTGCTGCTCAGTTACAAGCTGCAGGTGCAATCGTTGTAGTTCATGATCCACAAGGAATCGAGCCTGCACGTAAGCGTTTTCCTAATCTTGAGTACCAAGAAGTTGTTACAGATGCGCTAAAGGATGCTGATTTGATTCTGCACTTAACTGAATGGAAGGAATACCGCCAAATCGATCCAGCGGCTATCGCTTCTCTTGTTAAATCAAAGATCATTATTGATGGACGCAACATGTTAGATCGCTCTTTATGGCGAAAAGCTGGTTGGAAGTTCCACGCTTTAGGTCGAACCGATTAATTCCAAAGAAACAATTGATGCGGTCCTGTCGTTAAAGACATGGGCTGTGGTTGGACTGAGCAACAACCCTGATAGAGCAGCGTTTGGTGTTGCGAAGCTCTTGCAAGACAAAGGTCATCACATCATTCCGGTACACCCTAAAGCCGAGGCCGTTCATGGGGAAAATGCTTACACCACGCTGACAGAGATTCCGGTACCAATAGATGTTGTTGATTGTTTTGTAAATTCACAATTAGTTGGCTCAGTAGTTGATGAAGCAATTGCAATCGGTGCGAAAGCAGTGTGGCTTCAGCTTGATGTAATTGATGAAGAAGCGATTGCGCGGGCACAAGCAGCAGGTCTATTAACTGTTATGGATCGTTGCCCAGCAATCGAATACCGCGCTCGTTAAAGGATTACTCGTCAATCTGCCCTTGCATGTATTCCAGAGCATGCTCTATCTCTTCAACGAGCTCAGATAAATCATTTCCAGCAAGAGTGATGTGCCCCATTAATTCTCCTGGCACGGAAGAATTTTTGTACTGATGAAATTTAAGTGCAGGTGTGCGAGCCATCAGATGTAAATAAGGACGATACATATTGGGTTTATCACCACAATAAAAATTTCCAGTCACAACATACTTGGCCAACATTGATGGATCCCCCAAAGGTAAATCTAAAATTGCTCGTAGATGCTGTTCATATTGATTGGTAACTGACCCATCCACCGTCCAATTGCCCGAACTATGCGGATGCATCTGTGCATTAACAACTATTGCTTCCTCAGTTTTAATCGAGATTTCAACGGCTATTACTCCGACCGCGCCGACAGCTGCCGAATAATCCAGGGCTAATTGTTGAGTTTTTTCTTGCAAAACATCCGATAGATGTGGCGCAGGAGTAATGCTCATTCTCCATTTGCCACCACTCTTTAGGATTTCAGTAGGTGCCCACGTTGTTGCCTGACCATGAGGTGATCGGGCAACCATCACAGAAACGTGTGCATCTTGTTCAATCTCAGAATTGAATCTGTCTTTTGACAATGAGATTGCAGAAAATGTTGGGCGAACTGTGACGCCAGCTGCCTCTAACCTTTTAGCGGTAGTTAATGAATTAGATGTGCCAACAATGGTGACAACATCACATTTAGCGGCGCTATCTTGGGGATCTAAATAGAGAAGATCTATTCCAAGCGAACTTGCCGACGACACATACATCCCGGCCATTGGTCCACCAGCGACTATGCCAACGGTTGGAAAGGTTTTACTCACGGGCTTATCGTAGATGTAACGATAGTGTTAGCGCTGTACTGAAGGTCACTTTATATATAGAGCCAGAAGGTTTGAATACGATGACAACAATTGTTTTAGCTTCACAATCAACTAGCCGTCGTCGCTTATTGGAGTCGGCTGGGTTATCCCCAAAGATAATGGTTAGTCATGTAGATGAAGAAACTGATTTTTTTAACTCACTTTCTCCTGCCGATATGGTGATCGCACTGGCGATTACTAAAGCGCACACAGTGCGCGAACAAATTGATTTCCCAGCAATCATTATCGGCTGTGACTCGACCTTTGAATTTGATGGCCTATCTCTGGGAAAGCCAGGTACACCTGAGATTGCAATTGAGCGTGCAAAGCGAGTGCGTGGAAATTCTGGGTTGTTACACACGGGTCATTGCATTATTGATACCGCAAAAGACATTGAGATTTCAGATCGGGTAACTACTCGGGTGAGCTTTGATCACATGAGCGATGAAGAAATTGCAGATTACGTTGCAACTGAAGAACCTTTACATGTTGCAGGCGGGTTTACCTTGGACGGTTTTAGCTCTCCCTTCATTCCATCAATCGAAGGTGATTACACAAATGTGGTGGGAATATCTATGCCATTTGTTCGAAAGGCTTTTGCAAACCTTGGGTACAGCTGGCCTGAAGCAAAGAGAATGAAATAAATAACCGCATGCGCCACCTTTATGACATTATTGCCGCATGACACAGACCGAACTTCTCTATAAAGACCCGCTGGCGGCGGCTGAACAAGCTGCAAGTGAGATTGCGGCAAAGACAGGAATTGCTCAGCATGATGTCGCGCTCGTTATGGGATCAGGTTGGGTCAGTGCAGTTGATGCACTTGGAACACCGGCATTTGAATGCAACGCTGAAGATTTCACTGGATTTTTTGCTCCTGCTGTCGAAGGTCATTCGGGCAAAGTCCGCTCATATGAAATCGAAAGCAATGGAAAAAAGTTACGTGCTTTAGTTTTCTTAGGCAGAACACACTTATACGAAGGTAAGGGGATCGAACCTGTCGTACATAGCGTCCGCACCGCAGTTAAAGCTGGTTGCAAAGTGGTTATTTTGACTAATGCTTGTGGAGGAATTAACACTGCATACAAAGTTGGTCAACCAGTCTTGATTCGTGATCACATCTCTCTAACCGCTGTTTCTCCGCTCTCTGGTGCAACATTTGTTGATTTAACAGATCTGTACAGCAAGCGAATTCGTGAGATTGTAAAGAAAGAGGATTCATCGCTACAAGAAGGTGTTTACGTGCATTGGCGCGGACCAACATATGAAACTCCTGCTGAAATTTTAATGATGCGAACAATGGGCGCAGATCTTGTTGGAATGTCTACTGTTCCAGAAGCGATCGCTGCACATGCATTAGGTGCTGAAGTTCTAGGCATTTCATTAGTCACTAATGCTGCAGCTGGAGTCACTGGCGAAAAACTCAACCATGAAGAGGTAATCGCAGCAGGTAAAGCCGCTGCTGATCGCATGGGCGCGCTTCTCAAAGGTGTTATTCCGAAGTTACTCTAAGCATATGGATCACTCACTGGAGCAGGAAGTAAAAGCCTGGATTGCAGATGATCCAGATCCAGTAACCGCTGCACAATTACAACAATGGCTTGATGCCGGTAATGAAACTGAACTACGCGCTTGCTTTAATGGCTTTCTGCAGTTTGGAACCGCGGGTTTACGTGGACCGGTTAGACCTGGGCCATCTGGAATGAATTGCGCAGTGGTTGGTCGTGCGGCATCAGGAATTGTTGCTTACATGAAGGAACGCAATTTAACCTCAGTTGTAATTGGCCGTGATGCCCGTTATGGATCTGAAGATTTCACCTTTGAAACCGCTGAAATAATGAGTGGTGCAGGCATGAAGGTTTTTGTTTTGCCCCGCCCCTTGCCAACACCAGTTTTAGCTTTTGCAACAAATCAACTGCAATGTGATGTCGGCATCATGGTTACCGCCAGCCATAACCCGCCGCAGGACAATGGTTACAAGGTATATCTCGGTGGCACCGTTGATGGAATTCATTACCGAGGATCTCAAATTGTTTCTCCAACAGATGAAGCAATCGCAGCAAAAATTGACTCAATCACATCTTTGAAATCACAACCGCGGGGAAAAGTATGGGAAGTACTGGGCGAAGAAATAGTTGAGCAGTACATCAACCGAACCGCTTCTTTGGCAGGTGCCCCTGGATCTCTGCGAATTGTTTATACCGCTATGCATGGAGTTGGTACTGAAACAATTCAACAGGTCTTTCACAAAGCCGGATTTCAGTCACCAATCTTGGTTCAAGCTCAAGCAGCTCCAGATCCTGACTTTCCCACGGTTGCTTTTCCTAACCCCGAAGAACCAGGTGCAATTGATTTGGCACTTGAAACCGCTCGAACATTTGATGCGCATTTAGTGATTGCCAATGATCCTGATGCAGATCGATGCGCAGCTGCGATTAATGATCCAGCAATTGGGTGGAGAATGCTACGCGGAGATGAGTTAGGCGCGATTTTTGCTGAATCTATTGCGCGAAAGATCGATTCAGGAATATTTGCAAACTCAATTGTTTCATCATCAATTGTTCGAAAAATCGCTGCTCACTACCAACTAGATTTCAAAGAGACGTTAACTGGCTTTAAATGGCTTGCAAAAATTGAGAATTTAACATTTGGATATGAAGAGGCACTTGGCTACGCCGTTGATGCAGCAACAGTAAATGATAAAGATGGAATTTCTGCGGCGATTACTTTGGCGCAAATTGCAACAGACCTAGCAGCTGAAGGTAAAACTCTGCTTGATTTGCTGGATGAGATCTGGGCTCAACATGGTTTTCATGCAACGGAACAAATCTCAATTCGTTTAAGTGATCTTTCTAAGGTGGGAGTAATCCTGGGCGGTTTGCGCGCCAAACCACCTAAAGAGATCGCTGGTCGATTAGTTACCTCGATCGATGATTTAGCAACACCAACTGATGGCTTGCCACCAACTGATGGAATTCGAATCTGGCTCGATGGTGGTGTGCGAATCATCATTCGTCCCAGCGGGACCGAACCAAAGATGAAGTGTTACATTGAGGCAATTGAAAGGGATTCCAAGGCAGCCCAGGCAGTTTTGGATCAACTACGACCACCGCTTAAGGAATTGTTATCGTGAGTTTTTACGGCTTAGTTGATGGCAGTGATGCCTCACTAAAGAGTTACCTCAACAATCTTTCAGGTGTGGATCAAGTTGGCGCAGATGCTCGCGCCGCAATGCTTGCCACTCGAAGCATTAAAACCAGTTCTAAGCGCTGGGCGATCGAAACTGCAATCACCATGGTTGATTTAACAACGCTCGAAGGTGCCGATACGCCAGGCAAGGTCAAAGCTTTGTGCACCAAAGCGGTGCGTCCAGATCCAACTGATTCAACGGTCCCAAGTGTTGGAGCGGTGTGTGTCTATAACGACATGGTTTCTGTTGCTCGAACCCATCTAGATTTGATTGGTGGGCAGCATGTTCCAGTGGCTGCAGTATCAACTGCATTTCCATCAGGTCGAGCATCAATGCCAGTAAAGATTCAAGATACCCAAGATGCAATTGATGCAGGAGCTGCGGAAATTGACATGGTGATTGATCGCGGTGCATTTCTTGCAGGACGGTATATCGATGTCTTTAATGAGATTGTACAAATTAAGCAGGTGTGTGGAGAAAAAGCACATCTAAAGGTAATTTTTGAAACGGGCGAGCTTGTCACTTATGACAATGTTCGCAAAGCTTCCTTCTTAGCAATGGCAGCTGGTGCCGATTTCATTAAGACTTCGACCGGAAAAGTTGCACCTGCGGCTACTCCCCCAGTTGTATTGGTAATGCTCGAAGCAGTGCGTGATTTCTATGAAATGACCAATACTCGCATTGGTGTAAAACCAGCAGGTGGAATTAGAAACACAAAGGATACCATCAAACAATTAGTTTTGGTCAATGAAACTGTTGGACCAGATTGGCTCAATCCGAAGCTATTTCGTATTGGTGCCAGTGCTTTGCTCAATGATCTATTGATGCAACGTATGAAGTTGGATGAAGGTTATTACTCAAGCCCTCAGTATGTGACGATGGATTAGTGGAGAGAACAATGAGCTTCGAATACGCACCAGCACCTGAATCACGCGCTGTGGTTTCAATTAAACCAAAGTACGGCCACTTCATTGGTGGAAAGTTTGTGGCAGGAAGTAAGCACTTTCCGACAATAAACCCCGCTACCGAAGAGGTGCTGAGTCAGATTGCATTGGCAGGCAAAGCCGAAGTTGATGCTGCGGTCAAGGCTGCACGCAAGGCGTACACATCAACCTGGTCAAAGATGTCAGGTAAAGAGCGAGGAAAGTACCTGTATCGCATCGCTCGAATCATGCAGGAGCGTGCTCGCGAATTTGCAGTGCTAGAGACTCTTGATAACGGAAAGCCAATTCGCGAATCTCGTGACACAGATATTCCACTAGCTGCTGCTCATTTTTTCTATCATGCAGGCTGGGCAGACAAGCTTGAATACGCAGGTCTTGGTACCTCACCTAAGCCACTTGGTGTTGCGGGTCAGATTATTCCTTGGAACTTTCCCTTATTGATGTTGGCCTGGAAGGTTGCACCGGCTCTTGCAACTGGTAACACCGTCGTTCTTAAGCCTGCTGAATCAACATCATTAACTGCGTTGTTATTTGCTGAAGTGTGTCAGCAAGCTGAACTTCCTGCCGGAGTTGTCAATATTGTTACTGGTGATGGCTCAACCGGTGCGCTGATTGTTAATCACCCAGGCATCGACAAAATTGCATTTACTGGATCAACTGAGGTCGGAAAGATTATTGCTCGCGCAGTTGCACCAACTAAGAAGAGTGTCACCCTAGAACTTGGTGGAAAAGCTGCCAACATCGTTTTTGATGACGCACCAATTGATGAAACTGTTGAAGGAATTATTAACGGAATCTTCTTTAATCAAGGACATGTGTGCTGCGCAGGATCACGCCTGTTATTGCAGGAAAACGTCGCTGAAGAAGTACTGCATAAGTTAAAGAACCGCATGGAAAAGATCCGTGTTGGTGACCCAATGGATAAGAACACTGATGTTGGTGCGATCAATAGCAAAGAACAGTTGGCAAAGATCACAGAGCTTGTAGCTGCAGGCGATGCCGAAGGTGCAGAGCGATGGAGTCCAGCATGCAAGCTTCCGGGTAAGGGCTTCTGGTTTGCACCAACAATCTTTACTGGTGTCACCCAAGCACATCGCATCGCTCGTGAAGAAATCTTTGGTCCAGTTCTTTCGGTGCTCACATTTAGAACCCCACAAGAAGCGATCGAAAAGGCCAATAACACTCCATTTGGCTTGTCCGCGGGCATCTGGAGCGAAAAGGGTTCACGCACTTTATGGGCATCGCAACAGCTTCGCGCTGGTGTTATTTGGGCAAATACCTTTAACAAGTTTGATCCAACATCACCGTTTGGTGGGTACAAAGAATCGGGGTGGGGCCGCGAAGGTGGACGCCACGGCCTGTCTGCATATTTGAAGGGAGTTAGCCATGAGTAATCGAATCGATGTCAAGAAGACTTATAAGTTATATATCAATGGTGCATTCCCTCGGACAGAATCTGGACGTACATACGAGGTAAAGAACGCCAAGGGAAGCTTTATTGCTAACCCATGCTTGGCATCTCGTAAAGATTTACGTGAAGCAGTTGTTGCAGCACGTGCTGCACATTCTGGTTGGAACAAAGCAACTGCTTACAACCGTGGACAGATTTTGTATCGCATCGCTGAAATGCTCGAAGGTCGTCGCGCGCAATTTGTTGACGAGATCATGCAGGTTACCGGTGTAACTAAGGTCAAAGCTGAAAAGGAAGTATCTGATTCAGTTGATCGTTTAGTTTGGTATGCAGGTTGGACAGATAAAATTGCATCCCTTTCAGGATCAACTAATCCGGTTGCTGGACCTTTCTATAACTTTACAATTCCAGAAAGCATGGGAGTCGTTGCAGCTATTGCACCTGAAACACCTTCACTTCTTGGCTTTATTGATGTGGTTGCACCGATTGTTACCTCTGGAAACACAGTTGTTGTGTTAGCAAGTACCAAAGCACCATTATCTGCAATGACATTTGCAGAAGTTTTGGCAACGAGTGATCTGCCACATGGAGTCATAAATATCTTGACCGGTAAGAAGGAAGAGATTGCCCCATGGATGGCGTCTCACATGGATATTGATGCGTTAGATATCTCTGGTCTGCCTGCCAAACTGCATTCAGAAGTTAAGATTGCTGGAGCTGAGAATTTAAAGCGTATCCACGCATTTAAATCTGCAGATCCTGGTCGAATCATCGCCTTCATGGAGGCAAAGACCGTTTGGCATCCAATTGGTTTGTAGAAACTAGGCCTATAAAGCCTATGAATTAATGGTTGTAAGCCACAACTGTTCTACGCCATTTACATCCAGATCTAAAGTAACTCGCACCTTGGCTGAGTCCTCAAGGTCTAAAGGTTCTAGCTCTTTCAGGAATGCATCACGTCGATCAACAATTGTTTGACCGCGTGCGGGGCCAGCAGAGGTATCTACAACAACATCAAACATTTCAGTTGTAAACAGATCTGGGCGAATCACACTTGCCACTGCGCCATAGTCGCCAAGGGTTACCGGAGAAACACCAAGACGTTCCATAAATGCCAGCGCAAGTGACCCACCAAATTGTGCGGCCGCGTTATCTGAATTTTGCATCTGTGTTGCTTGTTCCCGGTTGATACCTGGACGCATAAATACATCTAAGCCATACATAGTTATTGGAACACCACTTTGGAAAACTATGGCGGCGGCTTCTGGATCATGCCAAACATTAAATTCTGCAGCAGCTGTTGCATTACCTGCAGATGCTGAGCCACCCATCAAAACGATTCGATGAACTTTTTTGGCTGTTTCTGGAAAAGCACGCAAAAACAAAGCGATGTTTGTCAGTGGCGCTAAAGGAACTATCGTTACAGGTTCGGGTGATTGTTCAACTAGATCTCGGAGCAGTTCAATTGCAGAACGAGAATCTACTTTTCGCTTTGATGGTGCAATTCCTAAATCGCCCATTCCATCGGCTCCATGAACATACTCGGCATACTGACTCTTACCAAGCAGTGGCTTCAATGCTCCTCGTGCAACTGGAATATCAGGTGCTCCTGCGGCATCTAGCACTTTCAGGGTGTTAGCTACTACTTGATCAATATTTGTGTTTCCATCAACACAAGTAATACCCAAGAGATTGATATCTGGATGCAGCGCAGCAAAAAGAACTGCAAATGCATCATCAACGCCAGTATCCACATCCAGAATGATTGAAGTTTTACTCATAACCGCTAGCCTAGCGTTATGAGACCGTCAGTAATAGTTGTCGTAGGCAGCGCCATGATGGATTTAACTGCCTATGCCGATGTGCTTCCAGAGCCAGGCCAAACCCTAGCGGGGCAGCTCTTTACCACTGGGTTTGGTGGCAAAGGAGCAAACCAAGCTGTTATGGCGGCGCACTGTGGAGCCCAAGTTCATTTCATTGGAAAATTAGGTGATGATGTATTTGGAAAGGCAATTGCTGAAAACTTTGTCAAAGTTGGAATCAATTCACGATTTGTAGAAACCAGCTCTACTCCCAATGGTGTTGCCCACATCTGGGTCGATGGCAATGGTGAAAATCGCATCATCATTATTCCTGGTGCAAACCATGAAATCGAAGTAATTAAGGCGGTCGAGGCGATTAACTCGATTCAGGATCTAGCAATTGTGGTTGCCCAGTGCGAGATTAAACAAGAGGTCACACTTGCTGCTTTCAAGGCTGCAAAAGCTCGTGGCTGTACAACAATTTTGAATCCTGCGCCGTACCAAGAATTATCAGCCGAGCTACTTGAAATGACAGATTGGTTGATTCCTAATGAGACCGAATTCCGTGAGCTTCATGGAACTTTGCCAGCAAGTGATGATGTTTTGAAAAGCTTTAGACCAGGTAAGAGCACCATTGTTACTTTAGGTAGTCAGGGTGCTGTGTACATAAGCCCGACTGCCGAACTTCACCGTGCTAGTGCGCCAAAAGTTATAGCTGTTGATACCACAGGTGCTGGAGATGCTTTTGTTGGAAGTTTTGCCTACGCCCTTGCAAGTGGCAAGGATCCAATTGATGCCATGAAGTTTGGAATCTCAATTGCATCCTTAAGCGTTACTCGAAAAGGCGCACAGTCTTCGTACCCACATCAAACAGAGATAGCAACGCTTTCGTAACCACGTAACACAAAGGTAGGGCGACGCACAGGCTCTGAAGCTAACTGCATGGTTGGATACTTTTCCCATAAAGCAGGCAAGGAAACACTCATTTCCAATCGAGCAAGCGGTGCACCAAGACAAAAGTGAATGCCTGCCCCAAAACCAATATGTGGGTTGGGATCACGGCTTAAGTCCATGGTTTCAGGGGCTGAAAACACTGATTCATCACGGTTTGCAGAGCCAATCAGAGCAGCGATCTTTTGCCCTTCCTGTATCTGCACTCCCCCGATTTCGGTGTCAGCAGTTGCTGTACGTTCAAACAAATGAAGTGGTGCATCAAAGCGCATGAACTCTTCGAGTGCTGTGTTTGTAATCTCGCGTGGAGTTTCCCGAAGCAGCTTCACTTGATCTGGCCGTTGCAAGGCAGCCACCATGCCGTTACCAAAAGCATTAACACTTGCCTCATGGCCAGCATTGAGCAACAACACACAAGTGGCAACTAACTCATGCATATTGAGCTTTTCACCATTTTCTTCGACACTTGCTAAATCGGAAATCAAATCCTGACCGGGATTCTTTTTACGACTCTCTGCCAAATTTCGTACATACTGGGCAAATTCACTGGCTGCCAGCTTTGCTTCTGTTTGATACTGCGCAGATGGATTAACTTCGTACATCTTCACAATAGCTTGTGACCAAGGGCGCAATAGGTGCTCTTCTGAATCTGGAAATCCTAGAAGGTCGGCAATAATTTTTACCGGCAAGGGTTCGGCGTAGTCTGCGATCAAATCAAAATTCTCGCCCGCCTTAACTTTAAGATCTATGGCATCCAACAATTGTTCAGTAATGCGCTCGACGGCAGGTCGCATTCCTTCAATCTTTTGACGATTGAAAGCCTTGGCTACTAAAGAACGTAAGCGAGTGTGCTTTGGTGGTTCACTATCAAGAATCGAATCCGCGTGTAACCAATTAAAGATTTCCCATTCAAAGTCGGGGGTTTTCTCTTTGAAAATTCTGCCTAAAGACTTATTGCGAAAAACATCATTTGCATCACCGTGTCGTGCGGCCAAGAACATATGCATCTCTTCGTGCCACACCGGACCCGGTGCATTTCTTAACTCTTTCAGCGCTGGATAAGGATCTGCAACAAAATGTGGATCGGTAAAATCAATCATGAACCAGCTGAAACCTTGGCATACCCTGGCTTGATGACCTGATCGATAATCGCTAGACGCTCTGGATAAGGGATGAATGCGCTTTTCATAGCGTTAATTGTGACTCGTTGCAGCTCGGCAAAGTCCCATCCAAAAGCCTTTACCGCTTCTTCCATCTCAAAAGACAAAGAGGTTTGACTCATTAAACGGTTGTCAGTATTTAGCGTGACACGAAAACGTAACTTAGCTAGAACACCGATTGGGTGTTCGGCATAACTTGCTGCTGCACCTGTTTGTAGATTTGATGTGGGGCACAGTTCAAGAGGAATACGACGATCGCGAACATAGGCTGCTAGACGACCTAATTTTGGTTCAGGACCGGAAAAATCGATGTCATCGATGATGCGAACACCGTGACCTAGTCGTTCTGCTCCGCAGATTTGGATGGCTTCCCAGATTGAGGGGATTCCATACGCTTCACCAGCATGGATAGTAAAATGGGCATCTTCTTTACGAAGATAATCAAAAGTATCTTTTTGATCAGATGGCGGGAAACCATCTTCAGGACCAGCGATATCAAAGCCTACGACTCCTTTGTCTCGGTACTTAACAACTAATTCAGCAACTTCTTGGGATCTTTTGTTCTGACGCATTCCGCATAACAAAGAACGCACAACAATTGTGAATCCTTCTGCTTTTGCTTCCTGCATTCCTTGCTTGTAACCTTCTAATGTCGCTTCCACAACATCAGACATTGACAATCCTTTTTCTGTAAACAACTCTGGTGCGCCGCGGACTTCGGCGTAGACAACACCATCTCGAGCAAGATCTAGTGCACACTCTCGTGCAACGCGCACAATGTCTTCATGACGTTGCATTACTGCGATTGTGTGTGAAAAAGTTTCCAGGTAGCGAACTAATGAACCTGAATCACAGGATTCGCGAAACCAGGTTGCAAGCTCTGCTGCATCATCTGTTGGTAGAGCCGTGTACCCAATCTCTTTGGCAATATCGATGATTGTTTGCGGACGTAATCCACCATCTAAGTGATCATGCAACATGACCTTAGGAACAACTTTGATCTGCGCCTTAGTCGGAATGCTGTTCATGCTCATCTAGTCTGCCCCTTAATCAACGATACGTTCAACAATAAGCGGAAGTCGATCAATTCCGCTAACTGGCATTTCACCTATTGTCACAGAGTTATCCAGTGACTCTAAAGCGCGCGTAAAGGCGGCTGGAGTGTCTGTATGGAGCGTGTAAAGGGGTGCGCCAGCGGTAACGGTGTCCCCCGGCTTAGCGTGAATCTCGATTCCAGCCCCTGCTTGAACAGCTTCGCCTTGGCGGGAACGTCCTGCGCCTAAGCGCCATGCCGCCATTCCAACTTTCATTGCATCCATTGAAAGAATTGTTCCGGTGCTTTGTGCAGTCACAACAGTATTTTCGCGCGCAACTGGAAGCTTTGCATCTGGATCTCCACCTTGCGCCGAAATCATCTGACGCCAAACATCCATTGCTTTTCCATTTTTCAAAGCAGCTGCAGGGTCGGCGCCTTTTATGCCAGCAAGTTCCAACATTTCTTGTGCCAGCAAAACGGTTAGTTCGACAATATCTGATGGTCCCCCACCAGCAAGCACTTCTACTGATTCGCGAACCTCTAAAGCATTTCCGGCGGTCAATCCAAGTGGAACATCCATCGCGGTTACTAAGGCAAGAGTTTTTACTCCAGCACGTTTTCCAAGACCCACCATGACATGGGCTAACTCTTTTGCTTTTGCTGGATCGCTCATAAATGCACCAGCGCCAGTTTTCACATCCAAAACAAGTGCACTTGTTCCTTCGGCAATCTTCTTACTCATGATTGATGAAGCAATAAGTGGAATTGCTTCGACTGTTGCGGTTACATCACGAAGTGCGTACAACTTCTTATCTGCTGGCGCTAAACCAGCACCTGCTGCACAAATCACCGCACCACAATCTTGCAAAACTTTTAACATTTCTTCATTAGACAATGACGCACGCCAACCAGGAATAGATTCCAGTTTGTCTAAAGTTCCACCGGTATGACCTAACCCGCGACCAGATAACTGCGGTACCGCAGCACCGCATGCTGCAACAAGTGGTGCTAACGGCAAGGTAATTTTGTCGCCGACTCCACCAGTTGAATGCTTATCAACTGTTGGCCGAGATAAAGCCGACCAATTCATTCGTTCGCCGCTATTGATCATGGCATCGGTCCAACGAGAAATCTCGCGGTTTTCCATACCATTGAGCAAGATCGCCATCAGCAGCGCTGACATTTGCTCATCAGCAACAGCCCCACGGGTGTATGCATCAATTACCCAGTCAATCTGTGGGTCTGTCAATGAATGGTGATCACGCTTTGCCGCAATGATTTCTGCGGCGGAGAAGGCTTCAATCATTTAGCGCTCGTTGCGATCTAGATCCTCGGGTCCAAATGCCCACGGAAGCATCGCTGACATCTTTTGTGGACCATCATCGGTCATAAGTAGCGCTTCAGGGCCACCATGTTCGAACAAAAGCTGACGACAACGGCCACACGGTGCAAGGTAATTTCCTTGACCATCAACGCAGACAACTGCAATTAAGCGACCGCCACCTGTTGAACATAGATTTGAAACCAAACCACATTCGGCACACAAGCCAACGCCGTAGCTAGCATTTTCAACATTGCAACCTGTGACGATACGTCCATCATTTACTAAAGCAGCAACCCCGACCGGAAACTTTGAATACGGCGCATAGGCCATCTTCATCGCACCGATTGCTGCCTGGTGAATCAAATCCCAGTTAATTGTTGTCATCGAAGTCCACCGCGACGATATGGAATTCCATCTGCCGCCGGCATTCGCAATCTTTGAGATGCAAGTGCCATGACAAGAATTGTTGCAATGTATGGAGTCATTGTTACCAACTGACCTGGAAGCTCTTCAACTGCGAAGTAGAACCACAAAGTAAATCCAGCTGCTGCAAGAGCAATTACTGCACCGATCTGTTTGCCACTCTTGAACTTTCTAAATGCAACAAAGGCCAAGATAACCACGATAAACAAGAGAAGTGCGTGGATCGCCGCTGAATCGCGAAGCTGTAGCGCATCGGCAAAACCAAACAATCCAGCACCTGCGAGCAATCCACCTGGGCGGTAATTTCCAAACAGAAGCGCTGCAAGACCAATGTATCCGCGACCTGCAACTTGATTCTCTTGGTAATTACTTGCGGCAACGATTGCTAAGAAACCGCCACCTAATCCAGCGAGACCGCCAGATATAAGTACGCCTGCATACTTCATTGCGTAAACGTTGACACCTAATGATTCTGCTGCAACTGGTGCTTCACCTGCACTTCGTAGACGCAAACCAAAGGCGGTACGCCACAAGATGAAGTAAGCCAGTGGGACAAAGGCAATTGCAACCATCGTTACATAGGAAACATCTCCAGTTAAGCCGCGAAGAATCGATGCTAAATCTGAGACAAAGAACCAATTCAGGTTTGCAATCGATCCCAAAAGATCTGGACTCTTCCATCCAAAGTATTGACCACCGGACAAGATTGGCAATCCGTTGACTGAAATAGTCTCAATTCCCGGAGATTGAGATGGCCCTGGCCACGCTCCACTCTTGTACATAAGCGTCGATAAGTAGCGAACTAAACCAGCGGCAATAATGTTGATTGCAACGCCTGATACAACATGATCAACACCAAAAGTAACAGTTGCTATTGCATGGATTAGTGCACCAACAGATCCAAAGATCATTGCAGCCAATAATCCAGCCCAAGGGCCATGTTGCGAACCAATGTAACCACCAGCCCATGCACCCATGATCATCATGCCTTCAAGGCCGATATTTACTACACCGGATCGCTCTGAGAACAAACCACCTAGCGCCGCTAAAACAATTGGCACCGAAAGAAGCAATGCGGCAGATGCTGTACCCGTACTTGTTAGATCCGATGCACCTGTGATGACACGAATTGATGCCAATACAAAAACCAGCATTACGGCATAGCGCAAGATCTTCATAGCTTTCATGCTGTGACCACCTTTGCTAGTTCTTTGCTTTGCAAAGTCAACTTAAAGCGTCGAACCACTTCATAGGCAATAACAGCGCTCAAAAGAATTGAACCCTGCATAATCACATAGGTTTCGGGTGCGATATCGATCAGTTCCAGTGCACGAGAACTTACTTCAAGGAATCCAAAGAGAAGTGCGCTAACGGCCATTCCGCCAGCAGAGTTACGACCTAACAGTGCAACTGCGATTGCAGAAAAACCAATACCTGCACGGAAGCCCAAGTTGTACGTGTGAGTCTGACCTAGAACTTCGGGCAACCCTGCTAAACCTGCGATTGCCCCAGAAATTACTAGCGCCAAAAATGTCATCTTCTTTGAGTTAACACCACTGACACGGGCTGCGATTGGGTTTAAGCCTGATGCGCGAAGTTCAAAACCAAAACGGGTGCGATTAACGACAAACCAGAAAATTAGACCTAGCGCGACAGCTACAAAGAACATTCCGTAGACGCCACCACCTGGTTGATCTTCAATGCCAACCTTGCGCAATAGTGGCATCAGATCTGGAACCTGCGCAGATGCAGGTAGTTCTTTTGTTTCAAGATTGTTTGAGCCTTCTTCAAATACTGCAAAGTGCTTTGAAAGCAGATAGGCAGACAGGCCACCTGCCAAAGCGTTGAGCATGATTGTTGAGATAACTTCATTCACGCCGCGCTTAACCTTGAGGTAGGCAGCAATCGCGGCCCACAAGCCACCAAAAGTCATTGCAATAATGAAGACCACAGCAACATGTAAAACTGGTGGAAGCACAAACATTGCTCCGATATAGCAACTAAACAAGGCACCTAGGCGTAACTGTCCTTCTACACCAATATTAAAAAGACCCGCTCTAAAAGTTACTGCAATCGCAATTGCAGCGATGTAATAAGGAGTTGCCGTATTAACAATTTCCATTAGAGACCCGGTTTCGGTGCCGTAATCCCACATAGTCTTGAAAGCTTCAACAGGCGATTTCTTACTTGCTATAACGGCAAGGCTTGAAATAAGAATTGAAAAAACAGCTGCCGCCAAAGGCGCTGCAACTGCTAGCCCAACCTTTGATGGCGATAACTTCCTTGTAAGTGCGTTGCTCATGCTGCACCTGTCATCGCAGAACCAAGTTGCTCAGGAGTAGTTTTTGCTGGATCAAGTTCAGCGGTGATAGTTCCGCGTAACATCACTAGCAGACGGTCAGACATTCCAATCAACTCTTCAAGGTCTGCCGAAATCAAGACGATTGCCATTCCCTTTTCACGCGCTTTGCGAAGAACATCCCATATCGCACCTTGTGCACCCACATCAACGCCACGAGTTGGATGCGATGCCACCAACAATGCCGGTGCCTTGCTCATTTCACGACCAACAATAAACTTTTGCTGATTTCCGCCAGAAAGCGCCGCGGCCAAAGTGTCTGGACCAGGTGCTCGCACATCAAACTCTTGCATGATCGTGCGAGTGCTTTCAAATGTTGCTTTTTTATCAATGACAAAACCGCGCATAACTGGCTTGCCGCGTTGATGTCCCAAAATTCTGTTTTCCCACAATGGTGATGTCATCATCAATGCTTGACGCTGACGATCTTCAGGAATCAAACCAATTCCTAGATCATGACGATCGGCCACACTTAGTGAGTCAATTGCACTGCCATGGAATTCAATGGAACCGGTGTAATCACGCAGCCCCATAATGGCTTCAACAAGTTCGGCTTGGCCATTTCCTTCGACACCTGCAATACCGACAACTTCACCTGCATGTAAGTCAAAGCTGATATTTGAAATCAAATCGCGACTTCCTGGTGCAGGAACGGAGACGCTCTTGAGCGCCAAAGTAATTTCTTCGCGGCGAGTATGTCCCAGGGTTGAAGGCTTTGGAAGCTCGCTTCCAACCATGAGCTCAGCTAATTGGCGAGCAGTTACATCCTTTGATTTAACTTCTGCCACTGTTGAACCCTGTCGAACAACCGTTACCTCGTCAGCCACACGCAAAACTTCATCTAATTTGTGAGAGATAAAGATGACCGCCATGCCTTGTGCACGCAAACCTTCTAGAGCTTGGAACAAATCATCTACTTCTTGTGGAACCAATACCGCTGTTGGTTCATCAAAGATCAAAATATTTGCACCGCGGAATAAAACCTTGAGGATTTCTACACGTTGACGCTGGCCAACGCCTAGCTCTTCTACCAAAACATCTGGGTTGATCTCTAATCCATACTGGGCTGCCATTTCTACAATCTTCTTACGGGCAGCTGCAAAATCAATTGTTGCTCCATGCTTTGGCTCGGAGCCTAAAATAATATTTTCGAGAACTGTGAAGTTGTCTGCCAACATAAAATGCTGGTGAACCATACCGATGCCGGCATCGATGGCATCATTTGGGTTCTTAAAGTTAACCTCTTTGCCATTTACTAAAATCTCGCCGCTATCTGGGCGTTGCATGCCATACAAAATCTTCATGACTGTTGATTTACCAGCGCCGTTTTCTCCAACTAGCGCGTGAACAGTTCCGGTTTCAACCTTGATTGAAACATCTTTGTTCGCAATCACGCCGGGAAAGCGCTTACTGATGTGCCGCAGTTCTACTGCTACTGACACTGTCAATCTCCTTTGACTGTTGCGGTGCGAAAAACATTTGGCCCAACAAGGAGATTTAACTCCATTGTTGGGCCAAACGCCACTTTCTAAGTAGATCTAAGCAACAAAGCGATTATGGCTTTGTTGGAACCTTGATCTTTCCTGACTTGATTCCAGCAGCAGCTCTATCGATCTGTGCCTTGTACTTGTTGATGTATCCACCTGAGTATGAAACTCCAACACCGTTAAGTGATAGGTCATATACACGGCCGTAGATACCTGACTCATCAAGTACGTCGTTTACAGATGAACCTGCAACAGCTGTTGCAATAACATCGTAAACAGCACGGTCAACACGCTTGATCATTGATGTGAGCATGTTCTTCTTCTCAGCTGCTGAAGCTGTTTGCCACTGATCAGAGTCAACTCCGATAGTCCAAACCTTCTTGCCAGCCTTTGCAGCATCTGTTGCAGCTGCGAAGTTACCCGCACCTGATCCACCTGCTGCAGAGTAAATAACATCTGCGCCCTTATCGATCATTCCCTTTGCAATAACCTTTGCCTTAGCTGGGTCATTGAAACCACCGAAATCAGGTGGCTCTGTGACGTACTTGACGTCAACAGTTACTGACTTCTTTGTTGCCTTAACACCAGCAACGAATCCTGCTTCAAACTTCTGTAGTAGAGGAATACGAACTCCACCGATGTAACCAACCTTGCCTGACTTTGTTGCAAGTGCTGCAGCAACTCCAGCTAGGTATGAACCTTCGTGCTCAGCGAATACAAGACCAGCAACGTTCAGTAGATCTACTGAAGCATCATCGATGATTGCGAACTGAACATTTGGATAATCAGATGCAACAGCTTTGATTGGTCCCGCGTATAGGAAACCAACAGCAATGATTGGGTTGAACCCAGCCTTAGCGAGCAAGCGAAGCTTGTCTTCGCGCTCTGAATCTGAACCCTGAGTAACTGTTACTTCACGAGCGGTAACCTTTAGGTTCTTCTTTGCAAGATCAAGACCTGCTGCTGCTGAGTCGTTGAATGACTTATCGCCACGACCACCGATGTCATAAGCAAGGCCTACTTTTACCTTAGTTGCCGCTGTTGCTGGAGCAACAAAAGTTGTTGCAGCCATAACAGTTGCAGCAACAACTGCTACAAGACGAAATACTTTCTTCAATTTTCCTCCAAGGATTCAAGGGGATCTTCAATAACTCACTTTTACAAGGTAATTATGGAAGCTTTGTGTAATTGGGAGCCTATTACTTGCGCATGAATAAACTCAACACGCCAGGGCTGATTTTGATATCGGGGGTGTAACGTTTTGGAAAACTCTCAACTTGGGGTTGAGAGGCTGGGCTAATTACTTCACTAAACCCAGGTTCTTATAGGTATCTGAGAGCGTCGCACCGGCTACAACCCGGGCCTTTTCGGCTCCATTGTGAAGCAAATCAATCAAGTGCTTTTCATCGTCCAGCAGTTCTAACGCCTTGGCACGAATCGGGTGCAGGTATTCGACAACTACTTCTGCCACCGCGCCTTTGAAGTCGCCGTAGCCCTTGCCTTGAAACTCATTTTCTAGCTCTGAAATTGAACGTCCGGAAAGTGATGAATGAATTGTTAGCAAATTGCTAATGCCAGGCTTTTCTTTTTCATCAAACTTAACTTCACGGCCTGCATCTGTTGCAGCGCTTTTAATCTTCTTCGTATTTGCCTCTGGTGTATCCATAATTTCGAGAACACCTGAAGTAGATCCTGAGGATTTACTCATCTTTGAAGTTGGCTCTTGAAGATCATAGATCTTTGCTCCAGCCTTCAAAATGTAACCTTCGGGCAATCTAAATGTTTCACCAAATCGTGAATTAAATCGTGTAGCTAAATCGCGGGTTAGTTCAATGTGTTGGCGCTGATCTTCTCCAACTGGAACAAAGTGTGCTTGATACAAAAGAATATCTGCAGCTTGCAGCATTGGATAAGTAAACAAACCAACACGTGCGCTGTCTGCTCCTCCCTTTGCCGACTTATCTTTGAACTGAGTCATGCGACTTGCTTCACCAAAACCTGCAAGACATTCCATGATCCAGCCCAGTTGGTTGTGCTCTGCAACATGGGACTGAACAAAGAGCGTTGATTTTTCGGGTGAGATGCCAAGAGCGATTAACTGGGCAGCCGAAGCCAAGGTGCGCTTTCTAAATAGCGCAGGCTCTATTTCACCGGTTAGGGCATGCAGATCAACGATGCAATAAAAAGCATCATTGCCATCTTGAAGTTCAACCCACTGCTTAAGTGCACCTAAGTAATTGCCCAGGTGGAAGGAGTCACTTGTTGGCTGTATGCCTGAAAGAACTCGCTTCTGTGTCATGGGCGTAATTCTTTCACACAGATGCTGTTCGCGAGATCAATAGCTGCCCCGCGCGCTTGCCTTCCATGGTTAATACGGTGATTCGTAGGCCATTAACGTTGACGACATCATTTACTTGAGGAATTCGACCTAAGTAGTGCATGACAAAACCGCTGGCGGTTTCGTACGGGCCTTCAGGAATATCAAGCTTGGTCTCTTCAATTAAATCATCAATTGAAATCAAGCCATCTATTTCGAAATCGCCTGTTCGCTCTTCGACAGAAACTTCGTTTTCATGCTCATCGTATTCATCGCGAATATCGCCAATAAGCACTTCTACTAGGTCTTCCAGGGTCACGATTCCATCGGTGCCGCCGTACTCATCCAAAACGATTGCAAGGTGTTGACCTTGTGTGCGCATTTCAGAGAGCGCGGGCAAAATACCTTTAGTGCCGGGTAAGAACATGATGTTTCTTGCCAGCTCCACAATCTTGGTGCTCTTATTTGCAAGCGATGTATCCAAAAGATCGCGCACATGGATAAAGCCAACGACTTCATCAGAAGATCCGCGAACAACTGGGTAGCGAGAATGTGCCTTATCTACCGCTAGCTCAATCGCTTTTCCAACAGTTAATGAAGCATCCATGAAATCAACTTCGGTGCGCGGAACCATGACCTCGTGAACTTGACGTTCAGAGGCGTTAAATACTTCTTCAACAATGTCGCGCTCTTCATCGGTCAGAGCAGCGTGGCCAGTTACCAGGTCAAGCAACTCTTCTTCAGACATTTGGCTGCGCTGAACCTTGGGGTCAACGCCAAATGCACGCAAAACAATGTCAGTAGATCTAGAGAGCAGCCAGATTAATGGGCGGAAAATGTTTGCAACCACATTAATAATTCCAGCCGTTGCCAAGGCAATTTCTTCAGCTCTAAATAAAGCCACTCGCTTTGGAACTAGTTCGCCGAATACCAAAGAGAAATAAGCGATCACCAAAGTGACGCCAATTAGAGAAATGGTTGTGCTCCAGGCATTTGATATGCCAAGGGATTCCAGCCAAGGGATTACATAGTCACCTAACTGATCTGCGCCAAGGGCGGCCGATAAGAAACCGCTGACAGTTACGCCAATTTGAACCGCAGCCAGTAATCGGTTGGGGTGTGCAGCTAGGGCTGCAACGCGAGCGCCACGTTTGCCACGGGTCGCGATTTCTCGGACTTGGCTATCTCGAAGTGAGATGAGGGCGATTTCGGCTGCTACGAAGAATGAGGCCAGAACAATCAGGCCAGCAATAGTTGCTAGATCAAGAAATAGTGAAGCCAACGAGGGAGGTTCCATTATGTGCCAAGTATACATTCTCACAGCCGTGGCGGAAAGCGAGATCTTCCCTTACGCCGGGTTTGTGCGTAATCTTGCCCCGTTGGCCAACCGGCCATCACCTTCATCCTCGGACCGTCGGGCACGTACCTGCCCGGAGAAGGAGAGCAATCTCATGGCATCAGTAGTTTTTGATGGCGCATCACGTATCTATCCAGGAACAACAGCACCTGCAGTCGACAAGTTAAACCTCACTGTAAATGACGGAGAGTTTCTAGTTCTTGTTGGACCATCAGGTTGCGGTAAATCAACATCACTTCGTATGTTGGCAGGACTTGAAGAAATTGATGGCGGCCGCATTTTAATTGGCGATCGCGATGTAACAAATGTTGCACCAAAAGATCGTGACATTGCGATGGTGTTCCAGTCTTATGCACTGTATCCACACATGACAGTTGCAGAGAACATGGGCTTCGCACTAAAAATCGCAGGAACTCCAAAGGAAGAACGCGATCGTCGTGTTCTTGAAGCAGCAAAGTTGCTTGACCTTGAGCCATACCTA
>Ga0208089_1000005_pt1 | contig 69519 bp, 82 predicted proteins | sample LakMenEpi29Jun12_FD_150744 | JGI IMG/M metagenome (GOLD analysis project Ga0208089, IMG submission 150744) | Freshwater microbial communities from Lake Mendota, WI - 29JUN2012 deep hole epilimnion (SPAdes) | ecosystem: Environmental > Aquatic > Freshwater > Lake > Epilimnion/Euphotic zone ... | reverse complement strand
CCATAGTGTAGTGGTCTGCACGATGCCCTGTCAAGGCATAAGTCCGGGATCGTTCCCCGGTGGAACCGCCAATTTAAAAACTACTTTACATTTATTAGGTTGTGTAGTAAAATAAAAAAACTGCCTCTAAAACATTGTTAGTGATGTACCTGATTTGTACTCAGGATAACTCGGCGCAACTCCGGGTGGAGGCTCCATTTTAAATAAAAATATTATGAAAATTACACATCAAAATATAATGTTAATTGAAAATTGGTTGACCCGAAATAATAAACAAATAAATTTGGGTGATGATTTTGTTAGAGAAGTTTATCAAGAAGTTTTAGAAAAAATATTTAAAATTAAAGATACCGAATCGTTAAAAACTAGAAAAAGAGCGTATAGGTTACAATATGATTATGTCAGAAGAGACTTACTAAAGATTAAGTATAAATGGAACAATAATTCTTCAACTGGTATAAAAGAGGGATTTGTTTATGCAATTGGTAATCCTGCTTGGAAAGATTATGTAAAGATTGGATCTGCTATTGATGTAATGGATAGATTAAAATCTTACCAAACAAGTTCGCCTCATAGAGATTATTATTTAATAGATTATTATTTTTCTCATAATAGATTGTTAGAAGAATCTAATCTACATAAAACTTTTGATGAAAGAAATTCTGAGTGGTGTAAAGTTTCCGAAAAAGAAATAAAAGAAAAATTCAAAAATTTGAAAAATATTAATGGGATAGAAGTTCTACAAGAAAAACTTACAGAACAAAAGAAAAGAAAAGAATATTGATAGAACACATACAAGAAGTAAAAATAAATAAACATAAAGTAGATTATAATAGATTTTCTTCTATATAAGTAAAAGTTTAATTCCCAGTTAGCAATCATGGTGAATGCGCTCCGCTGTTAACGGAGAACGAGGCAGGATCGTTACCTGCACTGGGAGCCAATTTAAGGGGAATGGGACTGCTAGTGGTGGTCGCCTCGCTTGCACCGAGGATAACAGATCGGTTAGAATCCGATATTCTCCACCAATTTATTCCGGGTTTAGCTGAGGTTGGTTTAGCACTGCGTTTGGGACGCAGGGACGGGAGTTCGAATCTCTCAATCCGGACCAATTTATTAGAGTATATTATGGATCAAAAAGAAGCTCAAGAAATATACAATTTATCAGAAAGAGCAATTAATAGGGTAAGAGATTGCGCCTATCAAGAACAATTTATCCTTAAAACAAAATCTATAGACGTTCTTTATAGTCAAGTATTAACTATATTAGAAAAGAAAAGATTAAGATCAGAAGCATTCTTGAATAGAAGTAAAGAATAATACGTCACTGGTGTAATGGTAACATTTTCGGCTCCAACCCGAACGTTCAGGGTTCAAATCCTTGGTGGCGTGCCAAATTTGCGGGTATAGTTTAATTGGGAAAATCAATGCTTGCCAAGCATTAGTCGTCGGATCGTAACCGATTACCCGCTCCAATATAATAGAGGAAAAATAATGTAGGTGAATTATGAAACATACCATAAACATAAAAGAAGTTCAAACGTATATAGAATCGTTAAGTCCCCAAACTAAAATTTATATTGGTGGCGATTCTGAACGATTCAAAATTAATGGTGTATGGTATGCGGATTATGCGACTGTAATTGTAGTCCATATTGATGGTAAACACGGTTGTAAAGTGTTTGGCGAAATCGCCAGAGAAAGAGATTTCGACCAAAAGAAAGCAAAACCAAGAATGCGATTAATGACAGAAGTATACAAAATTGCAGAACTATATCTTAAATTGAAAGATGTACTTGAAGATAGAGATGTTGAAGTTCATATAGACATAAATCCAGATGAACATTATGGTTCTTCTTGTGTTATATCTGAAGCAGTAGGTTATATTCGGGGTATGTGTAACGTTGTTCCCCTGGTTAAACCAAACGCCTGGGCAGCATCAACTTGTGCTGACAGATTAAAGAGTTTAAAAGTAGCATGATATATCTAGTAGAAGGATATAATAAATCAGATTATATTACTGATATTGTTAATTGGGAACCTTTACGTTATTTTGAAACTTTACAGCAATCTTTTCTGTATATGGATAATATGAAAGAAAGAAATTATGAAACTAGAGTCCGGTTGACTGATTCTCCTGTTGAAGAGATAACTCAACCGGACGAACACTGGGAAATTTTCTTTGGAGTGTGACTTTACTTTTTAGGTTGATTGGGTTACGATATCTTTCGTAAAGTAAACAACATTGAGAATATTATGAAATCTGTTTTTATCTTGGGCTTTATTTTGGTTTCTTTTTCTGTTAATGCGGAAAGATATATTGAATATCACGAAAACCCTAATGCCCTCTTTGACGCTACAAAGAACTTTACTAATATGTCAAACATTACTTGGCGTACTGCAAAAAATGTAACCAAAGCGTGTAACGAAGAAAAGAAAAAACGTGGTAAAAAGCCATACGGATACGTTGTAGAAGCATGCGCGTTTTGGGATAAAACTTTGGGGTTTGATACTTGTCTTGTAATAACAGAAAAGAAAACTTCAATGGCTACAATTGGGCATGAGGTTATGCACTGTTTTTCTGGGGCTTGGCATGAAGACTTTAAATAAAAGTTTCTAATAAGAATAGAAAAAGTTAAACAAATTATAGTTTGTATTTGTTTAGTGATGTTGGTTGTGTTTATTATCTAAGGAGAATATATTATGTCTGGAACTGTTATTAAGCGATGTGGTTGTAAGGGTAATCCTTCTCATGCGTCTGATTTTCAAGATGCCAAGTATGGTCAAGGAAATCGCGTTATGTCTCTAGATCAAAAGAAATCTGAGGCAACATGTTCTGTATGTGGAAAGACTGTGAAGTTGTAATCATGCTAAAATATGAACCCTATATAGTAGCAACAGGATTTCTAATAATTGTTTTTATTATAATGTTCTTTTAAAGTTTATGCGGGTGTGGTATAGATATATGTGCCTTGGATTTCCAATCCAAAGAGGCTGGAGAGTTACCAGTCGCCCGCTCAATTTATTTCCAATAATTCTTTTATTTCGTCCATTATAGATTTTAACCTATATTCTTTATAGGTTATTCTTATTACATCAATCCCGTATTGAGTAGAGATAATTATATCTCTATATTCGTCTTGAATTTTCGTATCTTTATGTTGCGAACCATCTAATTCTATTATAAGGTTTTTATCTGGAAAATAAAAAGGGGTCTAAACGGACCCCTTTACTTTTTCTTGGCATAGGCTTAGAATTTACCTTCCTTAAAAATAAAAACGTTTTTCGTTATGAAGATTGTAATTGATACTGAAAACTTTACAACACCGTTCAAAAAATTGAACAATTCGATGAAAGAAACATCAAAACTCGTATGGAAGAATTCTGATGCGGGACATGTAGCTTTGTTTGGAGTTTCTTTAGTTTTGTGCGGGTATATTATTTCTTGTGAAATTGATAATTACCTCAATAGAAATAGTAATAGAGGTACTGTGGACGTTACTCTGGAAAAGCCCGATACGGAGGAGTACAAATTAAACGTTAAACAGCCAAAAACCAAATACTCTCAATTATATAATACCGGGAAGAAAATTTCTTTATCAAATAAAGAATTTGATTGTCTCGCAAAAAATATTTATTGGGAAACTTCATTTGAACCGCTATTGGGACAAATGGCAGTCGCTAATGTAACTTATAATAGGGTTTTGTCTGGTAAATGGGGTGATACGTTTTGTGATGTAGTATATGCCCCAAAACAATTTTCTTGGACGAACCACAAAAAACTTAGAAACGCAAACCCCAAAAATAAAGCTCAATGGGAAAGAGCAAAACATTCAGCAAACCTTTTTACAAAGGGAGTTAGAGTAACAACTTTGGATAAATCGCAATTTTATTTTGCGCAATATATTAAAGCGCCAAAATGGAGTAAAAGTATGTCAAAACAAGCGCACATTGGACAACACATCTTTTTTGCACAAAACGGAGACTAATATGAAAGGCGGAAAGGTAGCAAACCTTGTTGATTGGGATAATGAGGAAAATTACGATGAACTTCTCGAAAGAGAAAGAGAATACAGAGAACAAATCAAAGTTCGGAAAGCATTTAAGAGATTTGCTGAACCAACAAATCCTAAGAAAGGAAAGGTACAATATTCCAGAACAACTACAAGAGGAATTTAATTTTCTTCTTAAAAAAATAGAAAAAGCAAAAGATGCACCAAATTTCGAACTATATGATGGTTGTATTGTGGTTCTGAAAACCAACTACGGAAAATATTACAAAAAATGAGACGCTTTACTTCCTGTTGCGATAAGGGTAAAATTATCTTGAAGTTGGGAATTTTAACCTTATTTTTTCACTCGGAGACTGCAATGAGCGACAAATATTTTTCAAAGGTGTACCGTGGCTTTCTGATTCAACAAACCAGCAAAGGTTACGTTGTCCCTATGCTTCCTAATTGGAGCAAGGGACCAGTACCACAAGGTCCGTTTTCAACGTTCGGGATTGCAGAACACATTATTGATAGGGTATTAAACAATGGATGAACTATATACAGCATTAAAGAACGATTTGGTGGAAATAGTATTTACTAAATCTGATGGTAGCACTAGGGTAATGACTGCCACTTTACAAGAATCCCTATTACCAGAAAGGTCAGAAACAACCGCCACCAGCAAAAAGGTAAATCAAAACGTTACTGCTGTATGGTCTATAGAAGATGAAGGTTGGCGGGCGTTTAAAAACGATTCAATCATTTCTTGGAAAACAATTAGTTGATATGAAGTTTGGGATCTTTTTCGGTTTAATTCTTGGAGTTTGGTTTGGTTGGTTTTTCGCGATCAATTATACAATTTCTGTAATAGAAAGGAAACAAGGAGTTATGACCGTTGAAGATTGGTCAAGAATGAGAGAACTAACCCTACAACTAAGAAAAGATAAAATGTTATTTTTCTGACTTTGTAGAATTAATGATCGTTTCTAATTCAGAGATGTAGTTTTTTATGGCTACATCTCTTTTTAGTAAAGCCCATTTAGTTTCATCATCAACACAAACCAAACTATCCGATCTAACTTTTTGTAATTCTGGTTTAGGGGGTAAAGTAAGAGGAGTAGTCACATAAACAATCCGTTCGGAAGGTTTTGGGGCGCACCCGGTTAATAACAATACAAGTATAATATATTTACCAATTCTCATCATTGAAAAAATCTTCCTTTTTTGGTTTTTTAACGGTTTGTTTCTTACGTTCTTTTAGGTTTTTTTCAACCTTTTCTTTTTGTTCTATTTGAACCTTTTCTACTTCTTGTTTTTCTACTTTACATGTTTTTCTTTGTTCTAGAAATTCGTAGATAATTTCAAGAAGCTTCCTTAGAATTTCCATTTTCACCACCCCAGGCAATAGGTTCTTTAGTGACAAATCTGAGACATATATTAATCAATGTTAACGCTTGCACTTGTAAATCTTCAGATACAACGAAACCATACTCTTTCTGAACCCAAAACGCCAAAAACGCTAAAAGGTTCACCCATATAGTTTTTGATTTAAGAATTCTTTTTACAGCAACGTTTGGAGATTCTTCAACAATAACGGTTTCTTCTACTGTTATAGGTTTTTTATTTGAGGGTTTGTTTGCCATTATAGTTTCCCTTATTTTTGCTTTTCCGCCAGTGTCCTGAGATAAGCAACCGCCAATTCAATTCCAAGATTAATTAAATAACTCGCGGCACTAATTCCTATAATTCTTAACTCATTAACAACGGCATCACGTTTTTCCGAACCAGGAATATCGTCTCCATCAACCCTAAGTACAGTCGCTTTAATGCGGTCAAATAAAGAAGAACCTAAAACGATTTTTGCAAAACTTGATATAATAGTAGATTTTAACGACATATCATTCACCTCTCTAAATGAGAGTATTTATAATTAAATAGTTCTTAGCGTATAAATAGTAAAAACTCTCCCCAACATTATAGGAATTTATATGGAAATATTGTCTTGGTTTTTGGTTATCACTGTTGCAAATTCTGACGAATTGTTGGTTAAAGAAATGAAATCAAAAGAAGAATGTATTAAGGTTCAAAAGCAATTCGCTAAAAAGGCACAAAAGAAAATAAGGCAAATACAAGACGTTACTTGTGAATATGGTACTATAACAAACCCTATCCCAGCAAACGCTCCAAAAGAAGAATACCTTTAATAAATACATGAAACGTTTGGTAATTGAAGCATTAATTTTTATTGCAATATTACTCAGTTCTGCGATAATATTAAAAATTAAAGGATAATATGGGAAAAACTGCAACCAATCCGATTACTGGAGATAAAATCCAGACAAAAACAAGTTCAAAAAAATATTATGATAACTATGACTCAATTTTTAGAAAAGACAAGGAATTAAAAAATAATGAAACTCCTACTAGCACTACTAATATTTCTTCCAATCAATAGTTATTCAGAAGAACAAATTAAAATTTTGAGAATTATAGATGCAGATACGATTTTAGTATCCGCTCCATTCATGCCCGCACCATTAAAAAAACAAATGCCAATGAGATTATCTAATGTAGATACTCCAAACATAAACCGTTGGGCAAATTGTGGTAACGAAGCAATACTTGGAGAAGAAGCAAAGAAATACGTTGAAAGTTTAATTAAGAAAAGTAAAAAGCAACAAGTAAAGATTGTTGGTTACGATAAGTATGGTAGATGGTTGGGGCAAATTTATCTTGATGGTAAAAGTATATCAGATTCCTTAATAGAAAAGAAATTCGCTAGACCTTATTATGGCGGTAAAAAGCAATCTTGGTGCAATAAATGAAACAATTTAAAGAACATTTATCAGAAAATATAATTTCAGAAGCGTTCCAATATCATTTAGAAAATAACATCCCTTTCGACGATTGCGTTTTTAGGTATGGATCAGAAATGTATTTTGAATTTATTCATACTCTGAGAGAATATTATAATAAGAATTTACTCGAAGGCTATAACTATTCTGAATACGAATTAGAGTTAATTAATTCCGATTTGGGCGAATTTGCGATGTATGAAAATGAAATGGTTCCGTTAGATTTAATTATTGAAGAAGAAACTCCAGAATTAAATAAACCGAAAAGGGGCGGACCTAAGAAATTTTATGTTCACGTAAGAGACCCAAAGTCAGGGAATATTAAGAAGGTTGCTTTTGGTGATACTACTGGATTGACTGTCAAGTACGATAACCCAGAAAGGAAAAAGGCATTTGCTGCAAGACATAATTGCTCAGATAAAACAGATAAGACTTCTCCTGGGTATTGGGCGTGTAGGGTGAATAAGTATATGGCAAAAACGCCAGCAGGTAGAAGTGGATATTGGTGATATGCTACCATATATTGATGAAGAACAACCAGATCACACTCTAAGAATATTTGATTCTACATTTGATTCCAACGATTTCTATTGGCACAAAGATAAAAAAGATAGGTTAATAACAGCAGTTTCTGGAGAAGATTGGGAATTACAAATTGATAATCAACTCCCAATAAAATTAGAAATAGATAAAGTATATCCTGTCCAAAAAGAAACTTGGCACAGAATAATTAAAGGCGAAGGAGATTTAATCTTAAAGATTAAAGAATACTAAAGGTTTTTATAAAATTCAGATAGTTTTTGTAATTCTTCTTTTGAAGCGTTACTTTTAAATTTATTCGCCTTTAAAGAAATTACAATAATATTATCTATTTCATATCCCTTTGTAGAATCTATTCTATCTATAGAAATAGAATTATCTTCTGCTTTATTTCTATTAAATTTAATAGGAATTCCTAAAATAGGACATGTAATAGGATAGGTTAGATTATTAAGGTCTGTTATGGATAGGTTAAAAGGTATTCCGCGAGATTTAGCAGAACCTTTTAACCTATTATAGATAGTTTTTATTTCGGGAGTATATCCAATCACTTTTTATCAGGTTTCTGATAATCTTCCAGTTTTTGATTGCTTCCCTGTCTTTGCGGTTTCTTATTAAGAAAAGAAGCTGTTCTGGCTATTTCTTCAGCCATCTTCTTTTTGTCTTCTTCGTTTGGTATATAACGATTCACCATAATTTATTTCACACCCATTTCTTTATTTCTTTGTTGTTGTATTTTTAAGAATTCAGCAGCAGCTTTAGGGTCTTTCGATAGTCTGGAATAAGTGTCAGCAACGCCGCTTTCTACTTCTTTAGAACCGCCAGAAAGTTTACCCAAAACGTCTCCAACTTTGTATATAGGGGAAACAGACGCTTCCCTTTTCTTAATCAATTCTTTTGCCTTTTCTAAATCGTCTGGCTGTTTAGTTCCAGGAAGAAGTTTTTGTTGTGTGGTAGGAAGTTTTGCTGGTGTGGTAGGAAGTTTTGCAGGCTTTGCTGCGTCTGAAGGTTGTTGAGACTTTTCGGCAGCTCTTTCTTTACCCAGACGTTTTAATTCTTCTGCCCTTCTCTTCAACCTTTCCCTTTCTTCTTCAGATTTCTTTAAATACTCTGCACCACCACCAGCCATAGCACCGCCAGTAACGCCTCCAACAACTCTACCTAAAGAACCGCCAAGTTTTCCGCCAACCCTACTACCAACAGTAGCGCCAACAACAGAAGGAATTGCTCGACCTACTCTTTCGCCGCTCTTAAATAATGTTGGGCTTCTCTGTTTTCTAATTTGTTGGGACTTTTCTATTTTCTTTTCTTCTTCCTCTGGAGATTTACCAGTAAAGAAACTTCTCGCTTTACCACCCCAACGTTTAAATCTCTCTTTACCTAAAAGACCTTGAGCGTATCCAGAAGAAACGTCTCCAAGATCTCTACTAAATTCTTTGGTAGAATATTCGTTTATACAAGTTTTAATTTCTAAAATTTCTTCTTCAGAAAAGATACCGTCTTCAATAAATTTTGCGTACTCTTCTTCGCTGAAGACGTCAAAAGTTTCTTGCAAATTTGTTCTTTGTTGTTCTCTTAATTGTTTGAAAGTTTTCATCACTAAACCCTCAAACCCATTTTCCGCCGCCAGCAGAAGGATTCTTTTTCAATTCAGAAGAAGAAAGTCTTGGTGGGGTTGTTGGGGAAAGTTTTGGTTCTGGACCTACTGGTTTTGCTGGTTCTCCACCCAATTTAGAAATTGCAGAACGTACTTGAGAACTAGACTGTCCGCCCGGAGAAATAGGTTTCTCCATTCTAGTTTGAGGCGTCAATACAGATTTTAATGTTCCCGTTTTTGACGCCATATCAGAAGTCGCTGATTTCATTCTTGCAGCGCTTGCCCTCAAATCGTCCATAGCTGGAGAAGAAGTTGGTAAGGACTTCTTAGCGGGTATTGGCGCTGGTTTTGGAATTGGTTTAATATTCGGTTTCGCCGCAGACGTTTTAGGGACCGGAGTTGGTTTCGCCACAGACGTTTTAGGGGCTGGAGTTGGTTTCGGGGTGGTTGTTGAAGGAACTGGCGCAGGTTTTGCTGCTGATCTTTCTTTACCCAATTGTTTTAATTCTTGCGCTCTTTGTTTTCTGGATTCTATAGAAGACTGCTGAGGTTTTGCTGCATCTGTTGTTGGTTCGCTTCTAACAGGAACGCTTGGTTTCTGAGATTTTAATGGTTTGTTCATTCCCGGAATCATTTGACCAACAGCAGCAACCTTTTGTTTTGCCTTTTGCCAGAATGGTTTAGTTCCCAACCAAGGGTCATTAACGTATTGATCATTTTTATCCGCTTCAGAAATAACTGATTCGTTGATTTCTTTTCTTAATTCTTTAAACGTTTTCATTCCAGAAATACCTTATTGTTTTGATTAAAGTATTTATAAAAAAATATAAATAAACCAAGAGGAACAAATTCCTTCTTGTTTATTATTTTTATTGGAGAAAACTATGATTAATCTAAACCTTGAAATTGCTGAAGTGAATGGCGTATTAACTGCACTAGGACAAATGCCCTACGCACAAGTAACAGAACTTGTTGAGAAAATTAAACAACAAGCAATCCCACAAGTTCAAGCACAACAACAAGAAGTTTCAGAAAATAACGAAGAGTAAGAAATGACTACAAATTTAACAGCTATTTTAGGCGGTTCATCTGGTGGATCGTGGAAATCACAGACATTTACTACTTCGGGAACATGGGTAAAACCAGAAGGCGTTGAGGTGGTAAAAGTCGTCATGGCTGGTGGCGGTGGGGGCGGCGGTTATTGGGATTCTCCCGGTGGAAGTGGAGGAAACTCAATTTTCTATGCTCCAATACCTATTTATGCTTCTGGCGGTTTTGGTGCTCTAAGAGCAGATTTCTCTGCATGGAACGAAAATATTATAAATGGTTGGGGCGGTAATGGTGGTGGCGTATCTGGGGGAGAAGTTCTTTTGCTTCACACATCCGGAATTATTCTCGGTAGCCCTCCACAAGTAATAACAAACACAAATTCTGGTAAATCCTATACAACCAATAACGGAACGAGAGTTAAAACTCATGGAGGCGCAGGTATGCCGTCCGGAAATTCTATCTCTGGTGCTGGTGGAGCCGCTGGTTCAAGACGTGGTGGAGCAATTCCCGGTTTCGGTAATTCCGGCACATCTGGTATATGGAATATCAATGATGATGATTCTGCGGAATACGGTCCCGGTGGTGGCGGTGGCGCTTCCTTTGGTGATGGAGGAATGGGTGTCGGAAGACCAGCACGAAACACAACACCAACACAAGCAACTCCCGGCATTTTTGGTGGTGGTGGCGGCGGTGGCGCTTATATAAGAGCTAACAGAACCACATTTAATTTCATCGGCGGTCCAGGTGGCGGTGGCGGAGAAATCGTAATTCGTGATGTTCCCGTAAAAGACGTGGCTTCCGTTTTTGTGGCTATAGGTGCCGGTGGTGCTCCTGCCACTCAATCAGGAACGTCAAATAATACGTGGAGAGGTGGAATAACTACAGTTGCTCCTTCTGCTGGTGGTGCTGGTATTTGTCAAATTTTTTGGAGTTAATTATGTATAAATTTGCAACAATTTCTAATGGAATCGTTACCAATATTATTGAATCTAATGATTATGAATCCATTAATATGCTAAAACAATATAATGAAGAAGTTATTATGGCAAACAATAGAGATGTAGAAATTGGATTTATTTGGGATGGTGATACCTTTTATAAAGACCCCCTTTTAGTAGAAAAGGAAAATAAAATCGTTGAAAAAAATTCAAATAAAATGCTTGAGGAAAAACAAACTTTATACGATCAATTGTCAGTTAAAGAAAGTTTATCTGATGAAGAACAAGAAACTCTCGATCTATTAAAATTAGATTTGGAATAAGAAAAAGGGGAGTTAACTCCCCTTTCTTTTCCCTACGAATTCTCTACCGTCAATAGTTTTGGATTCCATTTCTGGAATAATTGACACATCACAGTGAATAAACATAATTACTTTTTTTTGTTTCTACAAAAAATTCGTATTAAAGACTTCAGAATTTATATCGATCCTGTCTAGGTTTGGAAGTTTTCCTGTTACAATTTTCCAACTTTTATTAGGGAAATCTTTCTTCACGATTAATTGATTATCCATTTTATCGAAATTTTCATCTGACATTACAGTATTCATTTTAATCAAATTGTATCTTTCTTCAGGATCTTTTCCTCTAAATCTTATATATTGTAGAGGATCGCCTTCATTTATTTCAATATTAAAGTCTAATATCTCAAACGTTGGTACAATAGGTCTTTGCCAATTATAGATATTAAATGATCCAGGAATCAATCGCAAGGATGGATTATTGTGAAAATATGCCGGAAACGTTTCTATCCAAACATCTTCTACAGAGGAGAAGAATATCACATTAAGATTTTTATATTCTAATATAGGAATTCCATCATTACTCTTTGTTATTTTTTCAGCAACCTCTTCTGAATTTCGAAGTTCTTCAACGGAATTGATACGAATGGAATGTGGGGCATTAATACTCCACATTTGGTTTACATAAGAAGTAAATGCTGGACACTTTTTTATATCAGAATTAGAATCTTGACAAACGCCTACATTTGACACATCAACATTAACAAAATCCCTTTTGCTTCTTCTATCTAAATCTTTAATATCGTCTATATTTACAACATCACCCAATTCTCTACCACTAAGAAAATTGGATATATTCTTTAATACATTAGCGGGGATATCCTTCCCAACAAAAACGTCTTGTTTATTTGAGGCACAATACCCAAAATAATATATATTAATCACAATAAAAAACCAAATATTAAATTACAGAAGCAGTTGCTGTATTACTCGTTAACTCTTCTATTACTGGTGGATTTGGATTATCTATAAATTCTTTTCCTGTCCAAAGTTTTCCAATAAATGACAAATTGTATGATGGAATAGAAATCATATCATCATACTGAACGTTTGCTGTCAATTCTGAGATAGCGATAACAATGTTTTCGTTCGAAATTGTTGCGTAATAAAACATAATATTCTCCATTAATAAAATTCAATAACTTGCCAAGAAAATGGAATAAACTGGGCGAAGCTATTTCCCGTATAATAAAAAATTAAATTTCCTACCGTGAATTGAGTAGAAGAGTTTACGGAGATTAAAACTGGCACACAAACAGCACCACCTGTAGAGGAAAAATAGCCGCCTGTATCGACGCGACCATACCCACCGTCAATCAAAATCATAATCTTACTTGTAGTCACAGAAGCCATAGTCACATTATATGTAGCTGCTGCGGGATTTGATACATACCCTCTTTGTATACTCTTTACCACACTTGTTAACCCCGCTGTTGTTTGTACTGTTCCATCTGGATATTGAACTCCTGTGACAATTAGTGATGTTGCCATATTTTATTTCTCTCCATATTCCAACAAATATATCTATATTATCTTATATTTATATATTCGCGGTGCTTTCGCAAAACAGTGGTGTTTCCCGAAGGGAAATATAGAAATGGCGAACAATAACCGAAAAATTTTATTCAACAAGAAACTCTAGGAGGGATATACCATTATTCGATACGCGAATCACGGAATTATCTTCGAATATGAAGTCTTCTTCTGGTAATGAAGAAACAGGTCTTCCTTTATTCTCAAGGATAATGGATACGCTCTCTCCGTATGAAAAGGGTCTCGCTGAAATTGCTTTATATATTTGCTCTGCTTTACTCATTTTTGTCTTCTTCCTAAGGATAAATATCGCGGTCCGCGGGATGTAGCGCGGGATGCTTGGTTACTGGGTTAAATTCCAAGAATCTTCGCGGGATTCTCTAAAATGTCTGGATATTCTACGGCGATGTATGTAGAACCTACAAGAACGATCGCGGCTATCAATACGAATCTAAAATGTGTCATAAATGATTCTCCGTTAATAAATGAAGATAACTTCGTCAATAGGTGTTATGTAGAGTTCTCCTTCAACCTTGGTTGCGGCATTCCAATTTAGGAATACTGTATCTTCTACATTTACTTCTGTAACATCGGGACCAATCGCTAATACTTTGCCTTTGTCTTGGTCTAGAGTTGATTTTAGGATTATGCCTGATTCTGTTTCTTTTGAACCTGGGATTCTTTCAATTAGAATATTATTTAGAGTTGGTTTCATATTGTATTATTTGCTTTTTTACTTATGTTAAATCAAGGGTTTAGAACCTACATTTTTCATTTTTTGGTATACCCTGTGGGGTACATTGGGTATTTATATTAAACGTTATTAGAGTTTAATTCTACTCTGTAGTCAATAGAAAGTAAACGTTATTAGAGTTTAATTCTACTCTGTAGTCAATAGAAAGTAAAGGTTATTTTTCCATATTTATGAAATATTTCTTATTTTTTCTAGAGGGATCATCTTTAGGATTGAATTTTGGTTTTTTCTTCTTTTTAGATTCAATTGGATCGAAGTCTGAGAATTTAGATAGTTTCTTTTTCATGGTAGAAGGTTTGGGAATGTTTCCTTTATTAGAGAGTACGTTAGACCTTTAGTTTTAAGATCTTTGTTGAATAGATTAATAAGTGTTTGTGCTTCAGCAGGTTCCAAAGATTCTAGAAGTTGAAGAAGGAGATTGTTTCGTTTTTCAATTGTGAGAGAATCTGCTGTTTCGTTTCCAATTTGAAATAGATATAGACGTTTCAATTCGCAAGGAAGAGTAGAGAAAGAGATACCTGGAAGAGTATCTGGTTCTTTATATCCTTCTGGGAAAGAAGAAGGGTAGAATCTAATATCAGGGTGGAAAGCTAGAGAGAGAAATTGCTTCAGTAGAGGAGAAGCGTATTGTAGAAGAATAGATTGCTTCTCTTTCTTAGAAGGAGAATTAGAAATTTGGTTGAGGATTTCGTAAAAATTAATGTTCATAATATGTAGTAGGAAAAAGAGGAGAGTTTGTTCTCTCCTCTAATGTTAAATGGATTTATTGCTTGTGTGATAATACCAAATGCTTCATCGCAGAATGTAAATCTGTATGCTTACCCAATTGATCAAAACCTTTGTCTGGATGACCTTTCCAAGATTTAATAATAGATCTACCACCATCTTCATGTCTAGAAGAAGTTACAGCACCAACAATTTTACCATTATGGGTAATATGATGTACTGAATCCGCGTCATACCCTAATGGAGATTCTTCTGGATCAGCCTTTTCAATACCATATCCACCAGCAACAGGTTTTGCAGCAGGTTTAGGAGTAACTGGTTTAGAAACCGTTGTTTTTGTTGGTTTTGGAGCAGGAGCAGGTTTTGCTGGGGCTTCTCCAGAACGTCTTGCTAGATTTTCTTGGGCTGTTCTTGATACTCTACCCGCTTTATCTGTAGCTAATTGTTTAAGGGTTTCTTCAGAGGTATGGGGGTGTCCAGCAACAATAGATCTGTAATAAGCAGTTTTATGTCCTGCCATTCTATTCATAGTATCATGAAACATTTCTGGATGTTTTTCTGGATGTAAATGCTTTAGAGCATATCCAATAGTCAACATTGTTGGATCGTCGTGTTTTTCTTTTGCTAGATGTTTATCTAGCACTGCTTTAATTTCTTCTTGAGAAGAATCTTCGTGTGTTTCTTTATGTTTTGCGGCTTCAAAAAGCTCTAACTTTTCTAGTAGTTGTTTAAACGAAATCATTTATCAATACCTATTCTAAATAGGAATATTTATAATATAAAAGGTTTGGAGAAAGAGCAATTAAACCCTTTCTCCATTTTCAGATTACCAAAGAACTGGGTGACCCATTTGGCTCATACAAGAGTTAAACGAACGCTTATATGTTTCGTCCGCTTCATACATTCCATACCAAAGTCCAGTAATACCACCGATTGCACCGCCAGCTGCAGCACCAACACCAGCGGAAGCGGCTCCAGTAATGATTGCACCGGAAACAGCACCAATAGCAGCAGCGGCAGAAGCAGCAACGATTGCATCTTCAACACCTTCTGTTGCATATCCAGCAGTTTTGCTGGCTAATTGCTGGCAATAAACAAAATCTTCATCGGCTTTTGCTAGATTTTTATCAGCCTTTTCGTTTAGAGTTGGTTTATATCCTGCTACAGTTGAACAACCCACAAGGGCAATTGATACAAATAACATAGTAATATATTTCATTATTTTCTCCTTTATTGTTTAACACACACCGAATTAACGGTAAATTTATTTAGCGGTTTATATATCAACATATCTTAATTCAAAGGAATCAGCCATTTTCTCGCGTCCAGAATATCCCCTGCAATTCATCAGAATATTGGTTGAACCAATCATAGCGTTTAATCTACGATGAGAATGTCCACAGATCCAATGGGATATTTTAGGGTTATCTAGAATAAAATCTGTTAGATTAGAAATATATCCTGGATTCATCGTAGTATCTCCTTGATACTTTTCTGGAACACAAATATCAGAAGGGCAATGGTGAGTTACCATTATTACCTTTTTATTATCTTCATTATTCAATTCGTTCTTGGCGAATTCCATAAACTTTTGATGGTCTTCATACGCATCTTCTGGATGCCAAATAGATCCCCATTCATTAGTACGTTCTCTGTTACTATTCTTAATAATCTGAAAATCATTCATCAAATAAGAAATCTTATTCATTGCAATAGGGTCTTTTTTATTAAAATCTGTCCACATTGTTCCACAGACGAATGTAACCCCGTTCAATTTAAACGTTTCCTTTTCCAGGACATGAAGGTTTTTCAGATAAGAAAGTTTTTCTTTGATATAAGAAAAAGTATTAGCAATGTCGTCATGATACGACTCATGATTACCTAAAATGTAGATTACGTTAGGGAATTCTTCACAAACTTGTTGAAAGAAAGCGTGAAATCTATCTGAAGAACCGCATTGAAATTCTCTATCCCCTAGGAAATGTCGTTCGCTTTTATCGTATAATCGAGAAGCAAGAATAATATCACCAGCAAGGACTAACACGTCTGCTTTTTGGGTATTATGGATTTCTAATTCTCGGAACTCCACATGTAGATCGCTCGCAAATGCAATTTTCATTTTTAACACCTTTATTTCTTTTATTAGAATTATATCTTATATGTTTCTATAAGTAAAGTAAAAATAAAGCTTTACTTTTTATTTTTTTCGTATTACATTAAGTATGTACCCCGGTTGATCTATAGATATCTAAATAGTTTTTAAATTCTTTAACGAGGTAGAAATGAGAAAGGTAGATATCTCTATGGTAGACGAACTTACTTCTTATGTTACAAGAGAAGGAAAATCTGTCAAACTTCTTAATTACGTTTCTCAAGCACATCCTAGAAGTAAATTGCTATTCCTATTAGAAGGAAATATTTTGGGTTGTGATGAAGAAGGAAAATGTTGGACTGTCAACAATTATGATTCGTCTTTTACAGATACTGATTTTAGGAAATTTGATGTGTTTGTTGATGATAGAATTAAGGGATATATGAATATATATAAGGAAGGTAAGTGGTTTAGGAATTCTAAATTACATAAAACAAGGGAAGAAGCAAAACGATTTGCAGAACCCGAATTGTATAAAACTATTGAAATTGATTGGAGTGATAATGAGTAAAGTAAAGGTTAGTGTTCCCGGATATGTTAAAGATATGGCAATGATGTCAGCAATTAGAAATTGTGGAAAAACAGATAGGACTTATATTAAGTCTATGGCATCGGCTGTTCATTCTTATAATGCTAAGAAAAATGAATCTTTGAAAAAAATGACTAAGGATTTGAGTTCAGATGACTAAAGTAACCGTAGATTATTTGAATTTTAATCCCAAAATACATAAAAGTTTTCCAATAATTAAATCCTGTAGGGTATATTTTAAAGATAATATTATTAATGTGGATATATTATCTAATAAAGATATATTAAATGTGTCTGATGATATCGGGTTTGATATTGAAGGGAAATATTATTTTGTTTCTTACGGACAATGGCACGACCATTTTACTGGAGAATATATTTCTATTGACGAATTTTATAATCTAGAAGAATCAGAGTATGTTAAATACGAGTTTGTTTCTTTTATCGTTAAGGTATATTTAAAAGAAAATTATTATATTTCTTATAAGGAAACTTCTGGCAGAAAACTTAAAGTTTCTTTTATACCGCATACATTCTTAAATTTTAAAGAAACAGAATCTAATATTATATTTAAATTGTGAGGTAATATGTTTATTGAAGTTAATGTTGGTACTATTGATAGAACTCTGGTTAATTTAGAAAATTTACATAAAGTAATGCCGGCAAGGAGCGGTGCTGGTTCTATTTTATATTTTTCTGATGGTAGAACTCAAAATGTTTTGGAAGGTTATGAAACGTTGAAAACTGTATTAACAAAACCTACTGTTTCTGTTTTACCGGAAGAAACAAAACCAATTAATAAAAAAGAAATAGAAAAAGTTAAATCTTAATATCATCGTATTCTAATTTTAATATTACAAAACTATATACTGTAAGTTATGATAACAAACTTTTTATTTTCAATGTCGTTTATTGTCTTATCTTGTATAATTTTTATTTTATATAATATGGATGACGATAACGACTAAGGCGAATAAGTTTTTAATATTGTTATTTTTATCTCTTTCAGTTTTTGAGAGAGTAAAATTTATTCAACACACTATTCCAGAATAATGCGAAACAAATATAGAGCCATTTTTATTTCCGATACACATTTAGGTAGTAAAGATTGTAAAGCCGATTTACTGCTTAATTTTCTTGAACATAACTCCTGCAATACCTTATATCTTGTTGGAGATATAATAGATGGTTGGAAAATTCAACAAAATAAATGGAAATGGAAAAAATCCCACACAGATGTTATAAGGTTTATCTTAAAACTATCTAAGAAGACTAGAATAATATATGTTGTAGGTAATCACGACGAGTTTCTTCGTCCGGTTCTTCCTCACGGAATATCTTTTGGTAAAATAGAATTTCTTAATAAAACTGAGCATATCGGTATAAACGGTAAACGGTATCTTGTAATTCATGGAGATATGTTTGATGGAATCAGTAAAATTGCTCCTTGGCTTGGATTTCTTGGGGATAAACTTTATGATCTAGTTTTAGATTTAAATTCAAAATATAATTGGTTACGACATAAATTTGGATTTGGGTATTGGTCTTTTAGTAAAGTATTGAAACATAAAGTAAAAGGTGCTGTAGATTTTATTTTCGATTATGAAAAAAATCTTGTTGAATATTCTAAAAGAAAATTTTATGATGGAGTTATAGCTGGACATATTCACCATGCAGAAATAAAGACGATAGAAGGAATAGAATACATGAATGATGGAGATTGGGTAGAAAGTTGTACGGCATTGGTGGAAAATTTCGATGGTACTTTTGAAATAATTGTGTGGGATAAATTTACTCAAGATAAAAAAGATGGAATGGATATTAATTCTAACGGCAGTTAATACGTTAAACTCTAATGATATTCCTGCTAAACTTGTAATGGAATTCCCAACGAAAGAACTTTGCGAAAAATCAGCATCAACAATTAAGTATGAAATAGATTTTAAATGGTATAAACTGGATAAACAATGCAAAAGAAAAAACTCTTAATAATAACAGATACTACAGAGAAACAAACTAATGGAGTTGTTAGAACTCTAAAAACTACAACCGATATTTTAAATAAAGATTTTGATATATATTGGATTAATCCTCATCATTTCAATAGAATTTCTTTGCCATTTTATAAAGAGATAGATATTTCTTTAAATGTTTATAAGATTGGTAATAAAATCGAATGTATTAATCCAGATTACATACATATAGCAACCGAAGGTCCAGTTGGTCTTGCGGGAAAACTATATTGTGATAAGAAAGGTTATAACTATACAACTTCTTATCATTCAATGTTTCCAGAATTCATTCAAGATATGTTTAAAGTTCCTTCGGGATTAACATATCCTTATTTTAGATGGTTTCATTCTAAATCTAAAAACGTTTTGGTTCCCACTAATAAGATTAAACAATTGTTGATGGATAAAGGATTCAATAATTTGATTGTTTGGAAAAGAGGGGTTGATAGAAAAGCGTTTAATTCTACTTATAGAAATAGACTAAAAGGTACTGTTCTTAAAATTATTCTTTGTGTTAGTAGGATTTCTAAAGAAAAGGGATTGGATGATTTTTGTAAGATACCTATTCCAGACGGGTATCTAAAAGTTTTGGTTGGTGATGGTCCTTATCTAAAAGAATTGATGAATAAGTATCATTCCGAAGCGATTGCTTTTGTTGGAAAAAGAACTGGTAAAGACTTAGCAGAAACTTATGCTAATGCTGATGTTTTTATTTTTCCTTCTAAAAACGATACTTTTGGATTAACTCAATTAGAAGCTATAGCGTCTGGAACCCCAGTATTAGCATATAAAGGAACGGTATCAGAAGAAATTATTAAGGAAGGTAAGAGCGGATATTTGGTAGATGATTTTGGCATTAGCGAAATTAATGCTGCAATGGAATTATCCAGAAAATACGTTGAAGATGAATCTTATAATTGGACTTGGAAAAAATGTACTGAAATTTTTAAAAATAATTTAGTTGAAAAGTGATGGCAAAAAATCAACCAGATAAATTAGAACCGTTAGAAACAGAAACCTTATATTTTATCGAACAGAAAGAAGATTTTCCGTTTAGGGGGCAGTGGGTTATATACACCCAAACCAAATACGGTAAGAAGATGTTTAATTATTTCCAAACGAAAGAAATCGCAGAAAATGCGGCAAAATATTTCGATTTAAAAATGGTGGAAGCAGGATAACTTCCACCAATTCTTATTATTGAGTGTCTCTTACAGTTTTAATTGCCCTTAATACTGCTTCTTTGTGAGTTTTGTGTTTGAATGGGGTTTCAATCGGGGATAATTTGCCATTCTTTACAATATGTGGCGTATGAGAGTCTTCTGTAGAAACTACTGTAGCAACCTTTTTCCTTTTACCGTCTTGAGTTTTATGGAAAATGTGGGTAACTTCTGAAGAACCGCCATGTTCTGACGTATCTCCTTTTTCAGATTCCAATTTTCCTTCTGGATGTATAGAAGTATCAAGTTTTGTTTCTACTTCTTTTTTTACCTTTTCTTTTGGAGCGGGTTTTTCCTGTTTTGGTTTTTGTTGAGGAATTACTGGCTTACCAATTTTCGCCAACAAACTTTCAGCAGTTCTTTTGACATAAGGAGAAGGAGAATCTGCGTGATGGGAAAGAAAACGATCCAATATAGAATGATCGTGTCCGGAGTTTTTTACATATTCCTTACCGAGGGAATGAAATCCTTCTTCTTTAGAAGAATGCCTTTTGTGCAATTCTTTTAGTATTGCGGCTTTTCTATCAGCCCAGTGATCAGACGCTTTATCGTTTGGGTCTGCGTGGGTTTCCAGATGTTTGAATAAATCTTCGTGCGAGAGGGATTTTGCGAAATCAGAATGTACGCCTTCTTCAAGAAATCTTTTAAACGATATCATTTATGTATCCTAAATAGAAGTATTTATAATTATGATAAATAAATTTATTTACTTTTTCAAATTTTAGAGGTATGCTAAGTTTGCGACAGTTACTGAATCTGATTTTATTAGAGATAAACAGATTAAATAAACTTTCTTATATTGTCTATAATCCTAGATATAGAATATTAATGATAACATTGATTAATAATATAATATGAACATTTTTGCTTTAGACGACAACCCCAAAATTGCAGCACAATACCACAACAACGCTCATTGCGTAAAAATGATTTTGGAGTGTTCGCAGTTGCTTTGTACGGCTCATAGGGTCTTGGATGGTAAAGAAGTTATCGAGAAAACTGCTTCTGGTAGAAATATTAAACGTTGGAAATTAGAGGACGAAAGAGATGTTAAATTGTATAAATCAACTCATATTTCACACCCTTCTGCTATTTGGTGTAGGCAATCTGACAGCAATTATAGATACCTCTACGACTTATTGGTTGAACTCTGTAAGGAATACACATTTCGATATGGAAAAATTCATAAATGTGAGTCTTCTGGATTAGTTTCGTTTTTAGAAACCCAACCAAAAAATATTCCAATTGGCGAGTTTATTCAAGTAACTCCAGCGATGCCAGAAGAATATAAGATACAAAATGATTCGGTAGCTTCATATAGAAACTATTATAACAAATCAAAACAACATCTTGCGTCTTGGGTGGGAAAGGTAAATTCAAGACCAATTCCAGAATGGTTTGTTTTGGAGAATCCTTCATGACTAAAAAGTTTACCTACGAGGGTTCTAATAAATTTTGTAAATCTATCTATTTGTTGGGGCTGTCTGTTGCCCAACTAGGGGGTTTAGTTTTTACGCTTACTGTTATTTGCGCTATATATTTCTTTGTTGACGCCTTTTTTATTACCAAAAATTTAGACATATTTACTGATAAATTAATATTTTTTGGGTTTGGAGCGGTTTTTTTCATCGCTACTGAAATTTTGGGGAATTCTCTGATAAGTCTATCCCAATTTATAAATTGGTGGGATAGAGGGAGCGTTAATACCAAAATCACTAGGAACGTAAGAAAATAAATAGTAGACAAACATTTTTAGGTAATTATTATGTGTCCAATTTATGACGTAAGAGATAAAAAAACTGGAGAAGTAACCGAAATGGTTATGACTATTTCTCAGTGGGAAGAATTCAAGAAAAATAATCCAGATAAAGAACAACATTTTTCAACTTTGAATTTTGCTGATTCTGTATCTTTGGGAATTAAGAAACCACCATCGGATTTTAAGGAAGGAGTAATCGACAGAATTAAGAAAAATAACCCGGGAAATCAAATGACTTCTCGGTGGGATTAATTAAAATTATGATAAATTCTTGATAATAATGGATGTTTTGACAATTTTTTAGTCAGTAGGGAATAGGGTCTAGTGCCTTATTCCCTTTTTTTATTTTAAAGGAATAATCTATGGCAATCAGACCAGTCAAGAAAGCAAACACAAAATTTCTAAAGAGTCATGAAATAGATGAAGCAGATAAAGTTTCTTTTATTAAAAAGGCGAAGAAAAAACCAAACGCGGGTTTATCTAACCTACAATTGAAAGAAATACACCCATTAACCGAAAATCAAGGAAAAGTTTTTTCTGCTTATGCTGAAGAAAAGAATTTAGTATGTTCGGGTTCTGCGGGAACGGGAAAAACTTTTTGTTTATTGTATTTAATGCTGCAAGAGTTAGTATATAACAACGAATACGAAAAGATTTTAATTGTTCGTTCTGCTGTCCCAACAAGAAACATAGGATTTTTACCTGGGACGGAAGATGAAAAATTAGCGATTTACGAAACAACATACAAAAGTATATGTAATGATCTATTTGGAAGAGCAGACGCGTATGAAATCTTGAAGAAGAAAGATCTTATAGAATTCGTATCTACTTCTTATATCAGAGGAACTACTTTTGATAATGTTTTAATATTAGTTGATGAAATGCAAAATTGCATATTTCACGAATTAGATAGTGTTATCACTCGTTGCGGTAAAAATAGTAGGATATTCTTTTCTGGAGATATGGTCCAATCAGATTTTGACGGAAGGAAAGAAACTAGCGGATTCTTAGATTTTATAAAAATTATTAAAAATATGGATTCGTTTTCAATTACAAATTTTACAATAGAAGATTGCGTTCGCAGCGGTCTTGTCCGCGAATATTTAACCGTAAAAGAAAAATGCGGTTTATAGATATTTACATTTAAATTGTTTATGATGTTTTCTTTCGCCTTTTGCGACTGCGATCATACATCCAATATTTAAATTTTGATTTTGACAAAATGTAGATAAATTTTTTATTTTTTGAATTTCCCCATCAGGAAAGGTTATTATATAAGACTTTTCCTTTTGGGATTTTACAAATTCTTTAAGTTTAATTTTCTTTTCTAATATTATTTGATTTGACGGTTTGTGTCCGAAGTATAATTCTTTATGGAAACATTGCCAATTTTTATGCAATAGTCCCCTACCATTAGCAACACAACGCATCCCTGATTCTGTTAATTTATATTTTTTACAAAATAAACTTAGATTTTTGATTTCAAAAATTTCATCTTCTGGAGAAACGCAAATATATTCTTTTGAATTTTTCTCGGAAAGTATTTGTTTTTTCTTTGGAGAAATAATGTCTCCAGTGGTATCAAAAGTTTTTCCTCCATTGTGTTTGTTTAAAAATAGTGGATGATTTTTAGCATCTATTTTTGTTAAATAATTTTCTTCGAAATCGGAACATGATTTTGGGTTATTTGGAAACATTTTATGAATTTTAATAATATCTGGTTCTCCATATTCTTCTCTAAAGGTTTTCACATATTTAGAAGAAGTAAAATAAGATTCCCATAAAACTTTTGGGTGACATCCTTTGGCAGTTTTCCTACCATAATAGAATTTTTTATGTTCAGACCAACCAATAATGTAGGTAAAAGGAATATAAATATTCATGCTGACATGCTCCGTAAAGTTTAAATGTTAGGGTAGGTGGGGAGGTGAGATTCCCGCGACCTACGTTTATTTATAATAAAAATATTTAACGGAGAAATATGAACAGAGCGGAAAGACGACATAACACCAAAAGAATTATTCAAAAAAGAAAGAATATATTAGGTGCAAATTGGAATCCAAAGTATAATAATGAACCTCATCGTTTATCTAAGATGAATGGCGTGAATTGCGGAAATCCAAAATGTCCCTTCTGCTCTAATCCTAGAAAAGTGTGGAACGAAAAAACTATACACGAAAAGTCTTTTTATCAGAGAGAACTTATTGAAGATGAAATTTAATCATGTAAATCCGACAGAATTGTTGGAATTGAATACCGAAAATTTAAACGGTAAAAGGCACTATTTGACGCCAAACGGAAAATATCCGTCAATAACTAGTGTGTTGGGATCGTTTCCAAATCGCGCTCTGTTTGAATGGCGTAAAAGAGTTGGCGAAGCAGAGGCGAATAGAGTCTCTGCTGTCGCTTCTTCTAGGGGAACAAAATTTCACCTACTTTGCGAAAAATATCTATCTAATGAAGAAATAGATAAAAAGCAATTTATGCCAGACGCATTGAATTCTTTTTACGAATTCAAAGGTATTTTGCATAGGATATCTGATATTCATAAATTAGAAGTTCCTTTATATTCTAATAAATTGAAGGTTGCCGGAAGGTGCGATTGCATAGCAAATTTTGATAATAGACTTTCAATAATTGACTTTAAGACGAGTAAAAAAGAAAAAAGAGAAGATTGGATTCAGGATTATTTTATTCAAGCTACATTTTATTCAATGTCGTATTTTGAGTTGACGGGGATTCAAGCAAAACAAATAGCAATTCTAGTTTCGGTTGATGATGGCGACGATCAAGCCTTTATTAAAGAAGTTAAAGACTATATCCCTTCCACGATATCTAAAATCAAAGAATATTATAGATATTATCATATATAAATAAAAAACCAACCTTTACTTTTCGAGTAAAGCGAGGTAAACTATTCTTTTAACCGATGAGGTTACTTTTTAAAGTAGTCAAAAATCATCAAATTCAAGGTTGATTTATTTCAACTGTAGAGGAGAAAAATAATGATGAAATTATTTTCAATTGTACTTTTAATGTTCATAACTTCCGAAGTTTCTTTAGCTCAAACTGGTACTGCTTCCTGGTATGGTCCGGGGTTCCACGGAAAGAAAACTGCTTCTGGAAAACCTTTTAACTCTCGCGCGTTTACTGCAGCACATAAAAATATTGCGTTTGGGTCTAAGGTTAAAGTTACGAACCTTAAAAATAAAAAGTCAGTACTTGTGACAATCACTGATAGGGGACCATTTGTTCGCGGTCGTATTATTGATTTATCACAAGCCGCTAAAAATGCTATTGGTATGGGTGGAACTGCTCCGGTTTCGCTTCAAGTGGTGAAATAAATGTAATAACGGGATCCTCTTTTGGGGATCCCACTTTTAAGGAAAAATTATGGTGTCTCCGAAAGTAGAAGAAAAGGAAAAATTCTCAAAACATATTATTTCCTTAGTAGAAAGGGATAATATTTCTTATATAGATGCAATTACCGAATATTGTGAAACTATTGGTCTAGAAATAGAAATTGCTGCAAAATTAATCACCCCTTCTATTGTTTCTAAGATTTCTGAGGAAGCAATGAGAAGTAACCTTATTGAAAAAAGTCCAGTATTGCCGATATAATGAATGGAAATGATGCTGCTAATTTATATAATGCTATAAAATTACATTTCACTTCTGAAAAATATAATGCTATAACCTATAGGTTTAAGACCAAATCTAAATTCGTACCAGAAAATCAATTTTTTATATTCCAAAAACTTGGAAAAATGTATGGTGACGATTTAATTCATTATTACGTCTCAAATTTATCAGAAAACCCCAAACTTTGGGTGATGGATTTATTATCTGACGATTGCGAAACCAGATATAAAAGTTGGAAAAAACGAAACGATTCTCTTTCTTATGTTTATAAAAACGAAATAGGAACTTTATTGGATGAGTATCCTTTAAACGAATTGATACTTGTTAAGGGAACGTATCCGTTGTTGATGGTAAAAACTATGCAAGAAATCGTAAGTTTGGATACTTTACTTTTGACTGATTCTATATTACAATTTTTTAATGTCTGGAATATGAAAATAAAAGAAAGAATAGTTTGGGAACCTTTTAGGATGAAATGTGATAAGTATAGATCGTTTATGAATATAGATCTCCCAAAGTTTAAGAATATATTGAAAGAGGAGGTAAAATGTCGTAGCTAAATAGTTCTATATTATGATTATTTGGATAAGATTGTTTTTAAGTTGTATTAAGTTTGTATAAAGAGGTAAAAAATATGTCTAGTTTTGCTAATCTAAAGAGATCCTCAGGATCTAGTCTCGAAAAACTCTCCAAGGCGGTAGAATCACTAAATTCTTCTTCTTATAATGATGGCGAAGATGTTTATTGGAAGTGTGAAACCGATAAAACAGGTAATGGTTATGCCGTAATCAGATTCCTTCCAGCTTCTTCTCAAGACGGTGATGACGCTATTCCATTCGTAAAGTATTACGATCACGGGTTTCAAGGTCCAGGTGGTTGGTATATCGAAAAGTCCCTAACAACCATTGGACAAAACGATCCAGTTTCTGAACATAATAGTTCTTTGTGGAATTCTGGTATTGAGGCAAATAAAGAAGTTGCTCGTAAACAGAAGCGTCGCCTACATTATGTTTCTAACATTTATGTTGTAAAGGACCCAAAGCATCCAGAAAACGAAGGTAAGATTTTCCTTTTCCGTTATGGTAAGAAGATTATGGAAAAGATTACTACAGCAATGAATCCTCAGTTTGAGGACGATAAACCATTTGATCCTTTTGATTTTTGGTCTGGCGCTAATTTCAAGTTGAAGATTCGTAAGGTTGATGGTTATCAGAATTATGACCTTTCGGAATTTGATTCTACTGGTCCATTATTTGATGATGATGATAAAATGGAATCGGTTTGGAAGGCAGAACATTCCTTGAAGGAAGTAATTGATCCAAAGAATTTTAAAACTTATGACGAACTAAAGTCTAAGTTGGACAGAGTTCTTGGTAATACTTCTACTGGTCGCAGTGGTCCTACCACAGTAGAACGTGCCAGAGCAATGAAACCAGAACCAAAAGTAGATGAATCCAACGAAGTATTCTCATCCAGTTCGTCAGTAGATATTGACGAAACAGACGAAGATTTGGATTATTTCAGTAAACTGCTCTCAGACGAAGAGTAAGGATTATCGGGGAGGGTAAAACCTCCCCATTTTTATACCAAAGCTGATGAAGAACCTTTTCTATATTGCATTTGGTGTAATACCGAATCTCTAACGTCCATTTTAGATATACCACCAGCTGCAAAATCGTCTCCGCCGCCATTTCCACCGCTCACAGGAGCATTGACGTTTATATTTGGCGCTTGAGATTCTTGTGGGGCTTTTATTGCTTCCATTTTCGATTCTTTAAGCGATTCATTATTTTTTGTGGTTTCTTCTAATCGTTTTCCGGATAATTCTTCTTTAACGTTTGGTTGTAGATTTGCTGTTTCTTCTGGTCTGAAGAACTCCGTAGCCTTTCTAACTATTTTTTCGTCAATAGTTTCTTCTGGTCTGGAGGAATCAGTAGCCTTTCTAACTATTTTTTCGTCAATAGTTTCTTCTGGTTTCTTGAGTTTCCTTAACCTAGAATTATCAAAACCTTCAACTCCAGCAAAAGTGAATCCTTCTCCTATAGCAGACAATCCTTGATATAAACCCTCATCAACCACTGATTTAATATTTCCGGGTTTTGTAATATTTTCAAGAGTAGAACCAAAAGCGTCTTTTAGAGTATCGACCAAAGTTTTTTCTTTTGGTTGTTCTTCTGTATCTGTTTGTTGTCCTTTTGGCTTTGCTGCATCTCCAGTACTTGGGGTTTCTTGAGCTAGTTCTGTTTCTGTAGAACCTATTGAATATTTTTTAAGAATTCCTTCTGCAGCGGAAATCCTTTGGGTCATATTTTCTTTCCCAGCTTTTTCGTATTCTTTCGTCCAAATTTCAGTTGCTTCTTTTGCGGATTTTGCAGACTTTATGCCTTTATAAACATTTCCGTATTCTTTATGTTTTGTTTGTCCTGTTATTTCTTCGTAGATATATTCTAATTGTCCATTAAGGGTGTTCCACTTATCACCTTTTCTAGCTTTCAATTCTTTAAATCTAGGACCATCAACAGACCATTGAGCGATACCTCTCCCTGGACCACCACCTTTTTGTTTTTGGTTGGGATTGAAGGTGGGGCTTTCTATTTTTAAACTTCCAGTAATACCTGCTGCTTGTTCTTTTGTAAACCCTTTACTAACGAAAAAGTCAAAAACTTTCTTTTCGTTTGATTGTGTTGCTGTTTCTTTTGTTGCAGTTTCTTTTTTTAGCGAGGGGTCTTCTTGGACCTTTTCTGAAGTTTCTTCTTGTTCTTCTTCCTCTTCTATTTCTGACGGTACATTTTGTTGTTGTGCTGTGACACCTTTCTTTTTGATATCATCTGCAAGTTTTGGCGTTTCATTTTGCTGTACTGGAGTTGTTTGGGGTGTTTGAGGTAAACTAGGTTCTTTATATGCAGACTCACTTTCTTTTTCTGTTGGTCTTCTTATAGCGACCAATTCGTGATTTTTCTTTTTGGTATTTCTTGTAGATCTTGTTACTCCGCCGCCACCTTTTGTACCTTGATTTCCTCCAATTATAGTAATCATGTTTCCGTCTAAAGAAACAACAAAACCGACGTGCCCCTTATTTTTATCTGTACCTCTATTAAATACAGCTATGTCTCCGGGTTTCGCGTCATTTAAATTTACTGCTTCTCCATAAGTTAAGAAACTTTTTGCACTTTTTACTGATTTTGATTTTTTATATCCATTGGCAGATAAGACAGAATTAACGAATGTTGCGCACCAAGCTTCTGATATCCCAAAACCAGAACCCAAATTTGTTTTAAAAAATGCTTCTAATTCTTTTTTGTTTGCCTTTTCTGTCATGCCCTCAAATTTTTCGGCAACTTGTACTAACCTTCCAGTAGGTGTTGTTCCTGCTCCTGGAGAAGTTTGTTGGGAGCGAGTTTCTGTTTGGGTCCCTGTTGTTGGGGTTGTACCTGTTCCGGTTTGTTCTGCGGTTCTTTGTTCCTGGTTTTCTCCCTCTTCTTCAAACTCTAAACCTAATGTATCTTTTGCGAATTTCTTCGCCTTTTCCCAAGGAGAGTTATTCATCTCTCTATCATCCAACCAATCTATCGCTTTATAGATTCCAGCACCGGCAGCACCAAATAAAAACCCTTTTAGAAGTTTTGGTAATAATGACCCTAATAAACTTCCCAAAAATCCTTTACCAGTTCCGAACGTTCCTCCTATACCAACACCTTCGGACAATTTTAGAATTCCATTATTCATGGACTCAAAAATTTTATAGAATTTTTCTAGGTTTTCTTTTCCTATCCCAATCCCACCTGCGGTTTTAGTAACTTCAATGTCCTTTGCTTTTGATTCTAGAAGGTTTTGTGTTACTTGTTGACTCGTTGATGTCGTTTCGATATAACGTAAAATGTTATTGTTTAAATCGAATAGAAGCCCTTTAATGTTTTCCAATGCCCTTACCATTGCTTCTCCAAAATAATTCGAAGAATTCTCTTTTGTTGCAGTAGCGTTGGAAGTAACGTTTTGATTGAGGTTTATGGCTCCATAATTTACTAATTGGAGTTTTCCCGATTGAACCAATGACGTTAATATTTGCGATTTATCGTCTAAGGATAAATTCCCAATAGCATTTTTGTTGTTTAGTGCTGGTAACGCCATTTTAGTTCCTATTTTGACTTAGTTTTTCGTTTTCTTCGTTAATATGTTGTAATAATAAATTCAAAAACACTTCTCTTTCCCACGGGATCATATTTTCTAGTTCAGATAAACTATATTTGTGATGTTGCATCATTGCAAAATTTGTTTTATAATAGTTTTCCAAATTATCATGAGAAAGAGTTACCCTAAAAAATTATCAAGACCTACAATATCAATATCGTGTACAAACCCACATTTAGAACATTTTACCGTTAGGGTTTCTTTTAATACTGGTAAATTGCTGAAAAATTCTTCTACCTTTTTAAATTGATCAATAGACATAGATTCTAAAAATTCTAATACCTCTGATTTTGGCGTTTCGTTTTTGTAATAGAAATTTTGTTCGTCGAATATGTAATCTAATGAGTTATAAATTACCTCTAATGTTAGGGTAACGGCGTCAGTAATTTCAGTATTCAATTTAGACAATTCTGCAATATCAGGATATTTCATTTTAAACCCAACACTATCCGTTAATCGAATTATGTCGTTATTTTCTTTTTTGTCTACAGAAACTTCTAATAGGTTTATAGAAACCGGCATTAAGTTCCCGCAAATATTTTCTTCTATTTTATTATTGCATCTATATTTTGTTTCTACAATTTCTCCAATAGACCTTGCTCTAAGTTGTAGGAAAAAGTATTCTATGTCTATTTGATTGAGTTTGTTAACGTCAATATCTGAGGTACAACAATTTTTTATTATTTGTTTAATATTATTTAAAGCGAATTCTGCGTCTTCAGATTGTTTTGCTAGTAATAGAATTTTTTGTTCTTTTACTAGGAAAGGTCTAAACATAACCGTTTGATTTGAAATTGGTAATGTCGTTTCATACAAAGGACTTTCGATTTTTGGTAACATAATTTACTCCATGATTAAAATACTGGGAATGGTATAGATCCACCTAAAGGAATTGCTGCGTTGTAGTATGTGTATGCAAAAGTTACTGTTAGTTTATGTATTGCGTTACCATTTTCCCAAGAAAGGGGCATTTCGTTTAAAGATATTGGAAATGCGTGAAACAAACCAACCCAATACGATGGGTCGTTTTTTACGTTATATTGCGTGATTAATATAAATGCTTCGTATTGATTTTTATATTTAAAATCGTAGTTTACTACTGGACCGTCAGTAAATAGACCAACAACGTCTTCTATTCCTATTTGGAATGGGAAAAAAGACGCGTTTGAAATATAATTCATCCAATATTCAAAAATCCAACGTTCAATCATATTGTCTGAGCAAATAAAAGTTAGGTTTATTTTGTTATATGAATTTTGTATTGGGTGTAGGATTTCTGGACCGTATAACTTTTGCGTAACCGCAGAAAATGTCCTTGATGGTAATTCTGCCGCTTCGCAGTGAAATTTCATTTTTTTCCAAGCAGAAGCTGGGTCTTCTCCGTCAAGACCTGCAGCCGCCATCAAATCCAAAGCAAAAACCGGATTTGTTGGGGTGATCATAACGTCAAAGTTACAGGGTCTTGCTACTTCCGTTTTAGAGAAAGTTTCAAGAAAATTTCTTATATCTGAGTTATATTTTATTTCGCTCATCTTTTATATTTCTTCCAAACTTTTGAATTTGATTGTTTTTGCATATCTGCTACTGGTAGGTTTGCGGCAAATAACCATTCGTGCGCTTCTACTGGCAGTATCCTACTTTTAACATTAGATTTAAGATACAGTTTAATACAATATTCTTTTAAATCTTTATAATTTTTAGACCTTTTAATGATCTCATAACTTATATTAGAAACTAACATATCGTTCTCTTTTATGTATTGAGATTTGCTTGCTATTTCTGCTATAATCAAAGATCTAACTTCATAGGGTAAATAGTGTATATTCACCCCAAGAAAATGCGAACCTTTATTTTCTAATAAAATTATCAGGGGAAATTTATCCCAATAAGGCAATGTATCTTTATATTTTGCGTCATAAGAAAAGAAAAACATTCCTCCCGGATAAAAAACCTTTTTCTTTATTATTTTGTCCAGTTCTGGAGCGTTAGATTTTAAAGCCTTTACTTTTAAATTTAACCAACCCATCGATTGACTCGCTAGAGCAGATCTTTCTGCTGGAGAAGCGTTTTTAAACCTCTCATACATAGAAGGTAATTTTCTTTGTTTAAAGAACGCTTCATTTAATTCTTCTTGGTTTGTTGCATACCTTCCTGGAGAATTTGTAAATGTTAATTCTGCCCAAGCGCCAACCCCCATAAAAAACGGGTTGAAAATATATTTTTTGCCTTTTAATTCAACAACATGCCATTCCGAATATTTTGTATTGTCCATGGACTATTTATTGAATATTAAAAGATGTCTTTTTCTGTAAGAAGTTTAAACGTCCAACCCCTATGTCTGCAATATTCTTTTGCTGCCGCCCATTTAGCAGAATTTACTCCCCAAGTACAAACTTCGTTAATATACGTTTTGGTTACTCTTTTCTTTATTTTTGGTTCTATAGTTTGAGCATAAGGTTTTACTTCTATGACATAAGTTTCTATAGAACCGTCTAATTTTTTAACTTTTGCTAATATATCTGGAAAGTATCTGTGTTGTCTGTTGTCTACTGGAGAAATATAATTTATTACCAATTCTTCAGAACCCCAAGATAAAACGTTTTCGTTTTTATCCAACCACTTAAAAACTCTCAGCTCCCAGGAAGAGCGATAAATTACGTTATGAGGGTCTCCATGATATTTTTCTGGATTCTTTAATTTATAAATACCCTGTTTGTAATTAGACATCTAAAGTTCAATATAAATAATATTATTTAGTAGATTCGTAGGAATTTCTTATGGCAATGCCTTCATTTTTAGCTGCAAATCCTCTAGCTTCTTTAGACCCAGAAACTTTGATCCTAGAAGGTTTAGAAGCGTTTAGTCCTGGGGGTGTGTTTCCCAGTAGAAATGTTGGTATGTATGACTTTATATCGTTAAAATATCCAGAAGATATAGAACATTATTTTATGCATGGGCATTATATAAATTTTTACGTGAACGCTCCAGTTTGGGGTAAATATTGGGAAAAAGACGGAAAAACAGGAATTTCTTCTTATTCTTATGAAGGTATGCCAGAAGTTGGTGGTTTACTTGGTTCTATCGGTATTACTTCGAACGGATATTCTATAAAGGAAGTTGAACGCGACGGGACTCCAATCAAAGACCCAACTTCTGCTGCTGGCGCTGTAAACCATATTAGAACCCAAAGGATATCCCAAGCGATTTCGCTTTATATTCCAGATACTATGTCGTATAGTTCGCAAATACAATACGAACACACTTCCGCTAGACAAATGGGCGCTTCTTTGTTAAATTCTTTGGATAAAACCCTTTCTGGTTATCTTAGTAAGGTAACTAACAGTAAATTGGTTCAAGGTATTTCTGGCGCTATGAACCTTTTGGAAAACCTTGGTAAAATTGGTGGAGTCACTGTAAACGATCAAATGTTGGTTCTTTTTAGGCAAGTTGGTTTGCGAGAATTCTCATACGATTTTTTCTTCACCCCAAAAAGTCCAAAAGAAGCAGAGTCAGTACAGCAAATAATAAGAGCGTTTAGGTTTCATGCTCATCCGGAGGCAGTATTAGATTATGGTTTATTTTATATTGCTCCTGGAACTTTTGATATAGAGTTTATGCACAGGGGTTCTAGAAACACTAAAATACATCAAGTTTCCACTTGCGTTCTTACTGGGTATGACGTGGATTACGCTCCAACGGGTTGGTCAACCCACGTAGATGGTATGCCCATACAAACAAGAATGTCTTTACATTTTACTGAGACTCAGGTTGTGACTAAGCAAGATATTGAAGCAGGTTACTAAATGTCAAATTTCTTTTATTTTTACCCTAGTATTGTTTACAATAAACAAATAGTTACAGACCTGCTTGTTAGAGCAAAGGTTAGGGAATCTTGGTTAAATGATCCAAGAATATATTACAATTATAAGTATAAGGATTCTGATAGACCAGAACACTTAGCGCACAAGTATTACGGAGAAGAAGAATTACACTGGGTTATTCTATTCACGAATAATATTTTTGATGCGAATTGGGATTTCCCAATAGATTATTATACTTTCAACAAATATATTGAAGACAAATATAAAGAACAAGGGTCTATAGTTAACAAAACTGGATTGGCATACGCCCAAACAACCCCTGACCCGATATATAGATACCAAAAGACAGTTACTATAACTACAAGCGAAGGGATATCTAAAAGAAATTATGTTATTGACGAAAAGTCGTACAGAGAACTAGAATTTACCAATACTTATTCTACTGGAACCCCTTATACAATTTATGCGGAATCGGAATTAAATTCTTACCAATTAACACTTAATGCTGGCTCCGTATTAAATGTTGGGGATATATTAATCGGTAATGAGTTTATACCAAATTTTGCTAAAGTTGAATCTATTGATTCTGCGAACAGTTTATTTAATATAACTATACCAGCAAAAAGTAGTGAAACTAATGGGAAAATATTTATCTATAATTCGCAATCTAATTATAGTATATATGAAGTTTCAAAAAAATACCCAGAAATAACTATCTATGATAGAGAAATGGAAATAAATGAATCTAAAAGAAACGTTAAAATTTTAGATAAAAATTACATACGAAAGGCTCAAGAAGAATTTCAACGATTGATTAAACAATAATTATGGCAGAAATTACAGATAACGCAGTAACTCAACTTAATGGTTTAGAATTATATAAGTGTCAGATTTTATCTGCAGAAAATAAAATCATAGACTTAAAACCAACTTTGGTTGAAATTAACTATTTTGAGGATATATTTTCTAACGCCACTTCTGGTAATATAGTTTTAAACGACTCTGGTGGTTTGCATAACGCTTATTCTTGGTGCGGCGACGAGTTTGTACTTTTGGAATTCGACAAACCCGGAAATTTAGATAAAAATAAACGGTTTCGTGGGATGTTTAGAATATTTAAAACTCAAGGAAGGCACTTAACTGGAAGAGAATTTAACGAAACCTTCGTATTACATTTTTGTTGCGAAGAAGAATTCCTTTCAAATCGGATGCAGTTAAATAAATCTTATAAACAAATGAGAATATCTGATATCGTAAAAGATATCGCTTTAAATGTTTTGAAAATTCCAAAAGATAAATTTCCAGACGCTAATATTGAACCCACTTTTGGTAAGTATGATATAGTAATTCCGAATATGAGACCCCTTGAAGCTGTTGCTTGGTTATGTACTATGGCGATTGCTGATAATAGTTCTGGTTCTCATGGTGGTCCAGAAGGTGGTGCGACATACCTATTTTATAAGAACAGGTATGGTTGGAATTTTAGATCCATACTATCAATATTTAATAATATCCCTAAATTTGAATATAAAAGCCCGTTCAAAAAAAGTAAAAACACTTCTGGGTATTGGTATGGTACTAAGAACCTTTCTCCAAAAGAAGATATGAATTTTGATTTCGACCCCTTTGAGCAGATTATATCATATCAAATTGTAGATAATCACGACGCAATGGATATGATGCAAAGCGGGATGGTTTCAAATAAACTTATTGCTATTGATTATTTAAGAAGAACTCACGAAGAAAAGGTATTTGATTATGAAAAATACTTTAATAATCATTTGGCAAAAAAAGTTGAAATGTATAAGACCTATAATAAAAACCCTATTCTTAGTAACGCAGAAGATAGATTTAAGAAAAAACATAACGAATATCAACCAGTAGTAAAAATTGCTCCATCAACGACAAACCAAAAAAATAATCCATATATAAAAGAAAGACAGCCAAATATACCTCAAAATTTTGTTGAGAATACCATCCCGTACAGATTTGCTCAATTGGGGTTGATAAATTTCAATAGGTTAAAATTGCTTATATCCGGAGACCCATATATTGCCGTTGGTAACATAATTTATGTACATTTTCCGCAAGCAAAAGAAGAAAAAGGTACAAAACCTTTGGATAGGTTTTTGAAGGGTAGGTATTTGGTTTCTGCAGTTAGACAAAGGTTTGATCAAGGTGTTTATGAAACGGTTTTAGAATGCGTAAAAGACGCTTATTGTGGACAAGTAGAAGCGAGAACTAACGTTCAAGGATTAAAACCTTTTGACAATAGTAATAATGTTATAATACAGGTCCGTTCTGATAATTATAAATGGTGGTGATGCATGGAAAAAACTAAAAATTTCCCTGGGATGGATGGGTTTATTTGGTGGACTGGTATAGTAGAAGACCGTAAAGACCCTTTGAAAGTTGGTAGGGTTAGGGTTAGAATTTTTGGTTGGCATAAAGACGATAAATCAAACGTTCCTTCTGACGGTTTATTATGGGCGCAACCTGTTATGTCGGCAAACGCATACCAAATTTCTCACGTACCAAAGGAAGGAGAAGTTTTGTTTGGGTTTTTTATGGATGGAGAATACGCGCAAGTACCGTTTTATATGGGGGTAATTCCAAATATACCAGAAATAAGGTATCCTAAGGAAAAAGGTTTTGCAGACCCAGCAACAGAAGAAGAAATAAAACAAAGACCAAGAACATTGCATTCTGGACAAACGAGATATCCTGGAGACGGAGAATTAAATCAGCCAACAATTAGCAGGTCTGCTAGAAACGAAAATATGGATCAAACGCCATATGGTAAGTCTCATGGAGGGAAATATCCATATGTATTTTCAATACAAACTGAATCTGGGCATTATTTGGATTTAGACGATACTCCAAACGCGGAAAGGGTTACTTTAATTCATAGAACTGGAAGTTTTATTTCTATAGATTCTGGAGGAAATATCACCATTTCGGGTAAAAATGTTAATATAATTGCGACTGGTTCCATAAATAATAAAGCTCCTGGCGGCATTAATGAAGATACTCCGAATCACAAAACTACAGGTACTCACACAGATGCTATTGGTATACACTATAGCGGGGGCTAATAAATAATACATGCAAAATAAAGACATAATATACTCGGACTTAGACCTAATGTTTAACATACATCCTGTTAAACAAGATTTGGTTATGAGTATAAACGAGAAGGCAGTAATTCGTTCTGTTAGAAATTTGGTTCTTACAAACCATTACGAAAGACCGTTTCAATCTGAAATAGGGTCAAACGTTAAGAAAATGTTGTTTGAACCAATTACTTCTCTTACAGAAAATTACATTCAGAGAGAAATTTATAATGTTGTAACAACTTTTGAACCCAGAGCAAAAAATGTTTTTGTTCAAGTTAAAGGTTATCCTGACGAAAACGCATTACGAGCAAATATTGTATTTTATATAGAAAATTCAACGACACCAGTTGTAGTAGATATGCTTTTAGAAAGATCAAGATAGGAAAAAATAAATGGCAACCTCTAATTCTAATTTAACTCTTGTGGGGACAGATTTTGATCAGATCAAAAGTAATTTATTAACTTTCCTTAGAGGTCAAGATGTTCTAAAAGACGCAGATTATACTGGTAGTGTTCTTCAAACTTTATTAGACGTTTTAGCGTACAATACCCATTATAATGCCTTCTATTTGAATATGGTTGCTAATGAAATGTTTTTGGATTCTGCCGTTAAAAGAGCTTCCGTAATATCGCATTCGAAAATGTTAGGGTATTTTCCAAGATCTGTTGTTGCTCCTACTGCCACAATTAAATTAACCATTACTAATTATGAACTACCGTCTATAACTATTCCTAAATTTACAAAATTTATATCAGAGTCTGTTGATGGTGTTAACTACGTTTTTATGACCGATAAAGAATACGTTGTTAATAACGATCCAAATAATAACCCTAATACTGCTATAGTAATAGCAGACGTTATAGTAAAACAAGGAGAACCAGTACAGTATACATTCACGTATAATTTAAAAGAAAACCCAAAGGGTATATATAAAATACCAGACGCAAATATAGACCTAAGCACACTCCAAGTAATAGTCCAAAAGTCTCGGTTGGATTTTTCTTCTGTTTCTTTTTATACGGGTTCTACTGAAACTTTGTCCATAACTCCTGAATCAGAAATTTATTTCGTTCAAGAATCTATGGATGGTTTTTATGAAATTTACTTTGGTGATGGAGTTCTTGGTAAACAATTAGAAAACGGTAATGTTGTAATAGTTTCCTACATAACGTCTGATGGTAGTATTGCAAACGGAGCTAAAGAATTCACTATTGTGGGGGGTAACGAACAGCTTGCTTCTGGCATCATAAGCGTTGAAACTACTAGTCCAGCCTTTGGAGGCAGAGAAAAAGAATCTATTGAGTCAATAAAATTTATTGCTCCAAAATCATACTCGGCGCAAAATAGGGCAGTAACGAATCAAGATTATATGACCCTATTGAATAACAATAATTATGGGTTTATATTTGATTCTGTTAATGTTTGGGGTGGACAAGAAAATGATCCTCCTGTGTATGGTCAAGTTTTTGTTTCTCTAAAACCACAAGGAGGTTACGCTTTAACAACATCTCAAAAAGAAATTGTGAAAACAAAGTTGATTAAACCTTTGAATGTAATTACTGTTGAGCCTACTATTATTGATCCAGACTACACATATATTAAATTAGAAATAGATGTAATATATGATTCCAGAAAAACTATACTGAGCGTTGGTGAACTTGAATCTAGAATAAGAACTTCCATACAAGAGTTTTCAAGAGAAACTTTAAACTCTTTTAATTCTACATTTAGTTACCCGGATTTAATGTTCGCAGTTCAGAACGCTGATAATTCTATCGTGACCAACGAAATAGACGTAACCCTTCAAAAGAAGTTCTTACCAAGTTTAGAAGTAGCCACAACATATGAATTAGAGTTTGGAAGCGTATTGGAGAGGGGTATATTATTTTCTGGTATAACTTCTTCTCCTTCTATGCAATATTATGATAGACAAAATTCTTATGCCGTTATTGATGGGATATACCTTGAAGAATTGCCTTCATATTCTGGGGGTGTTGAATCAATCGATATTGTTAATCCCGGATTTGGATATAAAACAAACCCTTCAATAAAAATAGTTGGTGATGGGTCTGGCGCTAATGCGTATTCTATAGTTGTTAATGGTTCTTTGAGCAAAATTGTTGTTGATAACCCCGGAGCGAATTATTCTCAGGCAATTATTGAAATTGAGGGTGGTGGTGGAAATCTGGGTCAAGCAACAGCAACACTACAAGGTAGGTATGGTACTATAAAATCTTATTATTACAATAAGAAAAATATAAAAACTTCTTTTGATGAAAATGTTGGCGTTGTTGATTATTATACTGGAAAAGTAACTCTAACAGATTTTAATCCTTTGAATGTGAATAACCCATTGGCACAATTAACTTTGACGGCAAAACCTCAATCTAACATTATAAGTTCCAGTAGAAATAGAATATTAACTATAGACCAGTTTGACCCTTCAGCAATAGTGATAAACATCAAAGAGAAATCCTAATGATAAAAACTTCTCTATTAGTACAACAGCAATTACCTAGTTTCGTTAGGGAAGATGATAACTATCAGAATTTTGTTGCTTTTATAGAATCTTATTATGAATGGTTAGAACAAGATTCTAATGTATTAAGCGAATCTAAAAAAATACAAGAATATATTGATATTGATTCTACCGTTGAAAAATTCGTTGAATATTTTTATTCAACGTTTATGCCAGCATTTCCAAAAGATGTTATTACAGACAAAAGAAAATTATTAAGGTTCTCAAAAGAACTTTATGAAAATAAAGGAAATAGAGCGGCTTATAAATTTCTATTTAGATGTTTATATAATGTTGATTCTGACGTATATGAAACTAAAGAATATGTAGTAAAAGCGTCTGCAGGTAAATGGTTTTTACCTAAATCTGTTAAAATTAAATCCAATGATTCTAGGTGGATCAATGCTGAAAATTTGTTTATTTTCGGTGATATTTCAAAGTCTTTGGCTAAAATCGAAAGGGCAAAGGTTGTAAACGATAGGGTAGAGATATTCATATCCGACATACAAAGGTTGTTCCAAACTGGAGAATTTGTAAAAGTAGTTGACGTAAACCTCCAAAACGTTTATTTTGATGTTGAAGGTAATATAGTAGAAGAAGGGGAAATATTAGAGGGAAAACTATTAGGAACTATATCTTCAGTTGACGTTAATCGAAATTATAGAGGTAATTATTATTTATCGGGCGACCCGGTCGTTTTTTACGAAGGATTAGAAGAGGAAACTTCTGATATTGGTGCTGTTGCTGAAGTCGGGGAAGTTACTTTGGGTGCTATACAGCGCGTAAAAGTTGAAGAGGGATCTTATGGTTATAGAGAACATCCCAACACATTTATTTTTGTAACTCCCGATTCCGGTAAACCTATATTAACGGTTGGTGCTATAAATCCAGCAAATACGTCAAACGTGACAATGATGGTTGCGGATTCTTTGGAATTGAAAGAAAATATTCCACTAAATTGCAACGTTTTTACTGGGTTCCCAATAAGCAATACTCTTAATTATAATTTCTCAAGAACATTAGCAAATTCTTTAATATGTAATGCAAATACGGTTATGGCGAATGCATTTACGTTTAGAGAATTTTCGACGTATTCTATTGATACAGTTATTGTTCAAAATGGTGGTGGTGGATTTAGAACAATTCCCACCATATCCGCCGAATCAATGTATGAAACGGATTTGCCGTTTGGAATGGGGGATGAATACGACCCTAGATACACTCCAGCAGCAAATACGGTAACGTCTATCAAAAATTTTGGTATTCTAGGACCAATCCTTATCAGAACAGACTCTTCTGGTAATAGAAAACGAGGAGTTGGCTACAAGGTAGGGGACGAAATACTATTTTCTGGTGGTCTTGGTGGAGGGGCTTTTGCAAACGTTACTTCAGTATTATCTGGAGGCGAAATCAACACCGTTTCTTATTATACGTCCACAAACAACCCTGCCCCTTTAGGCGGGTTTGGATATTCCAACGGAGAATTGCCTTACGTTTACGTTAAACCAACGGAAACTTCTGCTAGTATTTCTAGCAATAATGTACTAAGGGTTTCTAGTTCTTTTGTTACTGGAAATGTTTTAGTGGGGCAAACTGTTTCTGGTAATGGTATTCCTGTTACAACAACCGTTATAAATTCATATTCTAATGGTTGGGTAATATTATCTAATAGCGCGACAGGAACCTATGTATCCAACACTTATTCTTTTGTTGGAACCGGAGCAGACTTATACGTCAGTACTGTACTTGGCGATGGAGCAAAGCTGGTACCAATTACAGATAGAATTGGTTCAATAACAACAATAAAAATTACCAATTTTGGTGAAGATTATATTTCTGCGCCAAAAGTTTCTCTAAAGGTTCAGGATATCGCTGTAAGTAACGTAAGTTTGTTATATGTACCTCAAAAGGGAGACATAGTATATCAAGGAGCCAATTCTACTAGTTTTACTTATAAGTCGTATGTTGATTCTATTAATAGAATCACGTTTGACGAAAATTCTGAAACATCTACTTATATACTAAGGGTTTATAATTATAATAAACTTCCAAACCCTAACGCAGAATTAACTCTACAAAAAACCAAAATAATAGAACCAAATACATATCCAATAACTATAAAAACCGACTATGTTTTCCCTAGAAAATTTTTACCAGACGGAACTTCTCAGATAGTTGGTAAAGACGGTATATTAACTTATGGTGATGGTACTGCTAAAGCAAATTCTAAATTCTTAAACGGACTGATACTTGGTTCTGGAAGATATATTGATGAATCGCACCAACCAAGTTCTTTTTCTGTTCTGGAAGATGAAAACTACAATAATTTTACTTATGTCGTTTCTGTTGAAAAAGACATCTCAAAATATAGAGATATTCTATATGAAAGTATGCATCCTTCTGGAACCAAGGTAATTGGTCAAGCGGTAATAAAGAACGAAGCTAACTCTGAAATAGAATTAAAAGAATCAACTTATGTAAATTATATTGACGATTTTGAATATATATGGGCTGCGTTGGCTACTGAAGAAGTTGCCGAAAACGAGTTTAATTCTGAATTAATGCGATTCCCAGAATCAATTTCCAAATATGCAACGCTTGATTCTAATAATTCCAATATGTTGCGGTTGTCTACATTCCCCAATATTTCTAAAGACCAAAACATATATGGTGCTGGAATTCTTTGGGACACTAAAATAAAATCTGTTAATATTGCAAACAGCAGCATAATTTTAACAGAAAACGCTACTGAAAACCAAAACAATACTTTATTGCTGGTTATGGATAATTGGTCTGGATCGGATAATAAGTACATATTACCGCACCAATTGATTCTATGCAATACTTCTAGTAATAGTAATGTTGTGGTAATAAGAACTTCTTCTAGTAGCAATTTAACGTCTGATTTGATTAAAAATCAGATCGTTGTTGGAAATACTACGACTATCTATGCTAACACTGTTAATAACAGTAACATGCTTAAAGAAGTTGAATCTGTCTCCAACGTTGTTGTTGGGCAATATATTACCGGAAACAATATACCCAACGGAACAAAGGTTGCTCAAATAATTTCTGGTAATAATACCATTGTTATGACCCATAATGCTTCTGCTAATGCTAACGGATACAGCTATAGCTACTTTGATAAACAGACCGAGACCACTGTTGGCGTATATAAATATAATTATATACAATTCCAGAGCGTTCCTTACAATACTAGAATAAGTAGAATAATAACGTCGAACAATACTTTATTATTATCAAACAATTGTATAAAAACTTCTATCGATAATGTTTATTATTTCTTGGGTGATGGTACTAGTAATAGAGACTCTGAAATTCCATCCGAATTCGTAAGGGTAGAATCTGGTCAATTTACTGAAAAATACGGTTCTATTGGTGGTGCGAGACAAAGACCAGAAGAAAACTATTTTGTATTCAATGACGATTTATTAAGCGAATCTGGAGAACCGCTACTAACAGAAAATAATGTTAACATATCAGCAACAATTTACATAAGAATTAAATAGGTTTAATATGGGAATAATAACCAGCAGTTTACCAAATCTAGGTAATCCAACAAGTAATACATTATTAATAGGGGTAAACGTTATTAACGAAACCCCAAATAATAGCGTAAAAATAACCGCAGCAAACCTAAAATCGTTTATTGTTGCCGAAGCATTTTTAAAGGCGAATCAATCCTTTGTAAAAGCTAATGCTTCTTACGATGCATCAAATTCTGCTGCTAATTACGCCAATTCAGCGTTCGTTTATGCCAATTCAGCATATAATTGGGCTAATGCTTCTTATAATTTCGCAAACACTACGGCAAACACACTCTCTAATACAGAAATAAAATTATCCTCTGTATATAGTTTCTCTAATTCTTTATATGATATCTCAAATATAATTTTTGGCGTTGCTAATTCCGGGGTTTCTTTTTCCGCTAATGCGTTTATTCAAGCAAACGCCGCATTTATTCAAGCAAATTCTGCAAATTCTTATGCTATAGGGGTAAACGCTAAATTACAACAAATATATGATACAGCAAATTCAGCTTCTATATCTGCACAATTTGCAAACACAAATTCAACTGTAGCTTACGATTTAGCGCAAACTGCAATAGGCGATTCTCAAAATGCAAACACAAACGCTTTTACAGCATTGAGTGTTGCAAACAATGCGTTATTTATTGCAGCAAATACTGATATAAAATTATCTTCTGCGTATAGTTTGGCAAACAGCACACATGAATCTTTGGTTTCTGAATTAAATCTATATCCTATCGTTAACGCGAAAAGATTTAATGTTGTTGGTGATGGTGTTACAGACGATACGGTAAATTTGCAAAACGTTATTAATTCTATTCCTTTTGGAACGATCTTTATCCCTTCTGGCTTTTATGGTGTTACCACTTTGAATATTAATCCTGGTATAAGCATTAAAGGCGACGGAAGTAACTCTTCGATATTTGTAACGTTAGCAAATAATTCTACTGTCCTTAAATATACAAAATCCAACACCTCTCTAAGTCCCGATAATATTTCTATATCTAGTATTGGTTTTAGATCTAACGGTACTGTTAATTGTATTCCTATCGGAGTTTCCGGCAATAGTAGCTCTTTACTTTGTGTTAATGCGAAAATATCAGATATTAAGATTGATGCAGAATTTGGATATTCTTTTTCTAAAGGTGTTGAATTATCAAATTGTAAAAATTATATAGTTTCTTCTGTCATTTCAAGTAACTGTAATAATGATGTAGTAATTTCTAATTCTTTTAAAGGGCAGATTGTTAATAGTATATTTGATAGCGATTTGGCTAATAATATCATAGAAACAGGAACAAGTGATAAAAACATTATCTCCAACAATATAACAAGAAAGAGAATAAATATTGTCGGTCCTAATACCTTGAAAGTTAATAATATAGAAAACGCCTCAGAATAAAGGTAAATAAATGTCTACACCTATCATAAGAATTTCTCAACTTCCGCCAGAAACAGAAAGAACTATGGCTGGCAATCCAAGTAATACTTGGTTCGCCATAGTTAATGTTAACGAGATGAAAACCAAAAGGCTTTCTCTAGACGCTTTATTAAAATATCTTTCAGAATATTTTGGAGATCCCCTACCTTTTCCATACCTTAAATTTCAAACTGAGGGTGGACTAAAAGCCAACGGGTCTTCTATAGCGACTGCTAATTTGGGTGATGTTCTTTTAATCAGCGATACAACAACATTTAATCACTCAAATGCTTCCTACAATACAGCTAATTCTGCTTCAATTTATGCAAACGGTGCGTTTTCTAGAGCAAATGTTGCCAGACAACACGCAAACGTTGCATATAATCACGCTAATTCTGCCTTTAATAAAGCAAATTCGGCTATTTCTTTGTTTTCATCTGGTGGAGTTTCTTTGCTATCTTCTAATCCAGATAACACCAAATTATCTTTGGGGCAAAGTTTATCGGTTTCTGTTTCGCCTATAGCATTGACGGCAACAAACGGTATAACTATAGACGGCGGTCTTAATAAATCTTTATCCCTTGGCCAACCTTTGACTATAGGAGCCAACCCAATAACTATCAATACGTTAAATGGTATTACTGGTGGAAAACAATTGAGGTTGGGAGAATCTATAACGCTTGACGGGGCTTTTATATATAATCACGCAAATTCTTCTTATAATTATGCAAATAATTGTATAATAAAACCAGCAATTAATTATGTCACAAGCTCTCAAAATAATTTAGTAACCATTGCTAACAATAGATATATAATTTTAGGTGATGTCAATAGTAATATTCACGTAAAACTTCCTGCTGGAGTTCCTAAAGAAAATACATTCATATACTTTACTAATATGTCTCCATCTAAGAATAATACCATTCAGTATAATGGTACGAGAATACACGGTCTTGCTCCAAACGAACATTTAAAAATAGACGTACCAAACGTTTCTATAACAATGTGTTATATAGATTCTACTAGAGGTTGGGTAATAGTATAATGATAGCAAATAACAGCATATTAACTAATGATAGTAATAGTTACGAAATTACTCAATTTTTTTACGCTCCGCAGGTAATTTTACCTCCAGATAACAAAAATTTGCAATCTTTGTACGGGTTCATTTCTTATAATGACCCTTGGAACGAAACTTCTTACTCAAGTAATGCAGCTGAAACGATTATTATTAGAGATGCTGCTATTATTGAAAATTCTAATAGTTTAATTATAGTAAACGAACCAACTCTGAATGATTTTTTTATTGGGCAAAAAGTTTCTCATGAAAACGTTCCAGCAAATACAGTAGTTGATCAAATAAATTATGAAGATTTTGTTTTAACGTTAAGTAAAAACGCAACGAAAACTTCAGTAGGTAAATTCACTTTTACTGGGTTTATTCCTAATGATAATAAAATAACTTTGAATGATAATGGGGCTTTGTCTAATAAGGATAATTTTTATTCTGATTGTGCGGTTAAAATTGATATTTTAAACGATCCTGGAGAATTAAATTATTATAGAAGCGTAGTTGGATATGACGCTTCAACTAAAACGATAACTCTAAACGAGCCTTTAATGGATTATCCTCCAATTAATAGTTCTTCTACTGTTACTTTAGTTAATGATAACGATCACCCACCAAAACCAAAAGATACCATAAAATATAAAAAACAAATATTTAAAAATATGTTTTATTTGAAGAAAATTACTTCAAATAATATTTCTCCGGTAGTAAGAAGAATAAATTGGTCTGAAGGGGAAGTATACGATTACTATAGAGATGATATTGATTTATATGAAAAAAATTCTGATGGAACTCCGGTATATAAATTCTATGTAATGAATCAATTTTATCAGGTATTTAAATGTCTTTGGAATAATAATGGTGGCGTTTCTACAGTAGAACCGTATTTCGTTGCTGGTAATTTTGATGATACTACTAATATTTTCTACGACCCAGACGATGGGTATAAATGGAAATATATGTTTACTATTTCTTATGGTAAACTTCAGCAGTTTATGGATGAAAATTGGATTCCTATTCCAATTTCAACACCACCAGAAGCGAAATTTTCTAACGAAAAGGCTGGTGGAATAGAAGTAATAAATGTAACAAATGGTGGTTCTGGTTATGATTTATCATTAGCCCTTGTTGATGTTTCTATTATGGGAGACGGTTTGGGTGCTTCTGCCTATGCGGAAGTAGATCAAACAACAAAAAAAATTCAAAATATTGTAGTAAGAAATCCAGGATATAATTATACCACCGCTAACGTCGTTATATCTTCAGCAACAGGAAATAATGCCTCTGCGATTGCTTCTATATCTCCAATAGGGGGAAATGGTGCAGATATTATGTCTGAGATGGGATGTGATCGAGTGATGGTCGCTTTCTTGTTTCAAGAATCTGAAGGTAATAAACTTCCAACAGACATGCAAATAAGACAAATAGGGTTACTTTCTAGTCCTACTGCTAATAGTACATATCCATACGTTGCTAACGCGGAAACTTATGCCACATCTACTGATATTATTGTTTCTAACGGTTTTGGTACGTTTCAGGATGGAGAAATAGTATATCAGACACCAAATAATGCAAATTTTGCAAACTCTACGTTTACTGCAACTTGCGTAAATTTCGAGTCAGCCCCAAATAAACTTAGACTGATTAACTTAAATGGTACTTATGTTAATGGTTCTTCCATATATGGATTATCTTCTGGTACCGCCAGAACTTTGCTGCAAGTATTTGATCCAGATTTGATAAAGTATACAGGACACATAATCCATATAGAAAACCGCCAAGAAATCCAGAGGAGCAGCGACGGTTTGGAATTATTCAGATTAGTCATAAAATTTTAACAAATAAATAGTTAAAAACATCTTTACTGAAGGAAAAGTTAAATGCTAAATTTTAATGTTGAGCCGTACAGAGACGATTTCGATCCTAATAAACATTTTCACAGAATTCTTTTCAAACCTGGAAAAGCGATTCAGGCAAGGGAATTGACTCAATCCCAAACGATTTTACAGGATCAAATTTCCAAATTTGCATTTCATATTTTTTCACAAAATACCCCAGTAACTGGAGGTAATGTAACCATCAATACCGATTGTTATTATCTTCGACTATTACCAGAATATGAAGAAAATTCTATTGATGTAAATAATTTTCTCAATAGAATCATTAGGGACGATACTGGAACTGTTATTGCTAGAGTTCTTGCAGTAGCAGAAGAAACTTTTGTTAACGAAGTTTCCGCAGAAGCCCCAACTTTAATTGTTTCTTATATTTCCGGACAACAATTTGATGCTGGAGATATAATTTATTCTGCTGACGATTCTAATTTTACTGCACAATTAACTTCAGCAAATCATTCTGGAAAATCTTCTGTCGCTCATATTGCAGAAGGGGTTTTCTTTGTCGTAAATGGATATAGTTACTCAAATATTCAAAATCCAGACGGAACTTATTCAAAATATACTATTGGTAATTTTGTTGGAGTTCAACCGCAAATTGCAATTCTTGATAAGTATGGAAATAAACCAACATTAAGAGTGGGTTTAAATATAAACGAAACAGTTTATGATTATGTTGACGACCCTTCTTTATTAGATCCAGCTATTGGTGCATCCAATTATCAGGCTCCTGGCGCAGATAGATACGTCATTGAATTGGATTTAGAAACCAGACCTTTATCCATTGGTGACGACCAAAGCTTCATTGAATTGGTCAGAATGGAAGAAGGAGAAATAAAAAAGCAAGTAAACAATACTGTATATTCTGTTATTGATGATTATTTCGCCAAAAGGACTTCAGAAACAAACGGAAACTATATTGTAAACGATTTCGCATTTACGCCAAAAATAAATCCAGCAGACGCAAATTCTTATATTATGACTGTAGGAAAGGGTGTTGCTTATGTAAATGGGTATAGAGTAGAAAATCAATCTGATATTGGCATTCTTGGTCAAAGAGCAAGAACAACAGAATCTAGTAATAATGCGACTGTATATTTTGAGTATGGAAACTATTTCTATGTTGATAATTTAGAAGGGTTTTTCGAAATAACGAAATTACCAAAAGTAGATATTCATTGCGTACCTTATAATAATATAAATGTTTCTTCAACCACAGAATATAATAAAACTTTAGTCGGAACTTCTTATGTGAGGAACTTAGAACAATATTCTGGCGATATTTCTAATCCAGATTCTATCGTTTATAAAATGTTTGTTACCGATATACAAACAAGAAACATAAATGGGGCTGCGGCGAATACTGCACCAACATTTGACCGTTTATGGTTACAGTCTGGAACTTTTACTACTACTGCAAATGCTTATGTTGGAGTTACGGTTTCTATTACTTCTGGGTCTAGTGCCGGAGATACTAGAACAATCGTCGAATCTTACTCTAGCGGCATGATTGTAGTTAGCTCAAATTTTTCTGAAAGAATAGATTCCACTTCAAAATACACACTAAATTTTGGCATAAAAGACGCAGAAAGTATTGTACTATCCACTTCTCCCGTGTCAAAAACGATAAGAAGTAATATAAATTCTCAACACGGTAAAGAAAGAGGGTTTTCTACTGGTTATGCCAAATTGGTCGAGCCAAGCGATCCAGAAATGGTGTGGAACCTTGGACATTCTTATGTTAAACAATTAACAGATACCAGTTATCAGGGAACATATCTATACGCAGACCAATCTTTACAATTCGCAAACGGTAAACTGGAATTATATTTAACGGCTCCAAATTCAACGACTTTCTCTGGTTCAGGTTCTTTAAGTGCAGATCAAATAAAATCGAATTTTATAGTGTCAAGAAGTGCTAATGGACAAATTTTGACCTTTGACACGATTTCAAGAAAAGTTATTGTAGAACCAACTAACAGACAGTCTGCTAAATTAGAAATTTCTAATCTCGGTAATATTTCTTTTGATATTGATATTATTTCTAAATTAAACGTCAATAATGCCGACGCTACGAATATTTTAAGAACTAAAGAATTATACCAAGGCAATACTTCTTACTATTCAACAGGAACTTCTGTTGTCGATAAAGGTAATATTAGATTTAATTCGGCTTTAGGTCAAGTTTATATTCCCTTTGCAGAATTAGTACCAATAACACAAATACAAAGTTTATATGTTTGTGACGTAAAAAGGATTCTTAAAATATATGAAACAGCAAATTCTTCAACAGCCCCGAATTCCACTTTAACTAATGTAACAGACGTTACGAAATATTACACTTTTAATAGTGGACAAAAAGATTCGTATTATGATCACGCATATATTCAATTAAATTTTGGCGCTCCAATAAGAAAAGGTAATTTATTAGTAATATTCGATTACTATTCACATTCTGGTGATATAGGTTACTTTAGCGTAATGTCTTATTTTAAGGGTGTAAGAAAAGAAGAATATTCCGAAGTATTAAATTCTAATTATACCGCTAAAAATGGCGATGTATATAGTGCGTCTGATAGTATTGACTTCAGACCAACCAGAAAAAATGGAGATGCAAATTTCGTTTTTGATAAAGATTACATTGTTCCAAATTACCTAACTGCATTTACTGGAGATTATGAATACTATCTAGGTAGAAAGGACATTTTAATATTAACAAAAGATAGAACATTTGAAATCGTACAAGGAGTTCCTGCGCAATATCCAAAATTTCCAACCATACCAGATGCTTCTATGGATATTGCCAAAATAAATTTAGACCCATATACAGCATATATAACTGGAGAAAATTCAAAAGTAACAAATATTGCAATTCAAAAAATAGCCCATAAAACATGGAAGATGAAGAACATTTCCGATTTGGAAAAGAGAGTTAATAATATTGAATATTATACTTCCCTAAGTTTATTAGAAAAGAACGCGGAATCTTTACAAATTCCAGACGAAAACGGATTAAATAGGTTTAAATATGGTATACTAGCAGATGATTTTACTGGATTCTCTGCTTCTGATACTGCAAATTACGACTTCAATAGCGCTGTATTAAAACTTGAAAGGTCTTTAACTGCTTCACATACAGTAGAAAATTGGAAGTTGCAGTGTTCTGCTCTTTCTAGAAATATGGGAGCGATTGATAATTCTCAATTAACAGATTTTGCAATAACAAGCAACAAAACAAATAAATTCTACACGTTACCATTTACAAAAAAACCAGTTATTGAACAAAAACTAGCAAGCAGAACTATAAACGTCAACCCTGTTGCTGTTATTGATGTTGTTGGAGACTTGGATTTGTCCCCTCCAATGGATACTTATGTCGATAACTTAAAACTACCAAGTTTATTGATAGCCGACCCAGCGTTTAAATTCTATGAACCATCCGATCAAGTAAATCTTTTAAGTCAGTCTGATTGGAAACTCGTTGCTGGAACTACTACAGAAAAATTGGTTGATACAACTAGAATAGTTGATTCTGCTGGTGGTACTACTATAACAAAAGAGTTCCTAAAAACTTGGCAAGAATCGAGGGATAGTTTATATGGATACTACAAAGATTTAAATACAAACTTTATAGAAACCAACGATTTCATTACAGATATTAATATAATGCCCTTTGTTCGAGCGCAAGAAATTGAGTTTAAAACTAAAGGTTTATTAATTAATACCCCGCTAAATTGTTATTTCGATAACGTAAACATTAACGAAAACGTCAGATTACCAAATCTTCTAAAAGTTGCGGTTTCTGGTGGAGAATTTAAAGAAGGTGATGTTATTGGTTATTTATCTGCAGGGGTTTTCGTTCCTACAGGAAAAATACTCGGGGTTGCATATGAACCAGTTTCTAGATTTCCTTCTGGTGCTCTAACGACTCTAAGACTAAGAATGCTTCACCAATACCTATATGTTGTTGGAGATATTGGTATTACAAGATATGCGGCTCCAGACACCAATTCGATTAATGTTGGCGTATTTAATACAAACGGAAGTTTTTCTAGGACAACCGCTTCTGGCGTTTTAGTAGAAACGTTACATTCGTCTGGATTATTAGGGGCTGTTTCTGGAGGAACTGCGCAAACAGCAGATTTATACGAAGACGAAACCGGGAGAGACTATTCAGCAATAAGTAGAGCAGAATCTTTGGGTCAAAATAATAATACATATTTACCAAAAACCCTATTTAAGAGAACGGTTCGTAGGCAATTGGGAGTAACTTCAATTACTTTATCGTCAATGGCTTCTTCTACTAATAATTTTTATAAAGATGCTATTGTTACTATTTTCAATCCAAATCCAATAAATGACGAATGGAGCAGTTCTGCAGTAATTTCTGCTTATAATGGGTCTACTAAAGTAGCAACATTATCCACAACAATAAATGTAGAAATTTCTTCTGCCACTATTTACTCTATAAGTAGAAATACTTCTATTTTCAAAACTTCTGCTTCTACACCATTAGCAACTTCAAGAAATAACCCAGTTAATTTCTCAGAACCAATGCCGTTTATGTCTTCTGTTAATGGTATGTTTTGTGGTATATTTAAAGTTCCTGGTGGTAAGTTTTTCTCTGGAACTAAAGTTTTCAGAGTGGATAATGGTATTGATGGTAATGCAAATTCTGCTACAACATACGCAGAATCGTCCTTCTTTGCTTCAAACTTGGCGACGCAAAGTCAAAGTTTACAATTTGCGTCAAAAATACCTGGATGGACAGAAACGGATAAAATCAACAAGAGTTCTACTAGGAAGGAGCAAGAATATATTGCCCCACCTCCACCTCCTCCACCACCAGAAGACCCTTTGTGTCAATCTTTTATCGTCGAAGGAAATTTATATCCTAATGGGGTTTTCTTAAAATCTTTAAGTCTATTTTTTAGAACAAGGTCTATAGATCAACCAATTTATATTTATTTGGTTGAAACATTAAATGGGTATCCTACATCAAAGGTTCTTGAAAATTCTAAAGTCATCATAGACCCATTAGTTGTAAATACTTCCGAAAGACCTCATTACTTGGATCAAAATTCAAAAACAACATTTGAATTTGATGTTCCAGTATACATCAAACCCGACATTTTGTACGCATTTGTTGTTAGATCTTCTTCTTTGGAGTATACTTGCTGGTTGGCTGCTCAAAACGATTTTGCGTTGGCGTCAACTTCAAAAAATCTTCCAACAGACCCAGACCCACAAACAACAGCTAAATTGAGTTCTAATCCATATGTTGGAACGTTATTTGTATCTCAAAACGCAATAACTTGGAGCGCTGAACAAACAAAATCGTTAATGTTTACCATTGATGCTTGTGAATTCGACGTTTCCAAAACTCCGAATATTGATTTTGTCATCCCAAAAAGCGCCCCAAGATCTAAGCCAATAGATTTTGCTTCTGCGTATTTTAAAGATGATTTACAAGTTATTGCTAATACAACATATTCTGTATTCTCGCAAAGAAATTCTATTGAATATGATAAGTTGAATCTATCAACTTCGGATTTCACTCCAACACAGACTAAAATAAATTATTCTTATGATACAACACCAAAAAATACTTGGTTGTTAACAGGAACAAAAACTCCTATTAATCCTGGTAGGTATGGAACTCCTTCTGCTGATCAGTTTTTAACTGATGGTAGGGGTGCTAGAATTATTGCTGGAAATAGTAATAATTCTTTAGTTATGACTGCGCAATTAACATCTTCAAATAAATGGGTTAGCCCCATGATTTCTGATGATGGTGTTTCTTTATATACAACAAAATGGTTGATTAACGATCTAGGAGTATATGATTATAATATCAATATTGTTGATGGGGGTAAAAATTACTCCAACACGACTACTGGAGTAAGAATAGAAGCTGATGGTTATGGGGTTGGTGCACTTGCAGACGTTGTTGTTGATCCGTCTAATGGAAATTCTATTTCTAAAATAGTATTTGCTAATAATGGACGTAATTATGCAGTAAGACCTAAATTATATCTTTCTACAATATCTACTGCAAATACTGTATCTGGTAATGATAATATCATATTTAAAACAGAAAATGGGAGCATTGCTAATGGTTCTATTTGGTATGGTCAATCTATATCTAATGGTAATAGTTCGTTTGTTACAACAGTAGTTTCTGCAAACAATGCCAATGGTTGGGTTACGGTTTCTAATAATGTATTTGGAACTTCGACGAATCAAACTTTCTATATCGATGGAGAACCAAGATTTGAAAATGGAAAACCCGCGATTATTATAAATTGCGAAACTTGTACTAGAACAGGAAACGGTCTGGCAAAATATATTTCTAAACGGGTTGTTCTTGCTCCTGGAGATGAAGCCGGAGATCTAAGAGTTTATTATACTGCATATAAACCATTGAATACAGAAATATATGTTTATTATAAGATTCTTTCTGGAGAAGACGAACAAAAATTTGATGATGGAACTTGGCAAATAATGACTCCAATTTCTTCTACTAATAGGGTTTCCTCTACAAGAACAGATTTAATTGAATATGTTGCTGCTCCAGGTAAGGATAATATAGCTAATAATAATATTGTTTACACCAGTAGTTCTGGAGCAACATATTCAACATTTAACCAATTTGCTATTAAGGTGGTAATGACAACTACAGATCCTACATATGTTCCTTTCTTAACTGATATTAGGGCAATTGCTCTTCCTGCTGGAACTGGAATGAGGTAATATGTTAGTAAAAACTGAGGAAGGAAACTTTATTAGGGATACAGAATCTATGGCGCTTCTTAATACTGATAGAAGCGCCAGAGAAGAATATTTCATGAAAGCGAAAATGTTACATATACAAAAGACAGAAATTGCTAATATAAATAATGAGATAGATTCGTTAAAAAACGACATAGGTGATATTAAATCTATGCTAATTCAATTAATATCGGATAAAACTAATGGCAAATAATATAACCAATATCTATTTCTCTAATACTTTCGGTGATTTAGTAAGAACCGCAAATAACCTAGTAAACGCTTGGCAATATTTGGGGTTTTATGATTGGGATAAACCTTCTGGAACTTTTTCTATATCAAGTTCTGGAACTGGGTTTCTTTCCAATACGATATCAGTATTTTCTAGAGAAACTAGGGTAGAAGGTGTTGGCAGTAGTTTATACGTCCAAAATAATGCTGAAGTGGGGAAAACTCTATCTCTCACAGATAGAGCGAATAACGTAACGTTGTATTCGAACGGAACTTCAATATTTTCTGGTGGATATCAAAATTATGCTTCTTACTTAACCGGAATTGGTTATGAAAATGTTAACAATAGTTACGGTATAGTTACTCTTGCTAAATCTCTATTTGCCAATAGCGTAGATATTCTAGAAACAGCCAATGTAAATTTAATACAAGCAAACAATCAAATAATTTATTACAATTTATCTGGGAATACTGCACAATTTTCTGCGAACGTTACAGTTGGAAATTTGGTAAGTAATAATTTTATATATGCTGCAAATAATATTTCTACTAATAGAAATTTATTTGTGTCTGTAAATTCTCATGTTATAGGTTTATCTTATACCGATAGATTGCAGGCAAATACTTCTGCAAATACTAGATATCTTTCTGTAACTGATGACGCCTTTGTAGATTACTTGCAAGCGAATACAAATTTACAAACAGGGGTTGCTGTTGCAAATACGAGAGTCGTTACTGGTATTGTTCAAGCGAATAATACTGTTATTGCTAATACAGTTACTGCTAACTCAATAGTTACTTCGCCAACATTACATGGTAGTAGTAACGTATTCAGCGGATATGTACAAGCTAATACCAGAATCGTTACTGGTATTGTTCAAGCAAATAATACCGTTATTGCTAATACCGTTTCCGCCAACTCTTTGGTTACTACTCCAACGTTGCATGGTAGCAGTAACGTATTCACCGATTATGTTCAAGCTAATACGAGAGTTGTTACAGGTATAGTTCAAGCTAATACTAACATATTTACTGCAACAATCTCTGCTAATAGTTCTATAGTTACTCCTACAGTTCAAGCTTCTTCGAACGTTTATACAGGATTTCTTAAAGCAAATAATTTAATTGTTACTGATGTTATTGAATCTCAATCTAGAGTTATAACAGATACTGCTTTAGCTAATACTAGAATAATTACAGCGACTTTACAATCTAATAATTCTATACTATCAAACGACATTTTAGCTAACACTAGAGTAGTTACTGGTATTGTTCAAGCGAACACCCACATATATACCGACTACGCTCAAGCTAACACTAGAGTAGTTACTGGTATTGTTCAAGCTAATACTAACGTAATAACTAATGATGTTTTAGCAAATACTAGAGTTGTTGCAGGATTCGTTCAAGCAAACAATACCGTAATATCTAATACTATTTCTGCTAATACTGTTGTTACTTCTCCTACTTTACATGGTAGTAGTAATGTATTTTCTGGATATGTTCAGGCTAATACTAGAGTTGTAACAGGTATTGTTCAGGCAAATAATATAGTTCATTCTAATACTGTTTCTGCTAATACTGTTGTTACTTCTCCTACTTTACATGGTAGTAGTAATGTATTCTCTGGATATATTCAGGCTAATACTAGAGTTGTCACTGAAACTGTTCAATCTAATACTAATGTAATAACTAATGATGTTTTAGCAAATACTAGAGTTGTCACTGAAACTGTTCAATCTAATACTAATGTAATAACTAATGATGTTTTAGCAAATACTAGAGTTGTGACAGGTATTGTCCAAGCTAATACTAATGTAATAACTAATGATGTTTTAGCAAATACTAGAGTTGTGACAGGTATTGTCCAAGCTAATACTAGAGTTGTCACTGAAACTGTTCAATCTAATACTAATGTAATAACTAATACTGTTTCAGCTAATTCATTAGTTACTTCTCCTACTTTACACGGTAGTAGTAACGTATTTACTGCGATTTTGCAAGCAAATAGTGCAGCAAACACTCAAAACCTATCAGTAACTCAGAGAATATTTACAAATGATTTTATATCTAATACTAACATTTTAGTAGTAAATAATGCAAATACTACCAATTTATACGCATCAAATCTAGTTCAAGCTAATAGTGTAGGATATCTAGATAACAGCCAAAATCCATCTGTATATAATGTATATTCAAGAGAAGCACTATTCAATAATGCTTCGATAGTTTCAAACATGGTTGTTGGAGGAGACTTAAAAGTTTTAGGGGCTACTCAGTATGATGGTAAATCAATAAGATTAAGTGCTAACAGCCCTTCTTGGTGGACCAACACCATTCCTGCAGAACTGATTGTTAATAGAAAATTAGATGAGGCAAATGGTATATGGTATTCTGCAAACTCTGACGCAGCAATATCTTGGTCCGATCTATCTTTAAGATGGAGAGCAGTCGATGTTCCTAATTCTACCGCCAACAGTAAAATTTATACTAATTTATTGCTAGAGTTAGATATTGCTGATAATCTAAATGAAACTAGTTCCGTAAGAGTTCCTTCTTCTAGAGTACATTCTCTAACAAGAACACACGCAAATTCTGCATTCTTAAATTCTAATTCTGCTTATACACATGCAAATTCTGTTTATACACACGCAAATTCAGCAATAACTATAGGGACAACGCCAGTATATTTAAATAGAACTAATACAGTTTTTGGTGGTATATCAACATTGTCGGTAACAGGAACAACATTATCTAACTTTGTTGTTGCAAACACTAATGTAATTTCTCCAATAGTTGTTTCAAACAGCTTACAAGCAAACAATTTTGCTAATACCCAAAATCTTTCTGTAACCCAAACAATATTTACTAGAGATTTTCGAGCAAACAACGACGCTTTTATTGCTGAAGAAGCAAATGTTAATAATAAATTAGTGGTTTCGGGGTTAACTGGACAAATAGACCTAAAACCTTTATCAACTAATGTTAGAATTTGGGACAACAATAATTCAAATTATCATGAAATTGTTACTGGAGATACAACAGCTAATTATTTGTTAAATCTTGCCGCTGGAAATACTACTCTAGTTCCCGGCACTATGGTTCCAACTTCTTTAACTATTACTGCTTCTGGAGGTATCGCAACCGACGCGACTACCAATTTAAGCGTTAATAGACAGTTCCAATTAACTGGACAAGCAAGGAGCTTACATGATTTAGCAACTACTGGTCTATTTACCAGAAACTCTGCCGGATCTATAATTTCAAGATCTATCGCTGTTTCTGGAACAGGAATTTCTATTACTAATGCTGATGGATCTGCTGGAAATCCAACAATAACTTCTAATGCTACAAGTGCAAATACCGTTTCTACAATTGTTGCTAGGGATGCTTCAGGTAATTTCTCTGCAGGAACAATTACCGCATCTTTAAGCGGTAATGCAACCAGCTCATCTAAAGTAAACAGCATTTTAACCAGAGGTACATATTTAACAGGCAGCAATTTTGACGGATCTGCAGCAACCACTTGGACAGTAGATGCTACAACAACTAATACAGCAAACAAAATTGTTGCTAGAGATGGATCTGGTAATTTCTCTGCGGGAACAATTACCGCAGCTTTAAGCGGTAATGCTTCTACTGCAACTACTTTACAAACTGCAAGAAATATTAATGGAGTGTCCTTTAATGGTTCTGCGAATATACTCGTTCCAAATCTTTTTGGAACCAACGGAACAACAACACTAAACACAGTAGGTGTTACTTCTGGTGTGAATTATGCAACCATAACAAACGCTGCAAACGGATCTCCAGTGTTGATATCAACAGAGGGGCAGTTTGATAGTAATGTTGGTCTAACCATATCTACAAAAGGTACTGGGGCGATAACTCTAGATACCGGGGTTGGATTAGGAGCTATAGACCTAAAACCAGGAACTAGTACCGTAAGAATATGGGATACTAATAACACCAATTATTGGGAATTCATTACTTCTGACGTAACGTCCAACTATTCTGTTACTCTTCCGGTTGGTAATGTTGTATTAACTGCGGGTACTATGGTTCCAACAAGCAGAACATTGACAATAGCGAATGGAACTGGTATTACTGGCGGCGGTTCTGCTACAGATTTATCTACAAATAGATCATGGACTATTGGTTTAACTGGACAAGCATTAAACCTTCACGACATGACAACTACTGGATTATTTACTAGAACATCTTCTGGTACAATAACTGCTAGGTCTATCGCTGTTTCTGGAACAGGAATTTCTATTACTAATGCCGATGGATCTGCTGGAAATCCAACAATAGCTTCTAATGCTACAAGTGCAAATACCGTTTCTACAATTGTTGCTAGAGATGGATCTGGTAATTTCTCTGCAGGAACAATTACCTCATCTTATTTTAATTCTTCTGATAATTCAGTTACTACTGGTGTGACTGGAATTATATCGAAGACTTCTGATAATTTTTATAGAACTGCTAGTGCTGCTGCTGTCGCAAGTTTTATCAGCGGTCAGACAATGAACATCAACGGTACTGCTACTGGTATTGGTGGTGCTGGAACCGTTAGCGTATCGACAGGATCATTTAGTTCTACTTTATCAGTAACTGGACAATTCTCGTCTTCTACGAGAATACTTGCTACTGGTTCTCAAGCATCGTCTTCTTTAGGAACTTCAACAGGTTCTCTTGGTGGTATTGAAATCCAAGGACCAAACAGTTCTTCCGCAGCATTCATAGCATTTCATAGACCAGGAGCTTACGCTACATATTTTGGTCTAGGAACTAACAATAGACTGCAAGTCGGTGGTTGGTCTGCTGCAACATCATCGTGGAATATTCCGTATTCCACTCTTGGTATAGCATTTGACAACACCGATCAAGCAGGAACTCCGGCAAGGGTTTGGGGTGGTACAAACGACGCAACAACTTGGTACGAATACACTCCAGCAACATTAACTGTAGGATCGTATTTAACTGGTTCTAATTATACTGGCTATAACGCAACCACTTGGGCAGTAGATGCTACAACAACTAATACAGCAAACAAAATTGTTGTTAGAGACGGTTCTGGTAATTTCTCTGCAGGAACAATTACAGCATCTTTATCTGGTAATGCGTCTACTGCAAGTAAAGTAAATAACATTTTAACCAGAGGAACATATTTAACAGGCAGCAATTTTGACGGTTCTGCTGCAACCACTTGGGCAGTAGATGCTACAACAACTAATACAGCAAACAAAATTGTCGCTAGAGATGGTAACGGACAAATTACTGCTACTACCGCAATAATTGGAACCTCCGAATTTAGTAGTGTTGGGACTATTGAACTGGGAAGACAAGGAACAGGCGATAGGGGAGCTTTAATCGACTTTCATTCAGCAGGAACTCCTGGGCAATATGATTATCATGCTAGAATTATTAAAGATGTTGGTGCTAATGGTAATTTTTGGATGTCTAATATCGGTTCCGGTAATACTGGAATGTCTGCCGGAACTGGAACTGCAATTTTAAGTCCCTCAGGAGATTTCACTGCTTCTGGAAACGTTACTGCATATTCCGACAAAACGCTGAAAAAAGATGTTATTACATTAGAAAATTCTTTAGATAAAGTTTTAAATCTAAGAGGTGTGTCTTTTACCAAGATTGACTCCAATAAGAAAGGAATCGGTGTAATTGCTCAAGAGGTTCAAGAAGTTCTTCCAGAAGTTGTTGTAGAAAATTCCGATGGAATACTTTCAGTTGCTTATGGTAATATCGTAGGTGTTCTAATTGAGGCAATTAAAGAACAGCAAAAACAAATTGACGAACTAAAATCTAAAATAGGAAACTAATATGTCAGCAGGATATTTAGAATTATTTTTGGAACAAGGGGAAGATTATTCCGTTAATATCACATTAGACGGATTAAACGGTTATCCATATAATCTTACCAATTCTAACGTAAAATCTGATATAAGAAAATCTTATTGGTCTGCGAACGTTGCTGCTTCTTTTTCTGCAAATGTTGCTAATACCCAATTAGGGATTATAAATTTATCACTATCTGCAAATACTACACAAAACATTAAATCTGGAAGGTATGTTTATGACGTTTTTATAACAAATACATCAAACCCCACTAATAGATCAAAAGTTTTGGAAGGGATTATTCACGTAGAACCTAGTTCAACTAAAATATAAGTTTGACATTTTTATAAATACTAATAAAATTAGGAAACTAAAATGTCAATCAGAGCAGTATCAGTAAAAGTCAATGGGCAAAACCCAACTAGAGTTGGTAATGTGACTTATGATAATACTATTAATGTTAAAGTTGATAACCAACAAGATTATTCTGTAAAATCTATAAATTATGGAGCTAAAAAAATATCTCAGTTAGAAGACGTTTACTCTTTTAGTCCTGTGGACGGTAACGTGTTGGTATTTAATGCTGTAACAGGTAAATATGTATCCAAAAGGATAGACTCTTCTTCTATTGACATAAACAATATTGATGGCGGATTATTTTAAAAAATTAGGAAAATAAATGGCAAATACAATCATCCAAATAAAACGCTCTCAAACCACAGCGTTACCAACCACACTAAATTACGGTGAGTTAGCATATTCGTTCCAATCTGGTAAAATAGCAATTGGTGACGCTACTACTGGAGTTGTTGTTATAGGCGGCAATACCTATACACAAATGCTAGATGCCGCCACTTCTTCTAATACTGTTTCTACCATTGTTAAGAGAGATTCTGATGGAAGTTTTTCCGCCACTGTAGTTAATGCTAGTTTATGGGGCAACGCTAATACAGCAACAAAATGGCAAACCGCAAGAGACGTATTTGTTTTTGGTGATGCGTCTGGTTCTGCATCTATAGACGGAACTGCTAATGCCGGTATTGGATTAACTTTCGCAACAGTAAATAACAACGTTGGAACGTTTGGTGGCGTTTCTCAAATTCCAGTATTTACGGTAAACGGTAAAGGTCTTGTTACTGCAGCAGCTAATGTTTCCATTGCAACAACACTTAATATAACTGGCGATACTGGTTCTGATGGCGTTTCTCTATTAACAGAGACTTTGAATTTCCAAGGTGGAGATGGAATTACCACCACAGTAACCGACGATAATATTTCTATATTCGTTGATAATACTGTTATTAGAACTTCTGGCGGACAAACTGTTGGTGGCGATTTAACAGTTTCCGGCGATTTAACCGTACTTGGTAACACAGTAACAGTTAATACTTCTAGTTTGTTTGTAGAAGACTCTCTAATTAAACTTGCAAACAATAATACTTCTGGCGATGGTTTAGATATCGGTTTCTATGGAACTTATAACGACTCTGGAGTTAAATTCTCTGGTTTAGCCAGAACCATTTCGGATTCTAAACAATATTTCTTATTTAAAGGCTTGGATGACGACCCCACAGGAAATACGATTCCTTCTGCTTCCATTACTGTTGCTAATACCGCAACATTAAGAGCTAATGTAACTGGTGGTGTAATATCTAATTTACATCAAGCAATCCAACCTTCAGATGGTGGTACTGGACTAAGAAGTTATACCGTCGGCGATATAATTTTTGCTAATGGTTCTACTTCTCTAACAGTATTAAGCGACGTTTCTGTTGGTAGCGTTTTACTTTCTGGTGGTACTGGTGTAGCACCTTCTTACGGAAAAGTTGGTCTAGCCACTCACGTAGCAGATATTCTACCTATCGCTCATGGCGGTACTAATGCTGCGGCAATTGGTTCTGCTGGTTCTGTTGCGTATAGTAATGGTACATCGTATCTATTCAATACAGTTGGAACAACAGGACAAGCGTTTATATCTGGCGGTTCTGGCGCTCCTACTTTTGGAACATTAGATTTGCTTGGTGGTGGTCTTGGTTTCACCAATCCAAACGCAAACTCAGCAGTATTCTATTCCGGAAGTGGAAATGCTATGTCTTATACAAATTCTGCTTCTGACGGTCATGTATTACAATTTGCTGCGGCAACTGGAGTAAAATTCGGTCATCTTGATGGCGGATCTTTCTAAAAAAGATCTTTAGTAAAAACATATAAATAATAACCGTAGGAAGGAAAAATATATTCTTTTCTACGGTTTTTTATTAATAGGGGTGATAAATGAATAATGAGAGATTTTTTAACGCTTATGTTGAATTGTTGACGTCAACCTTTCATGACGCTTTGGGAAAAAATATAGTATTCCAAGCGCAAGCAAAAATCAATGCAGAAGATCAAGAAGAATTAAAAAAGAAGGTCGAAATTTTAGAAAATAAGTTACAAGAATTTAACGACATAGAAAAGAACATAGAAGAAAAGGACCACCAACTACTCGATAAAAATACAGAAATTGGTAGATTAAAAAACGAATTCGAACAAATAAGAGCAGAAACAAACCACTTAAATACTTTTAAGAACGAGTTGATTTCTGCAAGACAAGAATTACAAAATAAAGAAAAAGAAAAAGAAAAACTCGCGTTAAGATACGAAAAGAAAATAGAAGAATTAAACTCTAAAATAGAATATCTACAAATGACGCCAGCACAAAGAAGAAAATTTGATGCTAAAAACGCTCCCGTAGTAACTAAAGAAATTAAAGAAGAAGTAGATTCCTATTCTAAAGACGGCGGAACATTTTAAGAGATATTAAGTGGCGAACACAGTAATTCAATTAAAGAAATCTATAGTACCTGGAAATGTTCCTAGTAGTTTAGAAAGCGGCGAAATAGCGATTAATACCGCTGACGGTATTTTATTCTATAAAGATCCTTCTAATGTTATAAGAACCGTAAGAACAGATACCACAACAAACGCATATTCTGTTCTAAATGTAAATTCTTCATTATTAATTGCAACATCCAATTCTGATATTTTATCTATAGACTCTACGGGAGCAATAACATTAACTCCAGATTCTGTTAATGATAAATTTACTATTGGAGTAAAATCCGGAACAGTTTTTGAAGAGGGTGTTGTTCAATTATACGATGGAGTTGATTCGAATTCTATTGTGTTAGTAGCAACAGCAAACGCATTAAACGCTGTCTATAACTTAGCAAATTTAGCATTTAACAGTTCTGGATCTGGTCCTACATCAACAAACTTAGCGTATCAAGAATTCACAGCCGCAAATAATCAAACAGAATTTTCCATTACAAATGGATATAATATAGGTAAAATTAAAGTATTTGTAAATGGTGTACTTTTAAATTCTTCCGACTATACGGCAACAAATGGAACATCTATAATATTATCGTCTCCAGCACCTTTAGGTGACGACGTTTCAATACAAAAATGGTATAACGATGTAAATGTTGCAAATTCTTATAGTTTAATATATGGAAATATTGATTCGAATAATATAATAACTACGACAAATAGCGCAAATCAAGTATTGGATTTATTTTCAACCGCGTTATATAGATCCGTGAAATATCAAATACAAGTCACAAGTTCGACAAGTTATCAAATAAGTGAATTATTGTTGATTCATGATGGAACCACTTCTTATATTACAGAATATGGTTTAATTACAACAAATGGCGTATTAATGAGTTATGATACAGACGTTTCCGGAGGATCTGTGAGATTATTGATATCTCCTACCAACAATAGCAATAGTATTAAATTCACAAAAACCTCAATTGTAGTATAATATATGTCGAATTCAAGAGCAATTTCAAAAATACCCTCTGGTCAATTATTTTCAAAATATAATGGGGCTAATAGTGGCGCATTATTGATGTTATCTGGAAATAACACAATCGGAGGAACAACATATTTCGATTTATTAAAAGCAACAAATATTGCTCCAGGAACAACCGATCCAAACAAAACGGTTCGTTTAAATAGTACAGGAAGCATCGAAATAATTGATAGCACCTATACTAATGTTATATTTACAATAACCAACAGCGGCAACATATCAAATAAAGGTACAATTACTCCGGGATCTTATACCGCAGGTCAAGTGATAAAAGATACTATGTTGGATAATAGTCAAGTTACTGTCGTTAGTACGACTATTGCAACGACAGGATCAACAGTGAATTTTATTACTTATAATTATACTCCTGTTAGTTCATCGAGTTATTTGATCATTCACTATCATCTATCAAAATATCAACCACAAGGAACCACCGATGATAGTTGGTATTCGCAATTATTAGTTGATAACACTGAAATTGCATACGCTTGGCAGATGGCTAATGATAATAATCAGGGTACAAGCGGTCGTTCGGGAGTATTATTCCCATTGACGGGTAGATACACAAATTCTAGCACATCAACAAAACAAATACAAGTTGGTGCTCGTAGAGACAGCGCCGATGATGGTATAATTATAGATAACTCTCCTACATCTATGTGGTTGCGTATTACAGAGATTGCAAGATGAATTTTCTTTGTTAATATTTTTTAAATCTTAGTATAAATACTAAATAAACCTCCGAGGATAGGGAATCGGGATGTCAACAAAAAAGTTTACCACTAGGCATGGTATAGATGCCAATTATCAAGATATTGTTTCTGCCAATAATGTATCAACCAATACATTAACAGCTCTTGTTTCTACGGGAACTCCACCTCTAACCGTCTCATCAACTACAAAAGTTGAAAATCTCAACGTAGATTTACTCGATGGTTATAATACTGCAACATCAAACGCTGCAAATACTGTAGTCGTAAGAGATGCAAATTCATTTATTTCTTTAAATGGATTGTATATGAACTCTTCCGAGGGATTGAAAAATATCTCGTGGAATAATACATATTCAACATATGATATGGAACTACTAAATGGAGTTACATTACAAGTAGGACAAGAATCTCATATCTATGGTAGAGCAACAGAAACCATCCAAAATGGTAAAATTGTTATGTTCGCTGGCGCTCAAGGAGATGGTCTTCTATTAAGATTAGCAAATACACAAGTTACTGGATTTGAACCTAGATGGATTGTTGGTGTTGCCACCCAAACTATTCCTCAAAATAATTGGGGATATGTAACTTGGTTTGGTAAGGTTAATGACGTTGACACGTACAATTATTCTCTTGGAGATATTTTATATCTAGATAATAACAATCCTGGAGCATTTTCTAATACAAGACCTACTGCCCCAGATTATGCTATAACATTAGCAGCAGTTGTTAGAGTTTCTAATTCTCCATCTTCTAATAATGGCATTTTGATGGTTCGTCCAGATTTTGGATATGAATTATCAGAAGCACGTGACGTTAAGATTACTAATATTTCAGCAAACGATGTTATTATTTGGAGTGCGAATAATAGATGGGAGAATAAACCTCAATCGAATTTAGATGTTGGCAATTCCGATAAATTAGATGGCGAACATGGTAGTTATTATACAGGGTATACAGATACTGCTAATACAAACAATTTAATTTACACCAATAATGTAATAAATTCTAATGTAACATTATTACAGGGAATTAATACTACCCAAAATACTAATATTAGCAATTTAACATCATGGTTAAGTTCTAATGTAAGTTTGATTGCTGGAGTTGATAATACCCAAAATACAAATATATTATCTATACAGGAAGTAGATAATACTCAGAATACAAGATTGACTGTTATTGAAGGTGTTGATGTTACTCAGAACACCAATATTAGCAATTTAACATCATGGTTAAGTTCTAATGTAAGTTTGATTGCTGGAGTTGATAATACCCAAAATACAAGATTGACTGTTATTGAAGGTGTTGATGTTACTCAAAACACATTTACTCAAGCAGCATTTACTCATGCTAATGCCGCATTCTTATCTTCTAATACTAAATTTAGTTCTTCTGGTGGGACAATCACAGGAGATGTTGTTATTACTGGTAATGTTGCGGTTCAAGGCACTACAACCACTCTTGATGTTGATACTATTGCTGTAGAAGACAAGAACATAACTTTAGCAAATGTTGCTTCTCCTACGAATATTACTGCTGATGGCGGTGGTATTACTGTTAGAGGAACAACAGATAAAACTTGGAATTGGATTAACGCAACTTCTTCGTGGACTTCTAGCGAAAATATTGACATTGCTTCTGGTAAAACCTATAAAATTAACGGAATAGATGTACTAACATCCACAACAATATCTAATATACAAGGAGTAGATAATACTCAAAATACAAGATTGACTGTCATTGAAGGAACTGATGTTACCCAGAACACAAATATTACTAATTTAACAAGTTGGTTAAGTTCTAATAATACTCTGCAAACAAATATAAACGCGACTCAGAATACTTCTATTACTGCAGCATTTATCCAAGCAAACTCTGCTTATAACCAAGCAAATACCACAAACACAAACGCTTCTAATGCTTCGAATTTGACTACAGGAACAATTCCGGGCGATAGAGGTGTTACCGCTGGTTCCACAACTCCATCGTTTATTGAATATAATGGAACTACGAAAACTGCTGGTCAGTTTGATGGTGGTTCAACTGCACCAACAAATACTACTAGATTAAATTACGATGGTAATTTATATGCCACTACGTTCTATGGAGAAGGAACTGGTTTAACTGGAACTGCGTCAAATTTAACTGCCAATGTCGCTAATTTTGAAGTAATAACCAACGCTACTTCTGGAACATATTATCCACAATTGGTTTCTGCTACTTCCGGAACTCTTGCTGGATATACTAATAATGCGTTTGCGTTTGATGTTGCAAATGGTAGGTTTGGGATTGCGACAACAACACCAACAACAAAGTTACACATAACCGAAAGCGCCGGTGCTTGTGTACCAATTCTAACATTAGACAATTCTTCTGGTTGGGCTACTGGCATCAATTTTAAAGTCAATTATTCTGGTTATACGACTTCAAGAATAGTATACGATTTTTATGGTTCAGAATTCGCCGGATTGTCTCACGGAATGAATTATGTTTCTGGTAGACCTTCAAATTCCAATCATTGGTTTAGAGACTCAGCAAATAATATCCAATTAGCAATTTTAAATTCGGGTAATGTAGTAATTGGTTCTAATACTACAAATTACAAATTTGAAGTTGTGGGGACTGCTAAAGCAAATACATTAACTCTAACTGCAAATACTGCTTCTACTAATACTACAACAGGAACATTAATTGTAACTGGTGGCGTTGGTATTTCGGGTGCATTAAATGCTACCACAAAATCGTTCGATATCGTTCATCCTTCCGATCCAAATAAACGATTAAGATATGGTTCGTTGGAATCTCCATATCACGGAGTAAGATTAACAGGTAAAGGAAAAGTTATTAACGGAAAAGGAGTAGTAACCTTACCATATTACTTTAGAGATTTGGTTCATGAAGAAGATGTTAATATTCAATTAACAAATATTAAACACGGTAAAGTATTATGGGTAGAAGACATTAACATTAAAGAAAATCGGTTTACAGTGGGTATTGACGAAACTACTAGCATTTTTACTAAAGAATACGAATTCTTTTGGGATATAACGGCAGAAAGAAAAGATGTACCTTCATTAATAGTAGAGGAATAATATTATGGCAACGGCATATAATAGTAAACTTGTTACTGATAATTTGGTATTATGTTTAGATGCTGCTAATCCAAAAAGCTATCCAGGAACTGGAAATAATTGGTTTAATTTATTAAAAGGCAATCGTTCAGAAACTATATCCGGAGAAACCACTACAAATTTAATGTATTCTTCCGGAACTTTTGTTGGGTCTATTGGAACATTAACGGGTTCTTTTTCAGTGACAACTGTAGAGGCAAATAGTAAATATCGCGTTCAGTGTAACACTAGTGGGCTAATTAGAATATCAATTCCTAATGGTTTGTTAGTAAACAACCAAACATATACATTATCATACAAATATAAAGTCATTTCTGGATTAACCAACTTTTTAATAAACGATTTTTGTGATGTTAATGTTGGCGACAGATTAATTATAGATACAGGCGATTATATTTTTGCTTCAGCAACGGCGAAAAGAATTACTTATGATTCGACATTTAGATTTTTTGATACACCAACATTTCAAGTTGGTGATATTATAGATATTTGGGATATACAAGTAGAACAAAAACCGTATCCGACTGTTTTTGTAAATGGTATAAGATCCTCTGCAACATCAAATCAAATTTTAACTGGCGGAAATCAAAATTCAGATTTAATCAATGGTCCATCATACCAATCTCAAGGGGTAATTGTGTTCGATGGCGTTGATGATTACGTTAAACAAAACCCTATGGCGTTTAAATCAGGAAGTGGGTGGACTCTATCGTGTTGGATAAGTCCTGTATTTAATTCCACTAAAATAGGAGCTTCTGTATTTTATGCTGTTGAAGGTAATTATCTAGGATACCCTTGTTCTGTCCCACTAACAACTCAAACGGATACTACATATATAACACCTAAAAGCTCAATAGGTAGCACTTTTTATATTTGTTCTAACTATGTAACCAATTTTGTTGGTTCAGAAAGAATCCCTAAAATTTTTAAGATGAATTCTATTTTCACAGCGGTCGATCAAGGATTTAATACAGGTTCTGTAGGATACCTATCCACTCCAGTTCACATAACAGCATCTACATATTATTCTGGGAAAATATATGTATGCGAAAACCTTAGCCAATATAGTAAATATGGAAGAATAGGATTCAAACGATATAATTCTGATGGATCGTTAGATACTGGTTTCGGAACATCTACTTCTGGATTTAATTTTTCTACGGCATTTTCCGCAGAAGACAGTTCAGGAAATATTTATGTTGTTGGCTCCTTTACTTCTTATAACGGAACCGCAGCAAACCGAATTATTAAATTAAACACTGACGGTTCAATAGATACTTCTTTTGTTTATGGTACTGGGTTTAATAATGTAGTAACAGCAATTTACATAGATCCAATTAATGGAGGCATATATGTTATAGGAAATTTTACTTCTTATAACGGAACCGCAGCAAACCGAATTATTAAATTAAACACTGACGGTTCAATAGATACTTCTTTTGTTTATGGTACTGGGTTTAATGGTCAAGTCCTTTGTATAGAGTTTGACGAAAACGGAGATTTATATGTTGGGGGAGGGTTCACTACATATAATGGAACGGCAGTAAATCGCATGGTTAAATTAACCTCTACTGGGTCGATAGATGCTTCTTTTGTTTATGGTACTGGGTTTAATGGTGTTGTTAGATCAATATCATACAGTTATGACTTTTCATGGTTATATGTTGGGGGAGCGTTTACTACATATAACGGAACCGCAGCAAACCGAATTATTACAT